>Ga0247713_1000058_pt1 | contig 80409 bp, 72 predicted proteins | sample 21E_NmetaG_FD_189936 | JGI IMG/M metagenome (GOLD analysis project Ga0247713, IMG submission 189936) | Soil microbial communities from hillslope of Landscape Evolution Observatory, University of Arizona, Oracle, AZ, United States - 2-1-E_N | ecosystem: Engineered > Artificial ecosystem >... | reverse complement strand
CCGGGGTTGCCGAACGGATCCTTCGGCGACGCCATCCACGTCGACGGCGTCAGGATCTGGTAGTTCTCGATGACCCCGTTGTCCATCTCCATGTGGTGCGTCAGGTAGCCACGGCCCGCACCCCACAGCCCCGCGCCGACGACGTGATCCTTGGGGATCTTGTACGGCGTCGACATCTTCGCGTCCGGCCCGCCCTTGCGCAGCAGGTCGTACGCGAGCAGCAGGTTGTCGTACGCGATCGCGGCCGTGTAGAGGATGCAGTACGCGCGGGCGCGGTTGCGCTCGAAGGCGCCCCACGTCTCCGGGATGTGCCACTCGATCAGGTCGTTGGGCAGCGCGGCCTTGGGCAGGTCGATCTGCATGCTGTGCCCGGTCGAGTTGAGGAACTTGCTGTCCCGGTAGGCGGGCCCGCCCGTCTGGGCCGCGGCCCAGATGCGCGAGTAGGCGCCCGTCTCCATCGCCTGGCGGTCCCAGCGCGGGGCCGTCGACCAGGAGTACTTCTCCTTCCAGGACGTGGCGGTCGGCTTCGGGATCGTCTCCTTGTTCCACGGGTGCCACGGCGACAGCGGGTTGCCGGCGGGGTCCGTCGAGAACCGCGCGCCGTCCTGCGCCCACTCCTCGTAGAACGCATGCTCGACGAACTCCTCGACGCCCGCGTTGAGCATCTGCAGGCTCGTCGTGACCAGCTCGCCGTCCACGATCACGCCGGGCGGCGCCCAGCGCTTGCGGCCCCACTCGTCGCAGTTCTGGAAGGTGCCGTCGTAGGCGTAGGGATCGTCCCACTGACCGGGCTCGATCATGCTCTTCGGACGGGTGCCGATGTCGCGGTACTTCGGGTTGACCTCGTAGAAGAACTCCGCCAGGTCGTTCCAGATCGCCACGACCTTGCGGCCGTAGTCGAAGTACTTGACGACGCGCAGCATGATCTCGTTGAGGTCCGACGCGTCGATCGTCGTGCTGACGCCGCCGGGCACGACCGTCTGCGGGTGCGGGTACTTGCCGCCGATCAGGACGTAGGCCTCACGCGCCAGGCGCGTGTAGTACAGGCCCTCGAGATACAGCTTGCCCGTCAGCGGCGTCAGGTCCGTCATCAGCTGCGACATGTACTGATAGCCGTGCGTGGCGGTGCCGCGGCACAGCGTGTTCTCCGCGCGCTCCCAGATCTCCGGGTTCGTCTCGCGGACCGCCGGCTCCGAGAAGTCCGGCCCGGCCAGCAGCGACAGGTGGATCGGGTGGTCGTAGAGGTACTCGACGCCGAGCAGCAGGTTGCGCGCGACGACGCCCATCGGCGGCGGGTGGATGCCGAACGCCATCTCGCAGCACAGCGCCGACGTCGTGGCGTGCACGCCGCCGCACACGCCGCAGGCACGGCTGGAGATGAAGATCGCGTCACGCGGGTCGCGACCCTTCAGGATGATCTCGTAGCCACGGAACAGCGTCGCCATCGAGGCGGTCTCCATGACCTGGCGGTTCTCGAGGTCGACGACCGTGTGGAACGCCAGCGCACCCGCGACGCGCGTCACGGGGTCGAAGTCGACGCGGCGCACGGCGCCGTTGCGCTCGAAGAGCTGCCGCATCCGCTCAGGATCGTCCTCGATCGGCGTCGGCGCGGGCGTCTCCGTGTACGTGTACGGGTTCGCGACGCCGGGCTTCAGCGTCGCGTTGCCCTGCGCGTCGAACTCGATCGGCAGGTTCTTAAAGCACATCTACAGCTCCTCCCGGGTCACCAGGTGCTCTTGCAGGACAGGGGTGCTCGCCTCGAGGTCGACGCCCTTCTGGCGAAGGATGTCGCGGCTCTGGGGCAGAGGCTGATGCTTGTTGCGCTTGGCGTGGTTGACCGAGCCGCGGTACTGCAGCTTCTTGTAGAAGTAGGAGTTGACCTTCGCGGCCGGGTTGCTGATGCCCTGCGCGAGGCCCCACCCGGAGGCCACGTCGCCGGCGTTGTCCCACAGCGGCTCGGTGTTGCCGTTGGCCATCGACATGCGGCGCAGGCGACGGATCGAGCCGCCGACGATCTTCGACGCCGTGCCCGAGACGAACGACCCCGGAGGCGCCTTGTAGAACGGGCTGTACTTGTCCGGGAAGCCGGGCATCGTGCAGCCGATGCAGGCGCCGCCGGCGACCATGCAGCCGCCCATGTGGTTGATCGCGCCGCGCTCGACGATGTTGCACTGCACGACCGGGCCCCAGCAGCCGATCTCCACCAGGCACTGGTTGTCGCCCGGCTCCTCGGCGAAGACGCCCTCCTCGTAGTAGCCGGCCTTGGGGCAATGGCGGTGGACGGTCTCCTCGAAGAGCCAGGCCGGACGGCCGAGCTCGTCGAACTTCGGCACCGGCGCCAGGTTCTGCAGGAACAGGAGCACCGCGGCGACCGTCTCGGTGAAGTTGTCGCCGACCGGCGAGCAGCCCGGGACGTTGACGACCGGGACGCCCAGCGCGGAGCGGTAGTCCTTGCCGAGGAAGTCGGCGAGGCTCATCGAGCCGGTGATGTTGCCGGCCGCGGCGGGGATCCCGCCCCACGTCGCGCACGTGCCGATGGCGACGTATGCGGCAGCGCCCGGTGCGAGCTTCCACAGCCAGTCGGTCACGCGGTTGGGCTGGTCGGTCTCCGACTCGGGGTCGAAGCCGCCGGCGCCCATCGCGGAGAAGTACCCGTACTCGGTCGGGAACGCCTGGTCATCGGGCACGGAGCCCTCGAGGACGACGACGTACGGCGCGCCGAGCTTGCCCTCGACGGCCATCTTGAACGGCCGGATGAACTCCGTGCCGGCGCCGGGCGAGAGCACGGGGTGATGCAGCACGACCTTCGGCAGGTTCGGAATCCTGCCGAGGAGAAGATCTTCGACCGACGGGTTCGTGGCGCCACTGGCGGCGATCGAGCAGCCGTCGCAGCTCATGCCGGCGATCCAGAACACGTGGACGACGTTGAGCGGCCCGTCCGGACTGCCCCCGATGCCCCCGAGGCCCGGATTGACGTCTGCTCCGAAGACGCCGCCGGCGTGCGGCACCGTCTGGAGCTTCTGCTTACCACCCGCGTTGTAGGCCATCAGCCTGCATACTCCTTCCAGAAGTGGACACCCGCTGTGTGAATGCTACACATAGGATCATCCCAGCGTGCCAACAAGTTTGGTGATGGCGCCGCCGCATTCCCTCGCGCCGCCGTACCCGCAAAGACTACAAGGACGATGACCCATGCCGACTGATCCCAGCGGATACGTGCCGGTGAACACCTCGGTGCTGCTGCAGACGCTCGTCGAGGCCGTCCACGAGCAGGTGCAGGAGCGCCGCGACGCCGGCAAGCCCGAGCGCGTGCCCGCGGCGCTCGAGTCGGGCGAGCAGCGGCTCGTCGGCGACAACGAGCCGGCGCTCGACCACGACCTGCGCGTCCAGGGCTACCTCGCGCGCGTGGCCGAGGTCGACATGTTCGAGCCGGCACGGCGGCTCGCCGACTGGGCGCTGACGATGACCGAGGAGCGGACCGCGCAGACCGGCGACCTGCAGACGGCGCTCGCCGCGCTGTGCGGCGAGCTGGCGCGCGCCGAGCCGGTCGGCAAGCCCGACGTCGACGACCCCAACGCGATGAGCTGGCGCGTGCCCGGGCCGGGCGGGCACGTCCGCCACTACGTCGCGCGGCGCGCGATCGCGCACTCCCTGCGCGACAGGCAGAACCCGGTCGAGGGCGACCCCGCCGACCTCAAGCGCGCCTGGCTGTACGGCTTCTTCGTGCGGACGTGCGAGGAGGCGCTGGAGGACGAGGCCGAGGGCGAGCCCGACGACGGCTAGCGCGCGCGCCGGCCCGCCGGATGCGGGCCGGCAGCTCATCCGCTCAGTGCGACGCGCAGAACATGCACAGGTCGAAGCTGCGGATCGCGCGTAGGACGTCGATGCCGCGCTCCCCGGGATCTGCCGTCACGAGCGGCGTGGCCGCGATCGCCGTCTCGCACGGGCCGGGCGTGCCGGCGCCGTCGCGCGGCGAGCCAGAGAACGTCGACGGCCCGATGATCTGGTAGTTGTCGATGACGCGCCCGTCGATCTGCAGGTGATGCGTGATCGCGCCGCGGCCGCCGCCCCAGTAGCCGGCGCCGACGACGTGGTCGCGCGGGATCTCGTACGGGGTGAAGATCCGCGCGTCCGACCCGCGACTGCGGGCGAGGTCGAGGGCGATGACCACGTTCTCGTAGGCCACGACCGCGGCGTGCAGCAGTGCGTAGGCGCGCGCCCTGTTGCGCTCGAGCGCGTTCAGGCGGTCCGGAACCCGCCACTCGACCGTGCCGGCCGGCATGTTGCCGGACGGCACGTGCAGGCGCACGCTGCTGCCCGTGGTCTCGATGAACCTCGTGTGCGGCTGGCTGGCCGCCAGCGCCGATATCCATAGACGCGCGTGAGGGCCGGTCTCCATCGGATGGCCGTTCCAGCGCGCCGCCGTCGACCACGAGTAGCGCCCCTGCGTGTCGACGCGGCCGGGCTGCGGGATCGTGCGCTTGTTGTAGGGGTGGCGCTCGGAGAGCGGGTTGCCGACGGGGTCGATGGCGAACATCCCGGAGCCCCACTCGTCGTAGAAGGACCGGTCGACGAACTCCTCGATGCCGACGTCGAGCTGCAGCAGGTCGGTCGTCTGCAGCTTGCCGTCGACGATCGCGCCCGGCGTCGACCAGCGCTGCCCGCCCCACATCGACGCGTTCTCGATGCTGCCGTCGTAGGCGTACGGGTCGTCCCAGAGCCCGAGGTCGAGCAGGTTGATCGGTGCGGCACCGACCTCGGCATAGCGCGGGTCGGCCTCCAGCATGAAGTCCGTGAGGTCGTCCCACAGCGCCACGACCTGCCGGCCGTAGTCGAAGAACCGCGTGACGCGCAGGTACGCCAGGTTGAGGTCCTGCGTGTCGACGGTCGCGCTGAGCCCGCCGGGCGTCGTCGTCTGCGGGTGCGGGTACTTGCCGCCGAGCAGGACGAACGCCTCACGCGCGATCCGCGACATGGCGAGCGCCGTGCGGTGCGCGATCCCGCTGTAGGGCGTCAGCGCGGCCATGATCTCCGCCACGGTCGCGTAGCCGTGGTACCCGACCCGCGGGGCGCGCGTCCCCTCGGCGCGCTTCCACAGCTCCGGGCTCGTCTCGCGGACGATCGCCTCCGAGAAGTCGGGGCCCGCGCGCCCGAAGAGGTGGGTCGGGTGGTCGTAGAGGCACTCGGTCGCCGCGAGGAAGTTGCGCACGACGACGGCCATCGGCGGCGGCTGCACGCCGCATGCCATGTCCATCGCCAGCGACGACGCGAGCGCGTGCGCGGAGCCGCAGACGCCGCACGCGCGGCTCGACACGAACACGGCGTCGCGGGCGTCACGGCCGGCGAGGATGTTCTCGTAGCCACGGAACGCCGTGGTCACGAGCGCGGCGTCGCCGACGGTGCGGCTCCCGAAGTCGGGCGTCGCGTCGACGGCGAGCAGCCCCGACACGCGCGTAACCGGGCTGAAGCGGGTGTCGGTGGCGGCAGCGCTCGTGCGGGCTGCGCTGGGCTCGGTCTGGATGCTCATCTACAGCTCCTCGCGCGTGCGAACGTGCTCTTGCAGGACGGGCGTGCTCGCTTCCAAGTCGACGCCCTTCTGGCGCAGGATGTCGCGGCTCTTCGGCAGCGGCTGGTACTTGTTGCGCTTGGCGTGGTTGACCGTGCCGCGGTACTGCAGCTTCTTGTAGAAGAAGCTGTTGACCTTGCTCGTCGGGTTGGAGATCGCGGCCGCCAGCCCCCACCCGGAGGCCACGTCGCCGGCGTTGTCCCACAGCGGCTCGCGGTTGCCGTTGGCCATCGAGATGCGGCGCAGCCGCCTGATGACTGCACCGGTCGTCCGCGAGGCGTGGCCGGAGATGAACGACCCCGGAGGCGCCTTGTAGAACGGGCTGTACTTGTCCGGGAAGCCGGGCATCGTGCAGCCGATGCAGGCGCCGCCGGCGACCATGCAGCCGCCCATGTGGTTGATCGCGCCGCGCTCGACGATGTTGCACAGCACGACCGGGCCCCAGCAGCCGATCTCCACCAGGCACTGGTTGTCGCCCGGCTCCTCGGCGAAGACGCCCTCCTCGTAGTAGCCGGCCTTCGGGCAATGGCGGTGGACGGTCTCGCCGAACATCCACATCGGCCGCCCGAGGTCGTCGAACTCGAGCACTGTCTTGCCGGCGTCGCCGACGCGCAGCAGCTCCTTGAGCGTCTCCATGAAGTTGTCGCCGATCGGCGCGCAGCCCGGGACGTTGACGACCGGCAGGCCGCGGGTGGAGCGGTAGTCCTTGCCGAGGTAGTCGCTCAGGCCCATCGAGCGGGTGACGTTGCCGGCCGCCGCCGGGATGCCGCCCCAGGTCGCGCAGGTCCCGATCGCGATCGTGACCACGGCCCCCGGAGCGAGCGCCCAGATCCAGTCGCTCGTCTTCACGGGCTGCTCGGCGGCGACGCCCGATCCCCTCGAGCGGGGCCAGTCCGAGCCGAGGCCCATCGCGGCGAAGTGGCCGGCGCCGTCCATCGCCTGGTCGTCCGGGACCGACCCCTCCACGACGAGCACGTACGGCTGGCCGAGCGTCCCGTCGGCGGCGTCGCGGTAGGCCTGCATGAAGTCCGAGCCCGCGTCGTCGGAGAGCATCGGGTGATGCATCACCAGCCGGGGCACGCCCGGGATCGATGCGAGCGAGAGGTCCTCGATCGAGGGAGTGGTCGCCCCGATCATCGAGATGGAGCATCCGTCGCAGCTCATGCCCGAAAGCCAGAAGACGTGGACGGTGCCACTGCCGTTCGACGTTGTCGCGCCAGCGACGTTGGCCATGTCGGTGTGCTCCTCCTTGCTCGCGGGTCGCCGCCGCCCGGGAGGAATCCCCCCGACGGCGAGCTAGGTGGGGCGAGCATATGAGTGCGGGCGACACGCTGTTAAGTGTCTTCGTCCTAGACGTCGCGGTCACCGACTCGGCCGGCGCCGGCGGCCGCCGCGATCGGCCGGCGCTAGGTGTGGCGGCCACAGACCGAGTTGGGTACAGTGACCTCATGAAGATCGCTATCGCTGGTAAGGGTGGCTCGGGCAAGACTTCGATCTCGGGGACGATGGCGCGGCTGCTCGCTCGCGACGGCTTCAACGTCCTGGCGATCGACGGCGACTCGAACCCCAACCTCGCCCTCACGCTCGGCATCCCGGCCACCCGCATGAGCGACATGCCGGTGCTGCCGTCGAACCTCCTGCGCAGGACCGAGGCCGGTCCCGTGCTGACGCAGTCGCTGGAGGAAATCAAGGCGTCGCACTCCGTCACCGGACCCGACGGCGTCGAGCTGCTCGTCATGGCGCATCCGCAGCACGCCGACACCGGCTGCCTGTGCAGCATGCACGCGACCGTCCGGCGGATCATCGAGGCGGCCTCCGAGGAGGACCGCGATGTGTGCCTGCTCGACACGGAGGCGTCGCCGGAGCACCTCTCGCGCGGCACCGCGAGCTACGCCGACGCGATGCTCGCCGTCGTCGAGCCGTACTTCAAGTCGCTGGAGACGGGCCGCCGCATGGCCGCCCTCGCCAACGACCTCGGCCTCGAGCGCGTCGCCCTCGTCGCCAACAAGGTCCGCGACGAGCGCGAGCTCGAGGCGGTGCACACCTTCGCCGCCAACCACGACCTCGAGATCGCGGCGACGGTGCCGTTCGACGAGACGTTCGCGCTGGCGGAGCGCGCGGGCGTCGCGCCGCTGGATTTCAATCCCGACTCACCCGCGATCGAGCCGATCCGCCGGCTCGCGCTTGCCTGGGGGGCTGGAGTACATGGACGAGCTTGAGGCGCTCCGCGTTCGCGACGAGGTGCTCCAGGCGATGTACTGGATGCACAGCGAGGGAATCTCCTCGGCACCGACCGCGACGGAGCTCAGCCGCTTCCTCGCCGTGCCGGAGAACCTGCTCGTGGCCTACCTCGACCGGTTCGTCGAGGACGACCTGATCGAGCGCGATCCCGCCACCGCGACGTACACGCTGAGCTCCGGCGGGATGGAGAGCGGCAAGCGGACGTTCGCCGACGAGATGGCCGACCTCACGCGGCCGACGCACGGAGAGTGCGACGCCGACTGCTGGTGCCACGACTCACCGGAGGCCGCCGCCGAGTGCCTCCACGAGCGGGCGGGGCACGCTCATTCCCATTGACCTGACACCCGCGCAGGTCCTGCCGAAGAACTTCCTGCGGCCGTGCCTGCTGCTCCTGCTTCGCGAGCAGCGGGCACACGGCTACGACCTCCTCGAGCGGCTGCGACCGCTCGGCTTCAGCCGCGACGACCCGGGCCGGCTGTACCGGGCGCTGCGCGCGCTGGAGTCCGAGGCGCTCGTGCGCTCGGTGTGGGAGAAGTCCGCCACCGGGCCCGACCGGCGCATCTACGAGATCACGCGCGCCGGGATGGAGGTCCTGCACGCGTCCTCGCAGGCGCTCATGCGCACCGACGAGGTGCTCGGCGTGTTCCTCAGCCGCTACGCGGAGTTCGTCGCGCTCGACCCGCGCGCGGGTCGCGAGCGCGCCAGCCGCGACTAGACGCCGACCGGCGATGGACGCAACGTCGCGCGCGCCGCGGCTCGCCGTCGTGGGCAAGGGCGGTGCGGGCAAGTCGGTCGTCGCGGCGACGCTCGCCCGTCTGCTCGCGCGCCGCGGGCACCGCGTGCTCGCGCTGGACTCCGACACCCTGCCGGGGCTGTCGCTGAGCCTCGGCGCCGACGTCCCCGACGAGCCGCCGCTGAACGCCGCCGCCGAGCAGAACGAGCAGGGCCGCTGGCACCTCAAGCGAGGCATCGGGCCCGTCCGCGCGGTCCAGCGCTTCTCGACGGAGGCGCCCGACGGCGTCCGCGTCCTGCAGATCGGCAAGACCGACCGGCGCGGGCTGCAACCCGTCCGCCCCTCGCACAACGCGTTCTTTCAGATCATCCACCGCATCGACGACGCGCCGTCGCTGCGCGACTGGGTCATCCTCGGCGACCTGCCCGCCGGCGCGCGGCAGACCGCGTTCAACTGGGCGCCGTACGCGCAGCGCTTCTTGCTCGTCGTCGAGCCGACGTGGCAGTCGATGCTCACGGCGCGGCGGATCGCGCGCATCGCCAGGACCATGCGCGAGGACGCCGACTTCTCGCTCGTCGTCAACAAGGTCACCGCCGAGGACGACGCCGAGCGCGTGCAGGAGTTCCTCGATATCCCGCTGACGGCGGTCGTGCCCGCCGACGAGGGCGTGCGCTCGGCCGAGCGCGCGGGCGTCGCGCTGCTCGACCACGCCCCCGACTCGCCGGTGGTGGACGCCATCGAGCGGTTGGCCGACACACTGGATGTCGCTAGCATGCAGCGATCATGAAAATCGTGGTGGCAGGCAAGGGAGGCGTCGGCAAGACCACAGTGTCCGGGACGCTTGCGCGCGCGCTCGCGCGCACGGGACACGAGGTGCTGGCGCTGGATGCGGACACGAACCCGATGCTCGGCGTCTCGCTGGGCGTCGGTCCCGAGCAGACCGATCTGCTCGTAGCGGTGCGCCAGGGGCTGGAGACCGGCGAGACCGAGCACGAGCGCTCGACCGAGGGCTTCGTCGAGCGCTTCGGCCGCGACGCGCCGGACGGCGTGCGCCTCGTCGTCGCCTCGCGCATCGAGCAGGCCAACCCGGGCTGCATGTGCTGCGGCGTCTCGCCGGAGGGGCTGCTCAACGAGCTCGAGAGCGACGGCAAGATCATCATCGGCGACCTCGAGGCCGGCATCGGCACGGTGCTGCGCCTGCAGGAGGGCCAGGCCGACGTCGTCGTCATCGTCGCCCAGCCGACCGCCAAGTCGCTGAACGTCGCCCGCCGCGCGGTCGAGATGGCCGCCGACAAGAGCGCCCTCACGATCGTCGTGGCCAACCGCGTGCGCGACGAGTCGGACCTGGCGGTGATCCGCGAGGCCGTCGGCGATGACTGCGAGATGGTGATCGTCCCCGACGACGCGGCGATCGCGCGGGCCGACCGCGAGGGACGCGCCGCGATCGACGTCGACCCGGACTCGCCCGGCGTGCGGGCGATCGTCGGGCTCGCCGATCGCCTGGCGGCGATGGCCGTCCCCGCCTGACGCGGCGCTCAGCGCACCGTCAGCTCGTTCAGCATCCCGAACTCGATGTGCGGCGGGCCGCCCGAGCGGTTGCGCACGAAGCAGACGACCGCGTAGCGACCCGCGTCGAGCTCGAGCTCGGTGATCTGACGGTCGCCGCCCTCGATGACCACCGTCTCGCGCGTGCGCTCGGCGTCGACGGGCGGCGGGCCGACCGACGACCGCGATGTGAAGAAGCCGCGCACGTCGTCGAGCGTGGCGCCGGCCGTCATCGGGACGAAGAACGCATGGTGCGGCTCGGCGCCGGTGTTGCGGAACTCGATCGTGTTGCGTCCGGTCGTGAGGCCCGCGACCTCGAACCTGAAGTCGAGCGCGTCGACGCGCGCGGGCGCCGCGGGCAGCGGCTGCGACGCGGCGCGCCCCTCGACGCGGAACGACGCCACACGCCCCGGCTGGTCGCCGGTCCCTGCGACGTAGTAGCGGCCCGGGCGCAGGCGCTGCAGCGACCGGCCGGTCTGCCCCGGCGCCGTCAGCCCGACGCCGCCGGCGGTCGTCAGCCAGTCGGGCAGCGGCCGGCGCACGTCCAGCGCCTCGCGCACCGTGTGGTCGCCGTCGATGCGCCACAGCTGCGCCTTGCGCGGCACCTCGCCGGCGTTGCGCAGGCGGATCTCGACGAGGCCGGCGGGCGCCGTGCGCGGCGCGCTGTAGCGAAAGTCGCCCTCGCCGGCGTCGCGGACGGTGATCGCAAGCCGCCGCGCGCGCGGCGGCGCCGCGCGCAGCGGATCCTCGACGCCGGCGTTCGGGGACGCGTTGCGCAGCGTCGCGCTCGGCGTCGTCGCGCCCTGCGAGCGCTCGTCGGAGGCCGAGTCGTCGCCGCCGCCGCAACCCGATGCGAGCAGCGCCGCGATCGTCGTCAGCCCGGCCGCCGGGACACGCAGGCGCAGCACCCGGCGGATCCTAGTCGGGGCTGCCGGCGAAGCGCGAGCGCATGTCGGCGACCAGCGCCGCCGGCGCTGTGCGCGGGCTGCCCGCGGCGAACGGCGGCTCCGGCGCGTACTCGAGGATGAGCTGGATGCGCTGCGCGCGCTCGTCGCCGGCCGCGAGCGCCACGACGCGCAGCGCCATGTCGATCCCGGCCGAGACGCCGGCCGAGGTGACGACCTTGCCGCTGACGACGACGCGCTCGTCGACCGGGACGGCCCCGAAGCGCGACAGGTCGCCGTGGACGAGCCAGTGCGTCGTCGCCTCGACGCCCCGCAGCAGGCCGGCGGCACCGAGCAGCTCGGAGCCCCAGCACACCGACGTCGTCCAGCTCGTGTGCTCGTGCGCCTCGCGCAGCCAGCGCAGGTGGCGTTCGTCGCCCGCCGCCGCGGCGGCGCCCGGGCCACCGGGGACGACGACGACGTCCGGGCGCGGCACGGCGTCCAGCGGCTCGCCGGCGACGAGCCTCAGCGGCCCATCCGTCGCGACCTCGCCGGGAGCGGCGGCGACCATCCGCACGTCGGCTCCGGGCACGAGCTTCAGCACGTCGTAGGGCCCGATCGCGTCGAGCGCGACCACGCCGTCGAAGAGCAGGATCGCGACCTGCACCGCGCGCGCTGGCGCTACGCCGTCCGCGCGGCGGCCTTCGCCGCGAGACGCTCGCCGATCGCAAGGATCGCCCGCACGCCCGGCGCGTCCTCGTCGAGGTCGATCGGCGCGACGCCGTCGGCGTCGGCGCGCGCGATCGCCGGGTCCTCGGGCACGACCGCGAGCTCGTGGTCGCCGAGCACGCTGCGGATCGCCTCGAGGTCCTCGTCGCTGCCGACGCGATTGGCCACGACGAGGACCTCGAGCTCGCGCGCCAGCGCGGTCTCGACGGCGCGGCGGGCGACCTCGATCGACTTCGGCGCGGGATTGGCGACGACGAGCACGACGTCGAGGCTGCCGCCCTCCATGCGCGACAGCACGCCGACGCCGGCCTCGAGGTCGCCGAGCACCGTGCGCCCCTCGCCCTCCATCTCGCGCAGCAGCCGGTCGGCGCTGACGCCGCAGCACAGGCAGCCGTGGTCGGGCATGTCGACGCGCGAGGCGACGACCACGCGCACGCCGTCCGGCGCGTCGTCGCCGAAGCGCTCGATGAGCCCCTCGATCGTGTGCTCGTGGACGGCGTCGCCGGTGGCGCCGTCCTCGCTGAGCTGCTGGCGCATCCCCGCCAGGCGCTCGGTGCCGTCCATGCCGAGCCCGAGCGAGATGCCGAGCATCGGGTTCACGTCGGCATCGATCGCCAGCACCTCGTGGCCGGAGCGCGCGAGCGCCCGCGCGAGCGTGCCCGAGATCGTCGTCTTGCCCGCCCCGCCCTTGCCCGATACCGCGATCTTCATGCTGCCTCCAACGTTCGTGCTTGGACCATGTCCGCCAGCCGCTCGACCGCCTGCACCAGCGGCGAGCGCGGTGCGGCGTCGATCACCGCCTCCAACCGCCGCTCGGCGTCGACGACGGACGGGTCGCTCGGGACCTCGAGGTCGACCGGCTCGCCGAGCAGCCGCTCGACGCGCTCGCGGTCCTCGGGCCCGGTGACCTTGCTGGCGACGAGGATGACGTCGGCGCCGAGCGGTCCGCGGGCCAGGCGCGCCACCCGCCTGGCCGTCAGCGCCGACTGGCTCGTCGGCTCCACGACGACTACGTACAGCCGCGCGTAGGGCGAGAAGCCCGCGGCCGGCTGGCGCGGTCCCGCGGGCAGGTCGCCGACGATCGCCCAGTCGTACAGCGAGCGCGCCTCGTGCATGCGGCGCACCGTCTGCAGGAAGGCGTTGACCGACCCGGTCACCGGGGCGAGCCCGTCCTTGCCGGCCTTGCCGAGCTGCAGCAGCCGGACGCCGTCGGGCGCGTGCGTCGTGTAGCGCCGCGCGACGGCGACGGGCCCGATGCCCGGCCGCAGGCGCCACGGGCCCTTCTCCGGCTTCTCGGCGGCCTGCATGAGCAGCGGCGGCGTCGCCGGCTCGGGGATGCCCAGCGAGTGCGCCATGCCGGGCATCGGGTCGGAGTCGATCGCCAGCACCCGGTGCCCGCGGCGCGCCAGCACGCGCGCCAGCGTGCCGGAGATCACCGACTTGCCGGAGCCGCCCTTGCCGGCGACGGCCATCCAGAGGCGCCCGCCCGGCCGCGGCTCGAGCGGCATGTCGACCGGCCACAGCGGCGGCTTGACCTGCGGCGCCGCCACGGTGCTCATGCGGGTGCCGTCGGGACCGCCAGCGGGCCGGCGATCTCGCCGACCTCCTCGAGCGTGAGCGACTCGCGCTCGAGCAGCGCGTGGGCGACGCGGTCGAGCGTCGAGCGCGCGCCATTGAGCACGCCCCTGGCGAGCTCCTCGGCCTCGTCGACGAGGCGCCGGGCCTCGGCGTCGATCAGGCGGGCGGTCTCGTCGGAGTACGCGACGTCTCCGTCGTAACCGTTGCGGCGCGCGTAGTTCAGCGCGCCGACCGTGTCGCTCATGCCGAGCTCGGCGACCATCCGGCGCGCGATCTGCGTCACCTGGGCCAGGTCGCCGCTGGCGGTGTCCGCCGGCTCGCCGAAGACGATCTCCTCGGCGACGCGGCCGCCCAGCAGCGTCGCCATGCGCTCGATGAGCATCGACCGCGAGTGCAGCCGCCGGTCGCTGTCCTCGGGCAGCCACGTGACGCCCGCGGCGCCGCCGCGCGGGACGATGCTGATCTTGTGCAGCAGCCGCCCGCCGGGGAGCGCGCGCGCCACGAGCCCGTGCCCGGCCTCGTGGTAGGCGACGAGCCGGCGGTCCTCGTCGGACAGGCGGCGCCCGCTGGCGATCCCGAGGCCCGTGCGCTCGAGCGCCTCCTCGATCGTCCGCCGGTCGATGAGCGGCTGGCCGCGGCGGGCCGCGAGCAGCGCCGCGTCGTTGAGGAGGTTGTCGAGGTCGGCGCCGGAGAGGCCGAACGTCACCCGGGCGATCGCTGCGAGGTCGACGTCGTCGGCGAGCCGGCGCTCGCGCGCATGCAGCTGCAGGATCTCCCGCCGGGCGTCGAGGTCGGGCAGCTCGAGCGCGAGCGCGCGGTCGAAGCGCCCCGGCCGCAGCAGCGCCGGATCGAGCATGTCGGGGCGGTTCGTCGCGGCCAGGACGATGACCGGCGCCGTCTGCACGACGCTGTCGAGCTCGATCAGCAGCTGGTTGAGCGCCTGCGCGCGCTCGGAGCTGTCGGCCATCCCGCTGCCGCGATGGCCGCCGATCGCGTCGATCTCGTCGATGAAGACGATCGACGGCGCGATCGAGCGCGCCTGCGCGAAGAGGTCGCGGATGCGCGCGGCGCCCTCGCCGACGTAGTACTCGACGAACTCCGTCGCGGGCACAGAGATGAACGCCGCGTTGGACTCGCCCGCCAACGCGTGCGCGAGCAGCGTCTTGCCGGTGCCGGGCGGCCCCGACAGCAGGTAGCCGCGCGGGACCCGCGCGCCGATGTGCTCGTAGCGCGTGCGGTCGGCGAGGTAGTCGCGGACCTCGGCGAGCTCCTCGATGACGTTGTCGACGCCGGCGACGTCGTCGAACGTCACCCGCTCCTGGAAGAGCATCGTCTGCCCGACGCGACGGTCGCGCATCGACAGCCGGCGCTGGCGCTCGGGCGCGTCGCGCACGCGCTCGAGCCCCTGCTCGAGGTCCTCGGCGCTGATCGTCGAGCGTCCCTGGCGGGCGGCGAGCAGCGTGCCCTCGTTGACGAGGCTCGCGAGGTCGGCGCCCGTCATGCCGACGGTGCGCCTGGCCAGCGACGCGAGGTCCACGCTCGGGTCCAGTGGCTTGCCGCGCGCGTGCACGCGCAGGATCTCCAGGCGGCCGTGCTCGTCGGGCAGCTCCAGGCCGACGGCACGGTCGAAGCGCCCGGGCCGCAGCAGCGCGGGATCGAGCACGTCCGGGCGGTTCGTCGCGCCGACGAGGATGACGCCCTCCGCGGGCGAGAAGCCGTCGATCTCCGCGAGCAGCTGGTTGAGCGCCTGCCCCTGCTCCTCGCCCGAGCCCGTGCCGGGCGCGGTCGCGCCGGCCCGGCGCCGGCCGACCGAGTCCAGCTCGTCGATGAAGATGATCGCCGGCGCGTTCTCGCGTGCGTCGCGGAAGAGGTCGCGCACGCGCCGCGCGCCCATCCCGACGTACATCTCGACGAAGTCGGAGCCGCTCATCGAGTAGAACGCCGCACCGGCCTCGCCGGCCAGCGCGCGGGCGAGCAGCGTCTTGCCGCAGCCGGGCGGGCCGTAGACGAGGATGCCGCGCGGGATCTGCGCGCCGAGCGTGGCGTACCGGTCCGTGTCGGACAGGAAGTCCGACACCTCGCGCAGCTCGGTGACCGCGGCGTCCTGGCCGGCGACGTCGTCGAACGTCACGTCGACGTCGTCGACGCGCGCCGCCGAGCCGCTGCCGCGGCTGAAGACGCCGTCGCCCCTGCGGACCGTGAGGATGAAGTAGAGGAAGATGATCCCGAGGATCAGCGCGGGCAGCAGCTGGGTCAGCGGCCCGGCCACGCGCTTGAGCAGCTGCTGGTCGACGGTCGTCGGCCGGTTGTTCTCCACGAGCACCTGGACGAGGTCGTCCTGCGCGGTGTTGCCGTTGCGCGAGAACGGCATGTGGAAGCGCTGCAGCGAGCCGTCCTGGCGCCGGTAGGTGCCGGTGATGACGCGGTCCTGGTCGAGGATCGTCGCGCTCGTCACGCGGTTGGCCTCGACGAGGCGGTAGAAGCCGTCCATCCGCAGGCGCTCGCCGCTGAGGTGCGGGCGTGAGAGCTCGAGCACCACGGCGTAGAAGAGGATCAGCGCGCCGATCCCCATGAGCGACCAGAAGCCCAGCGAGCGCCCTCGCAGGAACGAGCGGCGGCCTGGCTCCGAGCCCTCTGTGCGCACCTTGTCGGCCACTATGTGCTGCAGGCTACCTACACGCGCGTCGCAACGTGCGACCTTCGCCTACGCGGAACGGCTGCGCCGCATGCCCCAGGCGAGGGCCGCCACGAGCACGACGGCGAGCACGACGATCAGCGGCAGGAGCGAGATGCCGTCGTCGCTCGCCGGGTCCGTGGGGTCGCCGATCTCCTCCGCCGGCTCGGCGGCCGCGGCGCGGTCGACGAACGAGCGCTTGTCGAGGATGCCGCTGCCCCGCACGTCGACCCAGCGGTCGTAGGCCGCCGGGCGGTACGCGAACGTGCTGCCTCCGAAGAACAGCGGAACGACCGGAAGGTCGTCAGCGAGCAGCCGCAGCTGCGCCTCGACGGCGCGCCGCCGCGCCGAGGTCGTGCTGGCCGCGTCGACGCGCTCGGCGAGCCGCTCGAAGCGCGCGCTGCGGTAGCCGCGGTCGTTCAGCGGCGCGTTCGAGGATCCGAACACCGCATGCAGGAACGACGGGTCGTACGACGCGAGCGCGGGAAACGCGACGACCGCCGCGTCGACCGTCGGGCGCCCGCCCTCCGCGCCGATCGCCCGGTTGAGCTCGTCGGGCGACATCTCCCGCAGCCGGACCTGCGCCCCGGCCTCCTGCAGGGCTCGAACGACGCGGCGGGCGGCCTCGATGCGAACGGGATCGCTGCGCGAGGCCGCGACCTCGAACGCGCCGACGCCCTGCTCGGAGAACGCGATGCGCGCGGCCGCCGCGTCGAACCTGTGCAGCACCGCATCGCCCGCCCACGGCGACCGCGGATGGATCACCCCGCGGTCGGCGCGCACCCGGCTGGCGGGGCCGCGGCCGGCCGACGAGAACCGCCGCAGGTCCAGCGCGAGCGCCACGGCGCGCCGCGCCTGCGGATCGTCGAACGGCGCGCGCGTGAGGTTGAGCTCGAGGACCGTCCCCGTGTAGATGTCGGCCTCGCCGAGGCGCACGGTCGACGAGCGCTCCAGCGGAGTGCCGGCGGGACCGACTACGGGCGCGGCGTCGAGCCGGCGCCTCGCCAGGCGCGTGGCGATCTCGTCCCGGTCGCCGATGATCGGCACCTCGATGCGATCGACCGTCGGGCGGCCGCGGAAGTAGCCGCGGTTGGCCTCGAAGCGGTAGCCCTGCCCCGCGCGATACGACACGAGGCGATACGGCCCGCTGCCGACCGGCAGCCCGGCCGGCGCGAGCCGGTGGGACGAGAGCCCCTGCCAGAGGTGGCGCGGCAGGATCGGGACGTCGGCCAGAGGCTGGTCCTCGAAGCCGGCCGCGCGGTCGCGCAGCGAGAAGACGACGGTCAGCGGATCGCGGGCGCTGACGTCGGCCACGTGGCGCAGCTGCGGCGTGAAGCGGCTGTGCTCGTGCTCGCGGAAGTAGTCGAACGTGAACACGACGTCGTCGGCGGTCAGGGGTCGCCCGTCGTGCCAGCGCGCGCCGCGCCGCAGCGTCACCTCGACCTGCCGCGGCCCCGTGCGGCGGATCGACCGGGCCAGCCACGGCTGCGGCACGCCGCGGGCGTCGCGCCAGCTCAGCGTGTCATAGACGAGCGTCATGAGCGCGTAGCCGTTCGTGAACGTGTACGGCGTCAGGCTGCCGTCGTCGCTCGGGAAGGCGAAGCGCACGACGCTGCGGTCCTGCGCGACGGCCGGGGCGGCGAGTGTCAGCGCCGCCAGCAGCGCGAGCGCGATCGTCGTCACGGGTCTGGGCACGGCGGCCACGATAGCCCGCCCGCCGGGCGCTCCGGCGCACGCGGGCGCCGGGGCGCTACGCTCGCCGGCGGTGTCGGCACAGGCGTCCAGCCCCTCCACCGGGGCCTCGCGCGGCTTCGAGCGCTGGCTGCTCGTCCTCATGGCGGTCGGCGTCTGGGCGATCCTGCCGCCCTACGTCGGCCCGCTGCTTGGGCTCGAGCTCGAGGTCTCGGCGACCGTCGAGGCGATCGACCACGTCCTGCCCGGGGTCCTCACGGTCATCGCCGCCGGCGCGGCCCTGGCGCTTGCCCGCCGCGGGCGGGCCGACAGCGTGCCGGCGCTCGCCGCGCTCGCCGTCTGCGCTCTCGCCGGGCTGTTCCAGACCGTCACCCACGTGCCGCTCGTCGCCGACGCCGGCAGCGCGCTCGCCCCCGTCGGGTCCGTCGTGCTGCACACGAGCCCCGGCCCCGTGCTGCTCGTGCTGTCGCTGTGGCTGCTGCTGCGGCCGCTGCCCGAGGAGCGCTGATGTCGAAGGGACGGGTGTCGTTCGTCGGCTGCGGTCCCGGCGCGGGCGACCTGCTCACGCTGCGCGCGGCGCGCGCGATCGCCGAGGCCGACGTGATCGTGTGGAGCCCGACGCTGCTGGACCGCGCCGTCGTCGCCGAGCACGCGCGCCCGGACGCCGAGCTCGTCGCATGGCCGCCCGCGACGCAGGCCGACGTGCTGGCCGTCTACCGGCGCGCGGTCGACGAGGAGCTGCGCATCGTCCGGCTCAAGGGCGGCGACCCCACCGTGTTCGGCGAGCTCGGCGAGGACCTCCGCGCCGTCGACGCCATGGGCGTGGAGCGCGCGATCGTGCCGGGCATCAGCGCCGTCGCCGCCGGCGCGGCCGCGCTCGGCTGCGAGGTCGCCGCTCGCGGCGCACCGCTGCTGCTCGTGGCGGCCGGCGACGGCGCCGACGGGGCCGGCGTCGTCGCGGCGTTCGGCGCCGGCCGCGACCCCGAGGCGCTGGCGCGCGAGCTGAGCGCCCGCGGCCTCCCGGCGGCGACGCCGTGCGCCGTGCTCGTCGGCGTCTCCCGACCGGGCGAGATCGTCGCGACGTGCCGGCTGAGCGACCTCGCCGAGCAGCTCGCCGACCTCGGCGCGGGCGCGCTCACGACGGTGCTCGCCGGCGCGCCGCTGACGGCTGCATGGCGGGCCGCCTGAGCGCCCGGGCAAGGGCGGTTGCGAGGTCTTGCAAATCGCACTAGATGATCGCGACACCTTCGTGTATGTTCATGCCGCGTCGATTCGGCGGTCATTCGAAAGGAGTACTGATGTCCTCAAGGAAAGGGCGGGTTGGCGTTGTGCGGAGGCGGCGCGTCACGCTGGCGTCGCTCGTGGTCGCCGCGTTCACGGTGCCCGTTGCCATTGCCTTCGCCTGTAACCCGCAGGCCCACGTCACCCTGGACAAGACGGCGTACCAGCCTGGTGCGGCGATCACCGTCCATGGTTCCTACTTCCCCGGCAACGCGTCGGTGACGGTCACCGGCCCGACGGGCTCGGTCGGCGTCACGACCTCCCCGGGCGGCGGCTTCACGACCACGCTCGTGGCCCCGTCGTCGCCGGGCAACTACACCGTCACCGCCTCGAGGCCGACCGGTGGCTTCGCCGCCGCGAGCTTCAGCGTGTCGGCACCGGCGCCCGCGCCGGCGGCCGCGACGTCAGAGCCGGCGGCGACGGCGGCGCCGGCGCAGAGCGCGCCGTCGCAGAGCGCGGCGGCACGTCAGCCGAGCTTCAACACGCCGAGCGTCGCCCGCAGCCAGGGCACCCCGACGGCCGCTTCGCGCCCGTCGACCGCGCGTTCGAACGCTCAGACGACGACGTCTCGCTCGACCGCTCCGGCTCGCAGCCAGTCGACGGCCGGCGCCCCCGCGCGCACCGGCACGACGACGGTCGCCGGCCAGCGCGTGTTCGCGGGCTCGGCTCCGGCCGCTGCCCCGGCCACGACGTTCGCGCCGAGCGCGACGCCGGCTACGCGCCCGCAGGGCTCGTCGGCCGCGACCCCGCGTCCGGCAACCGCGGCGGCGGCTCCCGCGCAGCAGGCGGCGGTGAGCGACCTGTTCAGCAGCTACCAGCCGGGTAGGACCCCGTCGCTGACGAGCCAGGCCTCCGGCGCACCGGCCAACGGTGCCGGATCCGGGCTCGGTCTGGGCATCGGCGTGCTGGCGTTCGGCCTGTTCGCCCTCGTCGCCGGACTCACGGCGGCCGAGGTGCGCAGGCGCCGCACGGCCTGACCAGGCACAGCAACACGCGAATGCATCGCAGCGGGGCCGGCACATCGCCGGCCCCGCTTTGCGTTTCGCACCCCGTCGGACGCCGGCCGCGCCCCCTCGAGCAATCCGACCGGCGAGTTGCGCTCAGACCTTCGTTAGATTCGTCCGCTATGTGCACCAAGGAACCAGTCATGCCATCCAGACACGGAAAGCCCGCCACGGCGGGTGGTCACCTCCTCACGCCCGACACCGGTTGCACGACGCACACCGATGCGCGTAGGTTCTCCCCTGTGTGGGGGAGATTCGATTGCCGGCGATGGCTGGCGGGAGCGGGCCTCGCGATCGTGGCGCTCGCCGCGTCGCTCGTGGCGGCCGACGCGCAGGCCGCGCTGCCGCGCACTTACGACGTCCAGCGCATCGACAGTCCTGAGCCGCGCGGCGGCGGCTCGTTCGGCTGGGGCATCTCCAGCGCGGACCTGACCGCCGACGGCAAGCACGAGCTGCTCGTCGCGCAGTCGCAGGACGCCACGAAGACCCAGGTGTTCATCTTCGACGGCGCCAGCGGGGCGCACATCGACACGATCACGCCTCCGGAGCGCAACCCGGGCGGCGCCGACCCGATCCTCTCGTTCGTCTACATCGAGACGATGCCCGACATCGGCAGCTGCCAGCTCGGCCCCGGCTCGGACCGGATCTGCATGGACGCGACCGTCGGTCCCGGCGACGGGATCCCGGAGATCCTCGCCGGCTCGCGTGCGCTGCGCGTCAACACAGCCGACAACACGCGCGCGCCCGTCGCCAGCGACCCGTCGATCGGCCGCGGCTACGTCATCGACGGCAGGACGCGCGCCGTCCTGAAGCGCATCGACATGCCGCAGGCCGACCGCGCCCGCCAGCAGGCGCTTAACGCGAGCCCGCAGTTCGCCCGCGTCATGATCTCGCCGCAGGCGATGGCGCCCTGCGCCGGCTCGCGCGCCGAGAACAACGACGCCGGCGTCGGGCCCTGCCCCGACCTCCCGCGGCCGACGCGCATCGGCGACCTCGACAACGACGGCGTCCCCGACATCGTCATCACCGCGCGCAGCTTCGTCGAGACGAGGGACGAGGCCGCAGCGGGCTCGCAGTGCCGCACCAGCGGCGCGACCCCGACGTCGACCTGCGGCTCGGGCAAGGCCTGGGCCTACAGCGGCGCGGCGATCCCGGGCAGCAGCCCGCGCGCGATCCTCGACACGGCGCTCTACGCGATCCAGAACCCGTTCTCGCAGACGACCGGCGGCGGCGAGTTCGGCGGCAACCTCTACCGCATCGGCGACGTCAACACCCCGTCGCCGGAGGGCAACTGCATGGCGCCGCCGATCGCGGCGAGCTGCGCGCCCGAGTTCGTCATCCCCGCGCGCAACCTCAACTACCCGCTGTTCGGAGGCGGCCCGGCGTTCTCGCCTGACATGAACGGCGTCGGCGCGGCCTTCCTGTTCAACGGCCAGTCCGGCGCCAACCTCGCCACGCCGAGCGGCGCCGCGCTCACGAGCCCCGAGCCGCAGAAGCTCTCGCAGTTCAGCGGCTCGTTCAACGGCGGGCGCGCGGTCGGCGACCTCGGCGCCACCACGTCGCCGGACATCCTGCTGCCGGCGGCCTTCCAGAACGCCGTCCCCGGGTTCACCGACGACGGCAAGGTCTGGGCCTTCAACGGCGTGGGCGGCGGCGGCGGCGCGACCGGCAGCTGGCAGTTCGCGAGCGCCACCGATCCCACGCCGCAGATGGGCGGCAACTTCGGCGGATCGTTCACCGGCGTCGGCGACGTCGTCAGCGGGCCGTCGAGCCCGGCGAACGAGGTCCTGATCGGCGGCTTCCACTTCGACACCTTCACCGAGGCGTCGGCGGAGCCGACCGACCTGCACTTCATGAACGTGCAGACCGGCCGCAGCGTCATGACGATCCCCCATCCCGACGGCGCCCGCGGCGACGGCTTCGGCGTCGGCCTGACCCCGATGGGCGACCTCAACGACGACGGCTTCCTGGACTTCGCGGCGTCGTCGTATCTCGCGAGCATCTCGATCGGCGGCGACGGGCGGGCGTTCATCTTCCGCAGCAACAACGCGCCGCCGCCGCCGGCCCCGACCGTAGCGCCGCAGGTGGCGGCGCCCGCGGCGGCCGCCGCCCCGGCGGCGTCGAGGACGGAGCCGCCGCTGCGGCCGGGCCGCTGCGCGAACCGCAAGCTCGGCACGGACGCGGCGGAGAGGCTCGTCGGCACGATCGCCGGCGACCAGCTGTTCGCGTTCGCCGGCGACGACACGGTCGAGGGCTTCCAGGGCCAGGACTGCATCGACGCCGACGCGGGCAACGACACGGTCGACGGCGGTGACGCCAGCGACAAGCTGCTCGGCGGCCCCGGCAACGACAAGCTGCGTGGCCAGGGCGAGCACGACAAGCTGTTCGGCGGGCCCGGCCGCGACGTGCTCGACGGCGGGCCCGGGCGCAACATGCTCGCCGGCGGCAGCGGCAACGACCGCCTGCTCGGCGGCAGGGACGCCGACCAGCTGTTCGGCGAGGGCGGCAAGGACCGCATCGTCGCCGGCGGCGGGCGCAACCGCATCGACGGCGGCGCCGGCAACGACTCGATCGAGGCCCGCAACGGCCAGGTCGACGTCATCCGGTGCGGCCGCGGCCGCGACATCGTGCGGGCGGACCGCAAGGACAAGCTCAGCGACTGCGAGCGCGTGTCGTTCGCCAGGAAGCGCTCGCGGTCATGAGCAAGCTCGCGACGGCTGAGCCCGAAGCAGCGCCGCCCGCTTCCTCCGGGAAGCGGCGCGGCCTGCTCTCGGCCGGGCTGCTGCCGATCCTGCTCGTCTCGATCGCGCTCGTGGCGATGGGCGCCGGCGCGTTGCTGATCGCCTCGTCGTACGACGGCGAGTACCAGGCGCGGGCCCTCGGGCCGAACCTCGCGATCAACGACAGCGCGTCCAACGCGCTCGACCTCAGCGCGCACAACTCGCCGGAGATCGTGCGCAACCCGGTCGACGAGCGCAACCTCGTGATCGCCAACCGCATCGACTCGCCGGCGTACTCGTGCTCGCTGCACGTGTCGTTCGATGGCGGCGGACGCTGGGCGCAGACGCCGATCCCGGCGCCTCCGCGCGAAGAGCCCAAGTGCTACGCGCCCGATGTGGCGTTCGGGCGCAACGGGACCCTGTACGTCTCCTACGTGACGCTCAGGGGGCGTGCGAACTCGCCGAACGCAGTCTGGATCAGCCGCTCGACGGACGGCGGCAAGACGCTGTCGGCGCCGGTCGAGACGCCGCTCGGCCCGCGCGCGTTCCAGGTTCGCCTGACGGCCGATCCGCGCTCGAACAGCCGGATCTTCCTGACGTACCTGAAGGCCGGCGAGCTCGGGCTCTACGCATTCACGACGACCGGCAACCCGATCATGGCGGTGCGCTCCGAGGACGGCGGCTCGAACTGGACGCAGCCGGCGCGGATCAGTGCGCCCGCGCGCCAGCGCGTCGTGGCTCCGTCGCCCGCGGCGGGCAGCCGGGCCGGCGAGCTGAACGTGCTCTACGTCGACCTCGGCAACGACGTGCTCGACTACGCCGGTGGACATCAGGGCCGCGGCGGTCCGCCGTACGGCGGCAGCTGGCAGCTCGTGCTCGCGCGCTCCACGAACAACGGGGCGACGTGGCGCGAGTCGGTGGTCGAGCGCTCGCTGCGGCCGACGGAGCGGTTCGTCGTGTTCACGCCGCCGTTCCCGTCGCTCGCGGTCGACCGTGACAGCGGGCGTCTGTACGCCGCCTTCCACGACGGCCGGTTCGGGGACGCGGACGTGTTCCTGTGGTCGCTCGGGCGTGACTCCGCCTCATGGAGCACGGCGAAGCGCGTGAACGACACCCGGCTGCGAGACGGGACGGCTCAGTACCTGCCGAAGCTCTCCGTGGCGCCGAACGGTCGCCTGGACGTCATGTACTACGACCGCCGCGACGATCGCACGAACGTCCTCAACGAGGTGTCGCTGCAGTCGTCGTTCGACGCGGGCAAGACGTTCCTGCCGCGGGTCCAGCTCTCCGACCGACCGTTCAGTTCGCGCATCGGCTTTGGCCTCGAGCGCGGGCTGCCCGACATCGGCAGCCGGCTGGCGCTGGTCTCGACGGAGTCGCGCGCCTACGGCGTATGGACCGACACGCGCGGCGGCAGCGTGCGCACGGCGAAGCAGGACCTCGCGCGCGGCATCGTCGCCTTCAACGACCCGCCGCGCCTGTCGTCGGGCGCCAAGACGGCGCTGACGGTGGGCGGCATCGCGCTCGTGCTCGCCGGCCTCGGCCTGCTGGCCGCGTCGCTGCTGCGGCGCAGGCGCGCGGCGCAACCGGCGACCTGACCGACCTGCGATCGCCCGGCCGCACGGCCGGGCGATCGGCTGCCGGGGCAAGGACCGAAGGGGCGGCTCGCGGTCCGCGGCGCCAACCCTGTCGAGGCGCCCTTGACCGGCTCAAGTATGTGAGCTAAACATATAGATTATCCGCGCCTCTCTGCCACGCCAGCGCTCGCGCCTTCCGTCGCGGCTCCCAAAGGAGCTGCGGACTGCGTGGCTGCTCCTGTTGCTGCGCGACGAGCCGGGCTACGGATACGTGCTGCGGCGCGAGCTGCGCCGCCGCGGCTTCGAGGTCGAGCCCGGCACGCTGTACCGCACGCTGCGCGAGCTCGAGGCCGAGGGACTCATCGAGTCGCGCTGGATGGACCCCGCCGCCGGCCCGCGATCGCGCGTCTGCAACATCACGCCGGCCGGGCGCGACAAGCTCAAGGACCTCGCCACCGAGATCGAGGTCGAGCGCGATCGGCGGCTGGCGTTCCTGAACGCCTACGCGCAGGCATCGTCGCACCGCGTGGAGGCGTCGACCTCCGGAGCGTGAGCGCTGGCGGCGGCGCCCGCCGGCACGGCGTGAGCGGCGGGCTCGTCGCGGCGGTGGGCTCGGCCGCTGCGCCGCGGGTACTGGCATGCGCGACTGCCGGATCGCCGCGGCGGCCCGGCCGCGCCGTCACAACGGCGCGCATGACGTGACGTTCTGACGGCTGCGCGCAGCGCGCAGCGCGACCCGGCAGTCGTACAGCTGACCGGCGCGCGCTCGCGATCCGCGCCGCGGCCGCGGCGCGGCGCGAGCTCAGCGGAGGGCTACGTCGAGTCGCGTCGACGACCCGCTCGCGGGCGCGCCCGCGCACGGCGCTCGACGATCCCCAGCCCGCCCGGCGACAGCCCGGCCTCGCTTCCCCCGGCGCCTCCTCAACGACCGAGGGCGCGGCCTTGGCCGCGCCCCCGGGAACTGCCTGCTTCTTCGACGTGCTGCCTACTGCCGCTCGAGCGGCGCGGGGTGGTCGCCGGCGTCGGCCTCGCGACCGCCCGTGCCGAGGAGCTCCTCGGCACGCGCCTCGGCGAGCATCTCCTGCAGCGCGACCTCGAACTCGTCGACCGTGGTCGTCGGCTCGATCGGGCCGTGCTCGCGGGCGACGAGCGTCGTGTCGCCGCCGCTGCCGCGCCGCCGCAGGACCGCGACGGCCACTGCGCTGACGATGAGCACGAGCAGGCCGCCGATCCCGACGGTCCACTTCGCCTCGGCCGGCGCCGCGCCGGTCGGCTGGGCGACGAGCTGCGGTGCATCTGCGGCCGACGGCAGCGTGAACTCAGGGGCCAGCGCCGGGCTGACCTTCGGAGTGCTCGCCGACGGCGTGGGCGCCGTGCGCTTCGACGCCGTGGCCTGCGACGGACGTGCCGCAGCCTTCTTCGACTGCTTTGCGACCGGAGCAGTCGCCCGCCTGGGCTGGGCGACCGGGGCGACAGCTCGCCTGACCTGCGCCACCGGCGCAGCCGCACGCTGCGCCCGCACGGCCGGAGCCGCCGCGGTGCGCTTCGCCGCCGTCGTCGCCGGAGCGGCCGCGCGGGTAGACGCCGGCGCCCTCGTCACGGCGCGCTGCACCGGCGCCTTCGCCGCGGGCGCAGGCGCCGGACGCGCCGCCGGCCGCGGCGCCGACCGAGTCGCCGTCGACGAGGCCGCTCCGAGCGGAGCCTCGCTCGCTGAGGTGCGACTCGGCGGGTCGGACGTCGCGGGGTTCTCCAGGTTCCCCGCCGCATGTGGGCACATCGTGCCGTCGGGCATCGGCATGTGGCTCCCGAACGCCGCGCCTGCCGGCAGCAGCACGGCCCCGCACGCCAGCACCCCGGCGGCGAGGAACCGGGCCTCAGTACCGCAGCGCCTGCCGCTGCGGTGCTTCGTCACCGTCATTCGCTCTCCTTTCGTCGGCACCCTCGGCACCGTTGTCTCAGCGTCCCCGCCGCCGCGGGCCGTCGACCGCGATCACGCGGTCGACGGAGCCGCGAATCCGCAGCGAGTTGAGCAGGAAGGGTATCTGCGACTCGCCACGCTCGGTGAGCAGCAGGACCCCCGTCATGCGTCCGCCGGCGAAGCCCAGCAGCGCAGCGTCCATCCTGCGCGAGGTCCTCGCCGTGTAGACGATGTTCGTCGGCAGACCGCGCCGGCGCGACTCGGCGAGCAGCACCCGCGAGGTGGCGACGGCGTCGCTGCCTCCCAGTCGCTGCGCCCGCGGGACCGCCGGCAGCACGGCGTCGCTGATCCAGCGGTTCCTGCCGACGACGATCGTCTGCGGAATCGCCAGGCTCTGCAGCGCGGCGGCCGTCGAGGCCGGCAGGCCGTTGGCGCCCGTGAACAGCACCGGCAGGCGCCGGTTGGCCGCGAGGATCGCGGCCGCGGCGGCGTCCGGGCTCGCCGGATTGACGAGCACGGCGGAGTCGAACGCCCGCGCGCCCGCCTGGCGCTCCTGGTCGTTGCGGCGGTCCATCGCAACCGCGATCTGCGCCGCGGTCTCGGCCGCATTGGCGCCGCCGAGCCGGATGATCTGGCTCGCCGGGACGCCCGTGGCGGCCAGTTGCGCGATCACCTGGTCAGACAGCGACGCCGTGTTGCCGATGACGTACGCCCCGACCGGCTGCAGCCTCGTGAGCTCGGCCCTGACGCTCGACGACAGGCCGTTGCGGCCGGAGAGCAGGACCGGTCCGAGGTTGGCACGAGCGAGCACGCCGGCCGCCAGCGCGCCGGGGAAGTCGCGCTCGTTGACGATCACGACACGCGTCGTCGGCTTGGAGGCGAACGTGCCAGCCAGCGTCGACTCGGGCCCCGCCGGATACGTCAAGCGCGAGAGCCGCACGGACAGGTCCACCGACGTCCTGCGGGTCACCCGCTGGATCGGGACCCGGTTGGACGCCCTGAGGTCCACGTTGGCGAGCCACAGGCCCAGGTTGTCGGTCTCCGAGTTGCCGTCGCGCGAGTCCATCCAGCCGACGAGCAGCCGGTCGTTGCCGAGCGGAAGCGCCTTCGGCCCGTAGTCCCAGTACGCGCCGAAGCGGTAGTCGAAGCCGACGTCGTTGTTCATCGAGCGGTCGGTGATGCGACGCTCGGGCCCGAACGTCCGGCCCTGGTTGCGCGAGGACCGCAGGTACGTGTCGCCAAGCCGTGCCTCGTCGCACGGGCTGTGCGTGTGCGTGCAGCCCCGGTACCAGTGGCGCCGGTCCTGCCAGACGACGTCGACGCGTCCGTTCGGCGCCACGGAGACCGTCGGATGACGCGTCTGCGTGAGCTCGAACTGCGCCGGCGCGTCGCGGTTGAGGCGATCCGGCAGCGACCAGTTGGCCCCGCCGTCCCTCGAGCGCTGGAAGTAGACGTCGAGGTCGGGGTGGATGAAGTGGTCCGCCGCAGCCGCGGTGCCGGGCACCGTCGGCCGCGTGCCGTTGCCGTAGACGACGTAGACGTCCTGCGTCCGCGGGTTGGCGGCCAGCCACGGGAACGTGGACGCCGTGAACGTGTTGCTCCTGGCGAACGGGAAGACGGGCGGCCCGGTGAACCTGAAGCCGGCGACTCCCGCGACCGCCGAGCGCGTCCAGCTCTGGCCGAGCGTGACGGTCCTGGCGACCGTGACGGTCCCCGTCGTCAGGAAGCTGCCGGGGCGGGCGCCCGGGTCCTGCGTCCGGTAGCCGACGTAGACGGCGCCTCCACGCCCGAGGGCGGGCGGCGTCGGCTCGATCGCGCTCTGCGCGGGCGGGTTGACGATCGCGCCCGGCGACCACGTCCGGCCGCTGTCGCCGGACGTCGTGAACACGATGTCGTTGCCGTTCTGCTCGCCGGACGCCGACGCCACGACGTAGACCCGGTCCTGGCGGCCCGGCGAGACGGCGAGCTTGGGCAGCACGTAGTCAGGGCCCTGCTCGGCGTCCGGGCCGCCGGGCAGCACGACCTGCCCGGTCCCGAACGAGCGTCCGCCGTTCGTCGACTTGGCGACGAGCACCGACTTGCCCTGGTCGACGGTGCCGCCCGGCGGCGGCGCCACGGCCGTCGCGAACGTCACGTAGACGTTGTTGTCGCTGCCGAAGGCGATCCCGCCGTCGATCTGCTGGGCGAGGTGGTTGCCGACGGTGCACGGCGGATCGGTGAAGCCCTGCGGCGCCCTCAGGAAGGTGCGCCGCCACGTGCGGCCGCCGTTCGTGGACATAGCGACCTCGCACGTCAGCCTGACCCAGTCCGCGTAGACCGCGACGATGTGCCGCTCGTTTCGAGGATTGGCCGCCAGGCCGACGGCGTCGCGGCCGTAGACGACGTCGTTGGACGGTCGCAGCGGGAAGTTCGGGCTGACGCGGAGGTCAGCGTTGGCGGCGGGCGCCGCGGCGGCGAGCGCCCCCGTCATCACCAGCACGGCGGAGATCATGCGCCGCTGGCGCAGCATCGATTCGGCGAAGCGTCGCCTGCTCATGCGTCGTAGCACCTCGTAAGGGTCATGTTCGGTTGTGGTTCGGAAACCGACATCAGCGGGCCCGAGGGCCCGCTGACGCCTGTCTCCGAGGATTGGCGGTGGTAACGCCTGCGCTCAGGCGACCGGCTGCGCGGACGAGGCGCTGCGGCGGCGCGTGCCGGCGACGAGCGCGGCTCCGCCACCGGCGAGGCCGAGCATGAGCGCCGCCAGCCCGATGCCGACGGGCAGCGACGGCAGCGTCGGCGTGGTCGGGCCGGCCGGCGGCACGGCCTCCGACGAGCGGCGACCGCCGGTGATGCGCAGCGGCGCGCGACCCGGGGTGCCAGCGGCCGGGCGGCCGTCGGGGCCCCGCTGCGTCGCGACGAGGACGTAGCGACCGGCCTGGACGTTCGGCGCCTTGAAGGTCCCCGTGAGCTTGCCGTTGGCGGCGGGGCGCCCCTCGAAGAGGACACGGCCGGCGCGGCCGTTGAAGCGGATCTGGACCGGCGACGCGGCGGCGTTGCTGCTGTAGTTGCGACCGTATGCGGTGATGTCTGCACCGGGCGAGGCAACGGTGCGCGTGAGCGTGAGCGTGGCCAGGTTCGCGCACGCGAAGGCAGTCGCAGCAACGGCAAGCGGAATGGCGACCGCGGCCGCGATCAGGCCGACACCGGCCCTGCGTCGATGAAGCATGATGGTCCCTCCTCGAGTCTTGATGCGTACCACCGGCGGCTCGGTCTTTCCCCGTCCGATACCGCAGAAAACGGTCATGTGCAAGCCATCTATGGGCGCGTGCCACGCGCCGTCCCGGCGAGGAGCATAGCGCCACCGGCGAGCAGCAGCGCCGCCCCTCCGAAGAGCGCGACGGTGCTCAGCTCAATGCCGGCGTCCGGCCCGTCGACGTCGACGCGCGCGGCACGCAGGTCCTGCTTGTGCGACGCCTCGGTCCCGGCCCGCGTGTCGGTCCAGACGGCGGTCGCCCCCTCGTCGTCGGACGCCAGTGCCAGGCGGCTGCCGAGATCGGGCAGGCCGAGCTCGGCGCCCTGGCCGATCCTGGCGTCGAACGACTGGCTCGACAGGATCAGGTGAGCGCCGAAGGTCGCACCGCCGTCGTGCGACGACTGCAGCGCGACCTCGTTGCGCAGGTTGTTGCCTCCGCTCGCGCGGCGGTCGTAGTAGACGACGTCGACGCGGCCGTCGGAGGCGACCGCGACCTTGGGCAGGTACTGCCAGGTCCCGTCGCCGCGGCGGGTGTCGTTGACGCGCGTGGCCGGCGACCAGCCGGTGCTGTCTGGCGCCAGCGACCAGACGTAGACGTCGGGGTCGCCGAGCCGCGCGTCCTCGAACGCCACGTACAGGCGGCCGCGGCGGCGGTCGACCGCGAGCGACGGAAACGGCGGCAGGAAGGCGATGAAGCGCCGCGTGGGCACGACGCCGTCGTCGACGACCGACTCCTCCCAGCTCGCGCCGCGGTCCCGCGAGCGGGCGACCACGAGCGAGAAGCGACCCTGGTACGGCGGGCCGCCCTCGGAGCGATGGCCGCCCTCGTAGTCCAGCCGGTCGTCGCCGACGTCGACAAACAGCACGTAGAGCTCGCCGTTGGCGCCGACGGCCGCCGACGGCGCGAGCACGCGGCCGCGCGCAGGCGCGCTCACGCGCACCGGCCGGCTCCACGTCACGCCGCCGTCATCGGAGCGGCTGGCGAGCACGGGGTTGCCGGGACCCACGAACTTCAGCTGGCCCACCTCGCGCGCCTGCACCCAGGTCGCATACAGCCGGCGGCTGTCGGCGGGATCGGCGGCGATCCGCACCTGGAAGGCGAGCGGCCCGGCCACCCGGTGCGGCTGTCCCAGCGTCCGGCCGCCGTCCTTCGACGACGCGACCCAGACGACGTTCGGGCGGTTGCCGACGCCCTGCAACGTCACGTAGGAGACGTGCAGCGTGCCATCCGCCGCGAACGCGGCGTCGGGCGCGTAGCAGACGCGGCCGACGCGCGGGACGGGCACGCGCGTGCGCGCCCAGCGCCGGCCGCCGTCGTGGGAGACGTGCACGGCGCAGGAGAAGTCGGGCGAGTCGATGCGGCTCGTGACCACGAGGTTGCGCGCGTCGCGCGGGTTGCGCGCGAGCGTCGGCGAGTTGTGCGCGCTGATGTCGCTGAGGTTGCCCGCGCCGATGTTGACCGGCCGGTCGCGTCCCTGTACCTCCGCGGGCGCCCCGGCGCCGGCGAGCAGGCCCGCGACGATGGCGGCGAGGCCGACGACGACGAGCCCGCCGGCCAGCAGGCGGCGCGGTGGCAGGCCGGTCCTCACTCGTCCGACGACCGCGGGAAGAGCGCCAGCAGCATGCCCGACGTGTGAACCATGAGGGCGGGCCCCCGCGGAGTGGACTCCCACTGCGCGTGACGGAAGCCCTCGGTGGGGATCGAGAACGCGCCGAACGTCTGGTCGCCGCTGCCGACGTACCACACGAAGTCGGTCTCGCTCGGGGGCGCGTCGTCCTTCGGCTCCGCCTTCAGCAGGGCGCCGCTGAACATCGCCACGAGCGGCGCTCCGGGGCGAGAGGCGCGGACGGTGACGGTCCACGGCTCGCCGAGCCGGCCGTGCAGCGCGGCGACGACGCCGTCGTGGTCGAGGACCTCGCTCATCTCCGCCGGACGGCCGGGGGCACGCGCCCGGTGCGGGTTGCGCCATGCATATAGGCGCAAGGGTACGGACCCGCGCCCGTCTTGCGCGGTGGCGGCCCGCGGCGTGCGCCGCGGGCCGCCCGCCGATCAGGCCTTGATGAAGGGCTTGACGGCCTCCAGCACGGCCTTCATCTCCGACGCCTTGTCGAACGCCAGGGGCGCCGGCGGCCTGTTGCGCACGAGCCGGATGAGCCCGGCATGGCGCGCCTCCACCTGGACGATGCCGCCGGCGGCGGCGAGGACCTCCACGGACGAGATCTGCGGGGCCGCGCCGTTGTAGGCGCTGACGCCGGTGTCCTCCAGCGTGTTCGCCGTCTTCAGGAACGTCGCCCGGTCGGCGAACGCCCCGCCGAAGTCGAACGTCGGCTTGGCCGCCGGCTTGCCGCCGAGATCCTTGATCGTCGCCGTGAGCGCATCGACGTGCGCGTTCTCGTCGTCGCGCAGCTTCTGCGCGAGCTTCTTCTCCTCGCCGCCGAGCCCGCGAACCTGCTTGACGGCCATCGTGTAGAAGTCCGCCTCGAGGTGCTCGAGCGTCAGGGCGTAGTTGAGGACGTCGACGTCGCCGTTGCCGTCCTGGGCGAGGGCCCTGCTGATGTACGGGGTCGCCGACATGGCGCCGTAGGCGGCGCCGGCGGCGAGCGTGGCGCGCAGGAGGAACGCCTCGCGCGTGATGCCGTGGACCTCGATGGTGGCCAGCTCGGGGGCCACGGGTCGCGATTGAGCCATGTGAAGTCTCGCTTTCTCGTCGTCGTGAACTAGCTGGCCAGGAACGGCTTGACGGCCTTGAGCACGGCCGCCATGTCCATCGGCTTGGCGAAGGCACCGTCGGGAAGAGAGCCCTCGAGGCCGCCTCCGCCGCCGAAGCCGCGTCCGACGAGCTCGTTGAGGGCCGCCGCGTGGCGCGCCTCGACGGAGTGGATCGACAGCGCGGCCGCGAGGATGTCCTTGCTCTTGATGTTGCCGGCCTGCCCGAGATATGCCGCCGCGCCGAGGTTCTCGACGGTCGCAGCCGTCTCGAGGATGGCCTTGGGGCCCTTGGCGATGACGTCCTGGAACTTCGTCTTCGGCTTCGTCGCGGGCGTGCCGCCGAGCGACTTCGCCGTCGCCGTCAGCGCGTCGACGTGCTCCTGCTCCTGCTCCTGCAGCGTCTTGGCGAGGTCGCCGACCTTCGGGTCCTTGACGACGCCGCTGTCGAGCACCTCCTGGTAGAAGGTCGCCTCGAGGAACTCGAGCGTCAGCGCGTAGTTGACGATCTCGAGATCGCTCGTGTTGTCGCCGGTGGTCTTCGCGGCGGCGCCGCCGGCGGCGGCGCCGCCGCCGGTCTTGTCGTCGTCGCCGCATGCGGCGATCAGGACGGACGCGGCGCCGACGGCGCCGGCGCCGCCGAGCATCTTGAAGAAGCGCTTGCGGGACGACTGGTCGTCCGCGAGCTCGCGCAGTGCAGAGTCGTTCACGGGGGTCTTTCCTTCACGTCGTTTGACAGGTGCTTGGCGCAACTGCGTTCGCGCGCGGTCGGCAGATCATGCGCCTGGCGCGTTGGCGCTCTCGCGCCGCGGTACGGAAGCGAAGGAGGGGCCCGCTCTACTCGGCGGCCGGCACCGGCTCGGACGCCCGGACCGCGTGCTTGTGCATGAGCTCGCACTGCACGTCGCGCGCCGGGTCGCCGGGGGTGCGGCGGTGCCAGGCGCCGTCCTCGCACAGCTCCCAGGCGCTCGCGTCCGACGCCAGCGAGCGGTCGATCGTGTCGAGCAGGTCCTCGCGCAGCGCGTCGTCGTCGACCGGCGTGACGAGCTCGACGCGCGTGTCGAGGTTGCGCGGCATGAGGTCGGCCGAGCCGATGAGGACGCGGGTCTCGCCGTCGCGCTCGAACGCGAACACGCGCGAGTGCTCGAGAAAGCGCCCCAGCACGCTGACGACGGCGATGTTCTCGGACACCCCGGGCACCCCCGGGCGCAGGCAGCAGATGCCGCGAACGTTGAGCTCGACGGGCACGCCGGCGCGCGAGGCGCGATAGAGCGCGCGGATCGTGCGCCGGTCGACGAGCGCGTTCATCTTAAGCCGGATGCGAGCCTGCTCGCCGCGCTCGTGCGCGGCTACGGTCCGCTCGATCTCCCCGATCAGCGCCTCGCGCATCCCGATCGGCGCGATCAGGACCTTGCGAAAGCCCTCCGGCCGCGCCACCCCCGTGAGGAAGTTGAACATGTCCGCGACGTCGGCGCCGATCTCCTCGTCACACGTGAACAGGCCGAAGTCGGTGTACAGCCGCGCCGTCTTGGGGTGGTAGTTGCCGGTCCCGACGTGCACGTAATGGCGCACGCCGTCGCCCTCGCGACGCACGACGAGGATGCACTTGGCATGCGTCTTCAGGCCCGGCTGGCCGTAGACGACGTGGACGCCCGCCTCCTCGAGCGCGCGCGCCCACCCGATGTTCGCGCGCTCGTCGAAGCGCGCCTTCAGCTCGACCATGCAGACCGCCTGCTTGCCGCGCTCGGTCGCCCCGATCAGCGCCGGCACGAGCGGCGAGTCGTCCGAGGTGCGATAGACGGTCTGCTTGATCGCGAGCACGTCGGGGTCGGCGACGGCCTGCTCGACGAAGCGCTCCACGGACGTCGCGAACGAGTCGTAGGGATGGTGGACGAGGATGTCGCCGCGGCGCATCTCGGCCATGACGTCGACGGGCTCGGACTCCTGGCCGTGCAGGCGCGGCTGCGTCACCGGCGTCCAAGGCGAGTCGCGCAGCTCGCCGAAGCCGCGCAGCCCGTAGAGCTGCCACAGGTCGCCGAGGTCCAGCAGGCCGTCGACCTCGTAGACCTGGCGCTCCTCGAGGTCGAGCGCGCGCGTGAGCTGCTCGCGCACGCCGGCGTCGATGCCCGCGCCGACCTCGAGCCGGACGGCCTCGCCGAAGCGGCGCCGCCGCAGCTCGGCCTCGACGGCCTGCAGCAGGTCGTCGGCCTCGTCGGACACCTCGAAGTCGGCGTCGCGCGTCACGCGGAAGACGCCGTGATCGACGATCTCCATGCCCGGAAACAGCGCAGCGAGGTTCTCGGCGATGACCTCCTCGAGCGCGACGAACGTCAGCCTGTCGTCGTCGAGCGCGACGAACCGCGGCAGCATCTCCGTCGGCACCTTCACGCGCGCCAGCGTCTCCTCCTCGCGGACCGGGTCGCGCACGCGCACCGCGAGCGACAGCGACAGGTCCGAGATGTACGGGAACGGCCGCCCCTGACCGACGGCCAGCGGCGTCAGCACGGGGAAGATCTGGCGGCGGAAGCGCTCGGAGAGCGCGTCGCAGCTGGCGTCGTCGAGTTCGTCCATGCCGACGATGCGGATGCCGTGCTCGACGAGCGCCGGCAGCAGCGTGCCGAGCACGCACTCCTCCAGCCGCGCCTGCTGGGCGAGGACGCCCGCGCGGATCGCGTCGATCGTCTGCGACGGCGTCAGGCCGTCGGGGCCGGGGTCGACGAGGCCGGCGTCGATCTGATCGTGGACCCCGGCGACCCGGATCTGGAAGAACTCGTCGAGGTTCGAGCTCCAGATCGCCGCGAGCTTCACGCGCTCGAGCAGCGGCTGCCCGCCGTCCTCGGCGAGCTGCAGCACGCGGTCGTTGAAGTCCAGCCACGACAGCTCGCGACCGAAGTACAGCGACTTGTCGTGCAGGTCGAGCTCGCCGCCGTCCTTCGGCTCCGCAGCGGGCTCGGTGCTCGGGATGGTCTGCTGCCGGGTGTGGGTCTCGGGCGTGCTCATCGACGACGGGTGTCGTCCATGAGACTACGGGGCCGCGACGGCGACCGGCGACGACGGGCGCTCACGCCGGCTCCGCGCGCAGCCGGGCGAGCTGCTCGAGCAGGATGCCCTCGCGCAGGCCGCCGCCCGCGAGCCGCAGCGGCGCGTGCAGCGCTCGCGAGGCGGCATCGAGCAGCAGGATGCCGGCGGGCAGCAGCCGGGCGCGGTCGGGATGCAGCCCGAGGCGCAGGGCGATCTCGGCGGCGGGACGCGTCACGAGCGCCTGCAGGCCGCGGGCGAGCGCCTCGCGCTCGAGGACGCTGCCGACGAGGCGCTGCAGCGACGTCGCGCTGCCGCCGACCGCGTAGGCGGTCGCGGGCCGCGGCGCCTGCACGCCGGCGAAGACGCGTGCGAGCTTGCGGCGCGTGCGCGCGAGCTCGGCGGGCGACGGCGGGTCGGTCGGCAGGTCCTCGCCCGTGACGACGTTGGAGCCGATCGGCAGAGACACCGACCACGTCACGCCGTCGGCGGCGGTGCCGACGACGATCTCCGTCGAGCCGCCACCGACGTCGACGACCGCGAGCGGGCCGGGCGGCGCCTCGGCCAGCATCCCGACGGCGCCGGCGAAGGCGAGGCGCGCCTCCTCCTCGCTGCTGAGGATCTCCAGCGGAACGCCGCAGGCCTCGTCGACCGCGGCGACGAGCGCCGCCGCGTTGGGCGCCTGGCGGACGGCCGCCGTCGCGACGGCGCGCAGCGTCGACGCCCGCAGCTGGCGGGCGATCTCGACCTGGCGCGCCACGACGGCGGCGACCTCCGCGATCCGCCGCGGGTGCAGCTCGCCGCGGGGGCCGCAATCGGCGCCCAGTCGCGTGAAGGCGCGCTCGGAGAAGAGGTCGCGCAGGCCCTCTCCCCCGTCCATCGCCACGAGCAGCCGCGTGGTGTTCGAGCCGACGTCGATGCAGGCGCAGCGGGGCACGGCGGGCGCGGTCGATCTTGTCATGATTGTCGGGAATGGACTCGGGCGCCCCGGCGATTCTCGTGCGCGATCTGCACAAGTCCTACGGCGGCGTCCAGGCCGTGCGCGGCATCGACTTCGAGGTGGCGCGCGGGGAGGTCTTCGGGCTGCTCGGCCCCAACGGCGCCGGCAAGACGACGACGGTCGAGATCCTCGAGGGCTACCGCGAGCGCACGAGCGGCATCGCGTCGGTGCTCGGCCACGATCCCGGCAGCCGGCCGCGCGCGCTGCGCGAGCGCGTCGGGATCGTGCTGCAGGAGAGCGGCACCTACCGGCACGCGACGGTCCGCGAGCTCGTGACGCACTGGGCCGGGTTCTACCCCGCCTCGCGCGACGTCGACGAGGTCATCGAGCTGGCGGGGCTGCGCGGCTCGGAGGACGTCCTGACGCGCCGGCTGTCGGGCGGCCAGGCGCGGCGGCTGGACTTCGCGCTCGCGCTCGTCGGCGACCCGGAGCTCGTCTTCCTCGACGAGCCGACGACGGGCTTCGACCCGGCCGCGCGCCGTGCGGCGTGGGAGACGATCCGCGCGCTCGCCGAGCTCGGCAAGACGATCCTGCTGACGACGCACTACCTCGACGAGGCGCAGGCGCTCTGCGATCGCGTCGCGATCGTCAAGGACGGGCGCATCCTCGCCGTCGGCGCGCCGGCCGAGCTCGGGGTCGGAGCGGTGTCGCGCTACCGCGTGAGCTGGCGCGACGAGGACGGGGTGCTCGTCACGCGCGAGACCGACGACCCGACCGCGCTGCTGCACCAGCTGACGAGCGCGGCGCTCGCGCGCGGGACCGGGCTGACGGATCTGAGCGTCACGCGCCCCTCGCTGGAGGACGTCTACCTCGAGCTGACGGCCGAGGCGCCGGTCACGACCGTCGAGGGCGGGAGCGCGGCGTGACGGCGACGCTGGCCCTGACCTGGCGTCAGTACCGGCTCGAGCGCAGGATGTTCTGGCGCAATCCGAGCGCGGCATTCTTCAACTTCGTCCTGCCGCTGCTGTTCCTCGCGCTGTTCGGAACGATCTTCGCCGGCAGCCAGGACGACCTCGACGTCATCGTGCCGGGCATCGCGGGGATGAGCATCATGACCACGACGTTCGTCGCGCTGGCGATGAACATGGTCTTCCTGCGCGAGCAGGGCGTGCTCAAGCGCCTGCGCGGCACGCCGCTTCCGACGGGCGCCTACCTCGGCGGCCTCGCCGCCCACGCCGTGACGAACACGGCGATCCAGCTCGCGATCGTGATCGCCGCCGGGGCCGGGCTGCTGAACGTCGGGCTGCCCGAGAGCTGGGTCGCGCTGGGCGTCTTCGTCGTCGCTGGCGTGGCCTGCTTCGCCGCGCTCGGCGTCGCGCTGTCGCACGCGATCCCGAACTTCGACTCCGCGCCGGCCTACGTCAACGCGATATTCCTGCCGGTCATCGTCATCAGCGGCGTCTTCTACGACGCCGACAACGCGCCCGCGTTCCTGCGCGACATCGGCGAGGTGCTGCCGCTGACGCACCTCATCGACGGCCTGTCGGCCGCGATGGTCACCGGGGCGCCGTTCTCCGACAACCTCTCGGACCTCGCAGTCGTGCTCGTCTGGGGCGCGATCGGCGCGGTGCTCGCCGTGCGCGGCTTCAGCTGGGAGGCGCGCCGCGGCTGACCCGTGCGCCGACGGCGCAAGCTTGCGCCCAGGGGCCATGACGGCCGCCAGGGGCGCGTAAGGTCGTGCCGTCATGCGCACCGACGTCGTGGTCGTCGCCGTGCTGGCCGCGGCGATCTGGATGTCCCCGGCAGCGGCGATCGCTGCAGCGCCGCGCGCGGACGTCGCGGCGCTGCAGGTCGCGTTGCGGGCGGCGGGCGCCTACGCCGGCACGGTCGACGGCATCCGCGGCGCGGCGACGCGCGCCGCGCTGCGCGCGTTCCAACGCCGCGCGGGACTGGTCGCCGACGGCATCGCCGGCCCGCGCACACGGCGAGCGCTCGGGCGCCGCGGCCGCCACCCGTACGGCAGCCGCCCGATGACCGCGGGCGACGTCGGCTGGGACGTCTCGGCGCTGCAGTTCAAGCTCGCCGTCCACGGCTTTCCGTCCGGCGGCTTCGACGGCGTGCTCGGCCCGCGCTCCGTGCGGGCCCTGCATCGATTCCAGCGTTGGGCCGGCCTGCCGGGCGACGCCATCGCCGGGCGGGCGACGCTGCGGGCACTGCGCGCGCGGCCTCCAGGCTCGCCGGTGCGGCTGCTGGCGCCGCTGCCGGTGGCGATCGGCGACCGCTTCGGCCCGCGCGGCGCGCGGTTTCACGCGGGCACCGACTTCCCCGCTGCGGCCGGCACGCCGGTCACGAGCGCCGGCTTCGGCCATGTCGCGTTCGCCGGCACCAGCTCGTCGGGCTGGGGGCGGCTCGTCATCCTGCGCCACCGGTTCGGCCTGCGCACGCTGTACGCGCACCTGTCGAGGATCGACGTCCGGCCGGGCGCGTTCGTGCCGGCGGGCGCGCGCCTCGGCAGCGTCGGGGCCACAGGAGCGGCGACCGGTCCGCACCTGCACTTCGAGGTCCTGCTGCGCGGCGCGAACGTCGATCCGCTCACCGCGCTGGGGCGTCGCTAGGCCAGCACGACCCACGCGCTCGGCGCCGCGCCGCTGACCTCGACGGGCACCGCGCGCAGCGGCCCGGCGAGCCAGTCCTCACGCAGCAGGCTGAACACGACGACGTCGACGGACCGCCCCCCGTGGCGGTGAAATGAGCGAAGCACGCCCTCGCGCTGGAAGCCGATGCGCTCGAGCGCGCGCTGCGAGCGCTCATGGCCGACGTTCGCGTAGGCGCCCACGCGCTCGAGCCCGAGCAGCGTGAACGCGGCGTGGCACATGAGCGCCTTGGCCTCGTGGTTGGCCCCCGTCGCCCACCATCGGCGCCCCAGCCACGTCCCGATCGTCGCGCGGCGGTCGCGGACCGACAGCTCCGAGAGGCCGCTGACGCCGATCGTGCCGGCCTCGCGGTGCTCGATGACGAAGTCGAGCTGCTCGCCGCGCGCGCGCAGCTCGGGCAGCCCGGCGAGGAACTCGCCGGCCTCGCGCTCCGATTCGTACGGCCCCCACGAGAACCAGCGCGTCACCTCCGGGTCCGACGCGTGGCGGTACAGCGCGGCCGCGTCGTCGGCGCGGGGAAGCCGCACACGCAGGTTCGGGCCCGCGACGGAGAGATCGACCACCGCGGGTAAGACTACGGGCGTGCTCGCGCTGCTCTACGACGTGCACGGCAACCTTCCGGCGCTCGACGCCGTCCTCGCCGACGCGCGCGACCGCGGCGCCGACCGCTTCTTCGTCGGTGGCGACGTCGCGCTCTTCGGCCCGTGGCCCGAGGCGACCGTCGAGCGCCTGCGCGAGCTGACCCCCGCGACGTGGATCCGCGGCAACGGCGAGCGCTGGACCGCCGACCCGCAGTCCGCGCCCGAGCCGGTGCGCGGAGCGACCGCGGCGGCCCGCGAGGCGCTCGGCGGCGAGCTCGTCGCCGAGCTCGCCGCGCTGCCCGAGAGCGCCGGTCTCGGGGCGGACACGCGGGCCTGGCACGGCTCGCCGGTCAGCGACGTGCGCTCCTTCACCCCCGAGCCATCCGACGACGAGGCTGAGCTGCTGGCCGGCGTCGTCGAGCGCCGGCTGATCTTCGGCCACACGCATCTGCCGTTTCGCCGCACGTCGGCCGTCGGCGCGATCGAGCTCTTCAACCCCGGCAGCGTCGGCATGCCCTTCGACGGCGACCATCGCGCCGCGTACGCGCTGCTCTCGGAGGACGGCTCGCTGGCGCACCGCCGCGTCGAGTACGACCACGGCTCCGTGCCGGCCGCGCTGCTCGACCGCTACGGCGACGCGCCGTGGACCGCCGCACCGGCCTTTCGCTTCGAGCATGCACGCCTCGAAAGCGCATGACGCGCGCGCCCGGCGGTGTTAGGCTGGCGCCCGCCAGGGGGCAGCTGTTCCGTACCGAGAGGAGCGCCATGACTCGCATCCGCATCGCGATCGGCGTCTGTGCCACGATCGCGGCCCTCGCAGCCCTCGCGACGGCGTCCCCGGCCGCCGACAAGAAGCTCTACGCGACGATGAGCGGCAGCCAGGAGCGACCGGCGGCCGGTGATCCCGACGGCACCGGCACCGCCGTCCTCACTGTCACCTCGAGGAGGGTCTGCTACGACATCCGCCCGCGCAGGGCGGGGCTGACGTTTGCGGCAGCGCACATTCACGTCGGCGCGCGCGGCAGGGCCGGCGACGTCCTGATCCCGCTCTTCAGCGCGCCGAAGCGGGTCACCCGCGGGAGGCTCGCGGGGTGCTCGCCGACCGTGCGTCCGGCCGACCTGCGAAAGGTCACCGCCAGGCCCGGCCGCTACTACCTCAACCTCCACAACGCGGCCTACCCGGCGGGCGCCATCCGCGGGCAGCTGACCGCGAGCAGACCGCGCTGACGACCACGCCGGACGATCGGTCGCCGGCCGGCGAGGAGCTCGCGCTCGCGATCGGGCTCGCGCGCGAGCTCCTCCACGGCTCGGGCGCCCTGCGCGTCACGATCGCCCTGGACGCCGGCGAGCCGCTGATCGTCGAGACCGCGCGTCTCGGCGCCGTCGTCGTCCACGACGGCGACGGCCGGCGCGAGCTGCCCCACGACGCGGCCGCGGACGTGCGCCTTCCGGACCTGCCGCAGATGCGCCGCCTTCCGCCGTTCGAGGTCGACCCGCGCGAGGGCAGCGTCGCCGGTCCGCTCGGGGGCCTCGAGCACCTGGGCCGCGTCGTCCTCGGCCTGGCCGCGCTGCTGCCCGGAAGCAGCGTCGTCGCCGCCGACTACGAGACGACCACCCCGCAGACACCGCTCGGCATCGCCGGCCGCGTGGGCGAGGCGCTCGTCGTGCTCATCGGCGACGAGGAGTTCTCGCTCGAGCTGTGAGCGCGGCCGGGCAAACCGCTCGGGCGCTCAGGTGAGCGCCCGAGCGCTCGTGTCCGACATCAGATGAGCTCGGCGATCAGCGCGGCCGCGGTCACGATGACGCCGGCGGCGACGACTGCCGCGAGCGCCTGGGCGACCTTGACGACGTTGCTCCATCCGTAGTTGCTCGGGTACAGCATGTCAACCTCCCAATCTGTCGGAAGGGCCTACTGCCCAGGGCTATAGGACGCGCGCGGTCGGCGTCAACGGGCCGCCGGCATGCGCCCCGGTGGTCAGGCGATCGGCACCTCGGCCGGCCTGGCGCCGACGATCTCGCGCGAGTCGCGGTCGCGGACGAGCGCGAGCGTCGCGACGATCGCGAGCACCGCGAAGCCCGCCCCGGCGAGGAACGCGAGCTGGAAGCCCTCCGTGAGCGCGGTCGGCACGGCGGCCGGATCGCCCTGCGCCGCGGTCACCGCACCGGTCGTGTGGGAGCTGGCGATCGTGCCGAGGACGGCGAGGCCGAGCGCGCCGCCGACCTGCTGTGAGGTGTTGATCAGGCCGGACGCCAGCCCCGAGTCATCCGCCGAGATCCTGCTCACCGCGGCGATCATCACCGGCACGAACGCGAACCCGAGGCCGAACGCCGCCACGACCATCGGGCCGAGGAGGTCGGCGACGTAGCTTCCGTCCACGGGCAGCCGCGCGAACCACAGCAGAGCGATCGTGACGAGCACGAGCCCCGACACGAGCACCGGCTTGAAGCCCAGCTTCGTCACGAGCTGCGAGGCGATGCCGGCGGAGACGATGATGACCAGCGCCAGCGGCAGGTACGACAGGCCGGCCTCGAGCGCGTCGTAGCCGAGCACGTCCTGCATGTAGCGCGACAGGAAGAAGAACATCGCGAAGAGCGCCGCGCCGACGAGCAGCCCGACGAGGTTCGCGCCGGTCAGCGTCGGCGAGCGGAAGATGCGAAACGGCATGAGCGGGGCGCGCGAGCGCAGCTCCGTCACGACGAACACGGCGATCAGCGCGGCCGCCACGGCGAGCAGCAGGATCGTCTGCGTCGAGTCCCAGCCCGCGTTGATCGTGTCGACGAGCGCGAAGACGAGCAGCGACAGGCCGGCGGTGACGGTGATCGCGCCGAGCGCGTCGAACGTGCGGGCCTGATCCTCGCGGCGGCTCTCCTGCAGCAGCCGCGGCGCCAGCAGCGCGGCCACGATGCCGATCGGCACGTTGACCCACAGCACCCACTCCCAGCCGAGGTACTCGGTCAGCACGCCGCCGAGCAGCACGCCGGCCGCGCCTCCGGAGCCCGACACCGCACCCCAGACCCCGAGCGCCTTGTTGCGCTCGGAGCCCTCGGCGAACGTCGTCGTGACCATCGCCAGCGCCGACGGCGCCAGCAGCGCGGCGCCGAGTCCCTGCAGCGCGCGCGCCGCGATCAGCTGCCCCTCGGTGGCGGCCATGCCGCCCAGCAGCGACGCGACCGAGAACAGCACGAGGCCGCCCATGAACAGGCGGCGGCGGCCGAGCAGGTCGGCCATCCGCCCGCCGAGCAGCAGAAAGCCGCCGAACGTCAGCGCGTAGGCGTTGGGGATCCAGGTGAGGTTCTCCTCGGAGAAGCGCAGGTCGCGGCCGATCGAGGGGATCGCGACGTTGACGATCGCGGCGTCGAGCACGATCACGAACTGCGTCGTGGCAAGCAGCGCGAGGGCGAACCACTTGCGCCGCTCTGCGGTCTGGGCGTCGGTCATGGCTGGTGCTCCGGGGTTCTACGCGTTAACATGAGCGCGGGTTCCGTTTCTGCGCACGAGCATACGGAATTAGGATTCCGCTTGTCAACCGCTCCTGCCAAACCACAGCGCGCCGACGCGCGGCGCAACCGCGAGAAGATCCTCGCGGCGGCCGCGGCCGTGCTCGCCGAGCGCGGCCTGGAGACGCAGGTCGAGGACATCGCCCGCCGGGCCGGCGTCGGCGTCGGCACCGTCTACCGGCACTTCCCGACGAAGGACGCCCTCGTCGCCGCGCTGGCCGAGTCGCACTTCGAGCGCCTCGCCGACACGGTCGAGGCGGCGCTCGACGACGACGGCGACCCGTGGGAGGTCTTCGCCGCCGCGATCCGGCGCGCCGCCGAGCCGGCCGCGGCCGACGTCGCCTGGTGCGAGATCATGGGCCGGCCGATCGTGTCCGACGGCGCGCGGCGCGCCCAGCAGCGGCTGGGACGCGCGACCGCGGCGCTCATCGAGCGCGCGCAGGCCCAGGGAGCCATGCGCGCCGACGCGAGCGTCGAGGACGTCCGGACGATCATGTGCGGCCTCGGCCACGTCGCCGCCGCCGAGCGCGCCGGCGGCCCGATGGACTGGCGGCGCTACCTCGACCTCGCGCTCGACGGGCTGCGCGCGCGGTGACCCGCTCGCAGCGGCTGCTGAGCGGCCTCTTCCTCGCCTCGGGCGCGCTGCACCTCGTCCGTCCGGCGCCCTACCGGCGGATCGTCCCGCATTGGCTGCCGGCCCATCGAGAGATCGTCCTGCTCAGCGGCGTCGCCGAGCTGGCGGGCGGCGCCGGCGTGCTGAGCGCCCGCACGCGCCGCGGCGCGGGGCTCTGGCTGGCGGCGGTGCTCGTGGCGGTCCTCCCCGCGAACGTCGACATGGCGCTGCACCCGGAGCGCCACCGCCGCATCCCGCCGGCGCTGCTGCGCGCCAGGCTCGTCCTGCAGCCGGCGCTCGTCGTGTGGGTGCTGCGTGCGACGTCCGGCCGCCGCCGACGCGGAACTTAAACGAAACCTCATCCGACCCTTACCCGCGGTTGAGGTGCGGCCTCCACAATCACGCCAGGTTCCTCGTCCGTCGGTCTGGAGACCCCTCCCCCATCCGGGCCGACCGCTCGCGTTTCGGAAGTCCAAGCCGGAACGCAGCAAGGGAACCGCGGATCGCGCTCCCGATACCTGACGCGACCGCAAACCGCGAGGACGTGGGGCGGCGGACCGATGCCGCCGCCCCGCGCCCCGCGTGTTGCCGCTCCCTCCCCCGGCTGCAGCGCGCGAGCGGGGCCGCACGGCGCCTCGGCGCCCTGCGCGCCCCGCGAGCGGTCGTGCAACGACGACGGGGGCGCCGCAGGCGCCCCCGTCCAAGCTCCGCTCGCGTCGTCGCGGCTAGGCGCTGATCGGCTCGGTGCGCGCGGGCTCGAGGGCGATCTCGAGCACCTCGTCGATCGTCATTACCGGGTGGAAGGTCATCACGTCGCGGACGTCCTGCGGGACGTCGTCGAGATCGGCACGGTTGCGCTCCGGCAGGATGACGTCCGTCAGGCCCGCGGCGTGCGCGGCCAGCACCTTCTGCTTCAGGCCGCCGATCGGCAGGACGCGCCCCTGCAGCGTGACCTCGCCGGTCATCCCGACCGTGTGGCGCACCGGCCGGCCGCTGAGCAGCGACGCCAGCGCGGTCGTCATCGCGATGCCCGCGCTCGGACCGTCCTTCGGGATCGCTCCCGCCGGAACGTGGACGTGGAACTCGCGCTCGTCGAAGGCGTCCTCGTCGATGCCGAGGTCGTCGGCATGGGCGCGCACGTACGTCAGCGCGATCCGCGCGGACTCCTTCATGACGTCGCCGAGCTGCCCAGTCAGCGTCAGGCCGCCCTGCGAGTGGTGGGCCTTCATCCCGTTGGCCTCGATGAACAGCACGTCGCCGCCCACGCCGGTCACCGCGAGGCCGGTGGCGACGCCCGGCACCGCCGTGCGCGCCGCCGACTCCTGAAAGACCTTCTGGCGGCCGAGCGCCTCGCGCACCGCGTCCACGTCGACCGTCACCGGAGCGACCGACGGGTCGGACGCGATCTTCGTCGCCGTCTTGCGCAGCAGCGTCCCGAGCTCGCGCTCGAGCTGGCGCACGCCGGCCTCGCGCGTGTACTCGCTGACGACCAGGCGCAGGACGTCGTCGTCGACGACGACCTCGTCCTCGCGCAGCCCGTTGCGCTGGCGCTGACGTGGCCAGAGGTAGTCGCGCGCGATCGCCGTCTTCTCGGCCACGGTGTAGCCGTCGAAGCGGATGACCTCCATGCGGTCGAGCAGCGGCCCCGGGATCGTCTCGGCCATGTTCGCCGTCGCGATGAACAGCACCTGGCTGAGGTCGAGCTCGATGTCGAGGTAGTGGTCGCGGAAGGCGTGGTTCTGCGCCGGGTCGAGGACCTCGAGCAGCGCCGCCGACGGATCGCCGCGCCAGTCGGCCCCGACCTTGTCGACCTCGTCGAGCATGATCACCGGGTTCATCGTCCCGGCGTCGCGCAGGGCGCGGACGAGCCGGCCCGGCAGGGCGCCGATGTACGTGCGCCGGTGACCGCGGATCTCGGCTTCGTCGCGCACGCCGCCCAGCGACATGCGCACGAACTCGCGACCGGTCGCGCGGGCGATCGACTCGCCGATCGAGGTCTTGCCGGTGCCGGGCGGGCCGATGAGCGTGAGGATCGCACCGGCCTGATCGGAGCGTCGGCGTTCGTCCGCGGGAACCGACGGAGCTCCGCCGACGTCGCCCGCGCCCCGCTCCTCGCGCAGCTTGCGCACCGCGATGTACTCCGTGATGCGGTCCTTGACGTCCTCGAGTCCGGCGTGGTCTGCGTCGAGCACCTCGCGGGCGCGCACGGGGTCGAGCACCTCGTCCGAGCACCTGCTCCACGGCACCGCGACGAGCCAGTCCAGGTACGTGCGGATCATCGATGCCTCGCCGCCCTGCTCGCCGGTGCGCTCGAGGCGGTCGAGCTCGCGCTCGGCCTGCTCGCGCACGGCGTCGGGCATGCCGGCCTCGGCGATCTTGTCGCGGTACTCGTCGACGAGCGAGCCCTGGTCCTCGCCGAGCTCGCGGCGGATGGACTCCATCTGCTGGCGCAGGAAGTACTCGCGCTGCTGCTTCTGCGCGCCGGACTCCACGTCGTGGCGGATGCGGTTGCGGACCTGAAGCTCGGTCAGGCGCTCGCGCTGGAACTCGAGCGCCAGCGAGAGGCGCTCGGTGACGTCGAGCGTCTCGAGCAGGCGGACCTTCTGCTCGAACGTCAGGTCGGGGCTGTAGCCCGCGGTGTCGGCCAGCGGCCCGGGCTCGGCGACGCCGCGCAGGAACGCCACGATGCGCTCGTCGGCGCCGCGCTCCTCGAGGATCGCCTCGACGACCGCGCGGTACTCGCGCTCGACCTCGCGGGTGCGGCCGTCGACCGGCGTGCTGTCCGGATGCTCGCTGACCTGCGCGCGCAGGCCGCGGGCGTCGGCCTCGGCCGAGCCCACGATGACGCCGCGCGCGATGCCCTCCAGCGCGACGCCGCGCGCGCCGCCGGGCAGGCGGATCGTGTCGGCGACCCTGGCGATCGTGCCGATCTTCGCGTAGCGGCCCTCGTGGCGCGGGACGAGCAGCACGCGGTCCTCCCCGGACGCGTCGACCGGGAGGGTGATGTCCATCGTGGGGAAGACGACGGTGTCGTCGAGCGGGATGAGCAACAGCTTGGACATGGTGTGCGGGTTCCTTTCGTTGCACGCACAACCATAGCGAAGCGCACTAACCGAACGTCAGCGTCCGCCACGCAGCATTGCGGCGCCGATCCGGCGCGCCGAACGCCTGCCGGGGACGCGGCGCGAGCCGCTCGAGCGGGCGGCGATCAGTAGCCGAGGCGCGCGAGCCGCTCGCGCTCGGCGCGGCGCTTGGCCTCGCGCTGCTCCTTGCGCAGGCGCTCGCGCTCGCGGCGCTCCTGGTCCTCGTCGCGGCCGGTGACGATGCGGATGCTCTTGCGGAACGTCCCGTCCTGCGCGTGCGAGGCGAGCTCCTGGCGGCTCGGGCGATCGTCGCGCCGCGGCCGGTCGCCGCGTCCGCCGGCGGCACGCTGGCCGCCGGGACGGCGACCGCCGGAGTCGCCGGAGCGCCCACCGCGCTCGGGCTCGGGCGGACGCGGGAGCTGCGACTTGACCTCGCGGACGGGCGTCGCCGCAAGCCGCACCCAGGCGTTGAAGACGGGATCGCCGGGCTTGAGCCCCTCGGCCGCCTGCGCGCAGACCGCGGCCCACTTCAGCGGCTGGCCGCTCTCGTCCTGCTTGGGCTTCAGCGCCTCCCTGATGACCTCGGCGCCGCCGACGCGCTCGATCGCGGCGCTGATGCGCGCCGGCGACGCCGGCTGCCGCTGCGAGGCGTCGGGCGGGGACTCGCCCTGGCCGGCGTCCGGCTGGGGATCGGCCGGCGCGGCGTCGGGCGCGGCGGCGTCGGGCGCGGGCGGCGCCTCGGCCGCAGCCGCCACCGTGGCGGGCGCTTCGTCGTGAGTCGCCTCGGCAGCCTGGTCGCCCGTGGACTGCGGCTCGGCGGCCGGCGCGGCGCCGCCGCGGCGCATCTCGGTCAGCGCGGCGAAGAACGCGCGCCGGTGGCGCTCGGGCGCCGACAGCCGCTTGCGGCGCTTGCGCACCGGCAGGGTCGCCTTCACGGTGGGAAGCGGCTTCGGCGGCTCGGCGACGCCGAGGATGCGGGGGCCGACGGCGGGCCGCTCGGGATCGGGCGCCACGGCGGACGGCTCGGGCGCCGCAGGCTCCTGCGCGCCCGCCTCCGGCTGGGGGTCCGCGGCCTCGGGCTCAGGGTCCGCGGCCTCGGCCTGGGACTCCGGGGCCTCGGACGCCTGCGGCATCGACGCCTCGGACGCCACGGGCTGCGCGGGCGGCGCCTCTGCCTCGGAGACCGCGGAGGGCTCCGACGCGGCGGGCTCCTCGGCGGGCGCCTGCGGCTCCGAGATTGCGACCGGCTCGGACGCGGCGGGCTCCTCGGCGGGCGCCTGCGGCTCCGAGACCGCGACCGGCTCGGACGCGGCGGGCTGCTCTGCGGGCGGCTCTGAGACCGACTCAGACGCGACCGGCTGCTCGGCGGCGGGCTCCGGCGGATCGCCCAGGGCGGACTCCGACGCGGCCGGCTGCTCGCCCGCCGGCGCCTCGTCGGCGACCGGCTGCGCGGCCTCGGGCGCCTCCGGCGCGGCCGCTGCGGGCGAGGCCTCCGAGGTCCCGTTGGAGGCTCCGTCGGGCGCCGTCACGCGGGCGTTCTCAGCGTCCTCCGCGGATGCGGTCTTGCTGTTCCCCGTGGGCTCGATCGCCGTCCGGCCGTCGGGCTCGGCCGTCATCTCGGCTGACGAATCGCCGGTCACTGCGACCAGGTTACCGAGGCTTGAGAGGTCAGCGCGCCGTGATCGCGTCGCGGGGTCCCTGCGACATCACGGGCACGTCGGGCGTCGAAGCGATCGTCGCCGCGGTGATCACGACGTGGACGTGCGCCAGGCGCTCGGGGATCGTGTCGCCGAGCGGCTGCTCGAGCGCATGCGCGATCAGCTCGCTCACCGCGGCGCAGTGCACGGCCTGCGGCGCGTCGTCGCCGACCTTGCATGCCAGCCGCGCGAGGTCGAGCAGCTCGAACGGGTCGCCGCCCGAGATCGCGGTCGCGAACGCGCACGTCAGGAAGTACGTCACGCGCGCCAGCAGCGGGTCGCTGCGGGTGCCCGAGGGGGCGACCGGCGGCCCCAGGTCCAGCGTCTCCTCGCCGGCGACGATGCGCTCGAGCTGGCCCGAGGCGACCGCGGCGATCTGCTCGGCGGACAGGCCCGCCTGCAGCGCGACGCGGAACACGGAGATCAGCGTCTGCGGCGGCGTCCCGAACGGGATGTCGGTCGCGTACAGGATCTGCCCCGGAGGCACGAGCGAGAACAGCGCGAGCTGATCCGTCGGGCTCCACCACGCGGTGTCGAAGAAGACGTTCGGGTAGTCGGCGACGCGACGCCAGATCCACGCCAGGTCGCATACCCCGGCGTGGGCGAGGATGAAGCGCGCATTCGGGAACTCGCCCGCGTAGTCGAGCACGTGCGAGCCGAGCGCCGGGATCCCGCGGCCGGCATGGATGAGGATCGGCAACCGGCGCTCGTGGGCGACCTGCACGATCTCGCGAACGCCGTGGTCCAGCATGCCGAACTGCTCCGCGCGCGGGTGGAGCTTGATGCCGCGCGCGCCCGCGTCGACGCAGCGGTGCACCTCGACGACCGGATCGGCGCTCGGATCCAGGCGGCAGAACGGCACGAGCACGCCGCCGGACTGCAGCGCCGTGGCGATCACGTGGTCGTTGGCCGGCGGGTAGCCGGCGGGCTCGTGCATCGGGAAGACCACGGCACGCGAGCGCGACGGCGCGAGCACGGCCAGCAGCTGCTCGGCGGTGCACTTGAAGCCGTCGGGGTCGTCGACGCCGATGTGCGTGTGGGCGTCGAACAGCTCGACCGGCGGCAACATGCCACGGGTCTGCTCGGCCCAGGGCGCCAGGACGTCGTCGGCGTACACGGCCCGGGAGTCTAGGCACCGCCGGCACCCACCATGAACGTGGCGTGACCGCGACCCGCCGCGCGCATACACTCGCCGCGATGGCCCCCGCGGACGGCATCGTCGGCCTGTGCGAGTGCGGACGGATCGCCGCCGTCAGCTGCGAGCGTTGCCGGACGCCGGTCTGCGACCTGCACGCCAACGCGCTGCCCGCCACCCCGACCGGCATCTCCGCCGACGCCGCCGCGCGCTTCAAGGTCGCGGTCCTGGGCGCCCAGGGACCGCACTGCGAGCCCTGCCGCGCCGAGCGCGGGCAGTACGCGCTGTCGGCAGCCCTCAGCGCGCCGCGCGCCCCGCTGCCCGAGCACTGGCTCGACCGGGCGATCGCGCTCAGCGGCGACGACAGCCGCAGCCTGCTGGAGAAGGTCGAGGACGCGCGGCTGCCGGCGGCGCTCACCGCGAGCGACGTCGCGCAGGAGTTCCTGCGACGGATACGCAGGGCGCCGTGCGAGCGCGTTCCCGTGCGCGCGCGCAGGATCCTCGCCGCCCCGCGCTACGTCGAGGGCTGGACCGTCGACTGCCGGCGCACGGAGTACCTGTCGCCGGGTCCGGGCAGGGCCCGCTACCGCCTGCCGTGCCTGATCTCGGTCGGCGGCGACCTGCTCGGCCCCGTGCGCCTGGACGACCATCGCGCAAGCTCGATCTGGTCGACCGTGCCCGAGTCGGACATCGACCTCTCGCGGCTCGTCGCGAGCGTCGCCAACATCCTCATGCTCAGCGCGTTCGCCGGCAAGCCTTCCCAGCGCCGCTGACCGGCGACGCCACCGACCTGCTCGCCGCGCTCGTGGCGATCGACTCGGTCAACCCGGCGCTCGTGCCGGGCGCCGCGGGCGAGGCGCGGATCGCGTCCTTCGTCGCGCAGTGGCTCGCCGACCGCGGCCTGGAGGTGACGGTCGACGAGTCGCTGCCGGGGCGCCCGAGCGTCGTCGGCGTCGCGCGCGGCTCCGGCGGCGGCGCGGCGCTGATGCTCAACGCGCATCTCGACACGGTCGGCGTGGCGGGCATGGACCGACCGCACGAGCCGGTCGTCCGCGACGGGCGCCTCTACGGGCGTGGCGCGTACGACATGAAGGGCGGCCTGGCGGCGATCATGCTCGCCGGCGCCGCGGCCGCCGGCGCCGGCCTGCGCGGCGACGTGCTCGTCACGGCCGTCGCCGACGAGGAGCACGCCAGCGAGGGCGTGCAGTCGGTCCTGCGCCGCTGGAGCGCCGATGCGTGCATCGTCTGCGAGCCGACCGCGCTGCGCGCCTGCGTCGCGCACAAGGGCTTCGCGTGGGCCGAGCTGGAGACGCGCGGGCGGGCGGCGCACGGCTCGCGGCCGGACCTCGGCATCGACGCGATCGCGGCCATGGCGCCGGCGCTCGCCGGGCTGCGCCGGCTGCAGGCCGGCCTGGAGCGCCGGCCGCATCCGCTGCTCGGCCCGGCCAGCGTGCACGCGTCGACGATCGCCGGCGGCCAGGAGGCGTCGAGCTATCCCGGGCGCTGCGTGCTGTCGGTCGAGCGGCGCACGCTGCCGACCGAGGCGCCGTCCGACGTCGAGGCCGAGTTCGGCGAGCTGCTCGCGCTCGTGCGCGCCGAGGATCCGCGCATCGCGACCGAGCTGCGCATCGGCCTCGTGCGCCCGCCGTTCGAGATCGACCCGGGCGCGCCCGTCGTGACGACGCTGCTCGCCGCCGCGGCCGACACGCTCGGCGGCGAGCCGCCGGTCGTCGGCGATCACCCGTGGATGGACGCCGCGTTCACCGCCGCGGCCGGCATCCCGACCGTCGTCTTCGGCCCCGGCGGCGCAGGCGCGCACGCGGTCGAGGAGTACGCCGACCTCGACAGCGTCGCGCGTTGCGCCGACGTCCTCGTCGCGACGGCGCGGCGCATCTGCGGCTGACGGCCTAGCCGCGCGGGGCGCCGGTCGTCACCGGCTGTGTGGGCGCGAGCCGCAACGCCCTGCGGATACCCTCGGGCAGGTACCAGTTCCACTCCCCGAGGAGCTTCATCATCGACGGGACGAGCACCGCGCGGACGATCGTCGCGTCGAGGAAGATCGCCACCGACAGGCCGACGCCGAACTCCTGCAGGCCCACGAACGAGCCGGCGGTGAAGCCGGCGAACGCCGCGATCATGATCATCGCCGCCGCCGTGATGATGCGCCCCGTGTGCTCCAGCCCGCTGGCGACGGCGTGCTCGTTGTCGTGGGTGAGGTCCCACTCCTCTCGCATGCGCGACAGCAGGAAGACCTCGTAGTCCATCGACAGCCCGAAGAGCATCGCGAACAGGAAGATCGGGATCCAGGCCTCGATCTGCTCGGAGCCCTGCAGGCCCAGCGACGCGTGCAGCCCGTGCTGGAAGACGATGACGAGCACGCCGTACGTCGCCGCGACCGACAGGAGGTTCATGACCACCGCCTTCGCCGGCAGCACGACGGAGCGGAACGCGCGCAGCAGCAGCAAGTAGGAGAGCACGAGCACGGCGAGGATGAGCCACGGGAACGCGCTGTACGCGCGGTCGATGAAGTCGACGCCGAACGCCGGCGCGCCGGTGACGACGACGTCCGCGCCGCTGAAGCCGGCCGCCGGGACGTGGCGGTCGCGGAGGCGCCGCACGAGGTCCATCGTCTCGTGCGTGCCGGCGTCGCCGCGACCGGCGACGCGGACCTGCAGCACGCGGCCCTCGCGGTCGACGAGGTTGGCCTCGCGCGCCGCCCGCCGGCCCGCCGGCGTCGGCGGCAGCAGCGCCGGCGCCTGCAGCGTCTCCGGCTTGATCTCGGGGTCGGTGCGCAGCGACGCGATCAGCCGCCGCTGCGCCGCGAGCGTGGCGGGCTCCAGCGCGCCGCCCGGCCGGCGGGTGTCGATCGCGATCTGGTGCGGCGCGAGCGCGCCCGGCCCGAGCGTGCGCTGCAGCAGCGCCAGCCCCCGCGTGGACTCGGTCGTCAGCGGGATGCCGCGGTTGTCGCCGCCGGTGAGGCTGAGGTCGAGCGCCGGGACGGCGAGGCCGAGCATCAGCGCGCTCGACGCCGCGGCGAACGCCACGGGCCGGCGCATGATCGACCGCGACAGGCGCGTCCAGAACCCCTGCGCGCCCTCGGCGCGCGCCTGCAGCACCCGCTGCGGCACGACGCGCAGGCGGTTGACCCGGCGCCCCGTGAGCGACAGCAGCGCGGGCAGGAACGTCGCGGCCGCCAGGATCGAGAACAGCGGCACGAGCAGCCCGCCGACGCCCATCGAGCGCATGAACGGCAGAGGCATGAAGACCAGCAGCGCCAGGCCGATCGCGACGACCGCGCCGGAGAACAGCGTCGCGCGCCCGGCGGTGCTCATCGTCGTGATCAGGGCGTCCTCGACGGACGCCTGGCGGGCGAGCTCCTCGCGGAAGCGGAAGACCACGAGCATCGAGTAGTCGATGGCGATCGCGAAGCCGATGATCGTGACGATGTTCGTCACGTAGATCGCCATGTCCATGTGGTGGGCGATGATCCACACCGCCCCGAGCGTCGCGGGGATCGTCACGAGCGCGAACGCGAACGGGATGGCGATCGCGACGACCGTCCCGAACATGAACGCCAGGACGAGCAGCGCGATCGGGATCGCGATCGACTCGCCGCGGGCGAGGTCCTCGTTGTAGATGCTCTGGGTGTCGTGGTTGATCGCCGGAAAGCCCGACAGGTACGTCGTCGCGCCGGCGATCGGGGGCAGCGCCTCGCGCATCGCGGGCGTCTTCTCGGAGGCGTCGGCGTTCTCGAACCGCGTGTTGATCTGGACGTACGCGACGTTCGCGCCGGCGACCTGCACCGGGCCCGGGCGCGCCCCCGGCACGACCTCGGCGGCCCGCTCCGCCGCGCGGGCGACGCCGGCGCGGACGGCCGCCGTGCCGGCGACCGGGCGGTCCGTCCGCACGACGAGCGTGAAGGCGCCGTCGCTGCGCTCGTCGAAGCGCTCCTGCAGCAGGTCGAGGCCGCGCTCGGCATCCGACCCCGGGACGCTGAAGCGGTTGCTCAGCAGCCCGCCGAGGTTCGCCGCACCGAACGCCCCCGCCACCGACAGCACGAGCCAGGCTGCGATGACGATCCTGCGATGGCGGATGATGAGCTTCGTCCAGGCCGGCACGGCGGCAGCATACGCGGCGCTGCGATCGGCGTCTGCGTGCCGTTGGGCACACTCGCGTCGGCTCAGGCGACGGCGATGCCGCTGACCGGCGGCAGCGCCGACGCGACCTCGAACCACGTCGCGCCGGCGTCGCCGGAGCCGAAGACGTGCCCCGATGTCGCGCCGAAGTACAGCTCGAGCGACGGTCCCTCGCCGGTCGTCGCGAACGCCTGGCGCAGGACCGTGAGGTAGGCGTCGCGCTGCGGCAGTCCCTCGCCGCTCGCCGTCCACGTGGCGCCCGCGTCGCGCGTCTCGTAGACGCGCACGCGGCCCTCGTGCGTGACGCGGTCGACGTCGGCGGTCAGCGGGATGACGTATGCGCTGTCGGGGTCGGCGGGGTCGACCGCCAGCGGGAAGCCGAAGTCGGCCGGCAGCCCGGCGCCGATGTCGATCCAGCTCACGCCGGCGTCGTCGGAGCGGTACACCCCTCCGTGGAACTGCAGGAACAGCCGCTCCGGCCGCCGCGGCGCGCGCTCGACGTGGTGCACGCAGAGGGCGGCCGCCTCGGCCTGCGCCTCCGGTGGCAGGTATCGCGCGACGAGCCCCGCGTTCCCCTGCCGCCAGGACCGGCCTCCGTCGTCGGTCAGCCAGACGCCCGCCGCCGAGACGGCGACCGCGAGGCGGTCGGGCTCACCGGGCCACGGGACGATCGAGTGCACGCACAGCCCGCCGCCGCCGGGCTGCCAGGAGGGCCGGCTCGGGTGCCTCCAGAGCTCGCGGTTCAGCGTCCAGCTCTCGCCGCCGTCGCGGCTCTCGAACAGCACGCCGGGTCGCCACCGGCGTACAGCGGCGCGTCGCCCTCGCCCGCCGCGATGACCCAGATGCGCTCCAGCGCCTGCTCGCCGCCTTCGGCCAGCGCCAGCCCGCCGGCCTGCCGCCACTCGCCCGACGCGTCGTCGGCCCACCAGATCTTCGGGCCGTAGAACGGGGAGGTGACCGACGCCAGCACCCGGCCGCTGCGCGGGTCGCGCATCGCGTGCTCCACCGGCTCGCCCGCGAACGCCCGCGCCGTCGCCTCGAACGGCGCGCCCGGCCGGCCCTCGAGCGCGAAGAGGCCCTTCTTCGTCGCGACGAGCAACTCGGTCATGCGGCGATCGTACGGCTACGATCGGTGCCGTGCCCGAGCGACTGCACTTCACCGACTCCGACGAGGCCAATGTGTTGATCGCGCGCGATCCGATGGCGCTGCTCGTGGGCTTCGTGCTCGACCAGCAGGTGACGGTGCAGAAGGCGTTCGTCGGCCCGCTCCTGCTGCGCGAGCGCCTCGGCGCGCTCGACGCCGACACGCTCGCGTCGGCCGACCTGGAGCCGGTCTTCCGGCAGCGGCCGGCGATCCACCGCTTCCCCGGCGCGATGGCCCAGCGCGTGCACGACCTCGCCGTCCACGTCCGCGATCACCTCGGCGGCGACGCCGCGCGCGTCTGGACCGACGCCGCCGACGCCGTCGAGCTGCGCGCGAACCTCGCCGCCCTGCCGGGCTTCGGCGAGATGAAGATCAAGGCGCTGGGAGCCGTGCTGGCCAAGCGCTTCGGCGTCGAGGCGGCGCGCGAGCTCGTGCCGTGGCACCCGACGCTCGGCGACGTCGACTCGCCGCAGGCGCTCGCCGACTACCAGGCCGCCAAGCGGCTGCACAAGGCCGAGTGGTCGAAGGCGCGCTCGTCGTCGGGGGCTAGCGGCGCGACCACGGCGTGACGGCGCGCTCCAGCGGCGTGCCGTCGACGACGATGTCGACGTGCTCGTTGAAGAAGGCGATCCGGCCGGTGACCTCCGCCGCCTCGCGCAGCGGCTCGGGGTAGGTCCAGGCCACGTCCTCCTCGTCGTCGAGCGACAGGTACGACGCGCGGCCCTTGTACGCGCAGGACGTCGTCGTCGCGCTGGGCCGCAGGAGGTCGGTGCGCACGTCCTGCGGCGGCAGGAGGTAGCGCACGGGCAGCGGCGGCTCGAAGAGCAGGCACGGCGACGACGACTCCGCCAGCAGCTCGCCGTCGCGCTCGACGCGGACGTGGCGCGAGCTGCGCACGATGTCGATGCGGTGAAACGGGTCGCGCGGGTGGCGGACGTTGCGCTCGTCCTCCTCGTACCAGGCGTCGAACGCGTCGAAGCCGACGATGACGTAGCCCGCCAGGTCGGGATCGGCCGGACGGAACGCCGCGGCCTCGCGCTCAGCGCCGGCGGCGCGGATCACGAGCCGCTCGCCGGCGGTCGTGCGGACCTCGAAGGGGATGCTCGGGTCGAGCACGCGCTCACCGGCGAGCTGCGGCGCCTCCATCGGCGGCACGCCCGCCGACGAGGGGTCGCCCGGCGGGGTCGCCGGCGACGCGGCGATCTGCGCCGCGACGTGCTCGACGGGCACCGCATACGACGGGACGACGCGTCGCGGCTCCCAGACGAGCATGGCGCGGCTGCTGTCGATCACCGTCTCGTCGCCCAGCACGGCGCGGACGCGCTTGTCGGTCGGCTCGTAGCGCAGGTCGTCTAGCCGGCTCGTCAGAACGTCGCGGAGGCGAACGCCCATCGGCGGACGTTCTCATAGTCCGGCGCAACGCGCGAGTCGTGGGCCCGGGCGGCGGCAGGGCGGCATGTAAGATCGCCGCGTTGTCCGGCATCCTGACCTCGCACGTCCGCGATGCGGCAGGCAGGGCGCCGCGATGAGCGCGAGGCTCGGCGACCTGGCCCTGCGCGCGGTCGACCTGTCGCTCGCCGCCGCCACGGTACTCGCGGGAGCGCTCGTGCTGCTCGCGCGCCGCGCCGTGAGGCGTCCCTCGATGCCCTCCGAGCGTCCGCGCGTGCTCGTGCTCGACACGGCCTACTCGCTGCAGGTGCTGCGCGCGCGCAGGTCGGAGCACTTCATCACCGAGCGCGACCTGGACGGCTACTTCGAGCACGTCTGGAACGTGCATCCGCTCATCGGCGCGGACCCCGGCCACCCGGTCGACGCGGGCGTGGGGCCGCCGGCCGTCGAGCGCTTCGCCGACACCCACACGATGATCGAGGGCAAGACGCGACGGTTTGGGTCGCTGTCGCGCCTGCCGTATCTGAACTTCGCGCTCGCGCAGCTGCAGCTCGTCCTGATGCTCGACCGGCTCGTGCACCGCGAGCGCATCGGGATCGTTCGCGGCGACCCGTACTACATGGGGCTGCTCGCGATGGTGGTCGGCCGGCTGAGCGACCGCCCCGTCGAGGTTCGCGTCAACGGCAACCACGACGCGATCTACCAGACCGTCGGAGCGCTCGCGTACCCGCGCATCTTCCGGTGGCGCGCCGTCGAGCAGCGCGTAGCGCGCTACATGCTCTCGCGGGCCGACTCCGTCGTCGTCTACAACGGCGACAACCGGCGCTTCGCGCTGCAGAACGACGCGCCGCCCGACCGCCTGACGTGGCTGACGGTCTGGCGCATCGTCAACCCGGTGCACGTCGAGGAGCCGGCCGCGCGGGCGCCGCTGCCCGACGAGTTCGGCTTCGGCGACCGGCCGGTGGCCGTGTGCGTCTGCCGCCTGGAGCGCGTAAAGCACCCCGAGGACGCGGTCATCGCGATCGCCAAGGCCCGCCGTCGCCATCCCGAGCTCGCCGGCGTCGTCGTCGGCGAGGGAGCGATGCGTCCCGAGCTCGAGGAGCTGTGCGCGCAGCTCGGCGTGGACGGACACGTCGTGCTGCCCGGCGCCCGCGACCAGCCCTGGATCGCGCGGATGCTGACCCAGTCCAGCGTCGTCGTCGTGCCGCTGGCCGGGCTCGCGCTCGTCGAGTCGGCGCTGAGCGAGACGCCGATCGTCGCGTACGACGTCGAGTGGCATCCCGAGATCATCCGGCCCGGCGAGCACGGGCTGCTCGTGCCCTACCGCGACACCGACGCGATGGCCGACGCGATCTGCTCGCTGCTCGAGGACCGACAGCTGGCCGCCCGCCTCGGCGCGGCCGCCCGCATCCGCGCGCAGGAGTTCATGCGCGCGGCGACGCTGCTCGACGAGGAGCGCGCGCTCGCCGACCGGCTGCTCGCGCAGAGCCGCGCCGCCGCCCGGCGGCAGCCCGCGCTCACGCCCTGAGCGCCCGCTCAGTCGTGCTCGAGACGCGGGACGCCGTCGTCGTCGACGACGACACGGCCGCGGACGCGCGCCGGCGCTCCGTAGGCCACCGAGAACGGGGCGATGTCCGCGTTGACGAACGAGTGCGCCCCGATGACGCAGTGGTCGCCGATGGCGCTGCCGTGCGAGATCACGGTCTGCGCTCCGACGTGGGTGCAGTCGCCGATCGAGACCGGGCCGCCGGCGGCCGGCTGCGCGCCGCCGCTCAGCGCCCAGGCGACTGTGTCGTGCGTGTAGACGTGCACCCCCGCCGAGATCGAGCAGTGGTGGCCGACCTCGATCGGCGCGTGCGAGCCGTCGAGGATGACCATCGGGCCGATCCACGAGTGCTCGCCGACGCGCACGTCGCCGTAGACGTAGGCGGCGTGGTAGATGCTCGCGCCCTCGCCGAAGCCGAGCGCCCGGGCGCGCTCCCAGCGGTCGAAGAGCAGCTCCGCGAGCGGCAGGTCGCGGTCGAAGTCGCGACGCATGTCGGCCCGCAGCCTGAGGTCGACGTCGCGCACCGCGCGCACGAGCCGGGACACCTCCTCGTCGCCGGCCATCACCCGACCTGCTCGCCGAGCTCCGGGCCCGGAGCGGGTGCCGCGTAGCGCCAGCCGAACGGGCTCTCGCCGTCGCGGAAGACCCGACACCACTCCTCCAGGCACAGCAGCGACCAGACGAGCAGGCGACGGTTCGTCCGGCCGCCGAGGTGGTCGCCGACGAGCTCGTGGACCGTCGTGCGGTCCAGGTGCTCGAAGATCCTCGCGTTCGGCCCGCACAGCCGCTGGCGGACGTAGTCGAGGCTCTCGCCGCGAAACCACGTCGCGTCCGGCGCCGAGAAGCCCTGCTTCTCGAGCTCCGTGACGTGATCGGGGATGTGGCGGCGCATGGTCTGGCGCAGCATGAGCTTGCCGTCGCGGGTGCGCTCCAGGAACGGCTGCATCTCCGGGGCGATGCCGTTCTGGTTGAGCGCCACGAGCTCCCCGAGCCGGCCGAGCTTGAGCCTCACGGGCAGCCGCTGGGCGAAGTCGACGAGCTCGTTGTCGAGGAACGGCAGCCGCGTCTCGAGGCTGTGCGCCATCGAGAGCTTGTCCTCGACGACGAGCAGGCCGTGCAGGAACGTCTTGGCCTCGAAGTACAGCGACCTGTTGACGTAGTCCTCGGGCCGCCGCGGGTACGCGAGCCCGCGCGGGAACACGTCGCGGAACAGCTGCTGCGGGCGGACGCCGGCCACGCGGTCGGCGATCGGCGCCAGCATGTCGTTGCGGCGGTCGTCCGGCAGCAGCCGCTGCCAGTAGGCGACGTACTTCTCGACGTAGTCGTCGAGGTCGCGGTTGACGGCGCCGCGGTAGTAGCGCCACGGGTACCCGGCGAAGAGCTCGTCCCCGCCCGTGCCCGACAGGACCACCTCGCCGAACTTGCTCGCGAGCTGGGCGGCGTAGAAGTTCGGATAGCTCTGGCCGACGCGCGGCTCCTCGAGGTGCCAGACGAGTCTGGGCATGACGCGCTCCATGTCGCCCGCCTTCAGCACCATCTCGTAGTGCTCGGTGCGGCAGACGTAGGACATGTACTCCGCGCGGGTGCGCTCGTCGAAGGCCAGCTCCATGCCCGAGACGGTGTTCATGTCGAAGCCGACGGTGTACGTGCACATCGACCCGAGGTTGCGGCTGGCCACGGCGGTGATGGCCCCCGAGTCCATGCCGCCGCTGAGATAGGAGCCGATCGGGACGTCGGCGACGAGCTGGCGGCGAACCGCCTGCTGGAAGAGGCGGTCGAGCTCCTCCTGCAGCTCGCCCTCGTCGCCCTCGGCCTCCTCGGCGAACGTGAAGTCCCAGAAGCGGCCGCTCCGCGTTCCCCCGCCGTCGACGCGGTACGCGCGCCAGGTGCCCGGCGGCAGCAGCTCGACGTGGCGGAAGAGCGTCCGCGTCCCGAAGCAGTTCTGGAAGGCGAGGTACTCGGCCAGCGCCTCCTCGTCGAGCTCGGCGTCGAGCGCCGGATGGGCGAGGAGCGCCTTGACCTCGGAGCCGAAGAGCAGCGTCGACCCGCGCATCGCGTGGTACATCGGCTTGATGCCGTAGCGGTCGCGCGCGAGCAGCAGCTCGCGCTCGCGACGGTCCCACAGCGCGAACGCGAACATCCCGTTGAAGCGCTCGAGGGCGCCGGTCCCCCACCGCGCGAGGGCGTGCAGGACGACCTCGCTGTCGGTCCGCGAGCGGAACACGCAGCCCAGGCCGGCGAGCTCCCTGCGCAGCTCGCGGAAGTTGTAGAGCTCGCCGTTGTAGCTCAGCGCGTAGCGGCCGTCGGGCGTGAGCATCGGCTGCCGGCCGGCGTCGGACAGGTCGATGATGCTCAGCCGGCGATGGCCGAGGCCCATCGGCCCGTCGTCGAGATGCCCCTCGGCGTCGGGGCCGCGATGGGCGAGCGATCGCGTCATCGCCCGCAGCGCGCCGGGATCGGCCGGCGCGCCGTCGAGGTGAAGGACACCGGCGACGCCGCACATGGGTCAGCGCTTCCGGGCGATGATCGTGATCCCCGCCGGCTCGGCGCGCTCGCGCTCGACGTCGAGCCCCGCCTCGGCGCACCAGGAGCGCACCTCCTCGAGCGACTGGCGATGCGCGTTGCGCGGCGCGTACCAGTCGTAGTTGATGTGGTGCAGCTCGTCGAGGGTCATCTCGGGGTGATGGAACGCCTTGAAGACGTGCCAGTAGAACAGGCGCTGCACCGAAATGCGACCGGCGGGGATGCCGAGCAGCTCGACGTCCTCCGGGACGTCGACCTCGACGTCCAGCTCGCCGAGCGCGCGACCGAGCTTCGTCAGCGGCAGCAGCGCCTCCCACGCCTCCTCGGGCGTCAGCTCCTGAAGGCGCTCGCGGATGAGGTCGTCGGTGAACTCGCGGATCGGCCCCTTGCGGCGATAGACGTAGAGCAGGAAGCGCCCGCCGGGGCGCAGCAGCGCGGCGAGGGCGAGCAGGGCGTCGCGCGTCGAGTCGGTGTGGTGCAGCACCCCCTCGGAGAGCAGGACGTCGACGGACCCCGGCGCGAGCGGCAGCTGCAGCAGGTCGGCCTGCACGAACGCGCCCGGCAGCCCGAGCTCGCGGAAGCGCCGTGCGGCGACGTCGACGGCGTCGGAGATGTCGGCGCCGAGGTAGCGGATGGCGTGCAGCGCGTCGCCGAGCAGCTCGACGGCCGAGAACGCCGCACCGCAGCCGGCGTCGACGACGAGCGGGCTGTCGCCGTGCTCGGCCCACCAGCGCTCCTGCGTGACGTTGCCGTAGCGCTCGTGCAGCCACTCGCGCATCCGGCTGCGGCTCACGGGCGACTCGAAGGTGTCGCGGCGCTGCCACTTGAAGCCGAAGGCCTCCGACGTCTGCGCCTGCGCCGCCGAGACGAGCTCGCGGGCGCGCAGGACCCCGCCGCTCAGGACGAACGGCCGCCCCTGCAGCTCGACGGTCGCGCCCTCGTCGGGGAGCGCGGCGCCGAGCACGTCGGCGAGCCAGGCCGGCGGCAGCGCCGTCTCAGATGCGTCGGAGCTGTTCAACGACATCGTCGAGGTCCTCCGCCGTCATGCGGTTGTGCAGCGGCAGCGCGAGCGTCTGCGCCTCGAGCCGCTTGGCGACCGGACAGGTCCCGGCGCACTTCCGGTAGGCCCCGCGAGCGGCGCGTCCAGCCACGGCACGTCCTCCAGGGCTCTGCGTACCAGCGTGCCCAGCGATCGCGCTCGGCGACGAAGCCGTCGCGCGCCCTGCTCGGGGCTCACGGGATCAGCCCGACCTGCGCCCGGCGGCGCGCCACGCCCTCCTTGTGCGCCGAGCGCCAGTCGATGAGCCGCTGCAGCCCCTCGTCGAGGTCGACCTCGGCGCTGAACCCGATCTCCGCCGCCGCGCGCTCCGTGGAGCCGATCCGGTTCTTGACGAACGTCAGGCCGGCGGGCTCGTAGCGGATCCCCACGTCCGATCCCGTGACGCGCAGGAGCGTCTCCGCGAGCTCCTTGATCGAGGTCCGCACGCCGCGGCCGACGTTGTAGAAGCGGTCGGTCGCGTCGGCCTTCATCGCGAGCACGTTCGCCCGGCCGCAGTCGCCGACGTAGACGAAGTCGTAGGCCTGCGAGCCGTCGCCGTAGATGACGAGCGGCTCGTCGCGGTCCAGCGCGTCGAGCATCTTCATGATCACGGCGATGTAGGCGCCCTGGTAGTCCTGCCGGGGGCCGTAGACGTTCATGTAGCGCAGGCCGACGTAGTCGAGCCCGTAGCGGCCGTGGAAGGACCGCAGCATCGCCTCGCCGGCGACCTTTGTCGCGCCGTAGAAGTTGGCGAAGTTGAACGGATGGTCCTCGGTCATCGGCTCCTCGATCGCGTCGCCGTAGACCGACGCGGAGGACGAGAACACGAGCCGCTGCACGTCGTGGGCGACGCACGCCTCGATGACGTTGAACGTCCCGCGGACGTTCACGTCGAACGCGGTGCGGGGGTACTCGTAGCACTGCAGCAGCCAGAGCGCCGCAAAGTGGAAGACGCCGTCGGCCCCCTCGAGGGCGGCGTTGAGGATGTCCGCCTGGGTGATGTCGCCGCCGTCGGGAAAGATCGAGACCCGCGGGTCGTCGAGCACGCGCTCGAGGTTCTCGTGGCTTCCGCGCACGAAGTTGTCGTAGATGACGACGGACGCCGGCTCCTCGAGCAGCAGCGACTCGACCGCATGCGAGCCGATGAGCCCCGCGCCGCCGATGACGACGAACCGCTTGCCTCGCAGATCCATGAGGGCGGGAAGGATAGCCTCAGGCCGGCCGGGGAGCGGGCGGCGGCGTTGCAACGGCGCGCCGGCCGGCCGGCGGCTGGGCCGCCGGCCGGGCCGCAGCGCGTCAGCCGCGTGCGCGCCGGCTCTCCCGCTAGCCCGATCGCCCGGCGTCCGACTCGAGTCGCGCGCGGCGCATGAGCGCGTGCCCGACACGGCCAGGCGCCCGCTCGCGCTCGAGAACGGTGACCACGGCGGCCGCGTTGTCGCCCTCGACGAAACCGCCCGCGTTCTGGGCCAGCGCGAGCCTCGGTGCCGGGTCGACCTGGCGCTCCGCGGCTCGCTCGCGCAGCTGAGCGACGAGCTCGACGACCTGCATGACCCCGGTGGCGCCGACCGGATGGCCGCGCGACAGCAGGCCGCCGCTCGTGTTCACCGGCAGAGGGCCGCCGAGCGCGACGCTGCCCTCGGCGATGAGCCGGTTGGCCTCCCCCGGCGCGGCGAGCCCGAGATGCTCGTAGGCCTCGAGCTCGGCCGACGCGGTGGCGTCGTGCACCTCGATGACGTCGACCTCGACCGCGCCGAGGCCGCTCTGCTCGCACGCCGTCGCGGTGGCACGCTGCACGACCGAGCCCGGCGCCGAGCCGCCGGTCGCGCTGAGCGCGCTCGCGCGCACGCGAATCGGCGCGCCTGCGCCGTCGGCGCTCCCCGTGACGACGAGCGCCGCGGCACCGTCGCCGATCGGCGAGCACATCGGGAGCGTGAGCGGCGCGGTGATCATCCGGCTGGAGAGCACCTCGTCGACGGTCATCGCCCGCCGGAACTGCGCAGCCGGGTTGTGGACCGCGTGGCGGCGGTTCTTGACGACGACCGCGGCGAAGTCGGCGGCCGTCCAGCCGTGGCGCTCGATGCGTTCCCTGGCGCGCTCGGCATAGCTCTCCATGAAGACGCTGTGGCTTGCCCCGTCGTGCCGGAGCAGGTCGACGTCGGCGGCGCCGGCGAGCGCCCTGATCGGCCGGCTGCGGTCGGGGTGAGACATCTTCTCCGAGCCGACGACGGCGACCGTCTCGTACCGGCCGGAGTCGATCGCCATGCACGCGAGGTGCAGTGCCGTCGATCCGCTCGCGCAGGCGTTCTCGACGTTCACGACCGGGATCCCGCCGTAGCGCGAATGCCGCAGCGCCACCTGGCCGCGCACGCACTCCTGGCCGGTCAGGAGCCCCGAGAGCGCGTTGGCGAAGAAGATCGCCTCGACGCGATCGGTGTCGACGCCGGCATCCGCGAGCGCGCCGTCGAGGGCATCGATCGCCAGGCCGGCGACGGTGGCGTCGTCGAAGCGCCCGCACGCCGTCGTCGCCGATCCGGTGATGTGAACGCTGCTCACCGCGCCGCCGTCGCGTCGTCCGCCATATCCGGACCTCTAGCAGCGCGCCGCCCGGATGGCACGCGAGACTGCCCCATGGAGAAGGGGATCCCTCCCTTCCGGCGTGTTGTCGGTGCCACGGACCGGCCGTATCGTCGTCCGGCCGGTCCCGGGCGTCACCAGGCGAGGGGTCGTAGCGGGGCCATGACCGAGAGGTGAGGAGCGACGATGGCCGACCACGCGACGCTGACGACGCAGCCCGATCAGGAGGTCGAGCGCGACGAGCAGCTCGCGCCCGCGCTGCCGGTGCCGGTGGGCGCGCATCTCGTCGGCAGCGTGCCGCTCGCGAGCGTCGAGGAGGTCTTCCGGCGCACCGCCGCCGCGCTCGGCGATCGGTTGCGCCGCCTGCCCGACGGCGAGCCGGGTCCGCGCGCGGACTGGATCCTCTGGCAGTACCCGGTGTTCAGCGCGCTGCCGCAGTTCGAGGTCGGCCCGCCCGGCGACGTCAGCTACCGCACGCTGCCGAAGCTGCGCCTGCGCGACGGAGAGCGGGCCGCGGACGTCGTCCTGGGGTCGCTCGGCTTCGCGGGGGCGGCGATCGCCTCCTACGGCATCTTCTCCAGGCTGAAGCTCGAGGGCGTCATCCCGGCCCACGTGCGCTTCCAGGTCTCGCTGCCGACGCCGCTCGCGCCGGTCAGCGCGTTCATCGATCCCGAGCATCAGGCGCTGATCGAGCCCGTCTACGAGGCGCGCGTGCTCGAGGAGCTCGAGGAGATCTTCGCCGCCATCCCGCACGAGCAGCTCGCGCTGCAGTGGGACACGCGCCTCGAGTTCGCGATGCTCGAGGGCGTCAGCCCGACATGGTTCGACGCCCCGCGCGCCGGCATCCTGGAGCGCCTGCTGCGGCTCAGCCGCCACGTTCCCGAGCGCGTCGAGCTGGGCTTTCACTTCTGCTACGGCGACGACTACCACGGGCACTTCACCGTGCCCGACGACACCCGCAAGCTCGTCGACATCGCCAACGCGCTCGCGGCGCTGTCGCGGCCGGTGAACTGGATCCACGTCCCGGTGCCGGCCGACGCCGACGAGGACTACTTCGCGCCGATGGCGGAGCTGCGCCTGGACGCGCGCACGGAGCTGTACCTCGGCGTGCTGCACGTGCAGGACGGCAAGGTCGGCGCACGCCGGCGGATCAGCTGCGCGAGCCGGTACGTCGAGCGGTTCGGCGTCGCGACGGACTGCGGGTGGGGGCGCGGCGGAGCGCCGGCCGTCGACGCGCTCCTGGCGCTGCACCGGGCGACGTGCGACCCGATCGACGTGCAGGGCGGGCGGACGTCGTTCGCGTGGCCGGAGGGCTTCGACCGCATCCCCGACGAGGAGTGGACGCGGGCCCCGCTCAGCCAGGCCGGCCTGGCGTATGACCACGTCGACGAGCACGGCTGGTACGACAACCTCAACCCGAGCGTCGAGCATCTCGCCGCGTACCTGAAGGACGGCGACCTGCTCGTCGACTACTCGGGCGGCACGGGGATTCTGCTCGACCGCCTCCGACTGCGCATCTTTGACCGCGCCGTGGGCACGATCGTCGTCGACGCCTCGGCGAAGTTCCTGCGCGTCGCACACGAGAAGTACCACGACGACCCGCTCTTCGCGGCTCGCCTGCTGCGCTTCATCAAGGAGGAGAAGCGCCTGCAGACGCTCGACGAGGTGCTCGGCCCCGACGTGCTGGCGCGCGGGGTCGACGCGATCGCCGCCGTCAACGCGATCCACCTGTACCCCGATCTCGACGAGGTGGTCCGCGCGTGGGTGCGCGCGCTGAAGCCCGGTGGCCGCGTGTTCATCAACTCGGGCAACCTGCGCAACCCGAACGCGAAGCCGGGCGAGTGGATCCTCGACGAGACCGTCTGGGTCATCAACGACCTCGCGGAGAGCCTCGTGCGAAGCGACCCGGCATACGCCGCCTACCGGCCGGTGCTCGACGATCGCGCGCGACTGGCCAAGCACCACGCCCACCGCGACCGCGTCTTCATGCACCCGCGGCCGCTCGAGCACTACACCGACGCGCTGACGCGCAACGGCCTCGAGGTCGTCGACGTCAGCCAGGCGACGATCGTCGCGCGGGTCGACGAGTGGTTCGAGCTCATGGCCGCCTACCACGAGGGGGTGCTCGGCTGGGTCGGCGGCACGAAGCGCATCGAGGGCGAGGAGCCGTCGCCGGAGGCGGTGCAGGACCGTCTGAAGATCATGCGCCACGCGATGGACACGATCTTCGGCGGCCGCGACACGTTCAAGGCCTGCTGGACGTACGTCACGGCCGCCAAGCCGGCCTGAGCGCCGCGCCGCGGCGCTCACGGGCGCCGCGCGCGCGAGATGCCCGGCGCGCTGCTTGACGGCCGTTGCGGCCCGACGTAGTGTCGGCCGGGGAGCGAGACGGGTCGGAGCGCCGTCCGGCCTCAGCAGTGCAGACAGCGCACTCCACCCAGTACGAGCGGATCGCCGGCAAGCTCGGAGCGGGAACGTGCGTCATCCTCGACGGCGCCACGGCCACCGAGCTGCCGCACGTCAGCGACGCCGAGCACGCGCTCGACGAGCGGCTGTGGGGCACGCGAGCGCTCGTCGAGGACTCCGACGCGGTCGTCGACGTCCACCGCAGCTACGTCGACGCCGGCTGTGACGTCGTCTCCACGAACACGTGGGGCCTGCCGAGCGCCCTGCTCGACGGCGTCACGCCGGTCTGGAACTCCGCGCCCGTGCACTGGATGGACCTCGCGCGGCGCGGCCTGCGCCTGGCGCGCCAGGCGGTGCGCGACGGCGGTCGCGAGGACGAATGCGCGGTCGCGTTCTCGATCAACGGAGATGTCGACTCCGACGACGGCGACGACGTCCTGCGGCTGCTCGCGCGCCTGTTCGGCGACGAGGCGCCCGACCTCATCCTGCTCGAGACCCTGACCGTCGTGCGACCGTCGCTGCTGAGGACCGTGCAGGGGCTGCTCGACACGGGGCTTCCCGTCTGGCTGTCGTTTCGCCGCTGCCGGCACGGCCTGTGCAGCGTCTACGGCCAGCACTGGGGCGGCCCCGAGGGCGACGCCTTCGGCCGCACCGCGGCGCGCTTCGAGCAGATGGGCGTCGCCGCGCTGATGATCAACTGCATCCCGCCCGACCACGTCGACGGGATGCTGTCGTACCTGCGCGACTTCGTCGACCTGCCGCTGGGCGTCTATCCCAACCTCGGCTACTACACCGACCGCGGCTGGCGCTTCGAACCGGGCGTGGGCAGCGACGAGTACGCGACGATGGCGCTGCGCTGGCGCGAGGAGGGCGCGCAGATCGTCGGTGGCTGCTGTGGCGTGGGCCCCAATCACGTGGCGGCGGCGCGCGAGCGTCTCGAGGACACGGTCGTCGGGGATCGCCGTCGCGTCGGTGCGCCGCCGCTGCCGGAGCTCGCCCTGCACGGCGGCGGTCCGCCGGCGGCCTCGCAGTGGACCGACCGGCGCGGGCGCTCGCTGCGGCCGCTCACGTTTCCCGACCTCACCGTCGACGAGGGCGTCGCCGCGCCGTCGAGCGACAGCCTGATGGTCTGGCGCCACCTCTACGACGAGCGGATCGGCGCCCACCAGCGATGCCTGGACGTCGGCTCCGGGACCGGCCTGCTCGGCATCCAGCTCGCGCTCAACGGCGCGTCGCACGTGCGCGCGATCGACATCGAAGAGCGCGCCGTGCGCAACACGGAGGCCAACGCCCATCGCAACGGCGTCGGCGACCGCATGACGGCGGCGAGGATCGACATCTTCCCGTGGGTGCCGGAGGAGCGCTACGAGGTGATCGTGGCGTGCGTCGACCAGACGCCGGTCGATCCAGAGCGGCGCCTCGCGGGGCACCGTCCGGTCGACTACTGGGGCCGGACGCCGCTCGATCCCGTCCTGTCGAAGCTCGCGCACGCGCTCGCGCCCGAAGGGGTGGCGTACGTCGTGCAGCTGTCGATCCTCTCCCAGCAGCGCACCGCGCAGCTGCTCGCGGCCGCCGGCCTGGTGGCGCACGTCGTCGACTACGCGGTGTTCCCGTTCGGGCGCGAGCACGACGAGCACCGCGCGCAGATCGCGATGGTCGAGGCGCTCAGCGACGCGGCGCACCTGCGCATCGGCGAGCGCGACATGCTCGTCGCATACCTTCTCGAGATCCGCCACCGCTCGCCGGTCGCGTCGTGATCGCCGACGAGCTCGAGCGAAGGCTGGCGGCACACGAGCGCGTGCGCCGGGCGGTCGAGGCGCTCGCCGAGATGGGGCCGGCCAGTCAGATCATCGACTGCGCCGCCGCGCAGGCGGCGCGCGCGGCCGACCTCGACCGCGTCGTGCTGAGCCGCATCGAGGACGGCGCGCTCGTAATCGCGCGGGTGCACCCGCCGCCCGAGGGCGCCGGCGGCATGCTCGACGAGCGGCGCGACGTCGCGCTGCGCCTCGCGTATCCGCTGCTCGAATGCGAGCTGCTGCGTCGCCGGGAGGCCCGCGTCGTGGCCGACATCGATCACGACCAGCCCAGCCGCTACGCGTTCCTCAGCACGTTCGGCTGGCGCGCCTACGTCGCCGCGCCGATCGTCGTCGACGGCGAGGCCGTCGGCTTCCTGCACGGCGATCGCGTCGCGTCCCGCCAGCCCGGGCTGGCCCGGATCGACGCCGACGCGCTCGAGCACTTCGCGGCCGGCTTCGCGCTCGTCTACGAGCGTGCGGTGCTGCGCCGGCGGCTACGCGATCAGCGTCGCGAGATCCGCCGCATCGCCTCCTGGGCCGAGGCGCGCACGGGCGAGCTCGGCGATGAAGTGATCGGCCTGTCGGCGGACCTCGCCGAGGCCGTCGAGCGGCGCGCGAGGGCGCCCGAGATCCTTACCGAGGACGGTCTCGCCACCCAGCTGACGACGCGAGAGATCGACGTCCTGCGGCTCATGGCCGAGGGCAAGACGAACAGCGACATCGCGCGTGCGCTGTTCGTCTCGGAGGGCACGGTGAAGTTCCACGTCAAGAACATCCTGCGCAAGATGCAGGCCGCCAACCGCGCCGACGCCAGCGCGCGCTACCTGCGCCTGACGCTCCACGAGCGCCCGATGGACGCGACTTCCGCCCCTTCCGTAGGGCGAGGCCTCGATCGGCCGGTCACGGGGTGACCGATCGTCCACGCCGAGGGCAGGAGCACCTCCTTCCCGGCGCCCGGCCGACCTGGAAGCGCTACCAGGCGCCGAGCGGGCAATGTGCTGGATCTGCAAGCGCTGCTACGACGACTTCGCCGACGAACTCGGGTGGATCGTGGTGGATACCGATCCTGAGCGCTGGCCGTACGCCGCGCCAGAGCCCGATCCGCGTCCGACCGCCGCCGACGAGAACGACCAGGAGCTCCCTTGAGGAGCTCCTGGATGAACCTTCGAAGTGCAGACGGCGAATGAGAACTGGCGCGACATCCGGCTCCCGGATTGCAATTGCGCGGAAGCGAGCGACGGGAGTGCGACTGGACCATGGCCGTTCGTCGTCGCCCTACGCGCCGGTCGCGTCGCCTGGCCGGCGCCGCGAAACGGTCATCCCTAGGAGGGGACCATGCGCCGCCTGTTCGCCAACAGCCTGGTGACCTGCGAGGCCATGAGCCGTGGCAGCAATCGCGGGCCCGGAACGACGCGTAGGCCCAGCTGCTCGAAGAGCGTGACGGCGTCGAGCTGGAACCAATGCTCGGCGACCTTCCCGTTGACCATCCGGTTGATCTCCAGCCCGGAGAAGCGGACCTGCCGGTTGGTCGGCGGGAGGCCCCGGAAGGAGCCGGTGTGCGTGCCGGTGAACAGTATGCGCTGCGCGACCATCTCCCCGTCGGCCGCGGAGTCCTGCACCTCGAGGTGGAGGTCGGGGAAGCCCTCGAGGAAGACGCCGAGGAACTCGACCCAGGCGTTGCCGTCGAGCGCGGCGGGCTGGATGCTGTCGGGCGCGTGCGCGACGTAGTCGGCGGTCCGGGCCGCGGCCTCGGCGGCGTCGTCGCGGGCGTTGAACGCGTCGATCCATCTACGCGCGACCAGCCGGTTGTCCTCGGCCGAAGCGACGCGGTGGTGCTCGGTCTGCTGCTCGATCTCCGCCGCCTGCCGAGGGCGCTCGTCGCTGTTGGTGTCGCTACTCATGCTGGGTCCTTTCCGGGATCTTGCGGGCGCTGTCGGGAAACATGCTCGCGCAGGCGCCGCTCGATATGGCGGTCAGGCCCGGATGCCGGGACGGTCGAGAATCTCGACCCGTGGTCCGCGGCGGCTCGGAGCACGGGCGGCATGTCCCGCGGCGCCGTTGGCGCGGGCGGGATCTCCGCCGCCGCCGCGGCGGCGGCGAGCGCGCGGATGACTCCCTCGGACGAGTACCTCCCGAGGCGACGCGCCGGACACGGCTGACGTCGCCGGGCGCTTCGACCGCCAACAGCCGGCCTGGATCTGGAGTGGAGACGGCGGGAATCGAACCCGCGTCCGCGATCGCGTGAGGGTGGCGTCTACGAGCGTATCCGGCGCTCTGGTCTCACCCTGGGGTCGCCTCGCCGGCGGGGTTCCCCAGGGCCAGCTCCCTGAGATGTCCCCGGTTCGGCGGGAGCGGACCTCCCCGGGTGATCCGGCGTTCTGATTCCGGCGATCCCCGCGGCCGGCGGGCGGGGGCCAGAACCTCACTGTCTGGCTTAGACCAGACTAAGCGAGGGCGAACTCGTGTGAATCCGCACGTATGGTTTTGCCAGGTGTTTTACGAGGCCTCCTGGCACCTCGGCTCGCAACCACCGTCACGAAGTCGACCACGTCGAAGCCATGTCGTCCCCGTGGCGGTACCGGTCCAGTGTAGCCCACGGCCCTAGGGCGGCTGCTGCTCCTCGAGCGGCTCGGTGGTCGTCTCCGTCGTCGTCGTGGTGGTCGTCGACGGCACGGTCGTCGTCGTGGCGGGCGGCTCCGTCGTCGTCTCCTCCTCGGGGACGATCACCGTCCGCGTCTCCACGGTCACGGTGCGCGCGGGCTCGGTCGTCGTCCGCGTGCGCTCCTCGTCGCGCCGATCGTCGTCGCCGCCGAAGAGCGTCGTCGTGCGCCCGCCGCCGGCGGCGGACTGGCCCGCGACGAGCTCCGGGATCGTCAGCGCGAGGGCCGCGATGACGAACCCGAGCAGCCCCGTGACGAGCGCCAGGCGCCAGCGCCGCGCGCTGCGGCCCTCGTCGTGGTAGGCGATCTCGCCCGACTGCGGGATGCGCTGCGTGGGCGGCGGCTCCCGCGGCGCGGCGGGCTCGCCGTCCGGCGGCGGCGGCGGCGCGCTGCGCACGACGCCGCGGAGCGGGACGGCCTTCGTCACCGCTTCGGTGGGCCGCGCCAGCGCCTCCTTGATGAGCGCGATCAGCACCGGCGTGATCGCCGCGGTCGCCAGCGTCCCGGGCCGCCAGATCTGCGACGTCGTGTAGGCGGCGGTCGCCGACGCGACCGCCGTGATCAGCAGCGTCGGCAAGTCGATGCCGGTTCGGAACGTCGGCGACGACCGGCTCTGCGGCTGCGCTGACACGCCATCCGCGCTGCCCGCAGCACGGGCTCGGTATGCATCCGGTCAACGCCTGCTTAACAGAAGCGACGCGGTTCCGGAGCCGCTCTGAGGAACCCTCTGCCGGTCGCGCTCCGAAGAGGCGCCCGAGCGTCCGGGTGGCGCGGCCTCACACCTCGTCGGCCTCGCTCTTTGCGGCTCCCGTTCCGCGTCGCAGTGGCGAATGTAGCCCGGCCGCCGGGCCGATGCAAGAGCCGATCGGCACAAGAATCCGCAGCTTGCGGTGAATTAGTCTTGCCGCATGACCGTCGAAGACGTCTCCTGGGATCTCTCACCACTCGTCCACGGCGAGGACGACGCCGGCGCGGACCGGCTGCTCGACGAGGCCGAGCAGCGCGCGCAGGCATTCGCCGACAGCTACGCGGGCCGCCTCGGCGAGCTCGACGGCGCCTCCTTCTCCGCCGCCATCGCCGAGCTGCAGGAGATCTCGGAGCTGGCCTCGCGCGCCGGCCACTACGCGATGCTGCGCTTCAGCGTCGACACCGCCGACCCCGCCCTCGGCGCGTTGCTGCAGCGCGTGCAGGAGCGCGGCACGCAGATCGAGACGAGGCTGCTGTTCTTCGAGCTCGAGTGGGCGGCGCTCGACGACGAGCGCGCCGAGCAGCTGCTCGCAGCCGACGGCCTGGACACCGCGCGCCACTTCCTGCGTGCCGCGCGCCGCTACCGCCCGCACCTGCTCTCCGAGCCCGAGGAGAAGATCCTCGCCGAGAAGACGGTGTCCGGCAGCTCGGCCTGGTCGCGGCTGTTCAGCGAGCAGGTGTCGGCGATCACCGTGCCGCTGCCCGGCGAGGACGAGCCGCTGTCGCTCGACAGCGCGCTCGCCAGGCTGATGTCGCCCGACCGCGACGTGCGCCGCAGCACCGCCGAGAGCGTCACCGACGCGCTCGCGCCGGGGCTGCGGACGCGGGCCTACATCTTCAACACGCTGATGGTCGACAAGGCGATCGACGACCGGCTGCGCAACTACCCCCACTGGCTGTCGGCGCGCAACCTCGCCAACGAGGCGACCGACGAGTCCGTCCAGGCGCTGCTCAGCGCCGTCCGCAACCGCTACGAGATCGCGCGGCGCTGGTATCGGCTCAAGGCGCGGCTGCTCGGGATCGAGCGCCTCGCGGACTTCGACCGCATGGCCGCCGTCACGGAGGACGACGAGTCGGTCGAGTGGGAGGACGCCAAGGAGCTCGTGCTCGCCTCCTATGCCGACTTCACGCCCGCGCTCGGCGACCCGGCGCGCGCCTTCTTCGACGAGCGCCGCATCGACGCCCCGCCGCGGCCGGCCAAGCGCGGCGGCGCGTTCGCCGCGTACACCGTCCCGTCGGAGCATCCCTACCTCATGCTCAACTACACCGCCAAGCGCCGCGACGTGCTCATCCTCGCCCACGAGATGGGGCACGGGCTGCACGCCGAGCTGGCGCGCCCGCGCGGCGTGCTCGAGCAGAGCACGCCGCTGACGCTCGCCGAGACCGCGTCGGTGTTCGGCGAGGCGCTCGTCTTCCGCCGCCTGCTCGAGCAGGCGGGCACGCCCGAGTCGCGCCTGTCGCTGCTGGCGGAGTCGATCGAGGGCTCGATCGCGACGGTCTTCCGCCAGACGGCGATGAACCGCTTCGAGGACCTCGTGCACACGGCCCGCCGCGAGGAGGGCGAGCTGTCCGTCGAGCGCTTCAACGAGCTGTGGACCGAGTCGCAGAGGGAGATGCTCGCCGACAGCGTCGAGATCACCGAGGGCTACCGCTCGTGGTGGTCCTACGTCCCCCACTTCATCGCGACGCCGGGGTACGTGTACGCCTACGCGTACGGCCAGCTGCTCGCGCTGTCGATCTACAAGCGCTACGTGGACGAGGGCGAGTCGTTCGTGCCGAGCTACCTCGAGCTGCTGGGCGCCGGGGGCTCGCGCAGCCCGGAGCAGCTCGCCGCGATCGTCGGCATCGACCTCGCCGACCCGAGCTTCTGGGACAGCGGCCTGGACCTCGTCGAGGCGCAGCTCGAGGAGGCGGAGGCGGCGGCGCACGAGGCGCTGGCACGAACGTCGTAGGCGCGCATGCGCGTGCCCGCGGCGGCCCTTGTCACAATGGGGCGATGACAGCGACCGTCGTGCTGGTGAACCCCGAAGGCGGGCGCTCGCGGTGAGCCAGCACTGGCCGACGCCGGCTGCGCCCGCTGCGGGCGCGCCGCCGCAGGAGGCCGAGCCCGAACAGGTTCCGCGCTCCCCGGCGCCGTCGCGCGCCGGCGAGGACCGCCCGTGGTGGCGACGGAGCCTGAGCCTGCTGATCGTCGTCGGCGCGCTCGCGCTGAAGTTCGGCAAGGCGCTGCTGCTGCTGCTGCCGAAGGTGAAGGTGCTGACGACGTCGGCGACGATGCTCGTGTCGATCGCGGCCTACAGCCTCATCTGGGGTTGGAAGTTCGCTGCCGGGTTCGTGCTGCTGCTGCTGGTGCACGAGATGGGCCACGTCATCCAGCTGCGCCGCGAGGGCATCGAGGCCAGCGCGCCGATGTTCATCCCGTTCCTGGGCGCCGCGGTGATGGCCAAGTCGCTCGGCGACGACGCGACCGCCGAGGCTCGCGTCGGGCTGGCGGGCCCGATCCTCGGCACGCTCGGCTGCTTCCTGCTGCTGCCGCTGGCGTGGTCGACGGGCGACGACTTCTGGTACGCGCTGATCTTCACGGGGCTGTTCCTCAACCTCTTCAACCTGCTGCCCGTCGTGCCGCTGGACGGCGGGCGCGCGATGGCCGCGCTGTCGCCGTGGATGTGGTTCGTCGGCCTCTTCGCCATGGCCGTGCTCGCGTTCACGTTCCCGAACCCGGTCATCATCCTCATCCTGCTGCTCGCCGCCTTCGAGACCTACAGGCGCTGGAAGGCGCGCAGGTCGGGCGACGAGGCGGTCCTCGCCTACTACCGCGTGAAGGCGTCGCACCGGTTCATGATCTTCGCCGTCTACATCGGGCTCATCGCCGTCTGCGCCGTCGGGATGGGCCTGACGTTCGTCGAGCGCGACATCCCCCGGTGAGCGGTGCCTGAGATCACCGTCGAGCGCCTGACGAAGCGCTACGGCGAGACCCTCGCGGTGGACGACCTGTCGTTCACCGTCGAGGCCGGGCACGTCACCGGCTTCCTCGGGCCCAACGGCTCGGGCAAGTCGACGACGCTGCGCGCGCTGCTCGGGCTCGTCCGCCCGACGAGCGGGCGGGCGCTCGTGATGGGCAAGCCGTTCCACGAGCTGCGAAACCCCGTGCGCAAGGTCGGGGCGGCGCTGGACGCCCACGACGTGCACCCGGGCCGGTCGGGACGCAGCCACCTGCGCACGCTGGCGGCGGCCGCCGGGCTGCCCGACAGCCGCGTCGACGAGGTGCTCGAGATGACCGAGCTGACGCCGGCGCGCGACCGCCGCGTGAAGGGCTACTCGATGGGCATGCGCCAGCGCCTGGCGCTCGCGGCGGCGCTGCTGGGCGACCCGAAGATCCTCATGCTCGACGAGCCCGCCAACGGCCTGGACCCGCAGGGCATGCGCTGGCTGCGCGACATCCTCGTCGCGCTGGCGGCCGAGGGCCGCGCGGTACTGATCTCCAGCCACGTCCTGTCGGAGGTCGAGCAGACGGTCGACAGCGTCGTCGTCATCGGCGCCGGCCGCCTCGTCATGCAGGGCACGCTGGCCGAGCTCATCAAGGGCGACCGGCGCCCGGCGCTCGTGCGCTCCCCGCGCGCCGCCGACCTGCGCGAGCTGCTCGAGGCGCAGGGCGCGACCGTGACGCTCGACGGGCGCCCCGACGCGATGCTCGTCCAGCACGCCTCGCTCGAGCAGATCGGCACGCTGGCGGCCGCCCACGGCATCCCGCTCTTCGAGCTCACGCACGAGGTCTCGACGCTCGAGGACCGCTTCCTGGAGCTCACCGGCGAAGGCGGCAACGTGCGGTGAACGTCCTGCGCTCGGAGTGGCTGAAGGTCGTCTCGGTGCGCACGACGTGGGCGCTGCTGGGAGCGATGATCCTCATCGAGGGCCTCGCGGCCGGGCTGCTCACCGGGCTGGCCGACGTCGACGACCTGCGCACCCGCGACGTCGCGTCGCTGATCATCGGCACGAAGCTCGCGATCGTCTTCATGTTCACGCTCGGCGCACTGCTGTCGACGAACGAGTTTCGCCACGGCACCGCCAACTCGACGTTCGTGGTGACGCCCAGGCGCGAGCGCGTCGTCGCCGCCAAGCTCGCCGTCGGCCTCGTCGTGGGCATCGCGGGAGCGCTGCTGTACATCGCCGTCAACGCCGGCTTCGGCCTGGCGATCCTCTCCAACCGCGGCATCGACGTCGATGCCGACAGGGCGGTCGACGCCTACGTCGGCGTCGGCGTCGGGCTCGTGCTCGGCTGCATCTTCGGCGTCGCGCTCGGCGCGCTGCTGCGCAACCAGGTCCTCACCGTCGTCACCGGCATGGTGATCTTCCTGCTCGCCGGCACGGCGGCGCTGTTCATCGGCAGCGACGTCGGGCGCTGGTTCCCGGGCGAGGCGCTGCTCGCGCTGCAGGGCACGCCGGGCACGCAGGACACGCTGCTGAGCCAGACCGACGGCGGGCTCGTGCTCGGCGCCTACTGCGTCGTGCTGGGGATCGCCGGCATGGTCATGACGCGCCAGCGCGAGATCACCTGATCGCGACCGCAGCGCCGACGGGCGAGGTTCGCCCAGCGGCTTGATACATTCCGCGCGGCTCGCTCTCAGCTCTTGGGAGGCGGTCCTCATCCAGGACACGGCACGCAGGGCGAGCGTCGCGACGGGCGCCACGCGGGTCACGTCACTCGCCGACGAGGAGTTCGTCTTCGCATGCACCCCCGGACACGCCGAGCCGCCGATGCCTGACGCGATGCCGACGCAGCGCGACGTCGCGGACGGTCTCGCGCGCGATCTGCTGCGTATCCACGAGGAGACCTACGGCAAGGGCGCCGGCAGGGCCAAGGCGCTCGTCGGCGAGGACATCATCGTCGTGGTCCTCGACGACCTCGCGCTCCAGCAGAGCGAGGAGTTCCTCATCGGCGCGGGCGAGGGCCGCGCCGTCATCGAGCTGCGGGCGCGCTTCCAGCAGGCGATCGAGACGACGTTCCGCGCTGCGGCCGAGCGCGCCACCGGCCGGCGCGTCATCTCGTTCGCGAGCGTCACCAAGCTCGACCCGAACTACGTCGTGGAGATCTTCCGGCTCGGCGCGCGCACGGGCGAGACCGAGGGGAGCGCCACAGGGTGACGCGCCGCGGCGACGACACGCCGGCCCACTTCGAGAACGCCGCCGGCGCGCAGACCGGCTACTCGCTGGCCTCGCGCATCTCCACGGAGATGGTCCGCTTCATGTCGCGCTACACCGGCCGCGGCCCGACGAGGGCCCGCACGACGCTGAACACGAACGTCGCCGCGGTCGTGCTCGAGGACACGCTGACGAAGGCCGAGACGAACCTCGTCGCCGCCGGCGAGATCGAGGCGGTGCGCCAGCAGCGGCGGACGTTCCATCACCTCATGCGCGACGAGGTGATCGCCACGATCGAGGAGCTGACCGGCCGGCGGGTGCGCGCGTACCTCAGCGACATCTCCCCGGAGGCGGGGATCGCGGCGCACACGTTCGTCTTCGAGCCGCGGCCGGACACCGGCGAGGCGTACGTCGCCGAGCGCTCGGACGACGGCTGAGCGTCAGCGGTTGGCCTCGCGCAGCGCGCGATCCATGTCGCGCCGGGTCTCGCGCGCCTTGATCGCCTCGCGCTTGTCGAAGCGGTCCTTGCCCTTCGCGAGCGCGATCTCGACCTTCGCGCGGCCGCCCGAGAAGTAGATCCGCGTCGGGACGAGCGTCAGCCCCCTCTCCTTGATCTGGCTCGCGAGCCTGTCGATCTGGCGGCGGTGGGCCAGCAGCCGGCGGTCGCGCTCGGGCTCGTGGTTCTCGCGCGCCGCGGGCCCGTAGGGCGGGATGTGGACGTTGTGCAGCCACAGCTCGCCGTCGCGCACGAGCGCGTAGCCGTCCTTGAGCTGCGCGCCGCCGTCGCGCAGCGCCTTGACCTCCGTGCCGTGCAGCGCGATGCCGCACTCCAGGCGCTCGAGCAGCTCGAAGCGATAGCTCGCGTAGCGGTTGGAGGCGACGTCGCCGGCGGCGACCTTGCGCTTCTTGGGCTTGGCCATCGCGCTCAGCCTAGTCCCGCGCCGGGTCCTCGGCGGGCGCGAGGTCGACGCGCCCGCGCGCGGTCTCGACGCGCTCGACCCGCACGCGGACCGGATCGCCGAGCCGGATCGTGCGCCCGGTCCGCTCGCCGATGAGGATCGTGCCCTCCTCGTTGAGCTCCCACCAGTCGCCGTGCAGCCGGCGGACCGGCAGCAGTCCCTCGTGGCCGTCGGCGAAGCGCACGAACGCGCCCGCGCCGATCAGGCCCGTCACCTCGCCGTCGAACGTCCGCTCCCAGCCGAGCTCGAACAGCTCGCGCTCGAGCAGGAAGGCGCGCGCGACGCGGTCGGCGAGGCGCTCGATCGCCATCGCGTCGCGCTCGCGGGCGCTCAACCAGCTGCCGGTCTCCTCCAGCGCCGACGCGCGCGGCGGGTCCTCGCCCGCGCCGACCGCGCTGAGCAGCGCGCGGTGCGCGACGAGATCGGGGTAGCGGCGGATCGGCGACGTGAAGTGCGCGTAGTGCGTGAGGCCGAGGCCGGCGTGGCCGAGGTTGCGCGGGCTGTAGTACGCCTGCTTCAGGGCGCGCAGGACGAGGAACGTCAGCGCGTCGCGGCCGTGCCCCGTGCGGGCGACGTGGCGCGCGACGTGGCGCGAGCACGCGGCGATCGTCTCCGTCGCCTCGGCCGGCGTCAGATGCTCGCGCACCGGCGGCGTCGGGACGCCGAGCGACGCCAGCTGGTCGACGAGCCGCAGCGCGCTCTCGCCGTCGGGGCGCTCGTGCACGCGGTACAGCGTCGGGATGGCGCGCGCGTCCAGCAGCCGGGCGACCTGCTCGTTGCAGGCGATCATGAGGTGCTCGATGAGGCGGTGCGACTCGGTCTGCGCGCTCGGGCGCGACTCGGCGACGTGGCCGCCGACGTCGAAGGTGAACTCGGGCTCGCTCGTCTCCAGCTCGAGCGCCGACTGCGCGAGGCGGCGCTCCTGCAGCGCCGCCGCGACGGCGCGGGCGACGGCCAGCGGCTGCGCCCACGGCTCCAGCGCGGGCTCCTCTCCGGCGAAGACCCGGTCGACGCGGTCGTAGTCCAGGCGCTCGTCGGAGCGGATCGTCGAGCGGAAGAACGCCGCGCGCCGGACGTCCGCGCCGTCGAAGTCCAGCTGCGCGGTGACGGCCGCGCGCTCCCGGCCCGGCACGAGCGAGCAGGCGTCGTTGGAAAGCGCCTCGGGCAGCATCGGCTCGACTCGCCCGGGGACGTAGACGCTCGTGCCGCGCCGCGCCGCCTCGCGGTCGACGAGCGAGCCGGCGGGCACGAACGCGCTGACGTCGGCGATGTGCAGCCAGACGCGGGTCGCGCCGTCGTCGAGCACCTCGGCGGAGACCGCGTCGTCGAAATCGCGCGCGGTGACGGGGTCGATCGTGAACGTCGTCAGCGCGGTGAGGTCGCGGCGCGCGACCTCGGCGTCGACGCCGCGGTCGCGCGCCTTGCGGGCGGCGCGCTCGACCGCCGGGTCGAAGCGCCGCCGCAGCCCGCGGTCGAGCATGAGGGCCTCGAGCACGTCGGCCGCCACGTCCGGGCGCCCGAGCGTGCGGACGATCCGGCCGCGGCCGCCGCTGCGGCTCGCCGGGCGCACGAGGACGAGCTCGCCGGCCCGCGCGCGCGAGTCGCGGTCGAGCACGATCCGCGGGCCGCGCTCGAAGAACGGCTCGGCGACGAGAAAGCGCCCGCGCCGGTCGACGACCGCGACGGTGCCCTCGGCGACGAGCGCCCGACCGGCCGGGCCGTCGGCGCCGGCACCGGCGGGTCCGCCGCCCTTGCCGGCGGCGCCGCGCTGGGCCCTGCGCCCGGCCGCCTGGCGGCTCACGGCTGCGCGCCGTCGCTCGGCGAGACGTCGATGGCAGGGCTCATGGCACCCGCCGCTAGAGCTTCCCGGCGAGGACGTCCAGGGCCCGCTCGAGCGCCTCGTCGCGCTCGGTGTCGGGGTCGTCCTCGACGCGGACGTCGGGCCTGATGCCGTCGCCGGTGCTCGTGCCGCGTCCGCCGAGGTTGCGCCCGCTCGGCAGGAAGTACTGGCCGACGGTGATGTCGAGCGCGCCGCCGTTGTCGAGCGGCACGATCTCCTGGAACACGCCCTTGCCGAACGTACGCGTGCCGACGAGCGTCGCGCGCCCGCGGTCCTGCAGCGCGCCGGCGACGATCTCGGACGCCGACGCCGTGCCGCGGTCGACCAGGACCACCATCGGCAGCTTGCCCGCGATCGGCTGGCCGAGCGCGTTGAGCGTGCGCTCCGGGACCGCGCGCCCGCGCGTCGTGACGATCGGCCCGCTCTCGAGGAACATGCTCGCGACGAGCTGCGCCTCGGTGACGAGGCCGCCGCCGTTGCGCCGCAGGTCGAGGACGATGCCACCGGCGCGGCGACGCTTCAGCCGCCGGATCGCCTCGGAGACCTGCTCGTGCGCCGTGCGCGATCCGAACGTCGACAGCGCGACGTATGCGGCGCGCTTGCCGCCGGCGTTGGCGATCCGCGACTCGACGACCGGGACCGAGATCCTCGCGCGCGTCACGCGCTTGGTCAGCGCGCGCCCCTCGCGCCGGATGCGCAGCTCGACGGTCGTCCCGGCGCGGCCCTTGATGAGCGCCGTGGCGGCGGTCTCCGAGAGCTTCGCGAGGTGGCGCCCGTTGGCGTGGGTGATGACGTCGCCGACGCGGATGTCGGCCTTCTGCGCCGGCGATCCGGGATACACCGTCTCGATGCGCAGCCCCCGACGAACGCCGCTGATGGCCGTGCCGATGCCCTCGAAGGCGTTCTGCAGCGCCTCCTCGAAGACGCGGTACTCCGACGGCGACAGATACGCGGAGAAGCGGTCGTCGAGCTCGCTGACCGCGCCCGCGATCGCCGCGTTGGACAGCGCCCGGCGCCCGACGTCGCGGTAATAGCGGTCGTGGATCGTGTCGAGCGCCTCGAGCGTGACGCGCCGCTCCTCGCTGCCGACGAGCGCGGTGGCGATCGGGCCGGGCAGCCAGCGGGGATGGCCGCCGAGCCAGATGCCGACACCGAGCACGAGCAGCAGCGGCACGAGGACGGCCAGGAGGGCGGTCGGCGGGGGAAGG
>Ga0247713_1000057_pt1 | contig 80838 bp, 97 predicted proteins | sample 21E_NmetaG_FD_189936 | JGI IMG/M metagenome (GOLD analysis project Ga0247713, IMG submission 189936) | Soil microbial communities from hillslope of Landscape Evolution Observatory, University of Arizona, Oracle, AZ, United States - 2-1-E_N | ecosystem: Engineered > Artificial ecosystem >... | reverse complement strand
GGTGGCGGAGGAGGGGGGTGGACCTCCCCCGCCGACCACGGCGTAGATTCGCTTGATTTGTCGGTCACGCCGGGATTATCGGCGTGAGCGACCGCCAGATGAAGCGCGGGCGTCTATGCGGTCCCTTCGCTCGGATGGAGTACGGGGGCCGTCCCGCCTTGAGCGCCCGCCGCGGCGCGCGCCGCTTCGAGCGCCTGCGGGGTGACCGGCGCTCCCGCCGTTCCAAGAAAGGCCTCCGGATAGCCCCACATACCGTGTTCGCCGATGTCGAGTCCTTCGAGTTCCTCCTCGGCGGACACCCTGAGGCCGACCGTCGCCTTGATGGTTCCGAAGATGACGGCGCTGGCGGCGAGTGTCCACGCTGCGACCGCGGCCACGCCCAGCGCCTGCACGCCGAGCTGCGCCACGCCGCCCCCGTAGAAGAGGCCCTCGGAACCAACGCCGGCCGCCTCTACGAGCCGCGGGGAGGCGAACAGGCCGACCGCGAGGGTTCCGAGCGCCCCGCAGACCCCGTGCACGGAGATCGCGCCGACCGGATCGTCGATTTTGACTTTGTCGAAGAACATGACCGCTCCCACCACTACCGCTCCGGCGACGGCTCCGATGATCAATGCGGCCCAGTTCTCGACGAAGGCACAGCCCGCGGTGATGCCGACCAAACCGGCGAGCGCCCCGTTGGCGGTCATTCCGACGTCGGGTTTCTTGCCGACGAGCCAGATCGTTCCCATTGCGGCAAGCGCGCCGGCGGCGGCGGCGAGGTTCGTGGTCATGGCTATGTGGCCGATCGACAGGGTCGCGGCCATCGTCGACCCCGGGTTGAAGCCGAACCACCCGAACCACAGGATGAAGACACCCAGTAGCGCGAGCGGCATGCTGTGGCCGGGAATTACCCTCGGCTTTCCGTCCGCCGAGTACTTTCCGAGGCGGGGGCCGAGGAAGAGGGCTCCCATCAGCGCCGCCCATCCGCCCACGGAGTGCACGACGGTCGAACCGGCAAAGTCGAGAAATTCGCGCGACGCGAGCCATCCGCCGCCCCAGATCCAGTGACCCGAGATCGGATAGATGATGCCCGAGATGAGAGCGCTGTACAGGAGATACGCGGGGAACCTGGTCCGTTCTGCCATCGCCCCCGAGACGATCGTCGCGGCGGTTCCTGCGAACACGACCTGAAACAGCCATTTGGCCGTCAGCGGCGGCGTCGCCCATGAGAGCGAGTCGAACGTCCCCTCGCCCCCGCCCAGGAACCATCCGGAAGTGCCGACGAGTGCGTTGCCGGCACCGAACATCAACGCGAACCCGAACGCCCAAAATGCGATGGATGCGACGCCGAAGTCCATGAGGTTCTTCATGACGATGTTCGCCGCGTTCTTCTGGCGTGTGAAGCCCGTCTCCACCATTGCAAAACCGGCCTGCATCAGAAAGACGAGGAACGCTGCAATCAGAGTCCACATCGTGTCGAGCAGAACCTGCTGCTCCATAACCTCTCCTTTCGTGCTCCCGCGTGATTGGGTGCACGGTAAGGAGTGGCTGTTTCAGCCGGATATCACCACTGTTTCGCTTGGGTGAAGACGGTGTTTCTTGGTGCCCCTAGAAGGCGCCCTTCCTGAAGGCTCCCCAGATCGCATAGGTGAGGCCGTTCGATGCCTGCATGTTGACAAACAGCGTGTTGCCGTTCGGGCTGAAGGTTGCGCCGGCGAATTCTTCCCTCGGCGAGAACAGGTTCTCTGCGAAGTCGAACAGTTTGCCTGCAGCCGTGAGGCCGCGGATGTAATTGTCGACGGTTCCGTCCTCGCACAGCACGAGGGAACCGCGCGGGCTGATCTCCAAGTTGTCGGGGAGGTCGAGCACGTCCGGGCCCGGCGATTCGAACACGAGCGTGAGCGTCTGGCCCCCGGTGTCGTAGGCCCAGATCTGCCCGTAGCCGTTGCCGTACCCGGCGCTGGCGTCGCCCACGTCGCCGCCCTCGGTCGCGTCGATGTACATGATTCCGTCGTGGTAGACGAGCCCTTCCAGGCGGGCAAACTTCGCGGCGCCCTGCTCGAACCCCTGGTTCGCCACCGCCTGGATAGCCTCGTTGTTGGTCATCCCGCTCATGTCGGGATCGGGATCGGCGATCGTCACCCAGTCGCAGGTGTAGCTGTCGCCGACCTCCTGGCCGAACGAGGTCTCGAGCCCCGGATGTCCGACCGCGCGCAGCATCTGCAGGACGCCGCCGTCGCGGTAGCCGCCCGCGGCGCGAGGGTCGGTCGGAGGCAGGTACCGGTAGAACCCGGCGGGAAACCCGAAGTCGTCCTCGGTCATGTAGAGGTGGCCGGTGACCGGATCGACCGCCACCGCCTCGTGCGCAAATCGCCCCGCCGATCTCACCGGGAGGACCTTGTGGTAGTCGCCGGGCCCCCACGCCGCCGGTACCTCGTAGATGTAGCCGTGCTTTTGCTCGAGGGCTGTGTTCGGCGTTCCCGTGAAGTCGGCGCCCACGTCCGGGCCGTTCACGGTCTCCTCGCACGTGATCCACGTATTCCACGGTGTGGCCCCGCCGGCACAGTTCATCTGGGTGCCGTTGAGGCTGACCCACGACCGGACGGAGTCGGCGGTGGCCGTCACCTCGAGGGTGGTCGTGCCGCCCAACGCACTACGGTCGTATGCCCGCGCGCGGTCGCCAAACGCACCGTTCACGCGATTGCCGTTCACCTCGTGATTTCTGACGAGTCGGATTTTTCCATTGGGCCCGGCAAAGGCCGCCATGCCGTCGTGCCGGCCCGGGGTGTTAACGCCGTCCTCCATCCGCTGGCCGGTAAGGCCGAACGAGCGGTAGCCGAACCCCTTCGGCAGGCGCAGGCGAACGACGCCGTCGCGCTGGTCCGCGACCGGGAACAGCGGACCGTAGCCGCCGTTGTTGGGCGCGAGCAGGTCCGCTCCGTCGGCCGCGAGCGCGAGATGGCGAAGCAGCCCGCCGAACGGCCCCGAAAGGGTGACGCCGAGCGCGGTTGCGGTCGCGCCGCGCTTGAGAAAGTCGCGCCTGTCGATCGTGCTCATACCGTGGATCCCCCCTGTGGTTTGCGTGCGATTCCCGCTGATTACGGCAGCCTAATACCTCGCATCGACGAGGTCACGACCTTTTATGCAAGTCGTGCGGGGCCGGGGCGACAGCACCGAAGCACGCAGGGCGCGCCTGAGTGTTGCCCGCCCTCCCGGGCTCAACCGCGGCTCTTTCCCATGCCGCGCCCACCCCCCGAATGCGCCGACGAGCCGGAGGACGCGAGCCGTCGTGAGGTCGGCAACGTCCGATTCAAGCCCGGGGAGGCCGCCGAATCGCAGGAGGGATGCGAAAACGGGTTCGGCCGAGCTGCCGAATCCATCGGAACGAACCAGAAGTCCGTCCGCGACGACCGCCCACAGGGCTCGAGGGTGGGCATCGAGCCGCCGCAGGAGGGGAGAGGGGAGGGCGCGGCCGCCCGACGAGGTGAACCACCCACATTCCTCGAGGTGAGAGAACAGGACGCCGGCCTCGGTGGCCGGGAATCGGCCGCGTTCCGTGCACAGCAGACCATCGCGGCCCCGGCCGATCAGGCACCGGAGGACTGCGACGGTTCTCACGACGTCCGGGGGTGCGGCAACCGGTCTCGCGAGTTCGGCGTAGGTCGGTTCGAGGACGCGCGCCCGGACGGCCCCCCGGGCGCCGAGCCAGCCCTCGAACCGTTCGTCGAACAGGCGGTCCGCCGTTGCCATAGGCCCCATGCTGCCGTGCAACGCAGCCGCGCGCTGTGAGGTCGGTCACACGCCGAACGGGAACCGGGCCGCTATTCTCACCGTCTGATCGACATATGCGGTTCGATCGCAGCCGGGGGGAGACGATTGTGCGCACGATGGCACTTATCGGTGCGGTGCTGGTCGCATCCGCCGCATGCGCGAGCGACGAGGGTTCCGCCGAGTTGCGCGGTGAACTGAGCTATGTACGGAGCGGCGGTCTGGCGGGCGCTCATGATCGCCTCGTGATCGACGGCGACGGGCGGGCGACGCTCGCGGTGCGCGGAGCCGCCGAGCAAGACTTCACGTTGTCCGCCCGGGAGATGACGGCACTCGTCGGCAGACTGAACGACGCGAACCTCGAGGATCTGCCGGATGACGCGGCAAGCGACCGGCCGGTTCCGGATGCGTTCACGCATGTCGTCTCGTACGACGGGTCGGAAGTACGTACCGATGATGCGTCGGCACCGGCGGATCTGAAGCCGTTGCTCGCGGAGCTCGGCCGCATCATCGAGCGCCATAGCCCGAGCTGACGGCCGGCTACGGAGCCATCCACGTCCCGTCGAGGCCGACGTCTCGAAAGGCACGATCGACACCTCGGTACTCGGCGCCGTCATCGCCATACAGATCCCGAGCTGCGTCGAGGTTGGCAGCGCGAAAGTCCTCGAACCCGGAGTCCGATTCGAGATATTCGGTGAGCGCGCGATAGACGATCTGCTCGGCGGCATCACGACCGATTCGTCCGACCATGTTGAAGTACGCGTGGTTTGGAATGCCGCTGTTGATGTGGACGCCGCCATAATCCACGTCCTCGGGCAAGTCTCTGTAGTCGTCTACGTGGGCGGGTTGATCGAAGCGCTCCGGATCCGCCATGTCCCTTATTGCGCCGCCCGGCAGGTCCTCGCCGATCTCCCAGTCGTCGGGATCGAGGTTGCTCGCGAAGATGTCCGAGATGGATTCGTTCAGTGCCCCCGATTCACCCCGATATTCGAGCTCGGCGGTGGCATCCGTCAGCGCGTGGGCTACTTCGTGCGCGGTAACGTCGAGCGGCTGCGCGTAGCCTTCGCCGAATACCATCTGGCGCCGATTGGGATCCCAGTAGGCGTTTCGGTAGGGAAGATCGGGATCTTGGCGGTAGCGGACGGTCGCCACGAGGGGTGCACCTTCACCGTCGTAGGAGTTGCGGCCGAATCGATCCCGCAAGTAGTCGTGAATCAAGCCAAAGTTGTCGTAGGCGCCGTCGACCTCGGGGTCGTCGGTTGGGTCGTCGCCTTCATCGCGGGCGGCTTCGCCGGGGAGGTCGTCACCGTTCTCGGCATCGTAAACGTGCCGCGTCGGTGGAGGCTCGCTCGCGTCGGCCGCCTGCCCGTCGACGGCGCCGCCGGTGCAGTCGGCGCTCGGTCCGATCTCGCAAATGGCACGAACGACCGTCCTCCGGATTGCGGTGGCGATCGTCGGCGCCGCGGAGACGACGGTGAGGGCGACGAGCATGAGGAGAACGACGACGCCCACGTACTCCGCGGTCGCTTGACCATCGGCGCGAGTCCACCTGCGCATAGGAGTCAACGTACGCGAGGGCGAACGGTCCCGACAGGGCCGGAAGGCCCCAATCGCTCCACTAAGGTCCTGGGCCCCCCCACGTTCTCTCGAGACGTTGCAACCACGCGCTTATGGTTGCTCGGATGCAACGGGACGACAGGTTGCGCTCGTACGCCGAACTGGCGGTGCGCGTCGGCGTCAACCTCCAGCCGGAGCAGGAGCTCGTCGTTTCCGGCTTCGTCGAACACGCTCCGTTCTTCCGCGCGATCGCGGAGGCGGCGTACGACGCCGGTGCCGCCTACGTTCATCCGTACTACGACGACAAGTACATCAAGCGGGCGATGATCGCCGGTGCCCCGGAAGACCGTCTCGGATGGACCCCTCCGCACATCATGGCGCTGATGGACCACATCGATGCGGGTCGGGTCGCGGAGATCCGCATCAAGGGAGACCCCGCCCCCGACCTGTTCGACGGTCTCGAGCCGGGGCGAGTCGCAGGGTCGCGGATGCTGGCCGCGGCCGAGTCACGGACGCGCCAGGTCAACGACGGGCTCATGGCGTGGTCGATCCTTGCATTTCCTAACGAGGGATGGGCGCGCACCGTATTCGGCGAGCCCGACGTAGACCGACTGTGGGAGGCGGTCGCTCACGCGGTCCGGCTCGATCAGGACGATCCGGTGGCCGCATGGAAGGCACACATCGAGCGGTTGACGCAGCGAGCCGCAGCACTGAACGAGCGTCGCTTCGACGCGATTCGCTTCCGCGGCCCGGGCACGGATCTCACGGTTTACCTCACCGACCGTTGCCGCTGGCGCGCCGCCAAGTTCGAGACGAACTGGGGACAGGAGCACGTGCCGAATCTGCCGACCGAAGAGGTTTTTACGACTCCGGATTGGCGCCGCACCGAAGGGCGCGTGCGAGCGACGCGGCCGTTGCATTTGCCGACCGGTGGGATCACCGTGAGGGATCTGGAGATGCATTTTGTCGAGGGCAGGATCGTCGAAGTCGATGCAACGGCGGGCGCCGAAGTCGTGGCGGCAGAACTCGAGACGGATGATGCCGCCGCCTTCCTCGGTGAGATTGCGCTTGTCGACGCAACGTCTGCGGTGGGGCAGACCGGCATCACATTCACCGAGACACTTTTCGACGAGAACGCCACCTGCCACATCGCATACGGAGCGGGACTCGCCATGTGTGTCGAGGGCGCCGAGGGCCGACCTCCCGACGAGCTCAAGGAGATGGGATGCAACCACTCGCGCGTCCACACCGATTTCATGATCGGCGGGCCCGAAGTCGAGGTCGACGGCATCACGCGCGCGGGAAACGACGTTGCGCTTATTCGCGACGATCTGTGGCGGCTGACGTGAGGAATCGCTAGGTCGTCGGCTTTGCCGTCACTCGTTGGGCAATGGAGCGAGCCTCGTCCAGGCGCGCCTTGTCTACGAACAGCCGCACGCCGTATTCCCAGATGCGCGAGAAGACGCCCGGCTCCTTGTACCACCACGAAATCTGGGCCTTCTCGAGCTCGCCGGCAATCGCATTCGCCTGCTCGCGGCTGTACTGCCCCAGCTGGACGGTGGTCACGTGGTTCACCCCGCCATCTTGCCCGTTGAACCATGAGAGGCGCCAAAGCCAGATTACAAGAGTGTTATTCGTCTGCCCGGCCCCCGCCGCGCCCGTAAATGTCACAGCCCTCCAGGAGAATCCGAGACAGGAAGTGGGAGCAGAGAAGTCACGGCGCCGGAGGGAGACAGGTTGACCGAACATGCACGTGTCGTTCGCGTTCCGAAAACGGATGAACCCTATGAGGTCGTTGTCCAGGGCGCCGATCCATTGGGAGCTCATTTCGTCATTCGGCGGTTGCGCATGCCGAACGACGATCGGGAGTTGTGCTACGGCTACCTGTCGTGGACGGGCACCGATCTCGTCGTCGTGGTTCAGGATCCCGAGCATCGAGCGCACGACGTCGAGCGCCGCGATCTCTTGTGGTCGTTCTCGGGCTACGACTTCACTCCCCTCGACGAGCCGACCAACACGGAGCGTGCCGCGCACCTAATCGTCGAGGTTGCAAGAGACCGACTCCACTTCTAGCGAAGTGTGAACCGGGTCATACCCTCGTGGCTACTCTGGGGACATGCCCGAGCTTCCCGAAGTCGAGTCCGTGAGGCGCCAGCTGGCGCCGGAGCTCGGCGGCCGAAGAATCCTCGACGCGTGGTGGGATCCGATCCCGAGCGTCCCGCGTGAGTTCGTCGACCTGGGGCTGGTCGTCGGGCGCACGATCGGTGGCATCGGCCGGCGTGGCAAGTTCATGATTGCGCCGCTCGATGAGGGGTTGGAGCTCATTCTTCACCTCGGCATGTCGGGCTCGTTCCGGTTCGGCTTCGACGACCCCTACGTGCGGGCGCGTCTGTGGCTCGACGATCATCGATCGCTCGCGTTCCGGGACCCGCGCAGGTTCGGCCGGATGGTGGTCGTGCGGCGGGGCGAGTACGGGCGCATTCCTGCGCTCGCGGCGCTGGGTCCCGAGCCGCTCTCGGACGACTTCGATCCGGATGAGTTCGCCGCTCGTTTGCAGAGAACGTCGTCGCCGGTGAAACCGTTCCTTCTTTCCCAGCGCGCCGTCGCGGGGGTGGGGAACATCTATGCAGACGAAGCTTTATGGCAGGCGCGGATTCACCCGGTTTCCCGCCGCGTCGGGCGCGACAGGGCATACGCGTTGCATGGTGCGATCAAGGAAGTCTTGGCTGCGGCGATCGAACGTGAGGGAACGACATTCCGCGACTTCCAAATGGTGAACGGAGAGGCCGGTCGCAACGCGACGTTCCTCGTCGCGTACGGGCGCGCCGGGCATCCATGTCCTCGATGCGAGAAGCCGCTCCGCAAGATCGCCCTCGGCGGGCGCGGCACGACCTATTGCCCACACTGTCAGCGTCGGTAGATCAGCCGCGCAGCTTCAGTGCAACCAGCGCACAATCGTCACGCCGCTCGGTCACGTCGACCCGGTTGAGTAGGGCTTGAACGCGGCGGACGATCTCCTTAGCACTCGCACCCGCCGCTTCAAGAAGCAATTCCGAAACGCCTTGCGAGCCCAGGGCCTTGGCGTCGCCCCCGCTGTCGGTCACCCCGTCGGTGAACAGGACGAGGGTATCCCCCGGATAGAGGACGCTTTCCGAGGTGCGAACTTCGGGGTTCGCAAATAGGCCGAGCGGCACTCCCACCTCGCCGAGGGGCTCGATCTCTCGTCCGCCCCTGATCACGAGGGGCAGCGGGTTGCCCGCGCTTGCCACCGAAATCACACAGCTCCCCTGAGAGGGCCGGAGACGAACGAACGCGGCAGTACAAAAGCGTTCGTCGGTATCCTCCATCAACATCGCAGCGTTCGTGCTTCGCAGCACGATTTCTGGAGCAGATCCCTGCATGGCTATGGCTCGGATCGTGTAGCGCACCAGCGACGTGACCGCGGCCGCCTCCACACCCTTTCCGCACACGTCGCCCACGACAACCGCCCACTCGTCCTCTCGTGGTCGGAACACGTCGTAGAAGTCGCCCCCCACGAGGTTGCCCTTGCCGACCGGCTCGTAGAGCGTCGCGATCTCGATTCCGGGAATCTCCACCGTCGCCGGCGGGAGCAGACTCTGCTGCAGCGTCTTGGCGAGATGCCGGTAGCGCATGTTGCTCTCGGCCAGCCGCTGCTCGGCCATTCTCTCCTGGGTGACATCGCGGACGTACCAGGCGCGGCCGAGATCTCCGCCGTCTGGAGCTTTCAGCGGAGCGCTGTAGCGATCGAAGATGCGTCCATCGACGAGCTCGATCTCGTCGCGCGAGTGCTCGTCCGGATGGTCGTAGAGATAACAGACTCGCTCCAGGAAACCATCGGGGTCCTTGACCTTGTCGAGGACCGCCCGTAGCGCGGCCTCGTCGGACCGGCTCGCCACGACCTCCTCCGGGATTCCCCACATTTCGACGAAGCGATTGTTGAACGACAACATGGTTCCGTCGGGAGCAACAACCAAAATGCCGTCGAGCGTATTTTCGCTCTGAGATTCGAGGAGCGCCTTCTCGAGTCGAACCTCGTCTTCCCTACGGCGCCGCTCGATAAAACGCGCCAACTCGCTTCCGATTGCGCTCATAGCATCGAGCAGTTCGTCGTTCGGTTCGCGAACCTCGTGGCTGAAGAATTCGAGCACCCCGAGGAGGCGATCCTCGATCATCACCGGAAACGCGAACCCGGCGTGGAGGCCCTCCGCAATCGCCTCGGGGCGGCGCACGAAGTTCGACGCGATCGCTACGTCCGGGAGCCACAACGATTGTCTTTCCGCCCACACCTGGCCGGGAAGCCCTTCGCCTTTGGCCAGACGGCGAGAGCGCGTGGCGGCGGTGAAGGCGGGACGAAAATGTCCCGGGCGACTCCACAATTGCTCACAGCGCAAGATGTTCTCGTTGTGCGAGAACGTCCACAAAACGCCCATGTCCCAGCCCAAGGTTTCGCACACTCCCTCGAGTATGCGAGGGGTGGCCTCGCTCAGATTGGCCGACTCGGCCATGACCTGGAGGAGGTGCCGCGCGAGCGCGTTGTGGCGCTCCAGTTCGATGCGCTCCCTCACATCGCGCAGCGCCCCCAGCACCAGGCGGTCTTCGTCGGGACGATCGATGACGCCGATCGTCAGCTCGATGTCCATCTCCGAGCCGTCGGCGAGAAGTGCAGGGAGAACGAGGGGAATGCCGAGCAGGCCCCCGCGCCCCGTTCGGACGAAGCGGGCAAACGCACTTCGGTGTGCGTCGCGCAGACGTTCGGGAATGATCGTCCACAGCGGCTTCCCGATCAGCTCGTGCCGGCACCACCCGAGCAGGTTCTCGGTTGCTTCGTTGGCGTAAAGGATCGTGTTGTCGAGACCCGCCACGACGACCGCGTCCGCGAACGAGTCGAGCACGGCGCGGAAGTCCAGGATGAAGTCCGATTCGGCCCGATCCGCGGCCGGGTCGGCCGACCGTCCCCCGGCGGGAACTAGCGACGCCACTTGTCTCCTCCAGCTAGAGAGTGTCGAAGAACAGGAGGGGCGCGCGGCTCGACCCCCGACCGGCAGACTTTACAACGACGACGCCCGTTTGCAACGCTCTGCAGCAGAGTCATCACGGAATGACGCAAGTTGAACGTTTCCGCCGGCGCGAACCGGGTCGCGGGCGGCGTCGTCACGTCTGCGCACCCTGTAGCGTGGCCGGATGATCTCCCCCCGACCCCAGAACGAGGTCGAGCGCGCCCTCCTCGGCGCGGGAGAGGATGACTTCCGCTACGAGGATTTCATGCGGGCCCTGACGGTCGCCGAGGTGCTGATACCGCAGCCTCACGTCGAGGGCGTGGCGCCGGGGGAGCATCCCGTTGCAGACGGCGACGAGCTCGCCCTTCCGCTTGTGGAGCACGAGGGGAACACCTACGTACCCGTGTTCACGTCCATCGAGCAGTTCCGCCTCGGTATCGCCGACGCGGAGGCGTCGTTCGTTCGGCTTCCGGTGAGGGGGTTGGTGGGGGAGTGGCCCGAGGAGCACGGAATGGCCGTGAATCCCGGCGGCGACATCGGCGTCGCCCTCGACTCTCGCAGCGTGCGAGCCCTCGCGGACCCGCCTGCGCCGACCGCATCGTCGAAGCAACGGTTTGCTCCCGGGTCGAAGGTCCTGCTCGGGGAGCCCACGGAGGAGCCGACCGCTCTCCTCGAGGCGGTCGCAAACGAATGCGGCGCGCACGGCGGGGTGCGCGCCGCATACCGCGCACTCATGGCGCCCGAGGGCGACGAAGATAAGCCGCAGACCGTAATCGGCGTCGAGTTGGATTCAGACGTCGACGCGGAGCGCTTCTTCGGGGAGATGGGGCCCCGGGTCGCACCGGCGGCAGCAGGTGCGTTCAGCCTCGTCGTCGTCGATGAAACGAATCTCACTTCGGTGGCGCGGTACATGTTGCTCGAGACCGATCCATTTTTCGTGCGTAACGCGTGACGTTTTAACCCCGTTCATTCATTCCCTCGCGTGCCACCGCGTGGTCGCGCGTTGAGCACGTTCGAATCGTGGATGCGCCACTCCCCCTTCTCCACGCGCAGCGTCCAATCGATTGTGTTCACCATCGCGCGGTGCTTCGGAGGGAGCGGGAGCCCGCCGGGCGTGAACAGCCGAACGCGTTCCACGACCTCCTGCCGAATGATTGCTTCGGTCTCGGTGTGCCGAACGACGACGAGGGACCGCGTCCGGAAGTTGAGGTGTGCCCGCACGCGTTCTCGTACAAGGTCGCGAATCTCCCGGCGCGCCGTGCCGACGAGCGGGCTATCGGCCGTGAGCACGTCCTTTAGGTGCGATGCATCGGCGGTGCGGTAGGCGCGCACGAGCTTGTCTTCGAGATGCTCGAATGCCTCCAGAGGTCCGGGCGTGACGTGTTCTTCGGCGGGTGGAGCCTGCTTTGTGATGGGAGCCGTAGCGGGCTCACTCGTGAACGGCGCGCCCGATGCGCCTACGTAAACGGCGGCCGCAGCCATGAGTCCCCCCACGATCGCGGCGGCGCGCCGTGGCGGAATCCCGCGGCCCACCGGCGGCTCCTCGCCGGGCGGTCTCTCGAGATGGTCCGCAACGTCCTCCGGCGACACCGAGATCTCGCCACCTTTCTAGCCCTTGACGACTCCGACCGGCCGCAGTCGCGCCACCACCTTGCTGAGGCCGGCGCCTTCGCAGGTGTCGACGACGAGCTCGGCATCTTTGTAGGCATATGGAGCCTCCTCACTCAACAGCTTGAGTTGGCTCTTGGCAACGTGAATCCCCCGGGCCTCGAGCTGCCGCTTCAGCTCGGCCCCACTCATCTTCTTCTTCGCCTGAGTTCGGCTCATGGCGCGCCCTGCGCCGTGACACGTGCTCCCGAACGAGCGACGGTGCGATTCTTCTCTTCCGGTCAGCACGAACGAGGCCGTCCCCATGCTGCCGGGGACTATGACCGGTTGACCTATTTCCCGGTAGCGCTCGGGGATGTCGGGGTGACCCGGCCCAAAAGCACGCGTCGCGCCCTTTCGGTGTACGCATAGCGTGGTGGTCTTTCCCTCGACGTCGTGCTCCTCCAGTTTTGCCAGGTTGTGGGCGACGTCGTAGACGACGAACATCTCGAGCGTGCGCGCGTCGGATCCCAGAACGCGGGCGAACGCGTCGCGCGCGGCGTCGGTGAGGACCTGCCGGTTCGCCTTGGCGAAGTTCCCGGCCGCGTCCATGGCGCCGAAGTAACGACCGGCGGCCTCGTGTCTCATGGGTACGCACGCCAGCTGCCGGTCGGGAACCTCTATGCCGAGCAGCGGCATCAACCGGTCGATCGCCTTGAGGGAATCGGTGCACGTTTGATGTCCGACACCCCGAGACCCCGAATGGATCAGGATGCACACCTGTCCTTCGAACAAACCCATCACGTCGGCGGCGTGGGCGTCGCGGATTTCGTCGACGGTCTGAATTTCGACGAAGTGGTTCCCCGCGCCGAGGCTGCCCAGCTGCGGCGCGCCGCGCTCCTTGGCGCGGTCAGACACGAACCCGGGTTCGGGATTGGGTAGGGCGCCGGAATCCTCACTGCATTCAAGGTCTTCGTCCCAGCCGGCGCCTTTCGCGACGACATATCGGGCACCCTCCTCGAGGACTGCATCGAGGTCTTGGGCCGAGACCGGCATGCGGCCCTTGCCGCCGGTGCCGCGCGGCACCACGCGCCCCAGCATCTCGACCAGGTCCCGGACTCGGGATCGTATGCGCTCGAGGTCGATGCCCGTGCGAACCAGCCGGACGCCACATCCGATGTCGAAGCCGACCCCGCCCGGCGAGACAACGCCGTCCGCGTCGGGATCGGTCGCGGCAACCCCCCCGATCGGGAACCCATAACCCCAATGAATGTCGGGCATTGCCAGGCTGTGACCCACGATGCCGGGAAGAGTGGCGACGTTCGCCACCTGCTCGGCCGCGTTGTCGTCCAGGGCCGCGTCGAGGAGCTTCTTCGACGCGAAAATCTTGCCGGGGACTCGCATGCCCGGCACCGTCCCGATTGGGAGTTCCCATTCGAACTCGGAAAGCCGGACTGCCTCCACGATCTCACGTTACCCGCGCGCCGAAGGGGCCGGCGGGACCGGCCCCTTCAATTCGAACTGTGTGTCAGGAAAGCTTTGCGTCGATCTTTTGGAGCACGGTGATTCGGTCTCGCGTCGACTCCTCGTACTTGCGAAGCTTCTTTAGCTGCTCGTCGCCGAGAGACTCGATGCGATCGATGATCTCCTCCGCGGTCAACGCGTCGTAGTCGGGGACCGGCAGGCGCACCATCTTGGCGTCGATCGCGTCGAGGATGGTCGAACGATTCTGGTTCGCCTTCTCGAACGCCCGCACTTGGGTGAGCTCCGTCTGCGTGAGCCCGGCGAGGTTCGGGATGACGTCCTCGACCGTCAGCGACGCGTAGTCGTCGATCGGCAGATCCGACGGACGCAGTGCCGCCGCGGTCACCTTCGGCGCCTGCGATGCCGCCGCGGCTTTGCCCCGGGCTGCGCTCTTGCGGCCGGCGGCCTTTGCCTTCGCGGTGGTGCGGGTGACGGCCTGTTCGGCGTCGCGGGCACTCTGGGCGGCGTTCTCCTTGGCGGCTTCGGTGCGCCTCCGCACCCGACGCTCCACCGGTGCCAGCCGCTCGTGGCCGCGCTCGACGAAGCCGTCGATCGTCTTCTTCAGGTCGATGCTTCGAAGATCGGCCAGCTCGTCCCTCACCCTGGTGTAAGCGCCCAGCGGCAAGTACACGCCCAACTCCACCGCGCGCGTTCGAACCCTCTCTATCGTGCTCATCCGGACCTCCTTCGGGGGTCGCTTGCAACTGAAAAACAATTGCTAGCTGCAGACTACCCCAGCGATGAGCACCGAAACAACGTCAGAAACCCCGCACCTCGAACAGGATGAACAGCCCGGTCAGGACCAGATAGGCGCCCACGATGTAGTTGAGCGCCCGGGGGATCACGAAGATCAAGATCCCCGCCGCGAGCGTCAAAATTCCCCGCAGCGAGAAGGTGAACGAGAGCTCGCCGCTCCGCTGAGCGAGCTCGATGGCGGCGTCGAACATGGCTCCTCCTTGTCGCCCGATGGCAAACAAGGCGAGCGTTCCCCGGGGCCGTTCCGGCAAACGGACTCACACGTCGAGGTAGACCTCCGCCCTCCACCCGCCGTTTTCCCGCCCGACATGAAGCCGGTGGTACGTGACCGCCTTGACCTGCGTACCTCGTGCTGCCCGCTCGCCCCGGGGAGCGAGGATCACCGAGCCTCGGACCCTCCGGGAACTCACTTCGTCGACCTCGACCCCCCCGACGAACGCATCACGGGAATCGTGAAGCCACAGCACCTCCGACAGCCAGTCGACGAGCAGCCCCGCCGGATCTTCTCCCTCCAGCTCGAGCTCCACCCGTTCACCTCCTTCGGCCCCGGCAATGCCCGCGATCTCGACGAGCCCCCGTGTCGCCTCGGCGAATACCCCCTCGAGCGTCCCGGCCGTGGCCCGCACCCCCACATCAGCCGTGTGCTCCAGGATCTCGAAAGGAGTCACGTACCGATGCCTTGACGGTCCGGCTCCTGTGCGTTCGCTCGATCCATGGCATCGGCAAAGCCGCGGTGGAGCCCGTCGTCCAGCGCCTCGATCTCGCGCCGAATGATGCCGCGCCGCTCCTCGTCGACGCATGTCATCAAATCCTCGAGCATGGCTCGGAGCCTGCGTACGACTTGGAGCGAGCCTTCGCCGTAGATTCTGATCTCGTCTACCGCAAGGGTCACGTAGTCCTCCCACGTCATTCCCGGCGCGATTACCCCCGGGGCGACTTGGCGGAGCGACGGCAATTGACGCGTGGCGAGGCGCCGCAGGCAGTCGTGTATGCGGTCGATGGCCTGCACGCAGGAAGTAGGGTCGTTGACCGCCGGTGAGATCGCCTTCTCGGCAATGTCGACGAGCTGCCGGATTCCAAAGGCCGCGTCTTGTTCCATCGTGCGTTCTCGTTCGAGGTCGACGAAGCGCACTATCCCGGAGTCGTCTGTTCTGCAGCTTCCGTAGACATCGATAAGCGGCGCGCCGTCGGGTACGAAGTCTCCGAGGGCGTGTCGCAGTACCAAGGTGCACCCGCTTTGCGCCGCGACGCCCGCCAGCCGCTCCGCATGGATTTCCGTAAGAACGCCCGGGACGCGGGCGCGGACGAGGCGTGAGGCGGGTCCGGCCGGGAGCGAGCCGACCACCACTTCTTCCGCGCCGTGCATGCGCTCGATTGCGGCTCGGGTTTCGTCACCGACTCTCGCGATGATGCTCGAGATTCGGATCGCGTTCGCCATGTGGTCGAGGTAGTGGACGAACAACACCACGCTGATCATGACGAACAGGATGGCGACGGAGATCGAGAGGCGCGGGACGTCGGTGCCTTCGGCTCCGAGGTATCGCAGGACCATCAGTGCGTAAACGGTGGTAGCGATGAACGCCCCGAGCGCGGCTTTGGCCTCCCGATCGTGAAGGAAGGTCCGAAGCACGCGCGGTGAGAACTGCTGGCTTCCGAGCTGGAGAGCGACGATCGTAATCGTGAAGACGATTCCGGTGAACGTAATCATGCCTGCGGCGATGGTGGAAAGGATGTCGCGTGCGGTATCGGTGTCGCCCGGGAAAGCCCAGGCAAACCCTTCTTGCCCGGCTCGTTCGTCGACGGCTACCGTTCCAAGCGACAGCACCACGGCGCCGATCGCGAAAGCTGCCGGAACGACCCACAGGTTCGACGCGAGCCGCTCGAAAAGACGGTTCAGGAACACCGGGGGAGCCTAGGCGAAGATCTACGGTACCTACTCTTCCGGCTTGGGCGGGATCACGATCTCCTGCCCGACGCGAAGTGCCAGCGGATCGATGCCCGGGTTTGCATCCGCAAGGAAGTCGTCGAGGCTTGCGTCTCCGTACTCCTTCTCGGCAATGATCGTGAGCGTGTCGTTCGGCTGAACGACGTAGATCTCGTTCTCGGGTTCGGGTGCGGAGTCTTTCTTGGTCCCGCCGCCCCCCGTCGCCTCCTCCGCCGGCGGCTCACTCTCCGCTTGCGCGGCGGCCAGTTGGTCGCGCAGCTGCTCGGCTTCTTCTTCGGCGGCACGCGCCTCGGTCCGCGCTGCCCGCAGGTCTTCCTCGGGGATGCCGCCGGGCGCGCTGGCGCGGCCTATCAGGAACGCGAGCAGGAGAGCGCCGCCCAGGACGGCAACGCGCCCCCACAGGACGCGGCCCTCCCCATGCGGTTCCCGCTCGGGCTCCGAATCGAAGTCGTATTCGTAGTCGAACTCGTGCGTTGGGGTGGACTCATGCGGCCGATAGGGCTCGATGAGCGGATCACGGCTGGCCATTCATCACCCTCCTGGGCGTGCGTGCAATCGTGAAGAGGGTACCGCGGCGCGGTGGATCTGTCTCCGAATCCGCCCCGAGCCGGACCTCAATGTTCTCGAAAAGCACGGATCAAATCCCGATCGAGCGCTCGGAGGAACGCAAGCACGGCGCGCCCGGAGCGGGCGAGGTCCGCTCGGACGAGGTTGCGGGGGAGGTCGGATGCCGAGTGATAGTCGGGTTCCTCGCCGCTCCACAAGAGGGCCGCGGGAATTCCGGCGAGCCCGAAGGGGCCGTTGTCCGAGCAGTCGCACATGGTCCTTCGGTCGACCGCAATACGGGCGTCCCGCAGGATCCTCGTCGTTCGGCGCCACACGATCTCCGGCCCCGCCCCGAAGTGGGCGGCGATGAGCGGCCGGCCGTCGGCGATCATGTCGACCGAGATCATGCCCGGGGTCCGCCGGCGCGCCCGGTCCGACAGCCGGTTTACGTACACCTGCGAGCCCACATGGTGGGTTCCATCGGCGCCTCGTTCCTCGGCTCCGAAGGCAACGAATTTCACGAGACATGCTTGCTCTTTGCCGGCGACCGAGCGGGCCGCCTCGAGGAGGACCGCCACGCCCGATGCGTTGTCGTTGGCTCCCGGCGAGCCGGCAACGGTGTCCATGTGACCGCCGAGGACGAACGGGTGGCGGATCGCTCCGGGCCACACCGCTACCACGTTTCGCGACGTCCGGCCGTCGACCGAGAACGTCTTGACGCGGACGTCGTAGCCGAGCTTTCCGAAGGTTTCCGCCGTGTAGCGAGCGGCGCGCCGTTCTCCCGACGTCCCGCGCACGCGCACCCCGATATCGCGCGCGAGCGCACGGACGTGAGCCATTGCCCGGTCGTCATCGAAGCTTTGGAGAGAACGCGTTTGGCACGCGGGGGGACTTTGCGCGGACCCGTCGGGTTCCTCGGTCGGCAGTGGAACCACGTCGGTGGAACGAGGACCGACTACCGACCGCGGCTCGACGTTTTCGGCGGCGAGAGCGCAACCCGACGACACGAGAACCACCGACGCGAGGAGGATCTTCGGGTGCCGCATGTCGTTTCAGCGTACCCGTAGGACCGGCGCGGCTCACACAATAAGGTGGTGGGCATGGCCGACCGCAGCAAGGATGCGATACCCACCGGATGGTTGCAGCGCGGCGCGCGCCTGGCGGGGCAGACCGGCAAGTCGGCAGCGCGATTCGTCGGAACGCGCGCGCGGTCTTTCGCCGCTCCCGATCGGGCTCAGGAATTTCTCGACGGCTTCCATCAGAAGACCGCGCAACAGCTCGTCCAGATGTTGGGCGAGATGAAGGGCGCGGCTATGAAACTGGGTCAGCTGGCGTCGTTCTACGAGTTCGCGGCCGACAATGAATATCTCGCCACCTATCGTGACGCGCTGACGATGCTGCAGAACTCTGCACCGCCGATGGATCCGGAGGCATCGAAGCGCGTGATCGCCGAGGAGTTCGGGAAGCCCGTTCACCGGCTGTTTTCCGAATTTGTCGACGAACCCATTGCATCCGCGTCGATCGGACAGGTTCATCGCGCGGTCCTGCCCGGTGGAGAACAGGTTGCCGTCAAGGTCCAGTACCCGGGAGTCGACGACGCGGTGCGCGCCGACATCAAGAACGTCTCTGCGATGACCAAACTCGCGGTCGCGATCGCGCCGAATCTCGACCCCAAGGAAATCGCAAACGAGGTAAAGGAACGGGTTCTGGAGGAACTGGATTATCGCCGGGAGGCAACGAACCAGCACCGTTTCAGCGAGCTTTACGACGGGCACCCGTTCATAGTGGTCCCGCGCGTGCACATGGAGTTCTGCCGGGCGCGCGTGATCACGCAGGAGTTCATCGACGGGCAGCCGTTCATGTCGTCGATGGAATGGGACCAGGATCGAAAGGACAATCTCGCCGAGATTCTGTTTCGCTTCTTCTACGGGAGCTTCAATCGTTTTCTGTTGTTCTCGGCCGATCCTCATCCCGGCAACTACCTGCTGCTCGACGACGACCGAGTTGCGTTTCTCGATTACGGGCTCATGCGGGCGGTCGACCCGGGTACGCACAAGCTCCTCATCGAGACCATCCTTGCTCTCATCCACGACGACAAGGATCGGTGCCGGGCTGCGCTCGAAGGGCTCGGCGTGCTCAACCGCCGGACCCCGGACATCGAGTACCTGTGGGAGCACCTCAAGTTCATCAACAGCCCGGTGCTCGAAGATCGCCCGGTCACGATCGACCCTCACCTCGCGTCGGGGATCGGCGCCGCCGGCTTCGACCCCCGCTCGGAGGCGTTTCAGGCGCTGCGGAAGGTGGGCGTGCCGGCGATCACGATCACGTTCAACCGAATGTCGTTCGGGGTCGCGTCCGTCATCGCACGCCTCAACGCGACGCGCAACTGGCAACGGATAGGGCGCGAGATGTGGTTCGGCACGCCGTCGGGAACATCTCTGGGCGATGCGGAGCGCGAGTGGCTGGCGCGCGCCCACCCCGATTTGTCGCCGCCGCTCGCCCCCGAAGAAGACACGTAGCGGCGCGCCCCGGGCTTTATGTGCGAGAACTTTCGCCCGACGAAAGCACAGGCACAGAAAGCGGCGCGCCCCGGGCTTTATGTGCGAGAACTTTCGCCCGACGAAAGCACAGGCACAGAAAGCGGTTCGGTCGGCGACGTGATCGCGCCCTCGGACGCCGACGACACGCCCGCCGCGTATTTCGCAAAGACTCCCGACGGATAGCGGGGCGGCGGGTTCACCCGGTTCGCCAGGCGCTTCGCGATCTCATCGTCGTCCAGCACGGCGCGCAGCTCGCGTGCGTCGACGTCGATTTCAACGATGTCGCCGTCGTGCAGCGCTCCGATCGGGCCTCCCCGTGACGCTTCCGGCGCGATGTGGCCGACCATCAGCCCGTGGGTCGCGCCGGAAAAGCGGCCGTCGGTGATGAGGGCGACGTCGTCGCCGAGCCCGGCGCCCACGACCGCGGCGGTGACGTGCAGCATTTCTCGCATGCCGGGGCCGCCGGCCGGCCCCTCGTAGCGGATCACGATGACGTCTCCGGGCTCGATGACCCCGCTCTTGACCGCCGCGAAGCACGCCTCTTCCGAGTCGAAGACGCGGGCCGCCCCCCGGTGGAACCTGCGCTCGTGGCCCGACAGCTTCACGACGCTCCCGTCCGGGGCGAGGTTCCCGCGCAGGATCGCGAGTCCGCCGGTCGGCTTGAGCGCATCGGCCGCCTGTCTCACGACTTCCTGCCCGGCCTCTTCGCGTGCATCGGATGCGATCTCGGCAATCGTGCGCCCGTCGACGGTCGGAGCCGACCCGTCGAGCAATCCCGCATCGAGCAGGCTCTTCATCACGAGCGGCGTGCCTCCGGCGCGGTGAAGGTCGGTCGCCACGAAGCGCCCGCCCGGCTTGAGGTCGGCGACGATCGGCGTGCGCTCCGCAATCCGGTCGAAGTCGTCGATCGAGAGCTCGATTCCCGCTTCTCGGGCGATCGCCAGGAGATGCAGGACCCCGTTCGTCGAGCCGCCGGTGGCGGCGACGGCCACGATCGCATTCTCGATGCTCGCGCGCGTGACGAAGTGGTCCGGCGTCAGCCCCTCCGCGACCAGGCGCGCCGCCAACCGTCCGGCCTCCGCTGCGGCTTCCGGTTTCGCCGCATTCGTCGCCGGAATCCCGCCGAGCTCCGCGGGCCCGATGCCGAGGAAGTCCACGACCATCGCCATCGTGTTGGCGGTGAACTGTCCGCCGCACGCCCCGGCGCCCGGACAGGCAACGCTTTCGAGCGCGTGCAGGTCTTCGTCCGACAGCGTTCCCGCGTTGTGCCGTCCGACCGCCTCGAACACGTCCTGGATCGTGACGTCGCGGCCCTGCCACCGGCCCGGGGCGATCGTCCCGTTGTAGAACACGAGTCCCGGGAGGTTCATGCGGCACAGCGCCATCACCGCGGCGGGGATCGTCTTGTCACAGCCGACCACGCACACGAGGCCGTCGAGCAGGTGTCCGCGGACGACGAGCTCGATCGAATCGGCGATCACCTCGCGGCTGACGAGAGATGCACGCATCCCCTCGGTCCCCATGGTGACGCCGTCGGCTACAGAGATCGTGTTGAATTCGATCGGCGTGGCGCCACCGGCCCGGATCCCCTCCTTTACCTTCGTGGCGAGGTCGCGCTGGTTGAGATTGCACGGCATCGTCTCGATCCACGTGGTGGAGACGCCGATGAGCGGCCTCGCGAGGTCTTCGTCGGTGAACCCGACGCTTTTCAGCATTGCCCGCGCGGGGGCTCGATCGGCCCCGTCGGTCAGCGCGCGGCTGATGGACTTGGCGGGATCGCTGGGCGCGCCGTAGGGGGCGGTCATGATGCATGACCTTAACCGGCTTGACGATCGCGCATCGGTGCGCGACACTTCCCGATCAACCTCTGCAACGTCGCCGGGGCCGTGACTGCCGATCGACAGAGACGGACTACTGTGATGACGAAGCAGAACCTCACCAGCACGCAGGCCATTCGGCGCGACTTTCTCGTCCTCGTACTTATTACCTAGGCGCGCGCGTCCGGATTCTCCGGAACGTGTGCGCCTGAACCCTCCGCCCCCGGAGGGTTTTTTGTTTCCCCGGACATCCCCGGAAGGGAGGCGGACGCGCATCACCCGTACCGCAGGACATCCAGCCACCACCATCGCAGCACAAGGAGGAGGAAGAAAATGAAGTTCGAGATCGAGAACGGCGACTACGTCGGGACCGCGGAGTGGAGAGGCGCCGGCGATGTGGCGCTCGACATGACAAACCCGAACGAGCGGCGTTTCTTCGAGCGCTACTTCTCGCAAGAGGATGCGTTCATGGCGGGGCCGGTCGAGGCACCGGAATTGGCCCACGGCCGGCGCGATGCTTCCCAACGAGCGTTCGAGCACGCGGCGTTTTGTCTGTCTGCGTACGACTACAAGGTCCGTCGCCACGACTCAACGCGCTCCGGCGCTCATCGATGAGGCGGCGTTCGCGATGAAGCAGATACGGATTCGCCGGGGGAGCGGGCGCGGACGATGACCGTCACCGGCGCACAATCGCTCATCAAGTCGCTCGAGGCCGCGGGCGTCGAGGTCGTGTTCGGGATACCGGGCGGGACGATCCTGCCTGCTTACGATCCGCTCCTCGATTCACCGATACGCCACGTGCTCATGCGTCACGAGCAAGGGGCCGGTCACGCGGCCGAGGGTTATGCCACCGTGACCGGCAGGGCGGGTGTCTGCTTCGCCACGTCGGGACCGGGTGCGACCAATCTCGTGACGCCGCTTGCGGATGCGTTCATGGATTCGGTGCCCATCGTGGCGGTGACCGGGCAGGTCCCGCGACCCGTGATCGGAAACGACGCGTTTCAGGAAGCCGACATCACCGGTATCACGATGCCGATCACCAAGCACAACTACAAGGTGATGGACCCGGAAGAGATTCCGGAGACGATCGCCGAGGCATTTCACATCGCAACGAGCGGCCGACCCGGCCCCGTTCTCGTCGACCTCCCGAAGGACGTGTTGCAGAGCGAGACGTCGTTCACGTGGCCGTCGAGTATCAATCTCCCCGGGTATCGGCCCACGACGCGCCCCAACCGCCGCCAGATCAAGGCCGCCGCCGCCCTCATCCGCGCCGCCGAACGTCCCGTGCTCTACGTGGGTGGGGGAGTGCTGAAGGCCCGTGCGGCAGAGGAGTTGGTCCGGCTGGCGGAGGCTATCGGCGCGCCGGTCGTGACCACGCTGATGGCGCGCGGCGCGTTTCCCGACGACCACCCGCTGTGCCTCGGGATGCCGGGTATGCACGGAAACTACGCGGCGGTCACGGCGATGCAAAAGAGCGATCTCCTGATCACGATGTGTGCGCGCTTCGACGATCGTGTCACCGGGAAGCTTGCGACGTTTGCGCCGGACGCGAAGGTCATCCACGCCGACGTCGACCCGGCGGAGATCGGGAAGAACCGGCAGGTGGACGTCCCGATCGTGGGTGACGCCAAGTCGACGATCATCGAGTTGACGAAGGCGGTCCTGCACGACAACGCTAAGCAGGGAGGTCCCGATTTCTCGGCCTGGGTCGACGAGACCCGAACCTGGAACCGGGATTACCCGATCGCCTACACCCAGGACGACGACGGCCCCCTCAAGCCCCAGTTCGTCGTCGACCGGATTGCGGCGGCCACGGGGGGAGACGCGGTGGTCGTCACCGGCGTCGGACAGCACCAGATGTGGGCGTCTCAGATCATGCCGGTGAACAAGCCTTACTCCTTTGTCACCTCGGGCGGCCTCGGCACGATGGGCTTCGCGGTGCCGGCGGCGCTCGGCGCCGCGGTCGGGCGACCGGGCGAGCGCGTCGTTGCCATCGACGGCGACGGCTGCTTCCAGATGACGGCGCAGGAACTCGCCACGGCGACGCTCGAGAAGATTCCGTTCACGGTAGCGGTCCTGAACAACGGATACCTCGGCATGGTCAAGCAGTGGCAGGAGCTCTTCTACGACCACCGCTTGAGCGAGGTGGAGTTGCCGCAGGACGTTCCCGATTACGTGAAGCTGGTCGAGGCGTACGGCGGCGTGGGGCTGCGGGCGACGACTCCCGACGAAGTCGACCCGGTCCTCGACAAGGCGATGGGCGTTGACGACCGTCCCTGCGTCATCGACTTCCGGGTCGACGCCGAAGAGATGTGCTTCCCGATGGTTCCCGCCGGCGCATCGAACGACGACCTCATCCTCGGCCCTCGCGGCGCCACGCCGGTCATGAAGGAGCGGATGGAGCCCGTCGTGCGGGCGGAGGTGGGTGCATGACGGTCCACACGTTGTCGGTCCTCGTCGACAACAGCCCGGGCGTCCTCGCGCGGGTGGCGCAGCTGTTTGCGCGGCGCGGGTTCAACATCGACTCGCTCGCGGTCGGGGTGACCGACGATCCGGCGGTCTCGCGCATGACGATCGCGGTCAAGGTGGAGGGCAAGCCGCTCGAGCAGGCGACGAAGCAGCTGCACAAGCTCGTCAACGTGCTGCGGATTCAGGAGTTGCCGGCCGACGCGTCGGTCGAGCGGGAGCTGGCTCTCATCAAGGTCGCGGCCGTTCCCGGACGGCGCGCCGAAGTAATCGAAATCGCCGAGATCTTTCGCGCGAATGTCGTCGACGTCGACGCGGAGTCGCTCGTCGTGGAGGCCACCGGCACGCCCGAGAAGATCGCCGCCCTCCAGGAGCTGCTGCGGCCCTACGGGATCGTCGAGATGACGCGTACGGGGCGGGTGGCGCTCGCGCGCGGCGCGCCGGGACTAAAGGCGCCGAAGCTCAGGCCCATTCCGGTGGAGAACCTTTCTGCGTGACCGCCACACCCTCGAACGAAGGAGCAACGACATGACGGCGAAGATGTACTACGACTCCGACGCGTCGCGCGACTTGCTTGCCGGAGAACAGATCGCGGTGCTCGGTTACGGATCCCAGGGCCGCGCTCATGCGCTGAACCTCAAGGACTCCGGGTTCGACGTCGTGGTCGGCTTGCGCAAGGACTCGTCGTCGTGGGAGCGCGCCGAGGCCGATGGCGTGGCGGTCGCAACGGTGGCCGAGGCGTGCTCCGGCGCCGGCCTGGTGGCGATGCTGCTTCCCGACCAGCACCAGGCTTCGGTGTACGGCGGGGAAGTCGAGACGAACCTCCGCCCCGGCGCAGCGCTGTTGTTCGCACACGGGTTCAACATCCACTTCGGCCAGATCCGTCCGCCGGACGAGGTCGACGTCGTGATGATTGCGCCCAAGGCCCCCGGGCCGCTCGTCCGCAGGACGTTCGAGGAGGGCTCGGGGACGCCGGGGCTGTTGGCGGTGCATCAGGATGCGACCGGAAAGGCGACCGCGCGCGCGCTCGCCTACGCACAGGGGATCGGCTGCACGCGCGCCGGTGTGATCGAGACGACCTTTGCCGAGGAGACCGAGACGGATCTCTTCGGCGAGCAGGCGGTGTTGTGCGGCGGGGCGACGCGACTTATTCAGGCCGGCTTCGAGACGCTCGTCGAGGCCGGCTACCAGCCCGAGATCGCCTACTTCGAATGCATGCACGAGCTGAAGCTGATCGTCGACCTGCTCTACGAGGGCGGGTTTGCCAAGATGCGCGACGCCATCTCCGATACGGCCGAGTACGGCGATCTCACCCGCGGCAAAAGGGTCGTGGGGGCCGAGACGGAGGCAGCGATGCGGAAGGTCCTCGAGGACATCCGCTCCGGTGCCTTCGCGAGGGAGTGGGTGCTCGAGAACCGCGCCGGAACGCCGGTTCTCGACGCCGAGCGCCGTCGGAGCGCCGAACACCCGATCGAGACGGTCGGGGCACAACTGAGGGAGATGATGTCGTGGCTCAAACAGACGTAGTACGAATTTTCGACACGACGCTGCGGGATGGGGAGCAGTCGCCGGGGATCTCGCTGAATTTGAAAGAGAAGGTCGAGATCGCGGAGCAGCTGGCGCGCCTCGGCGTCGACGTCATCGAGGCCGGGTTCCCGATCGCGTCCGAGGGTGAGACCGAGGCCGTGGCCGCGATCGCCCGGCGAGTTAAGGGGCCGATCATCGCCGGACTCGCCCGCGTCGAGTCCGGCGACATCGATAGGGCTGCAGCCGCAGTCGGTCCCGCGGCGAGGGCGCGCATCCATACATTCATCGCGACGAGCGAGATCCACATGCGCTCCAAGCTCCGCATGACGCCGGACGAGGTCGTGGCCGCCGCCGCGGCGGGAGTAAGTCGTGCGCGCTCACACGTCGACGACGTCGAGTTCTCGACAGAGGACGGGACGCGCTCGGACCTGGAGTTCGTTGCCCGGGTCTTCAAGGCGGCGGTGGCAGCCGGCGCCAGCACGCTCAACTTTCCCGATACGGTCGGCTACGCCCTGCCGCACGAGTACGCCGACATGATCGGCTTCCTCAACGAGGAGGTTGATGGTGACGTCATTTGGAGCGTGCACACGCACGACGATCTCGGCCTTGCGGTAGCAAACGCGCTCGCCGGCGTGAGTGCCGGCGCTCGTCAGATCGAAGTGGCGGTGAACGGCATCGGCGAGCGCGCCGGGAACTGCTCGCTCGAAGAGGTCGTCATGGCGCTTAGGACGCGCAAGACCGGGGTCGACACCACGATCAACACGCGCGAGATCGCGCGCACGTCGCGGATGGTGTCGATGCTCACCGGGTATCCGGTGCCGCCCAACAAGGCGGTGGTGGGGGCGAATGCCTTCGCCCACGAGGCCGGTATCCATCAACACGGCGTCATGGTCGAGCGCAGCACCTACGAGATCATGGATCCCGTCGACGTCGGCCTCGACGGCTCGCGCATCGTTTTGGGAAAGCACTCCGGGCGCCATGCGTTCGTGCAGGCGCTGATAGACCTCGGCTTCCATCTCGAGCGGGAAGACGTTGAGCGGGCATTCGTCCGTTTCAAGGAACTCGCCGACAGGAAGATGCGCATCACCGACGTGGATCTCGAGGCGATCGTGGCCGACGAGATCGCGGCGGACTTCGACGAGTGGGAGTTGGTTTCGATCCAGGTCGCCGGCGGAACGCATCTCGCGCCGACCGCGACCGTCCGGCTTCGCCGCGGCGACGAGGTTATCGACGAGAGCGCCATAGGCGACGGCATGATCGACGCCGCATGCGGCGCGATCCAGCGGGGGACGGGCGTGGAGGCCGCCCTCGAGTCGTTCACGTCGTCGAGCGTCACCGGCGGCATCGACGCTCTCGGCGACGTCACCATCGTGCTCGCAAGCAATACCCAGCCGGTGAGGCGCGCCACCGGGCGCGGGGTATCGACCGACGTGGTCGAGGCTTCGGCGCGCGCCTACCTGAGCGCGGTCAATCGTCTCGCGCGCCTCACCACACACGCGGAGGTGCCCGCGTGACCGCGGCGACGATCACCGAGAAAATTCTCGCCGCGCACGCGGGGCGTGACTTCGTCCGGCCTGGGGAGATCGTGATGTGCAAGGTCGACCTTGCGATGGCCAACGACGTCACCGCGCCGTCGGCGGCCGACGCGTTCCGCAGGATGGGAGTCGCGACCGTGTGGGATCGGCACAAGATCGCACTGGTCGCGAGCCACTTCGTCCCGGCGAAGGACATCCCTACCGCGAAGCTCATGACCCGCATGAGGCAGTTCGCTATCGAGTACGACATCGAGCACTTCTTCGAGGTCGGCCGCGGCGGCATCGAGCACATTCTTCTTCCCGAAGAGGCGTTGACGCTTCCGGGCCAAGTGGTGATCGGCGCCGACAGCCATTCGTGCACCTACGGCGCGCTGGGATGCTTCTCGACCGGCGTCGGCTCCACCGATCTCGCCGCGGTGTGGGCCACCGGCGAGATCTGGCTGAAGGTTCCCGAGACGATGAAGATCGTTTACTCGGGCCGCCCCGCGCCGTGGGTCATGGGCAAGGATTTGATCCTTTCGGTGATCGCCCGCATCGGCGACGACGGCGCCCGCTACATGGCGATGGAGCACACCGGCGAGTCGATCGCCCACCTGTCGATGGACTCACGGCTCACGCTCACCAACATGGCGATCGAGGCAGGCGCCAAGAGCGGGATCGTCGAGCCGGATGGGCGCACGCTCGACTACGTGCGAACGCGCCAGGAGGCGACCGGCCGCCGCCGGCCGTTCGACGTCTTCACCTCCGACCCCGGCGCCGACTACGCCTCCGTGCTCGACGTCGACTGCGCGTCGATGGAACCGATGATCGCCCGGCCGAGCCTGCCGTCGCGCTCGGTTCCGGTGTCGACGGTAGAACGCCGCCGCGTCGATCAGGTGTTCATCGGCTCGTGCACCAACGCCCGCATAGAAGACCTGAGGATGGCCGCCCACGTGCTCGGATCGGAACGGATCGCGCCGAGCGTCCGACTGATGGTGATCCCGGCTACGCAGCGGGTGTGGAAGCAGGCGAACGACGAGGGGTTGCTCGACCGCTTTGCCCAGGCGGGGGGGAGCGTGTCGACCCCGACGTGTGGAGCCTGTCTCGGCGCGCACATGGGCGTCGTCGGGCCCAACGAGGTTTGCGTCTCGACCTCCAACCGCAACTACGTGGGACGTATGGGTGATCCCACCGCGCAGGTCTACCTGGCGAACCCGGCGGTCGCGATGGCGGCCGCGGTTGCCGGCGAGATAGTCCATCCCGCCGAGGTCCGCATGGCGCCGCCTTCCTCGGAGGACGAGGAGGTGCTCGTCGTTGGGTAGTGCATTCGTTTACGGCGACAACGTCGATACCGACGTCATCATCCCGGCTCGTTATCTCACGACGACCGATGAGAAGGAGCTTGCCGCACACGCCTTGGAGGACCTCGACCCGACGTTCGTCGAGCGGGTTCGCCCGGGCGACGTCGTCGTTGCCGGCGATAACTTCGGCTGTGGCTCGTCGCGCGAGCACGCGCCCGTGGCGCTCAAGGGCACGGGCGTCCAGGCGGTCGTCGCCCGTTCGTTTGCTCGCATCTTCTTCCGCAACGCGATCAATACCGGGCTTGCCATCGTCGTCTGCCCCGCCGCGGTCGACGCCATCGACGACGGCGACTCCGTCTCCGTCGGGCTTGCGACCGGCATCGTCACGAACCATACGAAGGACCGCAGGTTCGCAGCGGATCCGTTGCCGGATTTCGTGATGGACATCGTGCGCGCCGGCGGCCTCGTCCCGTGGGTGCGGGCGCGGGTGGGTGCGGCATGAGGCTGCGGATAGCGGTGCTGCCCGGGGACGGCATCGGCCCGGAGGTCATCGATCAGGCGGTCGCCGCCCTTCCGGACGATGCCGACATCACCGTCGTCGACGCGGGCGCCGAGCGCTACCTCGCCACCGGGCTGCTGTTGACGCAGGAAGATCTCGAGGTCATCCGCTCGTCGGATGCGCTGTTGTTCGGTGCGATCGGCGATCCGCGCGTGCCGGATGGGATCCTCGAACGCGACATCTTGCTGCGGCTTCGCAAAGAGCTCGACCTCTACGTCAACCTGAGGCCGTTTCCCGGGCTGGGCGTCGTATTCGTGCGAGAGAACACCGAGGGGCCTTACTCGGGCGAGGGGACGCGCGTCGGCGATGTCGCGCGCGAGGTAAACGTCAATACGCGGCCCGCGATCGAACGTTGCGTGCGCTATGCATTCGACCTCGCGTCGCGCCGTGACCCAGCGCGCGTAACCCTCGTTCACAAAGCGAACGTCCTCGTACACGCCGGCGGGCTGTGGCGCGAGGTGACGAACGAAGTTGCACGGGAGTTCGCGGGTGTGGAGCTTTGCTACGAACACGCCGATGCCGCCGCTTACCATCTCGTGAGGAACCCCGAGCGGTTCGACGTGGTCGTTACCGACAACCTCTTCGGCGATCTTCTGTCCGATCTGGCCGCAGGTCTGTCCGGCGGCCTCGGAGGGGCGGCGAGCGCCAACATCCATCCCGACCCCCGAACCCGCCCGTCGCGTTGCATCGGGTTGTTCGAGCCCGTCCACGGTTCTGCGCCCGACATCGCCGCCAAGGGCGTGGCCGACCCGAGCGGCGCGATCGGAGCCGCACGCATGATGCTCGACCACCTCGAGAGGGAGGCCGTTCGCACATGACCCGTCCCGGAAGTCCCTACTTCGACGTCTGCGGTTACAAGGTGATCTCGGAGCGGATGCACGAGGATGCAAGCCGCTCGCAGGCGATCGTCGAGGTCCGTTTCGGCACCGACTGCGTGCGCCGCTCCGCCACCGGCGTCGGCCCCGTCCATGCGCTCGACCAGGCGCTGCGGGAATGCCTGCGCGGCAACTTTCCCGAGCTCGAGGCAGTGCGCCTGTCCGACTACCGCGTCTCGGTGGCGGACGAGGGCGGAACGGACGCACACGTCCGCGTTCTGATCGAGGCCACCGACGGAACTTCGACGTGGGACGCGGGATGCGTGTCCGACAACATCATCGATGCATCGTTCGAGGCGCTGGTGTCGACGTCGGTGATGGGGATCATGCGAGTGCGCGGCAGCGCGCGCGTCTCGGCCTAGTCTCCTTATATGGATACTCCGGTCGTCGCCTATCAGGGGGAGGCCGGCGCGTTCTCAGAGCAGGGCGCGCTGCAGCTCTTCCCGGGCGCCGAGCTCGTGCCGCTCGCGACCATCCGCAAGGTGTTCGAGGCGGTCGAGGTCGGGCGCGTCGACGTCGGGCTCGTGCCTATCGACAACTCGCAGGCGGGCGGCATCAACGAGACCTACGACCTCTTCCTGAAGCACGGACTCCACCTCGTCGCAGAGACGGTCGTGAGGGTCGACCACTGCCTCATGGCGCTTCCCGGCACGCACATCGACGAGCTCACCGAGGTCATCTCGCATCCCCAGGCGGTCGCCCAGTCGGAGGAGTTCATCACGTCTATCGGCGTCAAGGTGCGCGCCGAGTACGACACCGCGGGCTCGGCGAAGCGAATCGTCGACGAGAAACTGGAGACGACCGGCGCGATCGCGTCGCGCCGCGCCGCCGATCTCTACGGGCTCGAGGTCCTCGCCGAGCGCATCCAGACCTATCCCGACAACTACACGCGCTTCGGCGCGCTGAGCCGCAGCCCGGAGCCGCTCGCCGAGCCGGACAAGTCTTCTCTGGTCTTCGGCGTGAGCAACGTGGCCGGCTCGCTCTACCGCTGCATCGGCGCGTTCGCGGAACGACACCTCAACCTCACCAAGATCGAATCGCGCCCCCGCGCCGGCAGGCCGTGGGAGTACGTGATCTACGTCGACGTAGACGCCGGCGCGACGACGCCCCCGATGATCGAGGCGCTGTCGGAGATGAGCGACCACGCCACCTTCACGCGCCTGCTGGGCACCTACCGGGGCGCGCTCGGCCGCCCCTAGCAGCCCTGCCCGGGACCACCCCACTTTTGTCGACCTACAGGCGCGCATGCCGTTCCCGTAGGTCGACGGAACGGCGCGCCGCCGCCGATAGGCTGGGCGCCCGCGCAAAATCCCGACGAGGAGGTCAGGAGATGGCACAGGTCGAGCTGCTTCCCGAGGTTCAGAAGTTCCTCGAGGGCGAGCCGAAGATGTTCGTGGACGGCGTCCGGACGGACGCGTCTTCCGGTGCGACGTTCGACGTCGTCGACCCGTCGACCGGGCGGGCGTTCACCGCCGTGCCGCGGGGCGGCGCCAAAGACGTCGATGCCGCGGTCGCCGCGGCGCGCCGTGCATTCGAGGACCGGCGGTGGACCGGGCTGCGGCCCGGGAAGCGCGCCGAGATCCTGTTCAAGGTCGGCGAGCTCATCAAGCGACGCACCCCGGAACTCGCGCAGATCGAGTCGCTAGATTCGGGGAAGCCGGTCGCGCTCGCATCGGGCGAGATGTGGTTCGCCGGCGAGTGCTTCCGCTACTACTCCGGGTGGCCGACGAAGGTGTTCGGCGAGACGAATCCGAGCGACGACTCGATGTTCGTCTACACGTTGCGCGAGCCGGTCGGCGTGTGCGGCGGCATCATTCCGTGGAACTATCCGCTTCTGATGGCGGCGTGGAAGGTGGCGCCGGCGCTCGCGTTCGGCAACACGGTGGTGCTGAAGCCGGCGGAGCAGACGCCGCTCACCGCGTTGCTCCTGGCCGAGATCTGTCTCGAGGCGGGCGTGCCGGAGGGCGTGGTGAACGTCGTCACCGGCTTCGGCGAGGAGGCGGGGGCCGCGCTCGCCGCCCACACCGACGTCGACAAAATCGCCTTCACCGGCTCGACGGACGTGGGAAAGAAGATCCTGCAGGCGTCGACCGGAAACTTGAAGAGGGTGACGCTCGAGCTCGGCGGCAAGAGCCCGAACATCGTCTTCGGCGACGCCAACCTGAGGCGCGCAGCCAAGGGCTCGATGATGGGCGTGTTCACGAACTCGGGTCAGATGTGTACGGCGGGCACCAGGATCCTGGTCGAGAAGGCGGTCCACGACGAGTTTGTCTCCTCACTCGTGGAGGCCGCGCAGACCATGAAAGTCGGTCCGGGGCTCGCCGAAGACACCGGGATGGGGCCGGTCGTGTCCGCCGAACAGCTCGAGCGGGTAACCGGCTACATCGACCTCGGGCGCTCCGAGGGCGCCGAGGTCGCCTACGGCGGCGAACGCGTGGAGGGCATGGGCGACGGTTACTTCGTCCAGCCGACGATCTTCACCGGGGTTCGGAACTCCATGCGCATCGCGCAGGAGGAGATCTTCGGCCCGGTCGCGGCAGTCATCGAGGTGGACGACGTCGATCACGCGATCGAAGTCGCCAACGACACGATGTACGGGTTGGCCGCCGCCGTGTGGACGACGGATTTGTCGACGGCGCACCGCGTCGCGCGCGGCATCCGCGCCGGAACCGTGTGGGTGAACACCGCAGGCCTGTACGACCCGGGTACTTCGTTCGGCGGTTACAAGCAGTCGGGTTTCGGCCGCGAGCTCGGGCTTCACTCGCTCGATACCTACACGCAGACGAAGTCGGTGTGGGTGTCGCTCAAGTAGAACGTCAACGCACCGAGAAACCCGACGCGCCGGTCGGCTCTTCCTCGTACGTCTCGACGGATGTGACGGAGGCAAGCTCGGTCCCCTCCCGGCACCACTTCTCGAGTGCGTCGATCGCCGCGGCGTCGCCCTCCGCCATCACCTCGACGCGCCCGTCGGGCAAATTCGTCACCCATCCCGCCACCCCGTGCTCGTCCGCGACCTTGCGGCAGGTATCGCGAAAGAACACGCCCTGCACCCGCCCGGACACCACTATGCGCCGGGCGATCATCCCGAGGTGGTTTCCGCGGGGCGCACGACGATCGTCTCGTGCTGTGGTTCGACCGCAACGACCGCATCGGGATACGCCGCCGCGACCTCGGGATCGAGGAAGATCGTGACCCCGTGCGCGTCGAACGACGTCTCTCCATGGCCGGGCCCGTCTGCCAGCTCCACCTGAACGTCCATGCCCCCGCCGAGGCCGCGGGCCGCCCGCAGCCGGATCCCCCCGCCGGGGCCGACGTTTCCCAACTCGAGCGATCGCCTGAGTACCTCGCCGGCCTCTTCGGTGACCTCGATTCCCATCGGCGCCTCCTATTCTGATCGTGAGTCTTCACCCTCTCTACCCGAAGGAGACACGATGGACGATGCGGCGCGCGAATTTCTCCGGCAAAATCACGGCGCGATCATGGTCACCCTCAGGAAGGACGGCAGCGCTCACGTCGCCCGGGTGAGTGTCGGCCTCGTCGACGGAAAGCTATGGTCTTCCGGCACCGCCGATCGTGTACGAACGCGTCACCTGAAGCGCGATCCGCGATCGACGCTGTGCGTGCTGGGCGACTCGCCGTGGCGGTGGCTGGGCATCGAGGCGACGGTGACCATCCTCGACGGGCCCGATGCGCCCGAACAAAACCTTGCTCTCTACCGGGTGCTGGCGGGAGAGCCGGACGACCTCGACGAGTACCTCGCCGCGATGAGGCGCGACAGACGACTGATCTACGAGTTTTCGGCGCTGCGCACCTACGGCTCCCTGTGACCGGCGGGGCTCACGCAAAGAGTCGGCAGAAGCTTTCGATCCCGATGTTGCCTCCGGAGATCACAACGCCGGCGGTCTTCCCGCCGATGTCGACTCGCCCTGCGAGCAAAGCAGCGAGCGCGGCCGCGCCGCTTGGTTCCACGACGATCTTCATGTTGGTGAACAACATCGCCACGGCTCCCACGAGTTCGGCGTCGGTGACGAGCACGATGTCGTCCACGCGCGCCTTCACCACTTCGAACGTGAGTGTTCCCGGCGTGTCCGCCTGAAGGCCGTCGGCAATCGTGCGGGGTACGTCGATGCGAACCCGTTCTCCGCGGACGAGCGACAGCTTGGTGTCGTTTCCACCTTCCGGTTCCACCCCGATCACCTCGATGCCCGGACGCAGTTCCTTCGCCGCGGTGGCACATCCCGAGATGAGGCCCCCGCCTCCCACCGGCACGATGAGGACGTCGATGTCGGCCACTTCTTCGATCAGCTCGAGCGCGACCGTGCCCTGGCCCGCCATGATCAAGGGATCGTCGTAGGGGGGGATCAGCGTCAGCCCTTGCTCGGTCGCCGTCTGTTCGCCGAGCGCCACCCGGTCCTCCGAGTAGCGGTCGTAGGTCACGACCTCGGCGCCGTAGGAGAGGGTGGCGTCCAGCTTCGCCGCGGAAGTGTCCGCCGGCATGAGGATGGTTGCCCGAGCTCCTCTCATCCGTGCGGCAAGGGCAACCGCCTGCGCGTGGTTCCCGGACGAGTAGGCCATAACGCCCGCACGCAGTTGTTGCTCGGAGAGCGCCGACAACTTGTTGTACGCGCCGCGGAATTTGAACGCGCCGCCGCGCTGAAAGTTTTCACACTTGAAGAAGAGCCGGCCGCCCGTGGCCTCGTCGAGGAGACGGGACGTGAACACCGGCGTCTTGTGCGCGGCGCCCTCGATCGTCTCCGCGGCGCGCCGAACATCGGCGAGCGAGATCACGTGCTACTCGGCGCGCGCCGAATCAACTTCGGTGGGCGCGTCCAGCCGCTCCTGGAGCTCGGTCGCGGGGGGTTCCCTTCGGAGCGACGCGACCACTGCAATCGTGAGCACAACCGCAATGACACCCAGCGAGACCCATGGGTTGATCTTGTAGATCTCACTGATCAGCATCTTTATCCCGACGTAGACGAGGATGACCGAAAGCCCGATCTTCAGGTAGGTGAACCGCTCGATCATGCCTGCGAGGAGAAAGTACAGCGCCCTTAATCCGAGGATTGCGAACGCATTCGAGGTGAAGACGAGGAACGTGTCCCTCGTTACCGCGAAGATCGCCGGGATCGAATCGACCGCGAAGATGATGTCGGTCGTCTCGACCACCACGAGCACCGCAAGCATGGGCGTCGCCATGATCTTGCCGGCGTTGCGGACGAAGAAGTGCTGACCGTGATAGTCGTCCGTGACCGGAAAGATCCGCCGGACGAACTTCAGGACGGGGTTCTTCTCGGGATGGATCTCCTGATCCTTGTGAAGGGCCATGCGTATCCCGGTCAACACCAAAAATGCTCCGAAGAGGTAGATCGTCCAGTGGAAGTTTTCGAGAAGAGCAGCCCCGCCCGCGATGAACGCGGCGCGAAACACGAGCGCCCCCATGACGCCCCAGAACAAGAGGCGGTGCTGGTACTTTGCCGGCACCGCGAAATAGCTGAAGATGAGCGCGAATACGAAGATGTTGTCGACCGACAGGCTCTTCTCGATCAGATAGCCGGCGAGATACTCGCCGGCCGCGTGGCCCCCCTGCCACACCCATACGATGACGCCGAACGACAGCCCCAGCACGATCCACATCGCGCTCGTGTAGGCGGCCTCCCTCATCGTGACCTTGTGGGCGTCGCGGTGAAACACGAAGAGGTCGGCGAACAGCATCGCGACAATGAACGCCACGAACGAGATCCAGATCCACGCGTCGACCGTCACGTCTTGGCTCCTTCGGCTAGCGGCAAATGAATGGCCAGCCGAAGGTCTCTCCCGCCTGCTCCGTCTTGTCGTGGATGCGAGGCCGGCGCTCCCGGACCACCCCCCGTTGCGGGACGTGATCGTAGTGACGGAGGCGCCGTTGGGGATACTCCCCTTCGGTTTTCTTCGCCAGAACCTAGCAGATGCGCCCGCGTAGTTGGTGCGGCCGCGTCGCTAGACCGGCTTGAACTGCTCGAACGGGTTGCGGCACGTCTTGCAGTAGTAGAGGGCGCGGCAGGGAGTGGGGCCGAACGGGCTTTCGGCGACGGTGTCGGTACCGTCGCAGAAGGGACACAGCGCCCGTGGGGGAAGGCCGATGGCGGTCACGAGCACCGGGCCCTCTCCGGTCGGAGGCGACAGGCCGAACTCCTTCAGGCGGAGGCGGCCCCTCGTCGTGATGCGATCGGTCGTCCACGGAGGATCGAACGACGTCTTCACGAGGGTCGTTCCCACGCCCGGCACCGCCGCGACCGCGGCGACGATATCCTGCTTGATCTCGTGGACGGCGGGGCAGCCGGAGAAAGTCGGCAGGAGGGTGATCTCGACGACACCGTCCTGGTTCACGTCGACCTTGCCGATCATTCCCATATCGATCACCGAGACCACCGGGATCTCCGGATCCATGACCGCTTCGAGCGCAGCCACGACTCGCTCCCGCGTCGTTCCCGTCGCCGTCACCACGTCGCCCCGGGGTTCTCTCGATAGGTCGATGTCATCTCGTCCCACAGTGCCTCGAAGTCTTCGGAACGACGGCCGCGGCGGCCGCCGGCTCCGGAGGACCGGTCGCGGGTTTCGAAGTTGGTGCCGTCGCCCACGATGAGATCTCCCGCGGCCGAGGCAACGAACTCGGCCGCGCGATCCGCACCGATCGTCACGTCGATCGGCAGGCCCAAGTCGTCAAGAGCGCGGGTCGTTCGCTCGACGTAGCGGGCGCGAAGCGCATCCGAGGGGACCGGTAGCAACCCGCGCGCAACCGCATCTTCTTCGAACTCGAGCGGCTCGAAGACGGCAACCGCTTCGGCAAATGTGTCGATCAGCGCATCGGCGACCCGCGCGCGGCCCTCCACGGGGCCCCGTGAGATGCGCCTCATCCACATGTCGGCATGAAGCAGGTGATACCGCTCCTCCCGCCGCAGCTTTGCGGCAACGGCTCGCAGCTCGCCGTGGGCAGACTGTTCGAGCGCCTCGAGGCGCACGTCGTCGGCGGTGTCGTACAGCCAGTGCCGCGCGAGCGTGTAGCCCCAATCGCCGTTCGGACGTTCGCACAAGATCGCGTGGCGATAGTCGTCCGGCTTTCGGCCGAGCGCGATCGCATCCGGATCCGAGCCCTCTATGTCCGCAACGAGCGAAAAAAATGCGGCGGCGTGCCCGATCTCGTCTTGCGCGATCGACGAGAATGCCACGTCCTCCTCGATGTGGGGCGCATGGCCGGTCCACTCGGAGTGGCGGTGGCCGATGATCAGCTCATCGTCGCCGAGTGCCAGCAGGAGGGCGCGCAACGCGTCGTCCATCACGGGGTGCGCTCCTTCTCCCTCATGCTGCGAACGCGCGCCAGTGCCTTTTCCCGCTTTGCGATCACGTCTCGGTATCCGGACGCGAACCGGTAGGACTTGTCGCCCGCGGGTTCGAGCAAGCTCTCGTCGTCGAGGGAGTGGATGTCGCTGCGCCGCACGACCCACAGGTGTTCACCCTCTCGCCTCCTGAGAAAACACTCCTTCGCCATCAGCAGGGCCATGTCCGGATCGGGAGCCGTAACCGAGCCGCAATGCTCGAACGGGTCCTTGTGGCCGTGCCGGCGGAACACCTCGTAGACGTCCATCGCCTAGGCCGCGTGCACGGCGGGTTCCGACATCGCCTCGCGCACCCATCGGTGGTTCTCGTACATCCGGCGGCGCCACTCCAGGCGTCGCTCCGTCTCGGGGCCGCGGTTGCGCTTGATCGCTTCGAGCGGCGCCCAGTCGATGTCGGGGTCGCGCACGATCCAGCGGCCGTCGTCCTCGACGGGAACCGGCGCGGGGAACGTGAACCCGAGCTCGAGGATCTTTGGGACGTACCGATCGAGAAACTCGGCGCGGAGGTCTTCGTTCGTGCGAGTCTTCACTTTCCACCTGAGAAGCAGGTCTTTCTCCACGTTCGACTTGGGGCCGAAGAAGTGAATGATCGCAAGCCACCACCGGTCGAGCGCGTCCTGGAACATCCATCGTTGGTGGTCGGTGCCGGATGCGAGCTCCAGCGTGATGTCTTCGCCGTGCCGAAGGTGAAGCTGTTCCTCCGCACAAATGCGTTTGAGGACACGTGCGTACGGCGCGTAAGAGGACTCCCGCAATGCAGCCTGCGTCACGAGCGCGGCACCATCTATGAGCCAGCCGATCAAGGCAACGTCCCCCCAATGGGCGACGGGATAGTGGAAGACGTTGTGGAACTTGCTCTTGCCGGTGACGAGGTCCTCGTACATCGCATCGCGTCTCTTGCCGAGGTCCTCCGCGACTCGGTAGAGCAGCTGGGCATGACCGACCTCGTCCTGAATCTTCGCGGCGAGCGACATCTTTCTCCGGAGCGTCGGGGCCTTCGGCAGGCACTCCCGTTCCGGGAGCGCGCCCATGATCTCGGAGTTGGCGTGCATCTCGACGAACTTGAGGACGCCGCGACGATAGTCATCGGGCATCCAGTCTTCGGCCTCCACCTTGCCGCCGGCCTCGATGTGGCCTGCGAAGTTGGCGAGCTTCTCCTCGTACGTCACGATGCATCCCCTTTCCCCACGCGCAGACCGTCCACGATGAGCGCGGCGAATCGTTCACCGACCTCGGCGGGGGTGAGACGGCCCCCGGGCCGGTACCACTCGTACGTCCAGTTGGCGGCCGACAACACCAGGAGGATGCCGAGCCGGGCGTCGACGTCGGCGCGGAACTCGCCGTGGGCTATCCCATCCGAGACGATCTCCGCCACCATCGCCTCGTATCGATCCCGTTTCTCCTGGATCACCGCCCTCAGGTCGTCGGAGAGGTAGCGCCACTCGTTCAGGAACACCGTCGCGGCGTCGAGATGGTTCGCCGCCGTCTCCACGTGGCCGATCAACAGAAGGCGAAGCCGCTCGGCCGCGGGAGCGTTCGACGCGACCGCCTCCTCTCCGCGCGCGAGAAAGCGCTCCGCTCCTTCGTCAGCGACGTCGAACAGGAGCTCCTCTTTGGAGCCGATGTGCGCGTAGAGCGAGCCGCGCAGCAGCCCGAGCGCGTCGCCGAGGTGCTGCATCGACGTTCCGTGATAGCCGCGCTCCGAAAAGAGACGGGCGGCGACCCGAACCATCTCGGCGCGCCGCGCTCCCCGGGTGCGCTCTGCGGTACGGGCCACGTCCCTCTCCACCCTTTCGCTCCACCCATCACCAAACGATCGTTTGTTAGAGGTTACCGCCCCGGCGCGCCGGGCGCAACCGGCTCGGGCGGCCGGAGGCGCGCGATTTCACGTTTAGAACCCGAAATCGCGCGCTTTAGCGCGCTCTGGTGGGTTAAGAACCCGGAATATCGCGCTGGGACGCGCGCGAGCGCCCGCGGCCGCGGCCGCCCGTATCCTTCCTCCGTGCCGGTCGACCGAAAGGCTCCCGCGGGCGAGCGCATCAAAGCGATCATGTCTCGCCTCAAGAAGGCGTACCCCGGCGCGACCATCGCTCTCGAGTTCTCGACCCCATTCGAATGCGTGGTGGCGACGGTGCTCTCGGCGCAGTCGACCGACGCGAAGGTGAACGAGGTAACCAAGACACTCTTCGCGAAGTACAGGCGTCCCGAGGATTACCTGGCGGTCGCGGAGGAGGAGTTGCAGGAGGACATTCACGCCACGGGATTCTTCCGCCAGAAGACGAGAGCGCTCCGGGGGCTGTCGCAAAAGTTGATGGAGGACTTCGACGGCGAGGTCCCCCCGACGATCGCAGAGCTCGTAACGCTGCCGGGGGTGGCGCGCAAAACGGCAAACATCGTCCAGAGTTCGTGCTTCCCCGAGGCCGTCGGAAAGGACCCGGATGCGGGGATCGCGGTCGACACACACGTCGGCCGCCTCGCCGTGCGCCTCGGATTGACTTCACATGGGCCGAAGGATGCCGAGAAAATCGAGCGCGATTTGATGGGGGTCGTCTCCCGCAAGAACTGGGGGCACATCTCGCATCTCCTCATCGAACACGGCCGACGAATCTGCGACGCCAAGCGGCCGCGCTGCGGCGACTGCGCAATCGAGCCGCTGTGCCCGTCGAGCCAAGAGGCGGGTGGCGTCGATCGCTACCGGGAGGCGCTGGCGAAGAAGAAGATCCTGGTTCGGGGTCGATGAGCCGCATCGGGCTGCTGTTCGTCGTCGGCGCGGCCGTCTTGTGGGGGACGACGGGGACGACACAAGCGCTTGCGCCCGCGGGGGCAACTCCGCTCGCCGTAGCCGGCGTCCGAGTCGTGTTCGGCGGGGCCACCCTGCTCGCGATCGCGTTCACGTCGAAGCTCTTCTCGACCCGTCCTCCGGCGATCCCGTTGCTGCTCCTGTCCGGCTCGGTCGCCTTCCATCAGATCGCGTTCTTCGCCGCGGTCGAACGCACCGGCGTGGCCGTGGGGACGGTCGTCACGATCGGATCGTCCCCGGTGGCCGCGGGGATCCTCGGGCTTCTCGTTCACCGGGACCGCCCCGGTCGGCGGTGGTACGGCGCGACCTTCCTCGCGGTCTTGGGGTGCGTGCTCCTCGGCACGGCGCGCGGCGCCGTGACGGTCGATCCCCTCGGCATCCTCCTGGCGCTGGCGGCGGGCGCGGGATACGCGCTCTACACGGTGGTGAGCAAGTCGCTTCTCGAGACGCAGCATCCCGGGGCCGTGGTCGCGTTGTCGTTCGGAGGCGCGGCGCTGGTCATGCTGCCGGTGCTCCTGTCACAAGATTTGGCGTGGATCTTGGAGGCGCGCGGGGCGGCCGCGGCGGCGTGGTTGTCGCTCGCTACGGTCGGCGTCGCATACTCGCTCTTTGGCCGCGGCCTTGCCCTGGTTTCGGCCGGAACCGCAGTGACGCTCACGCTGTCGGAGCCGGTCGTCGCCGCGCTCCTCGGTGTGGCGGTCCTGGGGGAACCTCTTCCGGTCGCCTCGCTCGTGGGAATCGCCTTGGTATTCGCCGGTCTCGCGTATCTCGGTGCCGATGCCCGGCTTTCTGCGCGGCAACTTGTCGCACGTGAAAGCTGACGCGCACAAAGCGTGACGGCTCGCCGTGCGGCGCGCCTACGATGGTTCGGATGAGGCCACCGGAACGCTCCGCCGGGGCGAAGAAAGTCATCCTCGCCGCCCCGCGCGGCTACTGCGCCGGCGTCGACCGCGCGGTGAAGATCGTCGAGCGCGCCCTCGATACGCTCGGCGCGCCGGTGTACGTGCGCAAGGAGATCGTGCACAACCGCCATGTGGTGAGCGAGCTCGAGCAGCGCGGTGCGGTGTTCGTCGATTCCGAAGCCGAGATTCCGCCGGGCGCGACCTGCATTTTTTCCGCCCACGGCGTCTCGCCCGAGGTGCGCCGGAACGCCGACGCGCGCAACCTCCAGATCATCGATGCCACATGTCCTCTCGTGACCAAGGTGCACCTCGAGGCGAAGCGCTTCGCCCGCGCCGGCAGGCGAATCGTTCTGGTCGGTCACGAGGGGCACGAAGAGATCGAGGGGACCGCCGGGGAGGCGCCCGAGTCGACGGTGGTGGTCGAGAACGCCGAACAGATCGACGCGCTCGGGATCGACCCCGCCGAGCCGATCTCGTATCTCACGCAGACGACGCTGTCGGTGGACGACACGCTCGAAGTAGTCGAGGCCCTCCGCGGGCGCTTCTCCGATATTGCCGGACCGCGCTCCGACGACATCTGCTATGCGACGCAGAACCGTCAGGTGGCGGTGAAGGCTCTTGCGCCGCGCGCCGACGTAGTGTTGGTGGTGGGCGCGTTCAACTCGTCGAACTCGAACCGTCTGGTCGAGGTCGCGCGCAACGCAGGGACACCCGCCTATCTCGTTCCGGACGAGTCGCACCTCGACCCCGGGTGGCTCGATGACGCCTCCACCGTCGGCGTCACGTCCGGCGCCAGCGCACCGGAGGTTCTCGTCGGGCGGCTGCTCGAACGGCTGGCGGCCTACGGCTTTCGCGACGTCGAGACCCATGAGGTAACGACCGAGGACGTCACCTTCTCGCTCCCGCCGTGGTTGCGTGACGACGCCGCCGGCAACGTTCCCGCAGGAGAGTCGCAGACCGTTACGTGATCGTCTGTTCGATCTCGTTGGCGAGATCGAAATCGCGCGCGGTGAGCCCGCCCTCGGAATGCGTCGTGAGAATAAGCTTCACCTTGTTCCACCGGATGTCGATGTCGGGATGATGATCGTATCGCTCCGCGAGTCCCGCCACCTGATTGACGAACCCGATGGATGCGGCGAAGTCGTCGAACTCGAAGGTCTTGAAGATGTCGTCCCCTTCGCGTTCCCAATCGCCGATTTCATCTAAGCGCTGTTCGATTTCTTCCTCGTCCAGCAGGTCCGCCACGGATTCCTCCTCGTTGCGTTCAGCAGTCTCGTTGCGGGAACATACCGCGGCCCCGGGGAAGCGCAAATCGCTCTAATCCAACGGCCGCCGATCACTGCCGTTGTCTCTCTCGGGTGACGGATGGCCGACACGGCGTCCGAGCGCGGCCGGGAGCGTCAGCCGAGCGGGGCAAGCCCCGGCGCGCCGGGGGATTGGTACAGCTCGACCGACTCGACGTTCCATCCATCGCCTCGTGCGACGAAGCCGATCTCCATCCGCACGACATCGGTGCGCTCCTCCTCAACCCTGCTGTTCTCGATCGTGACGGTAGCGACTGCAAACACGCTCGCCGTGGTGTCGTCGAGGCGCTGGACGAAGATCGCGTCGATCTCGGATTCGCTCCGTGCGTCGGCGTCGGAGATGGCCGCGATCGTCTCTTCGGAGAAGAGGTCGTCGACCTCACCTTCGAATCGTCCGGAGGCGAACGACCGGATCTCTTCGACGTCACGTGAGATCGTCGCGGACGAGAAATCGGTGAGGGCGGAGACGAATTGGCGCGCCGTCGCGACCAGGTCGGCGCGCCGTGCTTCCTCCGCGCGCGCCTGGTTCCAGAGCAACCCGAAGGTGACGGCGGCGGCGGCCGCGACGACGAACAGCGCCCACGGCAGGAGGCGCAGCGTCGGCCGCCTCGACTCGGACACGTGCCGGACCTCTCCGGCTACTTTCCTTCGTACAGCGATGAGCCGGGAGCGAGGTTGACGGATCCGGCCGCCTTCGTCGTCGCCCCGACGCCGGGGCCGAACGGCGACGTGCAGCCGTTGCCGGCGAACACATCGGGTGGAGGACGCTGGGGCGCGTACTGACGGGCCTGTGGTTCGGTGTGGGGGAGGAGCTGCACCCGGAACCAGGAGATCTTGTCGAGGCCCATCCGCTTGACGATGTCGGCACCTCGGAAGAAGAACTGGTTCAGCCGGAGGGTGGCCACGAGGTTGCGGAGGTTCGTCGGCTGTGCCATGACGCTGTTGATGTGGGCGAAGTCCCGGATGAGGCACGAGATGTTTTGCTTTTCTTCGGCAACGAGATCACCCGCGACGCGAGAGAAACGCGCCCCGTTGCGATAGAGCGCAACGAGGTCGAACCGCCTGTCTCGCAGGATGTCGGCGAGCACCGCCGTCCGCCGGATGTCGTCGGCGAGAACGTCTGCATTCTCGGCGAACACGCCGGTCACCTCGGGCGCGGTCTCGAACAGTTGGACGAGCTCCTCGTTGACCTCGAGGATCCTTTCCGGGAGATCCGCAGCTACGACCGAGAGGCGCGCGAGATCGTCGCCGCGTCCCTCGAGCGCGGTGGCCACCTCGTGCACGACCACCTGAAGGTCCTCTCCCGGCACCGCCCGCAGAAGGTCGGCAAGGACCTCCACGGTGCGCCCTGCGTCGGGAGGCGGTTTCGTCGACGCTCGCGGGATCCGGCTCCCGGACTCGAGAGGCTCACCCGCGCCGGGCGTGATTTCGACGGTGAGGTCCCCGATCGGGCTCCTCCGGGTGATGACCAGCTGAGAGCCGCGCGCCACCTCGATGCCCGGGTCCAGCGTTATGTCGGCCTCCGCGCCGGTGGGGGTGAGGCGCACGCCGGTGACCGAGCCCACTTTCACGCCGCGCATCGTGACGTCGTTGCGCGGCTTCAAGCCGCCCGCGTCCGAGAACTCGGCCGTGATCCGGCCGCCCTCGCCGCTCCTCAGCAGGAGTTGCGTCACGCCGAGCGTGACCAGCGCCGCCGAAGCGACCAGGAACACCACGATGTTGACGATGACCCGCCGGGGGACCATCAGCCGTCGTCTCCGGTGCAGCGGCGGGCCGGGTCGTCCGGATTGTCGTTGAGTCCGCAGATGACGAAGTCCTGCAGGATCTGGTTGAAATCGAGATATTCGACCAGCTGGGTATTTCGGTTGTGCCGCGGCGCAAAAAGGAGGAATCGCTCGATCGACGCCTGCCGGCGCTTCAACGTCCCGACGATCGCCCGGGCTTGATCGAAGAACCGGTCCATCTCGTCGACGTGGGCGTCGAGAATTGCGCGGCTGCTCGTGGCGAGGCGGGCGAGGCTCTTGAGCGCCCGTTCGAGCTTGACGCTTTCTTCGTCCAGCATTTCGACCGCGCGAGCGGTGTTGCGCAGGGCGGCTTTGTGTGCCTCGGTTCGGGTGGCGACGGTGTCGTTGAACTCGTTCAGCGAGTCGATGAGGTTCGAGATCCGCTTGGTTTCGTTCGAATACGACTTTGTTATGTCGCGGAAGTTCACGAGGATCTGACCGAGGTCGCCCCCTCGCCCCCCAAAGCCCTCTGCCCCGGCCTCGATCATCGTCGCCAGTTCGCCTGCCGCAATCTCGCCGAAGACGTCCGTGCCTTCGACCACGAGATCTTCCAGGTCGGCGCGTATCTCGGTGTCTTCGATGGTCGCACCGCGGGTCAGCGATTCCGCGCTCGCCCCCGACTCCGGCACGACGAGATCGACGATTCGCTCGCCGAGAACGCTCGTTCGTCGAATGCGAGCGATCACGTTCGCCGGGACCTCGGCGGCCGGGTCGATGTCCATCGACACGAGCGCCCTTCCCTCCGACAGCTTCACATCCGCCACCTCGCCGACCTGGATGTCGGCGAACATCACCGGTGCCATGTCGAACAGGTCCCCGACGTCGTCGAACCGCGCCACCACCGGGATCGTGTCGCCGGAGTTCGTGCAACCGCCGAGCCCGAAGGCGAGCGCAACGAGGGCAATAGCCAATCTCTTCATCGCTCGACTCCGATTCGGCTGAGGCCCCCGCCGAGCGACTGGACGAGGTCGTCGAGCACGTCACGTATCCCGTTGGGGTCCTTCTCCTCCTTCGGACGGCAGCGCTTGGGTTTCTTCCCCTCGACGCATTTCTTCGTAGCCCGCTCGAGCATCGACTCGATCTCCTCCGGCAGGTCGCGGAGAGCTTCTTCCGCGGTCCGCGGCGCCCTCTTGACGCCGGGGCATTCCAGAATCCCGATGCAGAACAATTCGGGGAAGTTCTGCTGCCAGTAGCGGTCCTCGGTGCAGTTCGGCAGTTCGAGTCGTAGGCAGAGTCCGATGAGGCGATCCTGCAGGCGCCACATGATGAGCTCCACGAGCGGGCCACCCTGGTTGCTTAGGCGCAGCCATTCCCGGTCGTAGTCGAACGAGCGCGACGAGGCTTTGAAGAGCTTTCGCGCCCATCTCCCGGTCCGGGCGAATGTCTTGATGTTCCTGTCCAAGGTCCTCGTCGTGCGGGTGAGCGTGTCGATGTCGGCATCCAGATTCGCGCGGTTCTCCGAGACCAGACCGGCGAGGGCGGCCGCGGCATCGTTCAGCCCGGTCACGGTGCCTTCGAGCGATCCCCGCAGCTCTTCGATCGTCGTTCCCACGACGTTGTAGGTCGTGATGAGCCGCCCGAGTGCGTCCTGGCGGGTCGAGAGCGTCTGGGTGATGGTGTTGAACTGAACGATCATGTCGGCGAGCGCGTCGCGCTCGGACGCAAGCGTCGCCACTACCTCGGTGGCGGAGCCGATCAAGTCGTTCAGCCGCTCGCCTCGCCCCTCGATGACCGAGGCGGTGTTCGTGACGAACTCCTCGACCGTCTCCGGGTCGAGCTCGCCGAGGTAATCCTCGAACGCAGTGAGCAGCTCGTCACCCTCGGCGGGGACCGCGGTTCGCTCGAGGGGGATCGTGGTCCCGGGTTCGAGTTGCGGGCCCCCCTCGTACGCGGGAAACAGCTGGACGTAGCGCTCGCCCAGAAGGGAAACCGGCACGATTGCAGCCTGGACGTCGCTCGGGATCTTTATTTCGGGGTCTTCGAGCTTGAACGTCACTTCGACTGCGTCGTCGACGTTGCGGACGGTGTCTACCCGTCCGACGTCGACCCCCAGCACCTTCACGGTGACCCCCGGAAAGAGCTGAACCGCACGCGTGAAATGGGCTTTGAAGACGCGCGGTTCGTCCGACTCTCCTGCGCTGCACGCACTCCAGATCAGAGCACCGGCGACGGCGGCTGCGATGATGCGGCGCTTCATCGGTTGCCCCCCGAAAGCGCGCCGCCGGTCACCGCGTCGACGAGATCGTCGATGTCGCCGGGGAGCGGGACGCCGGGAGCGTCCTGGTCGCGAAGCGCGTCCCGCCGCTCTGCATCGCGTGCCGGCCCGTCACGGCGCGCGCGCGGTCGCCCCTCTTCGTTTGCGTCTCCGAAGTTGCGGCGCTCTTCGCAGTCGCGTGGATCGGGTCCCAAAAACTCATCCAGTGCCTGATCGACGAGCCCGCACGGGCCGACGAGGGAATCCACACCGAGCGGGCCGAGAGACTGGACGAAGATGTTGAACCACCTGTTGGGGACTCCCTGCGAGTAGCCGACCGACGCGTATCCCTGAACGCTCTCCTCGAGATACGCGATCGTCCCCGCGAGGTCGAGTTGGTGTTCGTCCACGACGCGGAGCGACGCGTGCAGCGAGTCGAGGGTTCGGTCGAGGACCGGCCGGTTGCGATCGACGAGGAAGGCGACCTCGTGGGACGCCGAGTCGGTGTTGACGAGCAGGGCCTCGAGGTCGCCTCTGCGCCGGGCGAGATTACCGAGCACGTCGTTGTACCGGTCGATGAGCGACACGATGGTGTCGTCTTCTTCGGCAAACGTGTGCGAGAGCGTGTCGAGCGACGAAAGAACGCCCTTCAGTTGCTCTTTTTTGTCGGAGAGGACGGTCGTGACGTCGGCAAGGCCGTCGATCACCGCCTTTATCTCCCGCTCCTTACCCTTGGTGATGTTCGTCACCTGCGCCATGAGGTCCTCGAGGGCTTGCGCATCCGATTCCTCCATCAGCCTCACCGAGATGTCGTTCAATTCCGTGATCTCGATCGGGGTGATCGTTCGTTCGACCGGGATCACGTCACCGTCCGCGAGTGGCTCGGGGGAGTCCCCCGCGACGAGGTCGACCGACTTCCTTCCGAGGAGTGTCTCCACGACGATCTCGGCACGAGAGTCGACCGGCATGACGACCTCGTCCCTGATGTCGAGATCCATCACGACCATGCCGTTTTCGATCGAGACGCCGCCGATCCTTCCGGCCTCCAGTCCCGCAACCGTCACCTCGTCGCCCGCACGGAGCCCGGCGGCGTCCTTGAAGACTGCCTCGACCGCGTACGTCTTTTCGAATACGCCGCCCGACAGGAGCAGAGCCAAGGCCGAGGCAACCGCAATTACCGTGATGCCGATGACGCCGATCGCGATCTGGTTGCGCTCGAGAAAGGATTTGCGCAGGAAGCGGCCGAGCCTACCCATTCGAGCCCCCCGGAGCGCCGGTGAGGAAGAACCGCAGGAGCCCGTCCGGCCCCTCCGAAACCGAGGCGTCTTGCGCCGACGTCTGCCCCCCGGCCGCCGAGAACTTCTTGTCGTTGCACGCGACGTAACTCGGGGTGGGCGGCTTCTCGCTCCGCTGCGCGGGGTCCTCGCTCTCGTAGACGATCGTCCTGCTTTGATCGTCCTTCAAGGAGATCTCGGTGATGCGGACGTTGAACCATTCGCCCCACGACGTCGTCTGGAAGTAACCGGCGAGGCCGAGAGGCATGGTGCACAGCGTCCGCGACAGGTTCTTCTTGTTGCGGGCGAGGACGTCCGCCACGCTTTCGAGATCGGCGAGCGTAGCGTCTATCGTCGTCGCGTTGTCTTTGACGAGGCGGGCGAGATGGCGCTGCACGACCGCGAAATCCGTGAGGACGATGTTGAGATCGCCCGTCGATCTCTGCAGGGAGACGCCGAGCGAATCGAGCCTCGACAGGATCTCGTGGATGGCCTCGTCCTGGCTTGCGAACGCACCGAGGACCTCGTCGGAAGAATCAACTACACGTCCGATCTCGGTGTCGATGTTGGCTAGATCCGTCGCCAGGACCGACGCGTTATCGAGCAGTTGCTGCGTCGCTACTTCGTTGCCGGACAGGGCGGTGTTGACGCTCTCGAGGAAAAGATTTGCCTTCTCGGGGTCGATCGCCCGAAGGATCGGCCCCGCGTTGTTGAGCAAGGCCCCGATGTCGCCGGCTTTATCCGTTTGCGTGATGGGAATCCGGTCGCCTTCGCCCAGCAGCTCTTCGTCGTCGCCGGGAAACACGTAAACGAAGCGCTGTCCGAGGACGTTGCGCCACCTGATCGCGGCGCGCGAGTCACGCGGGATGTCGACCTCTTCGTCGATGTCGAGCGTCACGATCGCCTTGCCCTCTTCGATCCGCGTTTCCACGACGCGACCGACATCGACCCCTGCGACCTTTACGGAATCACCCTTGATCACGCCGGCCGCATTCTCGAACTCTGCCTCGTACGCCGTCCGATCGGCGAACAGCCGCGTGTTGGCGAGCCGCACGCCGAGTACGACGGTCATAGCGACGGACACGGCGACGAAGATCAGCACCTTGACGAGGATCGCTTTATCGAACCTCACGGCCCGTCCTCCTCGCAGAACGGCACTTCGTCGCGTTCCTCTTCGGGAAACGCACTGCAGATCTGGCGGAATTCCTCTTCCTGGTCGTTGCCGCCGATGAAGTTCGTGAATCCGGCAGAGGCCGTCCCGTCGAAGAGCACGGTCGGCCTGATGGGTGTGCCGAGCCTGAAGACATAGCGGTACGCGCCGTGAAGGAGGTTCGCGAGACCCCTCGAGTTGGCCGCGATCGTCCCGAGAACCTTGTCTCCGGTCACGTACATGCGATCAAGGTTTTCTCGCTCGACCAGAAGGATGTCCGATAGGTGGTCGGCAAACGGCACCACCTCGTCGAGCGCCTCGGCCATGTCCCGTTGCGCTTGTTCGGACGCGAACACCGGGACGCCCTCGTTGGTCGCGGCAGCAAGCTCGTTGAGCTCGTCGCCGACCTCGTCCAGCGATTCAAAGAGCCGGTCGAAGTCGCGCAACGACTCGATCTGCGACGTGCGCGTCTGTGCGAAGGTGGTCGAGAGCTTCGCCTGCGCCTCGAGGCCGCGGGCGATGTCGTCGCCGTGCCCGCGACCGGCGCGGGCCAGCTCGTGGACGATCTGAGCAACCTCTTGGGCGTCGAGCACGTCGAGGAGACGCGTGCCGTCGTCGAGCGCATCCTCCAACTCCGGGCCGACGTCGGCCTGCTCGATGACGTCGCCGTCCGCAAGGGGCTCCGAACGTGTACGCGGGTCGAACCTGAGGTCGACGAACTTCGACCCGAGCAACGTCTTGAGCGACACGACCATCTCCGCCGTCTCGGGGATCTCGTGCTGCGAGCCGATCTCGAGGGTCAGTACCGCGCTGCGATCCTCGAGCGCGATGCCGCTCACCTTGCCGACGATGACCCCGCGCACCCGCACGTCGGTTCCGATCTGCACCTGCTGACCGGCGCGCGGAAGGCGCGCCGAGACGTAGTAGGAGTCGCGGTAGCCGCCGTACGCGGCCTTGATGCTGAAGTACACGCCGGCCCCGAGGAGCGCGATCAGGAGGCTGCCTCCGAGGATCAGCGCCAGGCGCCGAATCATCCTGCGATCCTCACGGTGTCGCCGCCGCCCCACATGAGAAGTGACAGGACCAGGTTCAGGAGCACGACCGTGACGATCGATGTGCGAATCGCCCTTCCGGAGGCAACCCCGACCCCGGCCGGTCCGCCGGATGCGTTGTAGCCGTAGTAGCAGTGGATCAGCGTGACGGCGACGGCGAAGACGATCGCTTTGGTGAGGCTGTAGAAGATGTCGGTGGCCGGAAGGAACAGTTGGAAATAATGCGTGTACGTGCCGGAGGACAGAGCGAAGAACTTCGTGACGATCGCCTGGGTCGCAAGATAGGACGAGAACAGCGCGGCGAGATACAAGGGGATGATCGTGATGATCGCCGCCCACACCCTGGTTGCGACCATGTAGACGATCGAAGGGATCGCCATCACTTCGAGAGCGTCGATCTCCTCCGAGATCCGCGCCGCGCCGATCTCGGCGGTGAACCCGGCCCCGACTTGAGCCGCCAGCGCGATGCCGGCGATCAACGGAGTTATCTCACGCGTGTTCGCCCACGACGATACGAGTCCGACGAAAGCTTCGGCGCCGATCTGCTCGAGACCCTGGAACCCCTCGAGGCCCACCTGCGTTCCGGTGAAGAACGACATCGAGAAGATGACGAAGAACATGCCGGCGCCGAACAGCATCGCACCCGCGCCGATCGTGATGTCGGACACGAGCGACAGGATCTGAGGACGGTAATGAAGGCCGGCCGGCATCGACCGCAGCACGCGCCCGTAGAAGCGAAGCTGACGCTCCATCTCCTCGAACGGCCGCGCCGTCCTGCCCACGGCGCGCCGTAGCGCCCGAGGCGCCGCGTCGACTCTTCCGGCCACGTCGTAGCTCCTTTACAGCTTCTGGGGGACGAAGTTGAAGTACAGCGCCGTAAGAATGAAGTTGAGGAAGAACAGCACGATGAAAGTGATCACGACCGCCTGGTTGACGGCGTCGCCCACGCCCTTGGGGCCGCCCTTTACGAAGAAGCCCTTGTAGCAGGCAACGGTCCCGGCTACGTAGCCGAAGATGATCGCCTTCAACAGCGCCATCCACAGATCTGCAAGCTGAGAGAGCTCGTTGAACGACCCGAAGTACGAAGACGTCGTCCCGTGCTGGACCGTGACGGCAAAGAACCAGCCGCCTGCTATTCCCGCGATCGACACGATCGCGTCGAGGAGAATGGCCACGAGCGCGGCGGCCATGATCCTCGGCATCACGACTCGGTGGATCACGTCGATGCCCAGCACCTGCATGGCATCGATCTCGTCGCGTATTCGTCGCGACCCCAGATCGGCGCACATTGCCGAGCCTCCGACGCCCGCGATGAGAAGAGCGGTGGCGACCGGTGCCTCCTCGCGGACGACTGCCAGCACCATGGCGGCACCCATATGAGCCTCGGCGCCTAGATCGGTGAGGAACGACCCGACGTGGAGAGAGATGATCATCCCGAACGGAATCGAGATGAGGATGACCGGCAACGTCGTCACCTTCATCAAGAACCACGACTGGGTGAGGAACTCCTGGATCGGCCACGGCCGCCGGACGATCGTATGCATGGCTTCGAGGCCGATCGAGAACATCCGTCCGGCCTCGGTCAGGAAACCGTAGGTCTTACCCCTTACTGCTGCTGGCGACGCGATGGTGCTCTCCCCCCGGGGAGGCTGCCGAACGAACGAGCCTCCCTAGATTTGGACGACGCGCGAACGAATGGGAAGAACCGGATGAAAACGGGTCAACCCGTTCGCGATGTCGCTTCAAACTGCGCTGTCTGTTAGGCGCGCGACGAACGTTTCCTGCGATCACCTGCTCAGGCCTTCTTCGACGATGCGTCGTCCGAGGCGTGTGACGACTCTCTCCCGGCGGGATGTGGGGCGGGCCCCCGTCCGTCGGACTCGTTCGCCGGCGCCCCCGCGGAACGTTCCATGTCTTCGACCTCTTCGGCAGTCATCCCCGACGACGATTTCGCCTCCGCCGTCTTTGTCTGGTCCTTCTCCTCGGACATCCCGATCGGGCCGTCCGTCGATCCGGCGAGGAACTGCCGGACGACCGGGATATCCGAGTCGAACATCTCTTCGACCGGGCCGAATTTCACCAGGTTTCTGCGATACAGCATGCCGATGTAGTGAGCGACGTTGCGAGCCGTCGGGATGTCGTGCGTCACGACGATGAACGTCGCCTCCAGCTGACCGTTGAGGTCCTTGATCAACTCGTTGAGGAAAGCCGTCCGTACCGGATCGAGACCCGAATCGGGCTCGTCGAACAGAACTATCTCGGGGTCGAGGACGAGGGCGCGGGCGAGGCCCGCCCGCTTCTTCATGCCGCCCGAGATCTCTCCGGGGAGCTTCTTCTCGGCGCCGGTGAGACCCACCATCGCGAGTTTCTCCTCGACGATCTCCCGGATCTCCTTTTCGCCCTTGCGGGTGTGCTCGCGAAGCGGAAACGCGACGTTGTCGAAGATGTTCATCGATCCGAACAGCGCGCCGTCCTGGAACAGCACGCCGAACTTCCGCCGGATCTTGTAGAGCGCCTTTTCATTGAGCGCCGGAACGTTTTTTCCATCGATCCAGATCTCGCCCCGGTCCGGCTTGAGGAGCCCGACGAGGTGTTTGAGAAAGACCGATTTCCCGGTTCCCGAGGGGCCGAGGACGACGGTCGTCTTCCTCTTCGGGACGTCGAACGTGATGTCCTCGAGCACGACTTGAGGACCAAAGGACTTGGTGAGCCCCTTGATCCCGATCTCGACCTCGTTCACCGGCTTGACCATCGTCCCCCCGGACACACTCCCCGTAGCGTACGGCGAACACCGCACTCGGGCGCTCACGATAGCCCCTGCTGCCTGAGTTTCCCAGCGTCCGGCCGGGGGCGCGCCTCGTGGCTAGGCGATCAGGCGTGCGCGGCGGGTTCTGCGATGCGGCGCGCCAGCGAGACGATCGCGGCGACGCCGGGGGAGTCGGGTGCGGCGTCGATCGGCGCCAGCCCGTCGCGGTCGGCCTTCGTGATCGCGGGGTCGTCGGGGACGACGACCATCTCGCGATCGCCCAGCACGCCGCGAATGCGCTCGAGGTCCGTGTCGTCGACGATCCGATTGGCGACCAGGACGACCCGGGAACGGGAGTCGGCGATGTCGCACGCCCGGCGCGCCGCTTCGACCGATTTGGCGCTTGGCTCGACTATGACGAGGACGACGTCGGCCTGCCCCGGCTGCATTCGCACGAGCGTCCCCACGCCCGCTTCGAGATCGGAGATCACGACCCTGCTATCGACTTCGAGCTCCCCGAGCAACTGCTCGGGCGACAGCCCACATCAGGGTCAGCCGGGGTCTGCCTGATCGATCCGCGATACGACGACCAGTCGAACGCCGTCGGGCGCGTCGCTTCCGAACGTCGCGATGATCCCTTCGGCCGTCGACTGGTGCTCGACCTCACCTTCCTCGAGCCCCTGCCGCGCCGCGACGAGTCGGTCGGTCTCCTCCGGGCCGACGCCCAGCGAGATGCCGAGCATCGGGTTGGTGTCGCAATCGAGCGCGATCACCCTTTGGCCGGAGCGCGCCAGCGCCCGGGCGAGCGTCCCGGAGACCGTCGTCTTTCCCGATCCGCCTTTTCCGGCAACCGCGATCTTCATGGCTCGACACCATAGTCGCGCTCGAGCGTCTTGACCAACTCCTCGATCGAGCGCACCGCGTCGGAAGCCGGCGCGTGGTCGAACAAGGCCACTCCCGCCTCGTCGGCGGCCCGGGCCTCCGGGTCGGCGGGGACGGAGGTGAGCGGACGTTCGTTCATCCGGCGCTCGATTTCGTCGATGTCTCCGTCGCTTTTCACCTTGTTGGCGACGAGGACGGGGTGGGCGCCTTCTCGCATGCGCGCGATCCTGACGATCCGGCGCGCCGTGAGCACCGACTGCCACGTGGGCTCGACCACGACCACGATCGTCTTCGTGTACGGCGCCCAGTTGAACGCGGTCTGCCGGGGCCCGGCAGGCATGTCGCCGATGACGTGCCACCCGTCGAGAACCTTGTCTCGGGCGAGGCGGTGAACGAGCTGGTATAGCCCCGAGAGCGAACCGGTGACCGGGCCGAGCCCCTCCGCACTTGCTTTGCCGAACTGGAGCAGCCGCACGCCGTCCGGACCTTCGACGGAATAACGCTGAACCGCGCGCGCGGCGCCGATTCCTTTGCGGAGCCGCCACCGCCCCCCTTCGTTCCGCTCGACCGCATCTTCGAGAAGCGCCGCATCGAGAGGCCCCATGCCGAGACTCACTGCAAGGCCGGGAAGCGGGTCGGTGTCGATCACCAGGACCTTGTCGCCGCGCCGCGCGAGCATGCGCGCCATCGTGCCGGCAACGGTCGACTTCCCCGATCCGCCCTTCCCCGCCACCGCTACGCGCATCTGCCGATCCTACGCGCGACTGATAAGGTGAGCCGACTATGAAGGTAGCGATCTCCGGCAAGGGCGGTACCGGCAAGACGACGATCTCCGCCACTCTCGCGCGGCTGGGGGCGCGGCGTGGCCTCCGCACGCTCGCGATCGACTGCGACTCGAATCCCAACTTGGGCGTCAGCCTCGGTCTCGACTTCGACGTCATCAACAATGCGGAGCACCTGCCGAAGACAATGCGGCGGGGCCAGACGTGGCGGGCCGATGAGCTCATAGCCGGATACGGCGTTCCCGCACCGGACAACGTCACGCTCATACATGCGGCCCGAGTCGATCAGGCGGCCGCCGGCTGAACGTGCGGCGAGCATGCCACCGTGCGTGGCCTTCTGGGAGACATCCTCACCGAGCAGTACCAGCTGACGGTCGCCGACATGGAGGCGGGACTCGAACACATGTCGCGCTCCGACGGCACGATCGCGTTCGTCGACGCGATCCTCGTCGTCCTCGAGCCGTACCGGAAGGCGCTCGAGACTTCCCGTCGCACGATCGCACTTGCGAGCGAGCTGGGGATCCCTCACATCCTGGGGGTCGGAAGCAAGGTGCGCGACGACGAAGACATCGCAATGCTGCAATCGTTCGTGAACGAGGGCGGCCCCGAGATTGCTGCATTCGTTCCCTACGACGATGCCGCGCGTCAGGCCGATCGCGACGGGACCGCCGTCCTCGACCTTGCGCCGGAAGGACCCGCCGTGCGAGCGGTCGATGAACTGCTCGACATCGTGATCGACGTTGCGTCGAACGGTGAGGTACTTCGCACCGGCTGATCTGCGCCCCGTCACAGCGATCCGCTTGATCGTGCCGGCGGAGAGGTAGCCTGAGCGACGATGGCCCGGGGATCGGACACCGCACTGCGCCTGGGGGAACTTCCCGCGCGCTTCGTCGGCGGAGTTGCCGTCTCCGGCCGGTGGCGGCTCAGCATCGGACGGTGCAAGCCGCGAGATGTGGTCGTGGTGGACGGCCGGTGTCGCGTCGAGCCCGCGCAAGGAACGCCCGACGTCGAGATCATCACGGACTCGACGACGTGGGCGGAGATCGATGAAGGTCGCTCATCCGGGATCGAGGCGTTCGAACAAAACCGTCTGTGGGTGCGCGGCAGCATCCAACGTGCGCTCGAATTCGAGCCGCTTTTCGACAGGGCTTCGGCAGGTGGGTTGCGTTACGAGATCCGCGACGTTGAAGTCGGCGGCCGCGCGATCAACGTGTTGTTGGCCGGAGACGAAGCCGCCGACCCGTTGCTGCTAATTCACGGACTCGCCGCGACGAAATCGTCGTGGCTGACCATCGTTCCCGAGCTGGCCCGTACTCACCGCGTGATGGTGGTCGACCTGCCGGGCTTTGGTTACTCGGCAAAGCCGCGCGCTCGCTACGACGCGGCGTTCTTTGCGCGCGAGATGTTCCGGTTCCTCGACGCTCTTGAAATCGACGACACGTTCGTCGCCGGGAACTCGATGGGCGGATGGATCACCATGGAAATGGCGATGGGCGCCCCCGAGCGAGTTCGGGCCATTGCGTGCCTGTGTCCGGCGAGTGCGTTCTTCCGGCGCCCGGGGGTTCGCCTGGTCAGGCTAATCCGGCCCGAGCTCGCGGCCGCGGGCGTGTTTCTTCCGCGCGCGCGGGTCAAGGCCGCGCTGAAACAACTTTTTGCCGACTCCGGATGTCTCGACGAACGGTGGTACGACGCCGCCGTCGACGAGTTTTTCACCATGTGGAAGATGCCGCGGTTCCGCATCGCAGTCGCGGCCGCGGCGCGCCGTATCTATCTCGAGGAGCCGTCGGGCGAGAAGGGGTTCTGGGCTCGGCTCGGAGCGCTGCAGACCCCCGCGCTCTACATCTACGGAGGCCGAGACGTCCTCATCAGCTCGCGTTTCGCTGCAACGGTGACGAGCTCGCTGCCGCACGCACACGTCGAGGTGTGGGACGACTGCGGCCACGTACCTCAGATCGAGTTCCCCGAACGCACCACCCAGCGCGTGCTGGACTTTTTCGCTACCGGCGCAGCGCGCTCCGAGGCCGTTTAGAAGAGGGGCCTAAGCGGATCGACGCCGGCGCGCGCGATCGAGCTCGATGACGTCTGCCGACGCTCTTTCTTGGGGCGCGGGAACCGGAGCCGAGCCCGGGTCCGGCCGGGGACGATCGGCCGCGGGCGCCCTTTCGCTGCGACACAGGACGAAGCCCCACAGCGCGACGACCCCGAGGGCGAAGCTGCTGAGGACTGCGAGAAACATTGGAGGCATATCGGTCACCGCTTGTCTCCTCGGTTCGGCAGGCGAAGAAGTGGCGTGCATACCCGCCGGCGCCGGTTGAACACACCCGGCCCCGAGCCTTTTACGGAGTGTTTACGGTCCGGATGCATGTGCCGACAGCCGGACGAGCACGTCGGCCCGCGCCGCGATCGACCTCGCTTCCTCCAGGAGTTGCGCCAGCTCGTGCGGCGCGCGCCCGAACGATCCCGGTGGAAGGGTCAGCTCGTCGGAGGCCGAACGAACTGTTACTCCGTCGCCGACCGCGATCTCCTGGATCCACTCCCATCTGATCAAGCGGCGGGCCTTTCCGGGGCCGAATACCGATACCCCGTGAAGGTCGACCCGAGCCCGCCTGGCCCGTCCGAAAAGCCCCGTCCGCAGCCGGTGCTCGGCGACGCGGCCGCCCATTAGAAGAGCTGGATCAAACCGGCGGCGGCGACGAAGCCACCTGCGGGTTGTCGGTCGCCCCGATGACGACCGCGAGAACGCCCGTGATCAGGTGGAGGAAGTTGTCGGCCGCCAGCTTTCCGTCGATCGACAGGAGGTGATCGAGGGCGCCCGTGTACCCCAGGAGTGCCGCCACTATGAGAATGAGACCCACCCCGATGGTGACGCCGTCGGTCACGCCCGGCTCCTCGAATCGCGACGCGCCCACCAGTAACGCTCCCGCTCCGATGTGGACGAAGTTGTGGAACGGGTTCAGGTCGAAGACGAGCAACCGGTCGTCGGTATTGGACACGAAGTCGCCGATGCCCAACCCCGTAACGAAGAACCCGACGATCCCGATCAAGATGTACGTGACTCCCCCGACAAGGGCGAACGCATGCGCGCGGCTTCTGAACACAAAGCTTCTCCTCGCTCGACCGGTCTACCTGGATAGATGCTAACCGGCCGTGTCGGATTTGACCTAGTTCATCCAGCCGAGGAGGGCAATGGAACTCTCGAGCAGCGTCAACATGACCGCCGCCAGGGCGATCCCGGCCCACCCGAGGACGAAGGTCGCGATCGCGGTCGCCACCGCTTTGGCGCCGCCGGGGCCGTTGCGGAGTGCGTCGTGGCCGATCTTGATCGCCGCCGCCGACCCCACGACCAGGGCGGCGACCGCCCCCAGCACCAGCGCGAGGAGGAGATTGGTCACCGAGCGGGAGGCATGGTAGGCGATCCACCCCGTAGCCCCGAGGGCCGCGGTGCCGACGACGGCGACGGCGACGGAGACGGCCGTTCCCGCTCGACCTCCCCGGTGTTCAGCGCGATGTCCTTGAGTCATCGTCCTCTCTTACCCGCATGAACCTGAGATCATCACATCGGGTCGTCCGGCGCCGCCGGCCCCTCGGTCGGACCCTCGGAGCGGAGGTCGCCCAGCAACTCGTCGAGTGTCATCCCTACTCCCTGGGCGCTCGGGACCTCACTCCCGAAGGCAATCGCGTCGTCTGCCAGCACGGCTCGTTCCAGCTCGCGGTGCGCGTCGGCGGGGTCTTCGCCCCACAGGTCCCACACGAGGCCGCGGATGCCGGTCGTCTGGATCGCGGCGATGTCGCCGAGGCGGGCGTCCGGCTCTACGTTGTGGAGCCCCCGGCCGACAAGGAACCCTTCGAGGGAGGCCTTCTCCGCGTCGGCATCCGGGACTCGATCCCGCACCAGGAGCACGCGCGGAGCTATGCGGACCGCGAGCACGGTCATCCGGTGGGCGAGCAGCTGTGCGTCCTCTATGTGCGCCTCTTCGGACGAGCCGGTGCGGGCCCCCGAGAGGAACGCGTCGAGCAAGTCCTCGAGGGCCAGCCGGGGACCGGTGGGCTCGCCGTAGGGAGGGAGAACCGAGCCGGGCACCCCTATGCGTCAGCGCTTGGCCGCGAGGCGCTCGGCTTTCTCGGCGATCCCGGGTAGCGCGCGGGCGGTCTCCTCGAGGATCTGATTGACCTTGCCCACGCCGGGCCCGATCACGTTTAGCTGTTGCTCGACCGCCCGCACCCCGAAGGTGACTTTGGCGAGCGTGGCCGCGATCGAACGGAGGTGCTTCGAGACGATCGAGAGATAGATCGCCAGAACGACGACGAGCGCAACGATTTCGAGAATGGTCAGCGTCATCAGCATCCTGAAGCTCATAGCTTCGACCCCAGGAGCTCGTCGTGCCGGAGTGCCTCGCGCTTGACCTCTTCGAGGACCGCCGCCGTCTTGTTGAGCTGCCACGTGGTGGCGGTGTTGGCGGCAAGCCGTTTCGCCATCTCCCACACGCCGAAGACGTTCACGTCGATCTCCTGCACGATCCTCAGCAGGAGGGTCAACAGGGCGATCACCACGGCGATCACCACCGCCCCGATGCCGAGGCTGATGTACCACATGGTTAGTTCCTGTGCCGGTAGCACTCGCTCACCCCCCCAGGACCCCGCGAGCGGCTTTGGCCGCTTCGAGGATCCCCTTGGCCGACTCGTTGATCTTCTGCACATCCCACAACGGCAGAGAGTTGGCGCGGCCTTCGTCGAGAGCCGCAATGGCGTCGAGTGCCTGCCTCGAGATGCGAGCGGCCATCGCCAGGATCACCGCCACGACGACCACGACGACGACGATTACCGTGAAGGCGATCGCCAGCCCCAGGTACCAACCGAACAGGTGGGGGTCCCCACCTTCGTGCCCCGCCAGCAACATTCGCTCCCCCGATCCTCGAGAAACGCTTCCTGGTAGATGCGGCGCGCACATATTAGACCGTGGCCGCGCCGCCTGCAAAGCGACCGCATTTTTGGCCGATTTGACTGATTCGTATATGTCGCAGTCAAATAGCGGCCTGTGGCCCTCCCATCAGGGGACGGCAGGCATAGGGGGAAGATGAGCGCGAGTCGCCGGTTCGAGCGGAGCGTGCATGTCTTGTCGGCGGACAAGGTCGTTTCTCCGTGTTCCGCTCCCTGCAACACCTTTTCTGTCATTCTTCACGACACTTCGTACGTTCGTGCGTTGTTGGGGTGGATCGTCTAGCGGGAGGTGGCTCTATTGGGGGCAACGAGAGGTACGGCCGGACGCCGGCGTGTGACCGGTGAACACGGCTTCGTAAACATCGTCATTCTGGGCGTGGTGGTACTTGCGGTCGGCACGGCCGCATTGCTGCTCGGCCGGACCGTCACCGCAGCGCAGCGGATCAACGAAAAGGCAGGTCGCATCGCAAAGACCGGCCGCGGCATCAACATCGCAACGGATGCGGTGATCCAGCTGAACCGGACGAACGACACCGCGGGCTCGATCCTCAAGACCGCCGAGCCGCTCGAAGGAAAGCTCGACAAGATCGTGTCGCTCGCGCAGTCCATCGACAAACTCGGTGGGTCGATCAACTCGACCGCCGGAAAGATCAACTCGACGGCGAAGGACATCGGCGGGTCCGCCGTTACCATCGGCGGGACGGCCGGCGAGGTCAACTCGACGGCCAAGGGGATCAACTCGGTGGTCGCGGAGATCCTCGACGTCGCCCGTCGCATCGACACCGACGTCAGGCTGATCAACCAGAACCTCGAGCCGACGCTTGCTCTGGCGAGAGGTATCAAGGGCGACACCGGCAACATCTTGAACCAGGCGCAAGCGGCTCACGCGAACGCAGCGTGCATCGACAACAAGGTCGGATCCACCGGCCGCGACGGACACTGCGAATAGGGGGGCTGAGACATGTCACAGGCAGGTTTCAGGCAAGCTCCTTGGGCGAGATCGTCGGACGCCCCAACCTCCCGGCCCGACCAGAACGCGTCCCGCTGGATGTGGATCTGGATCACCATCGGCGTCCTCGTCGTCATCGTAGTCATCGGTTTCCTTCTGGGCATCGTCGGAGCGCTCGAGTCGATCGACACCGCCCTCAAGGAGGCGGACACGGCGGTCACGGGCGCCGGAGGCGACGTGCAACCCCTTCCCGATCACGTGGCCAATATCAACGGCTCGCTGCAGCAGATCGACACCGCGCTGAAGCCGGTGCCGGGACAGGCGGATGAGATCGTTGCGTCGCTCGGGTCGATCGAGGGGTCGCTGGTCGACGTCGACAATTCCCTCATCGACACGTCCGGGTCGCTGAGCGATACGTCGGGCTCGCTCGTGTCGACCTCCGACTCCCTCGTCAACACGGGCGGCGTGCTGAGCGGCGTCCTCGGAGTCGGTCGGCAGATCGAGTCCACGCTTGAAAGCGCTCAGAATCAGAGCAGCCTCGGCACCAACGAGATCTGGCGGCGAGTCGCCACGATCAACGCGGCGCTGCGCCCGGCCAAGGCGGACACCGGCAACATCATTCCGAACCTGAAGGAAGTCAACAAGCACCTGGAGAGCATCTGTCGTGGATTGGGCCCGGGCCAATGCTGAGCCGGATCCGCTCCGCGGCAAGCCGCGAGGCGGGCCTCGCCGGGATAGCCCTGGTCATCGTGATCGCGTGGGCGTTGGCGGCAGTGATGATGCTCACCGGCACGCTGATCGCAGCGCAGCAGATCGACGACCGCGTCGCGACGATCTTGGGCGAGGTGAGTCCCATCGACGACGACCTCGACTCGGTGAAGCTGGCTCAGGAGACCGACAGGATCGCGAAGGACATCCTCACGGCGGCCGAGCCGCTGTCGGGCCAGCTCGACCAGGTGATCGAGGCCGCCGGAAGCATCGACCAGTCGGTGACGACCATTCTCGAGAGTGCAGAGGAGATCAACGCAACCGCCAAGGACATCAACGGCTCGGTGAAGGGAATCGGATCGGATGTCTCGGAGATCGGCAGCTCGGTCGGCACCATCGACTCCAACCTCCGGGCCGTCCTGCAAGAGGTGCGGACCATCGAGCCCGGGGTGGCGGCCATCAACGTTAAAGCCGCCCAGGCAATTGCGCTGGTGCGGGGGATCACGAACGACCTCGACCGCGTCCTTGCGCTCATCAAGGGACACGGACGGCCCGGAAACTCGAACCTTCACGGCCATGCGAACTCGATCGACTGCAGCGCCGCGTTGTCGGGACGATCGGAGCACTGCGGCGAGTAAGCCGAGCTAGGAAACGAAAAGGTGCTTTTTCAGGGCCGGCTCATTGCGAGCCGGCCCTGAAGCTGTTTGCGACCTGATCGAAGATCGGGGCGAGCTCCGGAAAACTTTTTGTGGGGAGCGCCTGGAAGACGATGGTGATCATCGTCTCGCCGCGGAACAAGAAGTAGTGGGAGTGCACCCCTCTCTTGCCGGTGCCGGAATCCCTGAACGAGTAGAAGTAGAAGAGCCCGGGGAGGCCGCCCAACCTGATGGGCTCGGGCTTGGCCAGGATCTTCACGTTGCGTCCCGCTCTCACCAGGCTGTCGGTGAGGGTCTTCGCCTGACGCAGGTTGTCCTCGGTCACGGCGAACCCCGGCTGCAGCACCCGCACGAGAAGCGAATCCCGACCGTTCGGCGTCGCCACGAGCCGCACCTGTGGGTCGCTCGACTCGAGGCGCTCCCACGAGCCCGGATACGCAACCGAGAACCCGGCTTCCTCGTCTTCGAACAGGACGAAGCCGTCGGGCACCGGGGCCGGGGAGGTCGTCGGCGTGGGCGACGCACCGGGTGACGGGGACGGAGCAGGGGTCTCGGGGGCGGCGTCGAAATTCGGCTGTGGAACGAGCTGGCGCCCGACGAACATCCCCCCCAGCAGGAGGGCTACGGCGGCGACTCCCAGCACGAGCGGTTTCACTGCGGGCTCCTTCGATGATCGGTCGTTACGGCGCGGTCACAAATGTGAGGTCCGGGTTTCACGTAAACGGGACTAAGTGTTAGGCTCATCTAGTACGGAGCGACGGATGATATCGGTGGCGGAAGACCTGCGTCGCACAGGGCGCAGCTGACCGGAGAGGGATGTCATGGCGGAAGCCCATACTTCACATGGTAAGCGGCCCGAAGAGCTGTCTCCGGAGGACCCTTTTGCGTCGGTCGGGATGCGCAGCGCGGCCTCCGTGCTGCCCCAGGCGAACGCCCTCATGCAGCTGGGCCCCCTGGAGAAGCTGTACCTCTTCTGGCTCGTCGGCGGCTCGTGTGACGGCTGCACGATCGCGGTGACGGGAGCGACGAACCCCCGGGTCGAGCACCTCTTGAACGGGATCGTTCCGGGGCTCCCCAAGATCGAGCTCATCCACACCGTCACGTCGGTGGAGGCCGGCCCGGAGTGGGTGCACAACCTGTTCATGGCAGAGCGCGGCGAACTCGACGCGCCGTTCGTCGTCGTGTGGGAAGGCTCGATGTTCGACGAGACCCGCTCCGGCGACGGCTACTTCATGGGTCTCGGCGAGGACCCCGAAACCGGACGCACGATCACGTCGGCCGAGTGGATGCGGCGGATCGCACCCAAGGCGGCCGCGGTCGTCGCGATCGGAACGTGCGCGACCTGGGGAGGCATTCCCGGTGCAGAAGGGAACCCGACCGGGTCGATGGCGCTTATGGATTATCTCGGCAAGGACTACCGCAGCGCCTTCGGCGTCCCCGTCGTGAACGTCCCGGGCTGCTCGCCGATCGGCGACAACTTCATGGAGACCGCCGCCGCGGTCGTTCTCTTCCTGCAGGGGCTGGCGCCGTTGCCGGAGTTCGACGAGCTCGGGCGTCCGGCGTGGCTGTTCGGAGAGACCGTCCACCGCCACTGCCCCCGCGCCGGCTACTACGAAGAGGGCGTGTTTGCCAAGTCTTACGGCGACAAGGAGTGTCTCGTCGAGCTCGGCTGCTGGGGCCCGGTGGTTCAGTGCAACATCGCCGAGCGCGGCATCGTAAACGGCACCGGTGGCTGCATGCAGATGGGCGGTATCTGCATCGGGTGCACCATGCCCGGCTTCCCCGACAAGTTCTCACCGATCTACTCGATGCCTCCGGGCTCGATGATTTCGTCCACGACCTCGCGCATGGTCGGCGGGTTCATCCGACGCATGCGGCGCGTCACCATGGAGGACAAGAACAGGACTCCGCGGTGGGAGGGGCGGGATACTCCGTCGGGGTGGGCCCGCTACCACCAGAAGCCGAGCGGCTCGGCGACCCTGATGCACAAGCTTTACCGGGCATATCAGCACACGAAGATCGGCGGCTAACCGATCATGGGCGAGGGAGAGATGGTGACGCGTCATGTGCTTTAAGAACCTTCCGATCGAATTCGACGAGAACGGCAAGGCGCGGGTCAAGGAGGGCGTGGCCGATGCCTACGCACTCGACGGCGAGCAGGCCAAGAGCTACACCAAGAGGATCCAGCGGCCGGTATCGGGCGGTGCGGTCGCTACGAAGGGCAAGGTGCGCGACTGGATGATCGACCCGATCACCCGCGTCGCCGGCGCCCTGGCCATCCACGTCGGGCTCGACGTCGAGAAGCGCGTGGCGGTCGAGTCGCACTCGATGGCCATGCTGTTCCGCGGCTACGAGATCATCCTGCAAGGGCGCGACCCGCGCGACGCTATCGACATCTCCTCGCGCGCGTGCGGAGTGTGCGGCGGCGTGCACGCGGCCGTGTCGTCCCAGTTGCTCGACATGGCGTTCGGGGTCAAGCCACCCCCCATGGGCGTTGCCGCGCGCAACCTCGGTGCCGGGGCCGAGATGCTCTACGACCACCCGATTCACCTCGGGCTGCTGTCGGGGCCGGACTACTCGACCGCGCTCGTGCAGGTCACCAACCCGGAGATCGTGAAGAAGGCCGCGACCACACCGGCCCCCCACGCGAACATCCACGGCTACAAGACCGTCAAAGACATCATGGATGCGATGAACCCGCTCACCGGGGCGATCTATCTCGAGGCGATCGAGTTCACCCGCCTCGGGCGCGAGATGTGCAACTACATGTTCGGTAAGTACCCGCACCCCTCGACGCTCATCCCCGGGGGCGTGATGACCACGCTCTCCACCACGAGCTTCAACGAGTTCTACAGCCGGTTGATCAAGTTCTTCGACTACTCGAAGCGCATCGCCGGCTGGTGGGACGACGTGCTCGACTTCTTCCTCGACTGCAACCCCGACTACGCCCTCGTCGGCGCCCGCCCCAACAACCTGATCCAGACGGGCATCTGGGACGACCCGTGGGGCTACGACCCCGTCTACGAAAAGCTCGGCGAATTCGGCAACATGCGGTGGTCGATGCCGGGCATCATCCGTGACGGCGAGCTCGTGACCACGAACCTGCACGACATCAACAGCGGGCTCGAGGAGTTCGTGACCCACTCGTTCTACGACGAATGGACATCCGGAAGCAACGCGAAGTACGCGACCGATCCCATCGGAAACCCGATTTCCCCGTACCACTTCTGGAACAAGACGACGATCCCGCGGCCCGAGGGCCGGAACTTCAAGGAGAAGTACTCGTGGGACGTCGCCCCGCGCTGGGACCGGGCCGTCATGGAGACCGGGGTCTACGGGCGCATGTGGACCACCGCCGCGGCCAACGTGATGAAGGAGAACGACTTCATCCAGACCACCGGCGACGGCCTCAAGATGCTCATGCCGAAGTTCGAGCTCCCCGAGATGGAGCTCGAGTGGAAGATTCCCACGCAGATCAACGCGTTCGAGCGAAACCGCGCCCGTGCGTACGCCGTGTCGTTCACGGCTGCGATCACGATGAACATGCTGCTGCAGGCGTTCGAGCTGTGGCGCAAGGGTGAGACGAAGGCGTGGACACAGTTCAAGATCCCGAAGGGCGAGATCGTTGCGTGCGGGTACACCGAGGCCGGCCGTGGCTATCTGTCGCACCACATGATCATGGACAAGGGCCGGATCGTGAACTACCAGATCTGCACCCCGTCGACGTGGAACGCGGCGCCGCAGGATCCGTTCGGCAACCCGGGGCCGTACGAGGAGGCAGTCATCGGCACGCCGCTGCTCGAGAAGACGGCCGACGACGAGCTGAAGGGGATCGACGTCCTCCGGGCGATCCGCTCGTTCGACCCGTGCATGCCGTGCACCACGCACCTCGACACCGGTAAAGGCGTGATGGTTCGAGAGATCAACTCCTGCTCCTGCACGCTCGAGTAGCTCTGGGGACCGAGAGGAAGGTACGCGTCCTCGTCGCCGGCGTCGGGAATCCCTGGCTCAGGGATCTCGACTTCGGGCCGCAGTTCGTTCGCCGCGTGGCGAACTACGAGTGGCCCCAGGATGTCGCGATCGAGGACGCCTCGGTCTCGGCACACCGCGTGCTGCACCTGTTGCAGGAACTCCGGCCCGAACGAGTAGTGTTCGTGTCGGGGTTCCCGCGCGGTGACGCTCCGGGGACGGTCAGGCGGTATCCGGTGGATCAATCGGCGATGCCCGACGATGAAGACGTGGCGGCGATGATGGGCGAAGCGGCCGGGGGTGTGATCGACTTCGATCACACGCTGATCGTCGCCCGTTACTTCAAGGCTCTTCCGGAGGACACGATGGTGATCGAGATAGAGGCCGAGGACACCACGTTCGGGACCGGCTTCTCTGATTCCGTCGAAGACAAGCTCGAGCACGTCATCGGTCTCGTTCGCGAGGAGGTGGCGCGGTGAGCGACGTGGGGACACCACAGGATGGTCTTTCCGGCCATGCCGAGGCCCAGGAGCTCGACCTCGATGAGGCTTTCTCCCACATGGGCAGGTTGATCGGCGAACTCGATGCCGAAGCCGATCCCGAGCTGCGCGACAAAGTCTTCGAGCTTCTCGATTGGATCGACGGGTTTCATCGTGAGGCGGTGACGCGCATCGTGGGCCTTCTTCCTTTCGACGCTTTCCAGGCGCTCAGGGAGGACCCGGTAATCGATCGGTTGATCGAGACCTATTCGGAGGACGAAGAGGAGCCGGAGGATCTGGCGGAGTCGCTCGAGGAAGCGCTCGACGAGATTCGACCCTATTTGCATTCGCACGGCGGCGAGATGGAAGTTCTCGACGTCACGGGCGGCGTCGTTAGGTTGCGCCTCATGGGGTCGTGCGACGGCTGTCCCTCCAGCACGATCACGCTCACGCAGGGCGTCGAGAAGATCCTCAAGGAGAGGTGGCCCGGCTTCCGGAAGATCGAGGTCGAAGGGCTGGAAGAGGAGAAGAAGGAAGCGCCGCAGAAGCTGCTGCAGATTCAGAACCTCAGAAAGGGATGACCCTTCCCCTCGATGAGATCGTTTTCAGGACGAGGGCACTTGCTCAGGCCCATCCCTTCTCTCGCAGGGCGCAGTCCTATTTCATGCATGCGATCGGGTTAGAGCGCAAGAATCAGTCCGCCGAAGAGATCGGGATCTGGGCCGGCTACGCGATGACCGTCGGCTACTGCCTGCGCAAGCTCGAGGAGTCGGACGCATCGGGAACCCCGAGTATTCCGGAGGATCTAATCGTCGTGTCGGATCTCGAGGAGCTCACGGACGACATCGCCGAGCGGATCAGCGACGAACGAGCGGATGGACTCCTTCTCTACCCCGAGCCGCTGGTCGTCGACGCGCTCGACCGCATCATCGCGGGAGAGGTCGAACGAAGGTTGTCGCACGGCTCCGACGAGATCGATCGGGAGACGTTTGCGACGCTCGAGAACTACCTCGCGTGGTGGACGTTGAAGGGTTATGCCCTTCGGGTTGCGGAAGTGCTGACGGAAAAGGCCGCCCCTGCGTGATTCCGCCGGTCACGCAAGCTGCTGCTCGATGACTCCGAGAGCCGCCGGCTCGATCGACTCCCAGGTAGTTCCGTTCTCCTTCGTGACGGTGACCGAGCCGGGAAGGAGCATCACCGCGGCGATGCCCTCCACTGCCAGCAGTGCGTCCGCAAGCGGTTCTTGTGTTTGGGCCCCGGAGACGAAGAAGCGCCCCTTTGCTTGATCCTGAACCCCCCGGTTCACGAGGTATCTGCGGGCGTTGGGATTGGGCGTCTCTTCCGAGCGAATGTTGATGTCCGGCATCGGCAGAGTCTACGGGTTGGTGGGCGAAGCCGTCGGGCCGTGCGGGTCCTGTTTGTGCCGGTTAGGATGTCGGCCGTCCTTTTGATGCCAGTGCCGCGAAGGGTGGCGGGCGCATGCCCAGAACCGGCGAGCTGTGCGAGTACTCGGGAACGTACGTCGACAACCACCTGCACGAAGCCGAGGTCGTCGAAGGTGTGGCGTTCCCGCCCTGTGCCGACGGCGACACGTGGTGGTGGCACGAAGATCTCCCCATCGTCAAGCAGATGAGGTACGAGGCGACGCGCGCGCCCCGACCCGGCGGGCTGCGGGATCTCGTCCGGGAGCGGATGGAAAAGCAGGGGTGGCCGCGCGAGGCGATCGAGGAGGAGTTGCGCCGCCTCACCTGAGGCGGGCTCGCGGTACCTACCCGGATGTCTGCCCGGGACCGCGGGGCGGCGCCGCCTGCTCTCCCTGGAACGTCCCCCCGATCGGCTCGTCGCCCGAGGTTCCGGGCTTGGCGCCCTTGTAACCCTCGGGCGTATCCTTCGGCCCGCCCGCGGGACGTTCGATGTTCTCCTGTGAATGGGCGACCTTCCCCACCTGCGGGGTGGCGTGCGCGCCGACTTTGCGGAGCGGCCGCCCATCCTTCGGACACTTGACGTGGTCCTCGTCGTAGACGGTCCCGCACGTCAGGCACTCCCACGTGGACGGCCCGATGCCGGCTCCCGACCGATCCTCGGTCGGGACCTCCGTCGCCTCGGGCGGCTCGGGGTACTTCGGTGCATACTCGTCGACCTTGCTCTCGGCCGGCTGATCGTTGCCCTTCTCGTTCATCTGCTTCCTCCTTCGCTAGATGAAACTCCCATATAGATGCCCAGCGCCACTACAAATAGAACCTGGATCCGCGGCTTTACTCCTTGTGCGAAGCGCCGTTGCCGTCGAGCAGCTCCCGGATGGCCGCGGTTCCTTCTTCCACGCTCATTGCGGCCAGCTCGGCGAGCGACCGATCGAGCTCGGCCACGAGGAGGTCGGCGACGAAGAATCCCGTTCGCCACTTTCCGTCTACGAGGCCGCTCCCGAAGAACAGCTCCACGCCGTCGGGGTCGTCCAGCCCGGCGCGGAACGCGTCGACGAGTTCGTTTCGATGTTGTCGGCACCAGGGAAGCCACTCCTCGAACCCTTCGTGGCCGTACCAGAAGTACTCGTCCTCGGGGCGACCGGGCACGATCTCGCGGGCGGCCTTCATGGCAACTCCTTCGTAAAAGGTCATCCACGCGAGGTCGTCCTGCGGACCCGCTTCTCCGAGCGCGATCTCGTGCCACGCATGCGTGTCTTCGTGCGCCACCAGCGTTCTCGTTCCCGGCGCCGACTGGAACCACTCGAGGCAGTGGAACAGCGCAACGCGCCCGTCGATGCGCCCCACGGCGGCGTTGGCCGAAAGGGTTCCCACCATCAGCACGTGCAGCGGGGTCTCCTCCTTGACCACACCCAGCGCGTCCCGGATCACCGGATCGAGCTCTTCGATCGCGGCCCGTACCGGGTCGCGCGCCTCTTCGATGCGGGCGCGCACCTTCGACAGCTGCCGCACGACTGCATGCGCGCCTTCCGGCGCGCCGTGCGTCGCGAAGAATCCATCGAATACATCGGGATGCGCGTTGACGTAGTGCTCCCGCCACAGCTGCTCCCGGATCAACGGGGATTCCAGGCCTGCTTTGCGCGCAAACGAGAGAAACGAAGGCGTGATGTCCAGCACGTCTACCACCGGCTATCGAGTCCGGCCGGCTAGGGCGTGAACGGGGTCGTCGGAGAACCGGTGCGGGTCAAGAACCTGGACGCTGTTCGGGGCCGGCCGACACCTTGTCTCTGAGGCGGGAGATGTCGTCCGGTGAGAGCGCCCGCTCCGGATGCTTCTTCGCGATGTGCGATGTGAGTTGCGCGAGGAGCTGATCCGCCATGCTTCCCCGATCGGCGCGCTCCACCGACTCGTCGAGCTCGGCAACGTAGTCGCAGTCGGCCACGCCGCTGACCTCGGCGCACCTGATCGATTCGACCGCCGCGCCCTCGTGGATGTTGTCCTGTTCCGCCATCAGCCTCACCACCCCTTTCGGAAGCCGCTACATGACCAACGCATGTAGTGTGAGCGTCACCTTACCCCGAGAAAGGCGAGCAAACATGAGCGGTGTCTCCGGAACCCCGGACGATTCCGTCGATCCCAACGTGCTGCACGACACGTTGCTCGGGCTGGTGGGCGACGTGAAGGCCGAGTTCGGCGAGCGCGAGCCGACCGAGGAAGAGCTCCGCCGCTACCTTGCCGACCGGCTCCGCAACGAGGGGAAATCGGACGCAGAGATCGAGGAGATCCTGGGGGCGCTCGGGTAGCCGCGGGGGCTATGCGTCGAGCTCGGCGACGACCACTCGCCGCTCGGAGCTGCATTGCGCAAAGAAGCCGCCGAGGTCGGAGAGCAGGGTCCAGCAGCCGGGATGCGTGTAGGTGGCCCCGAGAAGCGACAGGCACGCCTCCTCGACCTCCGGCGTCGCGATCTTCCACCACGAATCGCATAGAGCTTTCACCTCGTCGTGGTCGAGCCATCCACCGGGTCGAGTGCCGGCTGCGACGTGCCATGCCTTCCACCATTCGGGTCCATCGGCCGCACGCGGGTTCTCGGGGTTACTTCCGTCTAACGATGCGAGCAAGGTGCCTGCCTCCGGCGCTACCTGTTGGGCCGCGTCGAGGAGGATGTCGTAGCCGGCGAAATCGTGCGCCGCGAGGAAAGGATCCTTTTGCAGGGCGCGTCGATGCCAGATCAAGTCGAACAAGCCCCTGCGACGAGCTTCCTCTTGATCTTCTTCCCAGTTGTCTTCAAAGCTGTGTGCCGCCCATGGGTGCCCGGCCTCGTCCCTGAGGAGCGACGTGAGTTCGTCTTTGTCGCCCTGTAGGAACTTGTCGACCAGCTCCAGGATGGGTTCGGGAAGGACGCCGACCAGTCCGAACGTCCTGAGCTCCACCCGGCGCGCGCCGGCGGCGCGCCGGGAAGATCCGGTCTCGGGCCCGTGAGACATGCTACTCAAGGTACTCCTTCATCTCTGCCGCCGCCCGCGCCATCGCCACCGGCGAGTAGCTTGTCAGCTGCAGAGTCTTTCCGCCTTTCCCGCTCTCGATCTTGAAGGTAACCGTCGCCTTTGGGTTGCGCATGAACCAGCCGCCGGAGGCGCGCATGAGCGCGGCGAGAGCTTCCGCCTCCGAGAAGCGCGCGGTGAACACCCGGGGAGTCCCCTCCGTCTGTCCCAAACCGTGCCCTCGCTGGAGCGTGGCCAGCCGGCCTGCCTCCGTTGCCAGCATCGCCATGAGTCGGTCGAGCGACTCGGCTTCCTCGGGGGTGTTCACGACGGCGGGGAGAATCACCGTGATCTTCAGTTCGGACATGTGGTCACAACGCGCTCGAAACGAATCGCTCGAGCTGCTCGAGGTTGCGGCACTCGAACATCCCATCGGTGCTCTGCGCCAGTTCGCCGGCGATCGAATCGGCCGAATCCCAATACTCGTTGGGCTCGGGGTTGAGCCACCACACCCGGTGGACGTTTCTCTTGATCTCGGCAAGGACGTCGGCGCCGCTGGTCCTCTGGTTGTTACGAGCGTCTCCGACCACGAGCATCGTTGCCCGGGGGGAAAGCTCGCACCCGTACCTGTGCCAGAACTGAGACAATGCGTTTCCGTACCACGACTGACCGTCGAACGCGACGACGTTCGCTTCTGCATCGATCCTCTCGAGCGCGCGAACGAAGTCGTCGGACACGCACAGCTTGTCGCTCACCTCATCGACGCCATCGACGAACACGAACGAGCGTACGCGCTGAAACTGCGTCGCCAACGCGTAGACGAGTTCCAGCGTGAACCTGGTGAAGTTCCGCATCGAGCCGGAGATATCGCACAGCACCCACAGCTCCGGCTTGCCGCCCACCGGCCGGCGCCAGCGGGGCTCGACCGGAGCGCCGCCGAACGACAGCGAACGACGGATGGTCCGCCGGACGTCGAGCCGGCCCCTGCGGCCCGCCCGGCGCTTGTGTGACAGACGAGCCGCAAGGCGACGGCTCAACTGATAGATCGCAGCTCTCATGCTGTCGAGATCGGATTCCTTAGCCCACAAGAAGTCGACGGTCTCGGGTTCTCTCGGCCTCGCCTCGTCCAGTTGGCTCTGGAGGTCGACCCCAACCTTTCGACGGCGACGAATCTCTTCGGTGACGTCGTCCGAGAACTCCTTCATCCGGTCGCGGAAATCCTCCTCGATGAGGCGCCGGTCGAGCGCGGTCTCTCCCTTGCCTTGAACGTCGTCGTGCACGAGACGCCGCAACATGTCCTCCAGGTCCACGTGCCGAAGCGCCCGGTATCGGTAGTGCTCGTCGGACACGGGCGCCCCCGGCTGGACGCCGGCGCGGCCCTGAACCATCTGCGAAGCGATCTGCTTGAGCGCCGGTCGGTCCATGTTCTTGAGGGCCCGAGCGAGGCGATCCTCGACATCTTCGCCGGAGGGTTCGACCTCGCCCCCGTCATCGGGCGCGGGACGCGTCAACGGAAAGAGAATGTCGAAAAGCCTGTCGAACGCCGCCACGGCGGCAGGTTCTTTGGCGAGGGTTGCGCGCAGCGCGATCTTGAACTCGTCCCGGTCCCCCAGGTCGACGGCACACAATCCGTTGACCGCATCCTCGACTTCCGCTACCGACACGGGGACTCCCCAGTTGCGGAGCTCGGAAGCGAGATCCGAGACGGCGCTAGTTATCGTCATCCGTGGCTCCAAAACGTTCCGCAAGGGCGGTCGACAGATCGGCCGGATGCTTTAGCAAGCTACCCGCGGTACGCGCAGCAATCTCCTCGTCGACGTGGTCGACCCCGAGTGCAACCAGCGTTCTGGTCCAATCCAGCGTCTCGGCGATCGACGGCGCCTTCTTCAAGTTCAAGCCTCGAAGGGAGCGAACGATGCGGGCCACGCGCTCGGCGAGCTTTGCGTCCGCCTCGGGGACCCGCTTGAGGATGATTGCCCGTTCTCGCTCGAGCGAAGGGTAGTCGAGCCATAGGTACAGGCATCGTCTCTTGAGCGCTTCGGAGAGCTCGCGTGTTGCGTTGGAGGTAAGGATGGTGAGCGGGCGGGTCTGTGACCGGATCGTCCCCAGCTCGGGGATCGTGACCTGAAAGTCGGACAAGGTTTCGAGTAGCAATGCTTCCGTTTCCATCTCGATTCGGTCGATCTCGTCGATGAGGAGGACGACCGGCTCGGGCGACCGTATGGCTTTGAGCAGCGGGCGCTCCAGCAGGTAGGGCTCCGAGAAGATGTCCTCTATCGAAGCGCCGCCGGCGCCTCTGCCGTCCGTTTGTAGCTGCAGCAGCTGTTTCCGGTAGTTCCACTCGTACAGGACCTTGGACTCATCGAGCCCCTCGTAGCATTGGAGCCGGATGAGCGGCCTTGCCCATGAGTCGGCCGCCGCGCGTGCCAGTTCGGTCTTGCCGGTTCCGGCCGGGCCTTCGACTAGCAACGGCTTACCCAGTCGCTCCGCAAGGAACAACGACGTTGCGGTCGACTGATCCGACAGATACCCGGCGCGTTCCAGTGCATCTGCTACGCCTGCAGTAGTTTCCATCCCGCCCCCGATGGTTTCTTTGCTCATGACCGCCACCTAGTATCAACGGTCATGAGGATCTTGGTGGCCGGGGTCGGCAACCTGCTGCGTGGAGACGACGGATTCGGCGTCGAAGTCGCTCATCGGTTGCAGAACATGACGCTTCCGGCAGGCGTGACGGTCGCCGAAACCGGCATCGGCGGAATCCACCTCGTCCAGGAGATACTGGCCGGCTACGACGCGATGATCGTGGTCGATGTGGTCGATCGCGAGAAGAGCCCGGGTACCGTCATGGTGATCGAGCCCGAGATCGAAACGACCGAGGGATTGTCTTTCCAGCAGAAAATGGACTATCTCGCAGACATGCACTACACGAAGCCGTCAAAGGCGCTGATGCTGGCGCGGGCGCTGCAAATCTTGCCGGAGCGCTCCCTGCTGGTCGCGTGCCAGCCGGAGGACGCGGAGCGTTACGGCGAGGGTCTATCGCATGCGGTCGAGCATGCGGTCGATGTCGCCGTAAAGGAGATTTGCAACTTGATCGACGAGTTGCAGGCGGAACCGAGGGTGGGGGAGGACGTCGGTGACTGATGCACGCGCTCCCGCCGCCACTCCGGAGGAACAGGCAGACGCGGCTCGGGCAACCATCACCCGGCTCGAGGAACAGCTTCGCAGGACGCCGAAAGTGAGAAGTTTCGAGCGGGGTGTCTTGCGCTACCAGCTCGGCCTGGCGTACCAGGAGCTTCCCGTTGGGGAGCGCTCGATCAACCTGAGCCGTGCGGTGGCGTCGCTCGAGAAGGCGGCGAATCTGTTCGATCCGGCCGCGCAGGGGACGGAGCATGGGCGCACGCAAAATGCCCTCGGCGCGGCGCTGAGAGAGCTGGGCCAGCGAGAAGAGGCGGTGACCGCCTTCCGTCGGGCGGCCGAGCTGTTGCCGGCACAGGCGAATCCCGGTGAGCACGGCGCCGCCTTGAACAACCTCGGTCTTGTACTGTCCGAGCTCGGGCGCCGCGACGAGGCGATCGGCGCATTCGAGGAGGCGCTTGTGGCCTTCTCGGCGCCCGCACTCGTTCGGCAGCGCCTCGCCGCGCTGCACAATCTCGGTCAGGCCCTGGCGGCCGGGGACGACCCCACCGAGGTCGCGCGGGCGGTGGAGAGGTTCCGGGAGGCTCTCGATCTCGCCGATCCCGACGAGCACCCTTACCAATGGGCGCTGATCAACCACTCCATGGGCGTCGCCTTCACCGCGATCTCCGATCCGGCGCACGCCGCCGAGTCGTTCACTCAGGCTCTGAGGGTGTTCACGAGGAACCGTTTTCCCTTTCAGCATGCGCTTGCCAAGAACAATCTGGGGCTCGCTTATGCCCAAGTGGGAGACGTTGGCTCGCTACGGCGCGCCGTGGTGGCGTTCGAGGATGCCCTGCAGGTCCTCGACGTTCGCACGCAGCGCGAGCAGTGGGAGCAGGCATACAACAACCTGCAGCTTGCGGAGCGGGCGCTCGAGGAGCGGGGGGAAGCGGGAACCAGGACGGAGCATTTCGTCAGGGTCGCGGCAGAGGAAAGCGGCGCCTCGCTGGTTGCCGTTCTGCGCGACCGCCTCGCCGATTTCACGACGCTTCCCGAGCCGCGCCGCACACAGGTGCTGGCGGAGCTGGACGTTGCCGTTCTGGGTCTCTCCGACGATGCCGCCGCGCGCCTAACGTCGGCATGGCTGAACATCTTGATGGAGCTGCCGCACGAACAATTCGCGGCAGGGCTCCTCGCCCGGATCCAGGTCCACGGGTTGTTGGACGCACCAGGCGAGGCACGGGCGCGGCGCATCCTCGATCACGCGATCCAGAACGAGCTTCTAGCCCCGCAGCGCATCCGCGTCCGCGACACGCTTTACGAGATGGGTTACGAGAGGCCGTCCGGCGACGACTCCCATACCTGATGCCGATCATGAACGACGAAGCCGGCGGCGCGCCGCGAGTTCCGTTTTGCGAGTGGCTTGCGGTTGCGTCGACACGTGCGGGTGCTCACAACGAGGTTGAGTTGAGCCGTCTCCTCGTCGATCGCGGGTGTTACTGCACGCCGGCCACCACGGCAGCGTGGCTGGCGGGCACCCAGGAGCCGTCCCCGGAGAAGGCGCGGCTGATGCTGGCCGCACTCAATGCCGCGATCGCAAACGTCGATGTGTGGGAAGAGTTCGGCCGCTGGAAGGCGGGCGAACCCTTCTTCATCGACGCCGACAACGACAAACGAACCGCGTCTGCCCCCAGCCTCAGCGACGTCGTCGAGGCAGGCGGCCTCCCGCCGCCGCTAACCGACTAGCTGAGCTTCGTGTGTTGGTACGCGCGATAGAGCTTGTGGATCAGCTTCGCCGACTTCGTTGGACCCGGCTGGAACCGGGCCCAGCCGGAGGGCTTGTCTCTGTTCTCCCACCGGGGGGTCAGATTCTTGTCCTGCGCGGTCACCCTGCGCATCCTGCGAATAAATCCACCGACGACTCGTGACGTGGTCGACGACACCAGCGACCCCGGCGCGATCGAGAACATCGGTGAGAACTTGTCGGGGAACGCGGGCATCGTGCACCCGATACATATCCCCCCCATGTTCATGCAGCCGCCGACGCCGTTCACCATGCCGCGCTCGGCGATGTTGCACTGGACGACGGGTCCCCAGCATCCGAGTTCGACGAGGCATTCCTTCTCGCCGTGATGGTCGGCGAACACGCCCTCCTCGTAGTAACCGGCGCGCGGACAGTGACGGTGGACGGTCTCGCCGAACAGCCACGCGGGACGGCCGAGTGCGTCGAATTCGGGCAGCGGGCCCATCCCCTGTAGGAACAGCAGGACGGCGGCCGCGGTCTCCATGAAGTTGTCCCCGATGGGGGAGCAGCCCGGTACGTTCACCACCGGCACGCCGAATGCGCTTCGGTAATCCTGTCCGAGGAAGTCCATGACCGCGACCGACCCGGTCTGGTTTCCGTGCGAGGCGGGGATTCCTCCCCATGTCGCGCAGCTTCCGATGGCGACGACGGCGGCGGCGCCGGGCGCGAGGCGCCGGAGCCAGTCGGTCGTTGTGATGGGCGCCCCCGATCCGGCTTCCTCTCCCAACCTGTAGAAGAACCCGTCGCCGGATAGATCTTCGTCGAAGACCGATCCTTCCCACACGATCACGTAGGGCGCATCCAATTCGTTCCGTTCGGCCATGAAGTGGTTTTCCATGAACGCGGGTCCCGACTCGAGAGCAACCAGCGGGTGAATCAACTCGACGCGCGGCAGTCCGGGCACGAGCCCCGCGATCAACTTCTCGACCGGGGGCTTCGTCGATGCGACCGCGGCCACCGTGCATCCGTCACACGAGCCGCCGTTCAACCAGATCAGGTAGATCTTGTCCATCGGCCCGAGCGCCATCCCGGCGCTGCTCGTCGGTGCAACGATCAACCGGCTGCGCACCGAGTTGGGAGAGAAGACGCTCTCCGGATCGAAGTGGGTTCTGTCGGTCAGGACGTTCGTCATATTCTCTCTCCTGCCCTAGTGGTCCGCGCAGTTCATACACGGATCAAACGAATGAACGACCCGCATCGCGTCGACGCCGGTGAGCTCTCCGTCCGATGCTTCTTCGATTATCGGAGATCCGATAAGAGCCTCCTCGAGCGGCCCCGGGTTATCGGCGTCGTCGCGCGGAGACGCATTCCACGTGGACGACCCGATGATCTGGTAGTTCTGGACGAGGTTTCCTTTGGCATGAACCCAGTGGGCGTTGATGCCGCGTCCGGTCTCCCACAATCCCACGCCCGAGATCTCGTCGCCGGACAGCTTGAGCGGTTCTGTGCTGTTCATCTCGCCGAGACGCGTCAGCTCGAAGCCCTTGAGCAAAGTGATTGCCGCGCAGAGTCCGGCGAAGGCGATGCCGTATGCGTCGGCGCGCAGCCGCTCGAGGGTGTTCACCCGATTCGGGATCTTCCACTCGACCTTCGTCTCGGGTTGAAAGTTCATCGGCACGAGGATTCGGATGCCGTCCCCCGTGCACTCGATGAAGTCGTTGGGCGGGAAGTCATCGCGCAACGCCGTTAGCCACAGCCGCCCCAGCGGGGTCGACTCGACGACCTGCCCTTTCCAGCGCGCCGCGGTCGACCATGAATAGCGCCCGGAGGGATCGAACGGTCCCGGCCGGGGGATGTTTCTCGTGAACCACGGATGGTCCGCGGGCAGCGAAGGGCCACCGCGAACGTCGACTCGCTCCTGGTCGTAATAGGAGTGCCGTACGTGCTCCTCGATCCCGCCGTGTATTTCTGACAGACGATTCGTAACGATGCGGCCGTCGATCATGACGCCGGGAGGCGCCAGGCGCGCGGCCCCGTTCTCGTCGAGCGTCTCGTAAGAGTAGGGCGACCTGACGTCATCCCAGCAACCTGCGTTCAAGAAATTCGCAGGGCGCGCGCCGAGTTCCGCAAAGCGATCGTCGGCTTCGTAGAGGAAGTCGATGACGTCGTCCCACAGGGCACACACCTGCTTCACGTAGTCGACCGATGCGACCAATCGGGTGAAGTACTCGGTGAAGCTTCCCCAGGTGATGGGGATGCCGACTGTTCCGGGGAGGAGGACGGACGGGTGTGGGAACTTTCCGTAGAAAAGGCTGATCATCTCCATCACCCGGCGACCGGCGGGGATGGTCTCGGTCCAGTACTTGCCCGTCAATGGGGTCATCGCCTCCATGATGTCGGCGATGGTCGCGTAGCCGTGAACGGGCGCGTTCGGAGCCGCCGTCGCTTGGGCCTTCGCCCAAACCGAGGGAGTCGTCTCGGCCATCACCGGAGCGCAGTAATCGGGCCCGGCCCGAGTCGCAAGCTGTGCCGCGTGTACCCAGATGGTCTCGGTGCATTGCGCGATGTTGCGCATCACGAGTGCCATGGGCGGGGGCCTCACTCCGGTGGCCATCTCGAGCGCCATCGAAGCCGTGGTCTGGTGAATGCCCCCGCACCAGCCGCACGCGCGCGACACGATGGGTACGGTGTCTCGGATGTCGCGGCCGGCGGCCAGCTTCTCGTAACCCCGGAAGAAGTTTCCCGAGACGTGGGCGTCGGTGATCTGCGCTCCGTCGGTGGTGGCGCGCACGCCGAACCCCCCGCCCACGCGAGTCATCGGGTTAAGATTGAGAACGCCCTGGCGCCGATTCTGCGCAGTGGTCCTCTTGACCGCCTGCCGTGTTCTTCCCACCCCGGGCTCCTTTCTTCCCCACAAGATGCAGCGGTCTGCCCTGTGCCGCAATATATAGAGTGAGCGGCTATATGCGCACTGCTACGTGTAAGGGGCATATACCGACGGAAAGCAAGACGAGGCTAAGGAGCAAACGTGGGAGACCCTTTCGTGCCCTCCGGTGACGACCCCGGCGCGGATCTCGAGCCGGAGGAGGCCGCCAGCGAGGGAGTTCTCGCCGCGGCAGAATTGTTCTTCCATACGGTAGCCGCGGGAGACGCGCGCGGGTTGTGGGAGCAGTTTTCCGAGGCGGCGCGCGCCTATATTCTCAGCCTCGGCCACGAGCGCGGAATGGATTTCGACCTCACCTCGAGATTGCGCTCCGGCACTGCGAGCGAGGAGGAGGTCGACGATTTCCTTGGCGACCTGATGACCGGCATCCAAAGGGACCTCGCCGGCGTCGACTTTGCCCGCCTCGCGTTCGAGTCGAAGGCGGAGCCGGAGGCGCCGATGCAGGTCCGCGTTCACTACCTGGTGCGGCTGGGGCCGGACTCGCCGGACTTCCTCACCGCGGTGTCCGCCGGCTCGATCGTGTTTTCCCTCGAAGGCGACGAATGGAAGATCGAGCGCTTGGTTCCCCGTCCGGGGGACGACGGAGGCGATCGGAGCACGTGACGGATCAGGAGGCGGCGGACAGGCTCGGGGCGAAGCTCGACACCGAGCGCCTCGGACGGCCGCTCCGCTTCTACCCCGTCGCGGTGACTACCGAGGCGCTCGCCCTGGGTTGGGCGCGTGCCGAAGGTGCGGCCGAAGGTGCGACGGTGGTGGCGCGTCAGGAGCTGTCGGGGCGCGGGCGCAAGGGCCCGCCGTGGACGCCGTTCCCCGACGGCGGCCTTTATTTCTCGACCGTCCTGCGGCCCGGGCTGCCCCCCGACGGCGAGGGTCTCTTGTGGCTGCTCGCATCTTTGGCGGCGGCGGACGGCGTTGCCGCCGTATCCGGCCTGGAGGTCGACATGAAGTGGCCGGACGACATCTTGGTCGGCGGGCGAAAGATCGGCGGCGTGAAGGTCAGTGCGCAGCTCGGTCCGGGAGAGATAGCCAGTGCGGTCGTTTCCTGCCGCATAAACGTCGGCGTCGAAGAGAGCGAGATTCCCGAACCGTTGCGCGAAATCGCCACCAGCATTCGGATCGAGTCGGGCGACTCACCCGATCACTCGGTCGTGCTCGCGGCGATCCTCGGCGCGCTGGAACGGTGTTATGACCTCGACGTTCCCCGGTTGCTGGAGGACTACAGCGCCCGATGCCGCACGCTCGGGCAATCGGTCCGCGCGCTGTTGCTGCCCCGCGGTGAAGTGATGGGCACCGCGACCGCGATCGATCATTTCGGATCGTTGGTGATCGACGTCGGAGGGAGATCCCAGGTCGTCCCGGTAGACGTCCTAAAACGCCTGGAGCGCCTGAACTAATCGCTTTCCCGCGGCGTTGCCGCGTGTTCGGCCGCCTTCGGGACCGTCACCATCGTGCCCAGCTTGGCGCGGCGAAGCCTCATCCCGTCCCAATGCCCGAACTCGTTGTCGCCGTCCCACCGCATCGTCCATACGCCTTCGGGCCAGCGGTTCTGCAGATCCTGCATCGCCTTAGATGCCAAGAATTCCTCCCACGTCCGGTGATCGCGGAACAAGGTCAGCAGATAGAACTCGCGCGTGTTCGACGTGCCGAACGCAACCCGTAGGGCAGATTCGGATCGAAGCAGTGTCTTGCGGATGCGGGCCAGGCGGCGCCACGCGGCGACGCCCTCTGTGCGAGACGGAACCTCGACCCGCACGGTGGTTCCTACCGCCGCCGCGACCTGCTTTCGGGCGCGCCGCTGATGAGGCGCATACGCGAGGCTTGCCGCGCCGCTGGGATCGGCCGCGGCGCGCAGTCTAGGTACCGCGTCGAACGCGGCGTCGAGTGCCTTTTGTTGTTCCGGCGTCCGCTTCGGCGGCGCGGGGGGCAGCTCCGGGCGCTCCGCGAGACACAGGCCGCGCCAGTGTCCCGTTTCGTGCTCCGTCGGGCGCCATCTCATCAGCCAAAACGAGTCCAGCCAGTGCGAGAACTCCCACATGATGTCCTCATGCGCTCCCGAGCGCATGAACTCGAGCATTTCGCCGCGCGTGCGCCACACCGTGATCGTCCAGAAGTCGCGCGGGCTCATGACGATGGTCGCGAAGCGCAAGCAGCCCGGGGACTCCCGGAGCTGCTTGCGAATACGTAGCGACGCCCGGACCATGGAGGGGAAGAAGCGAGTCCCCCTAAGGTGCGAGCGGGTGGTGACGGCGAATTTCGCCATGTCGTTCACCTCAAGACTTGAGGCGAGCTTCCTATCGCTGTTTGGCCGTTTTCAATGCGAAGTTCTGAAGCGTCTTGCTGACGTTCTGAACTTTGTGCTTCTCCTTGAGGTGAGCCGCCACCTTATTCAGCAGCTCTTCCTGAGAATTCGCAACAAAATGGCCGCGACAGGTCGCGCCGGCATCAGTTCACCTGAATTCGTAGGCCACTGACGAAGCTCCTCTCTAGGAACGGGTCGACGACTTATCCGTTGCCTGTGCAACAAGGCCCTCGAGCGCGGCGCGCACGTCGGCCAGATCCTTGTTTATCTCACTCACGACCACATCGAGTGGTTCCGTCTGGTTGGCGATCGAGCGGAGCCCTGCGACGATGGTCCCGAGCGTGAAGTTCACGTGCTTAAGGATGGCCGCGACGGTGATGAGGTAAACCGCGAGCGCGAGCACCGTCAGAGCGACGCCGATCAGCGTTACGATTGCTGCGAGTTCCATGTGTCCCCCTAGATGATCCTTGCCAGCGCCTGGCCGTACCGGCCGACCCCGGCTCCAACCTGCTTTACCAGGTCCCGCGTCCTGAGCAGTTCCTCCGTCGCATCAAGTGCTGCAATCGCATTGACGCCGTGTTCGAGCACGTCGTCTGCATACTTCCTGATCTCGACCGCAGGCCGGAGCACACGGTTCAGGAGGAAGAGCACCACCGGTATGACGACCAGCAAGAAAATCACATTCGCTATCCACCAGAGTGTCATCCAGCTTCTCCTGATCTCTCGAATTCCCGGTCCAGCCGGTCCGCCTCTTCCTGTGCCTCGAACATCCTGATGAGTAGATAGAGAACGTGTATGACCGCCCTGCGTTCGCGGACCGGACGGTCGCCGGCGAGCAAGGCATCGAGCGACATCCCGAGCAACAGATCTTCGGCCGCGATCCGTGCAAGGTACTCCTTCATTTCGTGCCGAGACACGAGCTCTTCCCGGCCCAAGGTCTGCATCGCAACCGGGAGCGTGAGCTTTGTCGCGTCGGGTTCGTTCGCCCGTACGAGGTCCAAGAAGAACCGCCCCGCATGGCGAACTCCCTCGGAATGTTCCGGGTCGGATGCCGCCAGGCTCTCGACGATCAGGCCCGCGACCGGGTTCGCCTCGGCGAGCCCCACGGCAA
>Ga0247713_1000056_pt1 | contig 81085 bp, 81 predicted proteins | sample 21E_NmetaG_FD_189936 | JGI IMG/M metagenome (GOLD analysis project Ga0247713, IMG submission 189936) | Soil microbial communities from hillslope of Landscape Evolution Observatory, University of Arizona, Oracle, AZ, United States - 2-1-E_N | ecosystem: Engineered > Artificial ecosystem >... | reverse complement strand
ATCTGGAAGACGCCCTTGATGTTCATCTTGACCATGTCCTGCTTGCGCAGGCCGTACCTGGCCTCGAACAGCTCCTCGAAGATGGCGTCGTCGAAGGTCTTGGAGCACAGCAGGCCGATGTTGAGGGTGAACCGGCGGGCGGGCTTCCCGGCCTTGCGGACGGTCATGACCGGCGGCACCGACGACTGGCAGCTCATCCCGACCAGGGCCAGCTTCTCGGCCCCGCCCTCGACCGCCTCGGCATAGGCCATGGTGTTGGCCGAGTAGGTGTAGCGGCTGCCGGCGGCGGCGAGAACCTCCTCGGGCGTGCGGGCCACGCCGGGGATGGCCTTCCACGACGTGCCGTCGCCCTCCAGGTAGGAGACGAGGGCGGCGTCGATGTAGCCGTGCTCGAGGGCCCAGATGAGGATGGCCGAGACCAGCCCCCCGTCCTGGCCGAGCTCGTGGACCTTGGGATCGGTGGCCCGCGCCAGGATGATGTCCTTGGAGACCCCGTCGACCTCTTCGGCGGTGCGGGGCCGGCCGAAGAGGTGGGTGTCGATCTCGGTCTCCCAGCTGCGGAAGCGGGGGCAGGCGCGGGTGCAGGACGTGCAGCCCTTCTCTCCGTGGATGCAGTTGTCGGGGCCGAGCTCCTCCTCGAGGTGGAACGGCCTGTAGACACCTTCATCGTCGTTGTACCCGAGGACGTCGTGGGGGCAGGCCACCACGCAGCCGGCGCACCCCGTGCACAGGCCGGAGGTGACCACCTCGTCGTAGAGGTGCTTCCACTGGAGGACGTCCCGGGGCATCCGGACCACTCTAGGGGCGGTCAGGAGGCTAGAAGTCGCCTCACGACCTCGTCGGGGCGGTGCCAGACCTCGTGTTCCTTGATCCGGACGACCGTGTAGCCCGCTGCGGCCAGGGCCGCGTCCCGGTCGGCGTCGGCCGCCTTGTCGAGTAGGGAGGTGTGGTGCAGGTCGCTGTCGATCGCAAGGATGCGGCGCTTCCGCGGGATCGAGGAAGGTGACGGTCGGAGCCCAACGCCCCGCGCCTGCCGCCGAGCGACAACGCCGTGCTGGCGCTCCGCCAGCTCTCGGAGTCGTCCGTCCATGTTCACGTCCCGAGTACAGCAGGAGGGTGCGACATTCATTCGGCGTACTGAAACGTTACGTTTGTGACGCTCTCGGGGACGCGGGACGGAGGGGTACGGTCCACGGGATGCCGGAGCTGGCCGAGGTCGACGCCTACCGCCGGCTGGCGGCGCGCGCCCTGGGCCGGCGGGTGGCGGAGGTGGTGGCGCCCGATGCCTGGTACCTGCGGGGCGGGTTGGATGCGGCGACGCTGACCGGTGCCCTCGTCGGCCGGAGCTTCGTGGACGCCCGGCGGGTGGGCAAGCTGCTCCTGCTCGACACGGACAAGGCAGGGCCGGTGCTCGGCCTGCGCTTCGGGATGAGCGGGCGCCTGCTGGTCGACGGCACCGCCGGCGTGGGCGAGCTGCTCTACACGTCGAATGCCGACCTGGAGAGATGGGACCGCTTCGGGGTGCGCTTCGTCGACGGGGGCGACATGCGCATCCGTGACCCCCGCCGGCTCGGGGGCGTGGAGCTGGCTCCCGAGGAGGACCGCCTCGGCCCCGACGCCCTCACCATCACGACGGAAGACCTGGTGGAGGCGTTGGGGCGGAGCAGGGCTCCGCTGAAGGCCAGGCTGCTGAATCAGGCCCGGATGGCCGGCGTCGGCAACCTGGCCGCGGACGAGATCCTGTGGCAGGCGGGTTTGGACCCGGGCCGACCGGCCGGCACGCTCTCGGCGACCGAGGTGGCTCATCTGCGCGACCAGCTCGTGACCACGCTGGCCACCCTCATCATCCAGGGCGGCTCCCACACCGGAGAGCTCCAGGCCGAGCGCCACCCCGGCGGGATGTGCCCGCGCGACGGCACCCCCCTGGTGCGGCGCACCGTCGGCGGACGGACGACATGGAGCTGCCCGAAGCACCAGCGGTGACGCCGGGCTTAGGGCGGCGCCGCCCCCTGCAGGTCCATCTTGCGGAGGAGGACGTCCTGTGAGTTGGTGAGCTCGTCGGCGTCGCGGGTGTCGCTCCACACCACGAACGCGGCGGTGTCGATCGACGCCACGCCGGGCGGGTAGTGGTTGCCCAGCTCCTTGAGCGCCCCCGCCGGCCCCGAGTAGCCCTTGTTCCGGTCGATCGGCGCCTCGTTCACCTGGCGGGCGAGGAAGTTCTCGCCGCCGTCGATGGAGTAGCTCCAGTACACCTCGTCGAAGGCCTGGCGGTCCGGCGCCGGCGAGGTGTGGTAGTAGACGACGTCGATCCGGCCGTTGGGCGCCACCGAGATCGAGGGCGACCGGCTGGAGCCGGTGGCGCCACGGTCGGGAGCCAGCAGCACCGACCGCTCCCCCCAGCTGACGCCCTTGTCGAGCGACTTGCGGAAGAAGATCTGGAACCGGCCGGTACGAGAGTCGGCCCACACCGTGTAGAGGGCGTTGGTCAGCGGGTCGGCGACGAGCTTGGCCGAGTCGTACTGCACACCGATCTGGATCTGGCGGTCGAGCACGCTGTGGGTGAACGTCCTGCCCCCGTCGGCGGACTTGGCCAGGTACAGCTCGACCGGCCCGTCGCTGAACCGGCGCTGGAAGGTGAGGTAGACGATGCCGTCGCGGTCCATCGCCGGCTGGGACACGTTCTGGCCGGCGGGCGGGTCGTTCACCACCACCGGGTCGGTGTAGGTCTGCCCCCCGTCGTTGGAGCGGGAGAAGATGACACCATCGCACTGGGTCCCCCGGGGCACACCGGGATGGCACGTCCAGGCCGAGAGCAGGACGGTGTCGGCGCCGGCCGTGCCCGGGACGACCGTCATGAGCGGGCGGCCAAGGCCGATGTCCGGACCGGTCGGCCGGATGGCCACTCTGGCGGGCGCGAACGTGGCCCCGCCGTCGGTTGACGTGGCCACCAGGACGCTCTCCCGGCCGCCGTCGTCGGCGTGGGCGGAGCCGAAGACGCTGTAGTACCGCCCTCCGCTCCCCCTGGCGACGCTGCCGCTGGAGACGTGCCCGCCCGACGGGCCGTTGATCCGGCAGCCGGTGAACCCCGGAGGAAGGTCGTAGTAGCCGTCGGTCCAGTCCCTGCCGCCGTTGAAGGTGGTGTGGAAGGCGCAGCGGCCCTGGAGCACGTTGGTGTCACCGATGACCACGTGGTCGGGGTCGGCGGGGTCGGCGGCCACGTAGGCGCCCTCGAAGCCCCGTGCCGGCACCGGGTCCGACGACGCCCGGCACGGCGGGAACTGGCACACCGTGCCCGCGGTGACGGTCTTCTCGGTGCCTCGGGTGGCGAAGGCGATCCCGCCCAGGGCGAGGGCGACGAATCCGAGCACCATGAGGACGACTGGACGGCGAAGGAAGCTCACCCGCGTCATCCTACGAACTCGACTGTCGCGAAGGCGGGGGTAGTCGTTCGGCGGCACAGAAGGCCGCAGATGCCGCCATTGGCTCGGTTGAAGCTTGCAAGTGCGGTATACGGTAGGCGGCGATGGCGACGTTCCGCATGGGGCAGGCCGCAGAGCTGCTTGGCGTGAGCACCGACACGGTGCGGCGGTGGGCCGACGCCGGCCGGCTCCCGACGACCCGCACAGAGAGCGGGCGCAGGCTCGTGGACGGCACCGCGCTGGCCGAGCTGGCCCGGACGCTGGCCGCCGAACCGGAGACCGGGGCCATCGTCTCGGCCTCGGCCCGGAACCGTTTCACCGGCATCGTTACTCGGGTGGTGAAGGACACGGTGATGGCCCAGGTCGAGCTGCAGGCCGGCCCCCACCGGGTGGTGGCCCTGCTCAGCCGGGAGGCCGTCGACGAGCTGGGCCTGGCGCCCGGCATGCTGGCCGTGGCGGCCATCAAGGCCACCAATGTCGTCGTCGAGCTGCCGGCGCAGCCGTGAGGCGGCTGTTCGTCGCCCTCGCACTGGTGATGGCGACGGCCGCGTGCGGGACAGGCGACGGTCCGGGCGTCACCGTGGCCGCCGCCGCATCGCTCACCGAGGCGCTGGAGGCGCTGGGCGGGGCGACGTTCAGCTTCGCCGGCTCCCAGCAGCTCGTCGCCCAGGTCGAGGCCCGGGCGCCGGTCGACGTGGTGGTCACCGCCGACCCCGCGGCCATGGACCGGCTGGTGCGGGGAGGGCTGGTGGAGGCGCCGGCCACCTTCGCCCGGAACCGCCTCGCCATCGCCGTCGAGCCCGGGAACCCCGACCGCATCGCCGGTCTGGCCGACCTGGGGCGGGCCGGCTTGAAGGTCGTGCTCGCCGATCCCACCGTGCCCGCCGGCCGCTACGCCCGCCAGGCCCTCGATCGTGCCGGCGTGGTGGTGCAGCCGGTCTCGCTGGAGCTCGACGTGAAGGCGGTGGCCCGTAGGGTGGGCTCCGGCGAGGCCGACGCCGGCATCGTCTACGTCACCGACGTGGCAGGGGGGTCCCGGGTCGACATCCCCGACGCGCTCAACGTGGTGGCCACTTACCCGGTCGCCGTTGTCCGGGCCACGGTCAACCGAGGGGGGGCGCAGGCCTGGGTCGACCGCCTCCTCGGCCCTGCCGGCCGTTCGGCGCTCGCCGCCCACGGGTTCGAGCTCCCGTGAGGCGGGTCGCCCTCCTCGCCGCCGCCGGCGCCGCCCTGCTCGTCCTGCCCCTTGCCGGGCTGCTCCAGCGGGCGCCGTGGTCGACCATCGGCTCGGAGCTGGCCGCGCCCGAGGCCCGGGAGGCGCTGCGGTTGTCGCTGGTGTGCTCGGCCGGGGCGCTGGCCCTGGCCGTGGTCCTGGGGTTGCCCCTGGCCTGGGTGCTGGCCCGCTTCAGCTTCCCGGGCCGCTCCCTCCTGCGGGCGCTGGTGATCCTGCCCATGGTCCTGCCGCCGGTGGTCGGCGGCGTCGGGCTGCTGGCCGTGTTCGGCCGGCGAGGGCTGCTCGGCTCCCACCTCGGCGACGTGCCCGGGTTCCCCCTGCCGTTCACCACCGCCGGCGTGGTGCTGGCCCAGGCCTTCGTCGCCATGCCGTTCCTCGTGGTGGCCGCCGAAGCCGGTCTCCGCCAGGTGGACCGGCGCTACGAGGACGCCGCCGCCACCCTCGGCGCCCGGCCGTGGCACCGGTTCCGGACGGTGACCATGCCGTTGATCGCCCCGTCGCTGGTGGCCGGCGCCGCCCTGGCGTGGGCCCGGGCCCTGGGCGAGTTCGGGGCCACGGTCACCTTCGCCGGCAGCCTGCCCGGCCGCACCCGCACGCTGCCCACCGCCATCTACGCCGGCCTGCAGAGCCGGCCCGAGAGCGCGGTGGCCCTGTCGGTGGTCCTGCTGGCCGTGTCGCTCGCCGTGCTGGTCGGCCTGCGGGGGCGATGGCTGGGGACCTGAGCGCCGAGGTCGGTGTGCGGCTCGGTGCACTCGACCTCGACGTGAGCCTCCGCGCCGGCACCGACGAGGTCGTCGCCGTGGTCGGCCCCAACGGCGCGGGCAAGACCACGCTGCTGCGGGCCCTCGCCGGCCTGGTCCGCATCGACAGAGGCCGGATCACCCTCGGCGACCTCGTCCTCGACAACCTGGCGCCCGAGCAGCGGCCGGTGGCCGTCGTCTTCCAGGACGGGCTGCTGTTCCCCCATCTGAGCGCGCTGGACAACGTCGCCTACGGCCTCCGGGCGCGGGGGGCAGGCCGGGGCGACGCCCGCCGGCGGGCCGGCGCGTGGCTGGAACGGGTCGGCCTCGACGCCGGTCACGCGGCCAGCCGGCCGGCGACGCTGTCGGGTGGCCAGTCCCAGCGCGTCGCCCTGGCCCGGGCCCTGGCCACCGAGCCGGCGCTGCTGCTCCTCGACGAGCCGCTGTCCGCCGTCGACGTGAGCGCCAAAGCCCAGCTGCGACGGGTCCTGCGGGAACAGTTGGCGGCCACACCGGCCGTCCGCCTCGTTGTCACCCACGACCCGGTGGACGCCATGGCCCTGGCCGACCGCCTTGTCGTCCTGGAGGGCGGCCGGGTCACCCAGCAGGGGCCGCTGCGCGACGTCACGACCCGGCCGCGCTCGGCGTGGGTGGCCCAGCTCGCCGGCCTCAACCTGTTCCGGGGACGGGTCGACGCCGGCCGGCTGCTGCTCGACGGCGGCTCGGCGCTCAGCGTCGTCACCGAGGTCCGGGGGCCGGCGTTCGCCCTCGTCCATCCCAGGGCGGTGACCCTGCACCGGGCCCGGCCCGAGGGCAGCGCCCGCAACGCCTGGCCGGGCGAGGCCGCCGGCCTCCACCTCGAGGGCGACCGGGTGCGGGTCCAGGTGGAGGGGACCCCACCCATCGTCGCCGAGGTGACCCCGGCGGCGGCGGCCGACCTGCGCCTGGCCGAGGGCGGCCAGGTCTGGATCTCGCTCAAGGCCACCGAGGTCGACGTCTACCCTGCCTGACATGATCGTGCGCGACGCCCTGTTCATCGGCGGCTCCTGGGTGCGCCCCGACGCCGGCGACGGGGTGATCGAGGTCGGCAACGCCGCCACCGAGGAGGTCCTGGGGACGGTGCCCGACGGCGGGCCGGCCGACGTCGACCGTGCGGTGACGGCGGCCCGGGCTGCGTTCGACGAGTGGTCGCAGGCGCCGGTGGACGAGCGGGCCAAGGCGGTCGAGCGCCTGGGCGAGGCCCTGAGCGCACGGGTCCCCGAGATCGGCACCCTCGTGGCCCAGGAGGTCGGCATGCCGATCTCGATGTCGACGGTCATCCAGGGCGCCCTGCCGGCCATGGTGATGGCCTCCTACGGCCCCATCCTGCGGGAGGCGGTGCTGGAGGAGCGCATCGGCAGCTCGCTCGTCGTACGGGAGGCGGCCGGCGTGGTCGCCGCCATCACCCCCTGGAACTACCCGCTGCACCAGGCGGTGGCCAAGGTGGCGCCGGCGCTGGCCGCCGGCTGCACGGTGGTGCTCAAGCCGAGCGAGGTGGCGCCTCTCTCCGCCTTCCTGCTGGCCGAGGCGGCCGAGGAGGTCGGCCTGCCGGCCGGCGTGCTCAACGTGGTGACCGGTCGGGGTGGAGCCGCCGGCGAGGCGCTCGTCGCCCACCCCGATGTCGACATGGTCTCCTTCACCGGCTCGACGCCGGCGGGCCGGCGGGTGGCCGCACTGGCGGCGGAGACGGTCAAGCGGGTGACGCTGGAGCTGAGCGGCAAGTCGCCCAGCATCGTCCTCGACGACGCCGACCTGGCCGACGCCGTGAACTCCACCGTGCGCCAGTGCATGCTCAACTCCGGCCAGACGTGCATCGCCTGGAGCCGCCTGCTGGTCCCCCGGGACCTGCACGACCAAGCCGCCGAGCTGGCCGCCGATGTCGCCGCCTCCTACGTGCTCGGCGACCCGCTGGACTACTCGACGACCCTCGGCCCGCTGGCGACCGGCCCTCACCGGGAGCGGGTGCGGGCGGCGATCGCGGGCGGCGTCGACGAGGGCGCCACGCTTGTGGCCGGGGGCGCCCAGCAGCCCGCCGGCGTCGACCGGGGCTGGTTCGTGAGCCCGACGATCCTCGCCGGCGTCGACCGGCGGATGACCGTCGCCCGGGAGGAGGTGTTCGGTCCGGTGCTGGCCGTCCTGCCCTACGACGGCGAGGACGACGCCGTGCGCCTGGCCAACGACACCATCTACGGGCTGTCGGCCGGGGTGTTCTCGGGCGACCGGGAGCGCGCCCTGCGGCTGGCCCGCCGGCTGCGGGCCGGTCTGGTCGACGTCAACGGCGGTGGGTTCAACCTGCTGGCGCCCTTCGGCGGCTTCAAGCAGTCCGGCTACGGCCGGGAGCTCGGCCGCCATGGCCTCGAGCCCTACCTCGAGACCAAGTCCCTGCAACTGCCATGACGGTGGCGGAACGGACGGTCCGGCCCGTCCTGCCCGTCGACCTGCGGCTCACCCTCTTCCCCGTCCGCCGGGGGCGGCTCGACCCGTCGGTGCGCTTCGAGCCGACGGGCGTCTGGCGGGCGACCCGCACGCCGGCGGGGCCGGCGACCACCCACATCCGGGTCTCCGCCGCCGCGGGTACGGCGACGATGCGGGCGTGGGGCCCCGGCGCCGAGTGGGCGCTCGACGCCTTCCCCGCCCTGATCGGCGCCGGCGACGACGAGGCCGGTTTCGAGGCCGGCGCCGGCCTGGTCGGCGAGCTGCACCACCGGTTCGGAGGGCTGCGGATCGGCCGCACCGGCGCGGTGATGGAAGCGCTGGTGCCGAGCATCCTGGAGCAGAAGGTGGTGGGCCTGGAGGCTCGGCGGTCCTACGCCCGGCTGGTGCGGGGGCTGGGCGGGCCGGCGCCAGGGCCCGAGCGGCCCGCAGAGCGGGGAGGATGGCCGGCCGGCCTGTTCGTGCCGCCCGAGCCGAAGGTCCTGGCCGAGACCCCAACATGGGTGTTCCATCGGGCCAATGTCGAGCGCAAGCGGGCCGACACCATCCGCCGGACCTGCGCGTACGCGCACCGGCTGGAGGAGACCGTCGCCATGGCGCCCGACGACGCCCGGCGCCGCCTCACCGCCCTCCCGGGCATCGGCCCGTGGACGGCGGCCGAGGTGGCCATGGTCTCCCTGGGCGACGCCGACGCCGTCAGCCTTGGCGACTACCACCTCCCCAACCAGGTGGCCTGGGCCCTCGCCGGCGAGCCCCGAGGCGACGACGCCCGCATGCTCGAGCTGCTGGAACCGTGGCGCGGGCACCGCGGCCGGGTCCTCCGGCTTCTCGGCGCCGGCGCCGGCGCCGCCCCCCGCTACGGCCCGAGGATGCCGCTGCGGACCATCGCCGCCCAGTGAAGTGTGGGTAGTTCCCGGGGACATTCCGTACCGAACTATCCACACTCGAGCTCAGGTGGTCGGAAGGGCCTGGTCGAGCACGTCGGCGAAGGCCGCGGCCCAGTCGGCGTAGCCGAGGGCGCCGGGGTGAAAGCGGTCCTCGGCGTACTTGCCGTGCCACGGCGGGCCGGTGCGGGCCCAGACGTCGGCCACCACGAGGCCTGCCGCTGGCGCTTCGGCGCGGATCACGCAGTTGATCGCCTCCGTCCGCTCAGGCCCCAGGCCCTGCGGCAACGTGGCGATGATGGACCGTTTCGGCAAACCGGCGATGATGGCCCGCAGCCGGGCTTCGAGCTCCGGGACCGGCACGCGGCGGATGATGTCGTTGGCCCCGATGGCGCAGGTGACGAGGTCGGCCGGCGCGTCCAGCGCCTCCAGCGCCGGCAGCTGCCGGTCCAGGACGTCGTCGGTGCGGGCACCGGACATGGAGAGGTTGACCACCCGCCACGGGTGCTCCGAGCCGTCGTCGAGGGCCCGGCGCAGCTGGCCCACGTAGCCCTCATCCCACGAGGGAGCACCGATGCCCTGGGCCGTCGAGTCGCCGAGCACCACCCACAGCGGACCGGCGCCGGCCAGGGCGGCGCCGTTGGCCGTTTCCCACTCGCCCGCGTAGTGCGCCACCTGGGCATGGACCTTGCGCACACCCGGCAGGAAGAGGCGCGCCGCCCGGCCCAGTATCGACATCGCGTCCCGTAACGTACCGGGGGAATGCCCCGTTGCCGCAGCTGTTGTTGAACGCGTGACTACTCCGACGACGATCGACGTCCGCCGGGCCGGCGACCGCTTCCACACCCAGCTCCCGTGGCTCGACTCCCACCACTCCTTCAGCTTCTCCCGCCACTACGACCCGGCCAACACCGGCCACGGCCTGCTGCTGGTCAACAACGACGACATCGTGCGGGCCGGTACCGGCTTCTCCACCCATCCCCACCAGGACATGGAGATCGTCACCTGGGTACTCTCGGGCGAGCTGGAGCACAAGGACTCAGTCGGCCACAAGGGCCTCCTCTACCCGGGCCTGGCCCAGCGGATGAGCGCCGGCCGGGGCATCTGGCACTCGGAGATGAACCCCCGGGGCGACGACGACGTGCACTTCGTCCAGATGTGGGTGCTCCCCGACACCGAGCGGGTCGACCCCAGCTACGAGCAGCTCGACATCAACGGCGAGCTCGGCCAGGGTGGGCTGGTGCCGATCGCCTCGGGCCGGGGCCACGACGCCGCCATCTCCATCCGCCAGCGCGACGCCGTCCTGTGGGGCGGCCGCCTGCTCGCCGGCGAGACGGTGTCGGTGCCCGATGCCCGCAGGGCCCACCTCTTCGTGGCCCGGGGCGACCTCGACTTCCAGGGCGTCGGTCAGCTCCACGCAGGTGATGCGGTTCGTCTGACAGAGGCCGGCGCACCCCTGCTGACCGCCGGCGCCGAGGGTGCGGAGATCCTGATCTGGGAGCTCGGCGCTTGAGTTTGTTCGCCTGGCTGCGTGCCAGAACGCCAAGGATTCCGACCGGCAGGAGCTCACAGGCTCGCGCCCCGGAACGGGGTGCGAACCGGTGAGCCTGCTGGTCGGCACCGCCGCCGGCTTGCACCGCGTCGACGACAACCACACCGAGCTCGCCGGCCGGGAGGTCAACGCCCTGGCCGGCGACCTGGCGCTGGTCGAGGGCCGCGCCGTCTGGCGGGCCGGGGAGTGGCTGGGCGCGCCGCTGGACGGCCCCCTCGCCACCTGCGTGCTCCCCGTCGACGGTGGCGCCCTGGTCGGCACCGTGGAGGGCCACCTCGTACAGCTGCCCGCCGGTGAGCCGGTGGCGTCGTTCGATGAAGTCGCCGGCCGGGACTCCTGGTACACGCCGTGGGGCGCGCCGGCCGACGTGCGCACCATGGCCGCCGGCCCCGATGGCACCATCTACGTCAACGTCCACGTCGGCGGCATCGTCCGCTCCCGAGACGGCGGCGACACGTGGGAACCGACGCTCGACATCGACCTCGACGTCCACCAGGTCATCGTCGCCCCCGACGGCACCGTCCTGGCCGCCACCGCCCGGGGTTTGGCCATGAGCACGGACAGCGGGGACAGCTGGTCGGTCGTCGACGACGGCCTGGCCGCCACCTACGCCCGGGCCGTCGCCGTGGCCGGCGACACCGTGCTCATGTCGGTCTCCACCGGCCCCGACGGGCACCGGGCCGCCGTCTACCGCCGGCCCCTGCACGGCGGCGGGCCGTTCCGGCGCACCTCCATCGGCCTGCCCGGGACCTTCCCCGGCAACGTCGACACCTTCTGCCTCGTCGCCGACGGTGACCTCGCCGCCCTCGGCACCTTCGCCGGCCGGGTCTACCTGTCCGACGACGCCGGCGGGTCCTGGGCCACGGTGGCCGCCGGCCCGCCGGTCATCTGCCTCAGCTTCGCCTGATCAGTCCGGCAGCTCCACCGGGACCACGGCCACCGTCTGCACCTTGCCCCGGCGGAACACCTCCACGCCGACCTGGCGACCGATGCGCTCGCCGGTCATCAGCCGCTGGAGGTCGCCGACATTGGTGACCCCGTTCCCGTCCACGCCGAGCAGCAGGTCCTCGGGCCGCAGGCCGCCCCGGTCGGCCGGGCTGCCGGCGACCACGGTGAGGATCTCGATTCCCCGCTCCCGCCCGGTGGCGGCGGCCGCCTTGGGCGGCAGCGGCCGCGAGCCGCCGGCGATGCCGAGGTAGGCCCGGCGCACCCGCCCGTCGGTCATGAGCGCCGAGACGATGCCGCGGGTGGTGGCGTTGATGGGCACGGCCAGCCCGAGGCCCTGGCCCACGCCGGGCCCGACCACGGCGGTGTTCACGCCGACCACCTGGCCGGCGCCGTTGGCCAGCGCCCCGCCCGAGTTGCCGGGGTGCAGGGCGGCGTCGGTCTGGATCACGTTCTCGACCATTCGGCCGGACCGGCTGGCGGCGGCGGCGAACGACCGGCCGAGGGCGCTGACCACGCCGGCGCTCACCGAGCCGGCGAAGCCCAGCGGGTTCCCGATGGCGACGACCAGCTGGCCGACGCGCAGGCGGTCGGCGTCGCCCAGCTCGGCGGTGTGGAGCTGGCCGCCGGCGGAGGTGCGGATGACGGCCAGGTCCGAGAGCGGGTCGGCGCCCACCACGGCGAACTCGACCTCGGCCCCGTCGGCGAAGACGGCCACGCCGCCGGCGGACCGCTCCACCACGTGGGCGGAGGTGAGGAGGAACCCGTCGGCGGTGATGGCCACGGCTGATCCCGAGCCCTGAGGCTGGCGGCCCCCCGGCACCCGCACCATGACCTTCAGGCTGGCGACGGAGGGAATCAGCCGCTCGGCCACCGACATGACCGTCCGCGAGTAGGCGTCGAGGACGTCAGCCTCGTCCTCGACGGCCATGGTCACGCCGTCCCCTCCTCGCGGGCACCGCCGGCGGCGAAGCTCACACTCACCGACAGCTCCTCGGCGCCCCGCACCAGGCTCAGGGCGAGGGCGTCGCCGGCCCCGAGTCCGTCGACGGCCTGGTACAGGTCGTCGACGGTGGTGACGGGCGACCCGGCGGCGGCGACGATGAGGTCGCCCCGGCGCAGGCCGGCGTGAGCAGCCGGGCTGCCGTCCTCCACCTCCTGGATGAGCACGCCGTCGCGGTCGGGCAGGCCGGCGGCCCGGCGGATGTGGCGGGCAGCCCGGCCGGGCACGAGGCCCACGCCCAGGTGCGGGCGCACCGGCGACTCGCCCCGGCTGAGGGCGTCGACCCGCCGGCGCAGGTCCTCGCCGGCGGGGATGGCGGCGTAGAAGCCCTCGCCCAGGCGGTTGGTGTTGAGCCCGACGAGGCGCCCCGAGGCGTCCACCAGCGGTCCGCCGGAAGACCCCTTGACCATGGGCGCGGTGTGCTCCACCGTGCCGGTGACCCGCCGGCCCCGTGGCCCCCGGAACGTGCGGTTCACGGCCGCCACCGAGCCGAGGGTGACCCGCAGCCCCCGCCCGCCCGGGTTGGCCAGGGCGAACACGGCGGCGCCGGGACGGGCGGGCGAGTCCGCCCACTCGACGGGCGTGATCCCCGACGTGTCGACGGCCACGGTGGCCAGGTCGCCGTCGATGTCGTGCCCGGAGACCTGCCCTTGCACCGTCCGCCCGTCGGAGAAGATCAGCGTCACGCCCGGGTCGCTCACGTTGTGGGCGTTGGTGAGCACGACGCCGTCGGCCACCACCACGCCCGAGCCCTGCCCCCAGCCATGGCCGATCCCGACCACCGCCGGCCCCACCCGATCCGCCACACCCGCCGTCGCCGACTCCAGCTCCTCCAGCACTCCCATCGTCTGTGCAACCTCCTAGTGACTTGTGGATTGCAAGTTACTAGTCGCAAGGAAGTTTGGCAACGGGTGCAGAATGGGCGCCATGGCCGAACCGTCGCCCCTGGAAGAAGCCGTGGCCCGGGTGGGCGACCGGTGGGCCCTGCTCATCGTCTCCGCCCTCCTCGACGGCCCCCGCCGGTTCAACGACCTCCAGGCCGACGTCGCCGGCATCGCCCCCAACGTCCTCAGCCAGCGCCTGCGCAACCTGGAGCAGCACGGCGTCGTCGTGGCCACGCCCTACTCCGAGCGCCCGCCCCGGTTCGTCTACCAGCTCACCGCCGCCGGCGCCGAGCTGGCGGGCGCCCTCCGTCTCCTCGCCCAGTGGGGCGCCGGCCAGTCCCCCGACAGCGTCGAGCCCCTCCGCCACGCCTCGTGCGGCACCCCGTTCGAGGCCCGCTGGTACTGCCCGACCTGCGGCCAGGTCGAGGACGGCACCACCACCGCCGAGGACGGCGTCCGCTTCTTGTAGGAAACTCCGGCGATGCGGGTCGTGTTCTGTGGAGTCCGGGGGTCGACGTGTGCCCCGGGCATGGAGTTCGTCCGCTACGGCGGCCACACGTCGTGCGTGGCCCTGGCCCACGACGGCGACGTCCCCACGCTGGTCCTCGACGCCGGCACCGGCCTGCGCAACCTCACCAGGCACCTCGGCGGCCAGCCGTTCCGGGGCACCATCCTGCTCGGCCACCTCCACTGGGACCACACCCACGGACTGCCGTTCTTCGCCGCCGGCAACGAGCCCGAGAGCGAGGTCACGGTGGTCATGCCGGCGCAGGGCGACCCGGAACAGGTCCTGGAACGGGCCTTCTCGCCGCCCCACTTCCCCGTGACCCCCACCCAACTGCAGGGTCACTGGCGGGTGACATCGCACGAGCCGGGAACCTCGACGGTCGAGGGTTTCTCCGTCCTCGCCGCCGAGATCCCTCACAAGGGCGGGCGCACGTTCGGGTACCGGGTGACCGACGGCGCCTCCACGCTGGCCTACCTGTCGGACCACAGCCCCCTCGCCGCCGGCGCCGGCCCCGACGGCCTCGGCGAGTACCACGAGAGCGCGCTGGCCCTGGCTCGTGACGTCGACGTGCTGATCCACGACGCCCAGCACACGGCGGCCGAGCTCGCCGACCGGGCCTCCCTCGGCCACTCGGCCGTCGAGTACGCCGTCGGGCTGGCCGAGGCCGCCGGGGCCCGGACCCTGGTCCTCTTCCACCATGACCCCTGCCGTACCGACGACGAGATCGACGCCCTGGTCGTGGCCCACGCCGGCGGCACGGTCGAGGTCATCGGCGCCGCCGAGGGCATGACGATCGAGCTGTAGGCCGGGCTACTCCGAACGCAGGATGGTGGCCACGGGCGTGCGGGCCGCCGCCCGCGCCGGAAGGGCGGCGACCACGTTGGCGAGCACCACGAGGGCGCAGGCCACCGCGAGCAGGGCGAGCACCGGCACCGACGGCCGGGCCAGCACTGGCAGCCGGTCGGCGAAGAGGATCCACACCCACCGACCAGACGCCACACCGACCGGCACCCCCACGAGCAGCCCGATGCCGACGATGATCGACGACTGCCACACGACCGCCGATGAAAGCTGCCGGCGGGTGAACCCGAGCGACTTCAGGATCGACAGGTCACGGCGCCGGCGACCCACACCCGACGCCAGCGCCAGACCGAGCGAGACGACCGCAGCGAGCACGAGCACGCCGCCCAGCACCGCCGGGGTGGCGCCCATCGACTCATAGTGGACGATCTGGGCCGGACGCTGGACCGGCAGGATCTGGGCCGAACCGGTGAACCTGCCCACGCCGGCGAGGCTTTCCTGGAGTCGTTCGACGGTGGCCTCGTGGTCCGTACCTGCCGCGAAGCGCACGAACAGCGCCTTCGGCCCCGGGCTCACCTCGTCCCACCCGGGGATGGCGTCGTAGACCATCAGGGCGCCGTCACCCAGCGAGGTGTACGAACCGAGGATGGGGCCGATGGTGGGAAAGACCGCGGTACCGACGACCCGCAGCTCCCGCTCACCGCCGGGGGATGCCAGTCCGACCGTGTCGCCCACCTTCTTGTCCAGCAGGTCGAGGGTGCCCGCACCGAGCACGATCTCGCCCGGGTGGCGCACCATGCGTCCGGACAGCAGCGGCGGCGTGACCTGGGCGTCTGCGGCCATACCGAGGACGGGCACGCCGCTTCCGTCGAGCTCCACGGACTGGAAGAAGGCGCCCGCCCACCCGGCGACGTCCGGATCGCGGTCGAGGATCGAGGCGGCCCGCTCGACATTGACCTCGCCGTAGCCGGACTCGTCGAGGACGGTGAGATCCCAGTCCCAGCCGTACAGCTGCGGACGGTCGACGAGCGATCGCAGGCTGGTGCCGAACACCAGCGAGGCGACCAACGCGACGACGGCGACGACTGCCCCGCCGAGCGCAGCCCGGGCCGGCACCGATGTGCGTCCCTCCCCCGACTCCAAGGCCAGGCGCATGCCGGCGACCGCCGGCAGCGGAAAGCCGGCGGCGGCGACCACGCCGGCGAGGGAGGAGCGGCGGGGCACCTCCAGCCGCTCCCGGGCCTGGCGCCGGTGAGGCGCCTGCCTCACGGCGGCGACGGCGCCCACGGCGAGCAGGAGGAAGACGAGGCCGGCGGCGCCGAGAAGGAGCACCGTCCAGTCGAAGGCCACGCCCGGGTCGGCCTCGACCCGGCGGAGCGGACCGATCGGCGTCAGCGGCGACAGGGCGACGGCCACGGCCACGGCACCCAGCCCACCTGCCCCGACCGACACCCCCACGCCCGGCAGCAGCAGGGCGGCGATCGTCCGGGGCCCGCCGCCCATGGACCGGATGGTGACCAGATCCTCCCGGTCCGATCGGAGCAGTCGCACCAGTGCCTGCCCCACGAGAAGAGAGGTGGCGATGGCAGCCATCGCGCCGAAGGCGGCGAGGGCGACGGCGAGGGGACGGATGGCCTCCTGCGTGCGGGCGACGACGTCCGCCCGTTCCCGGAACGAGGTGCCCTGCGCCCCGGACGGCAGCGTGGCCATGTAGTCGCGCTTGAAGCGCTCCACACTGCCCGCCTCCCGCTTCAGGGAGACACCGGTCCAGCCGTAGCTGACCCACCGGCGCTCGCGCTCCGTGAAGGCGGGCGTCAGGAGTATGCGCCCGGACCGGTCGGTGTCGTCCTGCACCACCTCGTCGGGGAACAGCCCGATGCCGACCACGGTGAGCTCGGCACGGCTGACGGGAAGCGGTGGGTCCTCGCTGAAGACGGCGTCCTCCTCGGCCGGGTCGAAGACGCCGATCGGGTAGCGGCTGCCGATGCCGACCCCTTCTCCGGTACGGGCGAGGTACTCGTTCACCGCCACCTCGTCGGGACGGGACGGATCGGGCATCCGCCCCTTGGTGACGGTGAAACGGTCGCGTGTGAAGTACAGGCCGTCGAGGCTCCCGACCAGCTCGACCGGCAGGTTGTCGCTGAGGTCGGGCCGCCCGCTGGCGTCCACCACCCCGGCGACGAAGGAGTAGTAGGTGGCCGCCCCCGTGACCCCGGGGAGGTCCTGCACGTGGTCGGGGTAGTCGGCGTGGAAGAACTGGACGTCCAGCGCTCCGCCTGCCTCCCGGAAGCGGGGGTAGGCCGAGGCCGTCCGTCGGGCCCCGGCGAAGGACGCCAGGCTCAGACCACCCAGCAGTGCGAAGAGCACAGCCACGCCCACGTACGCACGCACCCGGGTCCGCAGGGTCGAGCCGAACCAGAACCGGATCACGTTCATCCCCTCGCCTCCAGCCGTTTCAGGGCGGACCTCGCCGCCCACCATCCGCACATGCCGTGCACGCCGGCCCCTGGCGGCGTCGACGCCGAACACAGGTAGGCGTTCATGCCGTCGATCGGCAGCCGGTACGGGTCGACGGCCAGCCGGGGCCGGGCCACGAGCTGCAGCCCGCCGTGGGAGCCGCCGGCCACGTCACCGCCCACGTTGTTGGCGTTGTGGCGCTCCAGGTCGGCCGGGGTCATGGTGTGGCGGGCCAGCACCAGGTCGCGGAAGCCGGGGGCGAACCGCTCCAGCTGGTCCTCGATGGCCTTGGTCATGTCGACGGTCGACCCGTGGGGCACGTGGCAGTAGGCCCAGAACGTGTGCTTGCCCGCCGGCGCGCGTGTGGCGTCGAAGCGGCTGGGCTGGGACGTCAGCACGAAGGGCCGCTCCGGGTGCCGGCCCTGCGCCACCTCGCGCTCGGCGGCGGCCACCTCGTCGAGGGCGCCGCCGACGTGGACCGAACCGGCCCGCCCGCACTCCTCCGCCTTCCACGGCACCGGGCCGGCGAGGGCGTAGTCGATCTTGAACGACCCCGGCCCGTAGCGGAACCGCGTGAACCGCCGCCGAGCGCGGGGATCGAGGCGGTCGCCGGCGATGGCGACCACCTGCCGTGGGGTGAGGTCGAAGAGGACGGCGCCGGCCGGCGCCAGGTCACCCACCGACGCCACCCGCCGGCCGGTCTCCACCTGGCCGCCGAGGGAGCGCAGGTAGGAGACGAGGGCGTCGGTGAGCTTCTGGGAGCCTCCCCTCGCCGCCGGCCAACCGACGGCGTGGCCCGAGGCGGCGAACGTCAGCCCGAACGACGACGTGAGCGGCGCACCGAGATCGAGGATGGCGTGGGCGGCCAGGCCGGCGAACAGGCCCCGGGCCGCCTCGCCGTCGAACATGCGGGCCGCCAGCGCCCTCGCCGGCCACAGCGCCCGCGCCCCGAAGCGGGCCATGGTGACGGGATGGGCGGGCACCCGCAGCATGGGGCCGAGGATCGACGCGCTCAACCCGCCCCACTCCCGCACGAGGGGCCCGACCACCCGCCGCCAGGCCGCGGCGTCCGGGCCGAGGCTCTCGGCGGTGGCGTCGAGCGACCGCTGCAGCACGGCGGCGCTCCCGTCCGGCAACGGGTGGGCTGCCGGCGCCTCCGGGTGCACCCACTCGAGGCCGTGGTCGGCCAGCGGCAGCCCGGCGAAGGCCGGCGAGGCGGCGCCGAGGGGATGGATGGCGGCGCACACGTCGTGTACGAAGCCCGGCAGGGTGAGCTCCTCCGAGCGGCATCCGCCGCCGGCGGTGTCCTCGGCCTCGAGGACGAGCACCGACCGCCCGGCCCGGGCCAGGGTGATGGCGGCCGACAGCCCGTTCGGGCCGGCGCCCACCACGACGGCGTCAGTTGCGCTCATCCCTCCTCACGGCGATGGCCCCGGCTGACCTCGGCGAGCGCCGCCGTCTCAATCTGGTCGGCACCGGCACGCGCCACCTTCACCGGCGTGACCGCCCGCAGCGTCGCCGTACGAGTCCCGCCCTCGAGCACCGCACGCTCGCCGAGGATGGCGCCCGGCCCCACCTCCGCCAGCTTCTCGCCGTCGACTTCGACATCGAGCACCCCGTCGAGGAGCAGGAAGAGCGAGTCACCGGGGTCGCCCTGCTCGACGAGCGTCTCGCCAGGCGACACCCTGAGGATCTTCGCCTTCGCGCCCGGCTGCATGATCCGGGCCGACAGCTCGCGCTCGAGCGCCGTCTCCGCCAGCGTGACCAGCGCCGGCGAGTCCTCGTCGCCCCACGGCGTGTGCCGCCCGAAGGCGCTGCGGTACCACCCGTTGAAGTCGATCATGCCCGTCTTGGCCGCCAAGGAGCCGCTGTGGTCGTACACCCAGTGCCGGGGGAAGGGGCTGGCCCCGGGCACCTCCCAGTCCGACGACCCGTCGGCCCGGATGGTCAGGGCGAGGGTCGACCACGCCAGCGGGGCGGCGACCTGCACGAACGGTGGACGGCGCACCGTCCGGGGCGCCGGCACCCCCGTCCGCCCGCCGGCGGTCTGGACGAAGCGCACTCCCCCCTCGAACACCTCCGGCTCGGGTTGGAGGTCGGGGAAGGCGACGGCCTGGAACACCAGGGCCTTGGGGCCGACCCGCACCGTGGTGGAGCCGATGTGCCCCCCGCCGGCGTGGCCCCAGCCGACGACCTTGCCGTCTTCCACCTCGATCCACGCCCGCAGCTGATTGGCGAAGCGGAAGCGATCGGCGTTCCGGAGCTCGTCGAGGTCCCCCAGCGTGTCGGGCGGCGGCGGGTCGTAGTGCGCCACCCCCATCTCGAACGGCAGACGGGTCATCCCCTTGACCGCCTCCGAGGGGATCCACGAGAGCGACGTGACTGACGACTCGATACGCATGGTGGGGAGCGTACGGCGACGGCATTCCGTCCCCAAGGGTGGTGCCCTGCGTCCCGCGGTGGGGGTGGCACCACCAGGACCGGACGAGCCTGCCCCCTTGTAACCCGCCGCCGGATCGGGCCAAATGACGCAGTGGCCGATCGTCAGATCACCGTGTTCCTCGCCGACGACAACCTCATCGTGCGGGAGGGCGTCCGAACCCTCATCGGGTTGGAGCCCGACCTGACCGTGGTGGGGGCGGCGGCCGACTACGACGGGCTCGTCGCCGGCGCCGAGGCGGCCGCCCCCCAGGTGGTCGTGACCGACATCCGCATGCCGCCCACCTTCCAGCAGGAGGGGATCGACGCGGCCAAGCAGGTCCGCAAGCGCCACCCGGGCACCGGCGTTGTCGTCCTCTCCCAGTACGACGACCCCGAGTACGCCATCGCCCTCCTCGCCGAGGGCTCGGCGGGCTACGCCTACCTCCTCAAGGACCGGCTGGCCGACGGTGACCAACTGGCCCGGGCCATCCGCGAGGTGGCCACGGGCGGGTCGCTCCTGGACCCCTCGATCGTCGAGGCCCTGGTCAACCCGGTGGCGTCGACCGGGGACCTCACCCCCGCCGAGGAGGAGCTGCTGCAGTACGTAGCCGAGGGCCGGCCCATGAAGGCCATCGCCGTCTCCCGGGCGACCACGGCGGAGGCGATCGCCGATGAGGTCGAGCAGCTCTTCCTCAAGCTGGCCCAAGAGGCCAGCACCGGCGCCGGCAGCTCGCTGCGCCGGCTGCGCATGCTCCACCAGGCCATCGTCCAACGCGAGGAGCAGGGCGAGACGTTGAGCCGCCTGCTGCCGGGTGGCGTGGCCGAGAAGCTGCGGCGGGAGGGGCGCCGCATCGGCGAGACGGAGATGCTCGACGTCACCGTCCTCATGTCCGACATCCGCGGGTACTCGACCATCGCCGAGCACGCCGATCCGTCCGTCCTCGCCGGCCAGCTCAACGAGCACCGGGCGGAGATGAACCGTGCCGTCCTCGCCGCCGGCGGGACGGTCATGCAGTTCGTCGGTGACGCGGTGATGGCCGTCTTCGGTGCGCCGCTGCCCCAGGACGACCACGCCCGCCACGCCACCGACGCGGCGTGGAGCATGCACGAGGGCCAGGCGGCGGTGAACGAGCGCTGGCGGGCCCAGGGCCTTCCCGAGTTCGGCCTCGGCATCGGGCTGTCCAGCGGCCGGGTGGCCGCCGCCCTGCTCGGCTCCGAGGAGCGCCTGGAGTACAGCCTGGTCGGCGATGCGGTGAACCTGGCGCAGCGCCTGCAGCAGTGGGCCGACGCCGGCCAGACGGTCGTCAGCCAACCGACGGCCGATGCCCTGGGCGACGGCGCCGAGCTCGAACCGCTGGCGCCGGCGCAGGTCAAGGGGCGGGACGCGACCGTGCACGCCTTCCGCCTGATGCAGCCGGTGCGGGCATGACCCGGAAGGCGACCATGGAACCTCGACACAGGAGCGATCGATGACCACGCTGGGGACGACGGAAGGCGGAGCGGTGCTTGAGGTAGCCGGCGTCCGCAAGACCTACGAGGCCGAGGGAGCGCCCGTCCGGGCCCTTCGAGGGGTGACGATGTCGATGGCCGAGCACGAGTTCGTGGCGGTCATGGGCCCGTCGGGCTGCGGGAAATCCACCCTTCTGAACCTGGTGGCGGGGCTCGACAGCCCGAGCGAGGGCGAGATCGTCCTCGCCGGCCTGCCCCTCCACGGAAAGGAGGAGAACGAGCTGGCCCGCATCCGCCGGGCCCACATCGGGATCGTCTTCCAGTTCTTCAACCTCCTCGAGGGCATGAGCGCGCTGGAGAACGTCACCCTGCCGGCCATCATCGCCGGCAGCCCACGCAAGCAGGCCGAGACCCGGGCCCGGGACCTTCTCGACCTCCTCGGCCTGGCCGACAAGGCCCGCAGCGCCCCGGGCGTGCTGTCCGGCGGCCAGCGCCAGCGCCTGGCCATCGCCCGGGCCTTGGCCAACAAGCCGACCCTCCTCCTCGCCGACGAGCCCACCGGCGCACTCGACACCGAGGGCGGGCTCGAAGTGCTGGAGCTGTTCCGGCGGCTGCACGCCGACGGCCAGGCCATCATGCTGGTGACCCACGACGACGACGTGGCCGGCGCCGCCGACCGCATCGTGCGCATGCGCGACGGCCGTATCGAGGACGGTGACGAGGCGCCGGCCGCCGCAGCCAAGGCTGACGGCACGCTCCAGACCGCCTTCGGGACACCCACCGACGCCTGAACCACCGGCAACACGATGACCACCGCCCTCAACGCCGCGCTGGGCGCCGACGCTGTCGAAGGCATGGCGCCCGCCCGGATGCCCAGGCTGTACTGGTTGCTGGCGCCGGCCGCCGTCACCCTCGCCGCCGCCGGGGCGATGCTCGCCCGCGACACCGGCCATCTGAAGACTGCGCTCCTGTACACCGCCACCATCGCCGCCTGGGCGGTGGCCGGCGCAGTGATCACCGCCCGCCGTCCCGGCGAACGGCAGGGCGCGCTGATCCTGCAGGCTTCCCTGCTGGGGGCCGTCGCCGCGCTGGCGACGACCATCCTGTGGGCCGACGCCGACGGCCGTTCGCTTCCCGTCGCCCTGGTGGAGGGGGCGTTCCTCGCCCGGCCACTGGCTCTCGCCCTCCTCCCGGCCGCCGGCATGCACGTCCTGCTGACCCTGCCCGACGGGTCGTGCGCCATCAGCAGGGCCGTGGTGATCGCCGGCTATGCCGCCGGCGCCGCCACCGGGGCGGTGCTGTGGTTCCAGCGGCCGGCGCTGCCGATGTGGCCCGTCGCCCTCCTCGGCGTCGCCGCCGGCGCCATCGGACTGGCCGGGTCCAACCGGCGCTACCGGCGCGCTACGGGCCTCGAGCGCCAGCGCATGCAGTGGTTCGGCTGGGCCGTCGCCGTCGGGGTCGAGATGTCGGTGGTGGCACTGGCCGTCCGGGTCCTTTCGGGCTGGCCGGACGATGCCGGCGCCATCGCCACCGTCGCCACCCTGCCCATCCCTGTCGCCCTGGCGCTGGGCTCGTCCAAACGCCTGATCGGCCGCATCGACGCCATGCTCGCCCACACCGTCTCCCTCGCCGGTCTCAGCGGCGTGGTCGTCGGCGTCTACCTCGTCATCGTCCTGGGCTTGGGCCGCGCCCCCAGCGACAGCGAACGGTCCCTGCTCGGGCTGTCCATGCTGGCCGCCGCCGTCGCCGCCCTCCTGTACATGCCGGCTCGCGAGCGGCTGGCGCAATTCTCGAACCGGCTGGTGTACGGCGAGCGGGAGGCACCCGACCAGGTGCTCAAGACCTTCGGGAGCCGGCTCTCCCGGGCCATCCCCCTCGACGAGCTGCTGCTGCAGGTGGCCGAGTCACTGCGCAAGACGCTGTCGCTGACCACCGCCGAGATCTGGACCGGGACCGACGGCCGGCTCGAGCGGGCGGTGTCGGTCCCCGACGCGCCCGTCACCCGCCTCCAGCTCGGGTCGGACGAGCAGGCCGTGGTGGCCCGGGCCGGCGTCTCGGGGCCGGCGTGGACCAAGGTGTGGCTGCTCGGCCTCCTGCAAGGCCGGGAGGACTGCGGGATGCGGGTGGCGCCGATCACCCACTCGGGCCACCTCCTCGGCCTCATCGTCGCCGTCCGCCCGCCCAACGGCGAGGGTTTCAAGGACGAGGAGGAGCGCATCCTCACCGAGCTGGCCCGCCAGGTGGGACTTGCCCTGCACAACGTGCAGCTCGACTCGGCGCTGCAGTCCACCCTCGACGAGGTGAGGCGCCAGGCCGAGGAGCTGCAGGCGTCCCGCTCCCGCATCGTGGCTGCGTCCGACGCCGCCCGGCGCCAGATCGAGCGCAACCTCCACGACGGCGCCCAGCAGCACCTTGTCGCCCTGGCCGTGAACCTCCGCCTGGCCCGCCAGATCGCCGAGAGCGACGTCAGCGTCGCCAAGGAGATGCTCGAGCAGCTGAGCCACGACCTCCAGGACGCGGTGCAGGAGCTCCGGAGCCTCGCTCACGGCATCTACCCCCCGCTGCTGGTCGACCGGGGCCTGCGCGAGGCGCTTTCCGCTGCCGGCGGGCGGTCGGCCCTCCCAACCGAGGTGGTCGTCGACGTCCACGGCCGGTACGCCCCCGAAGTCGAGGCCGCGGTGTACTTCTGCTGCCTGGAGGCCATGCAGAACGCGGGCAAGCACGCCGGCGACGGCTCCACGGTGACCGTCCGGGTCTGGGAGGACGCCGGCGCCCTGTTCTTCGAGGTGGCCGACGACGGCGCCGGCTTCGACCCCACGCAGCGCGAGTCCCCGGGTGCCGGCTTCGTGAACATGGGTGACCGGGTGGGCGCCATCGGCGGCACCTTCGGTGTCCAGTCGTCGCCAGGCCGCGGCACTCGAGTCTCCGGACGGATCCCCGCAGCCGAGCGACGTGGTGAGCAGGTTCCGGGATGAGGCCGGCCACCGGCATGTGGGTGGGCAACGACGTGCTCAGGGCGGAGTGAGCGCGCTGCCGGCCCGGCGCCCCCAGACGTCCTGGAGCACCTGGGGGCCGAACTCCTCCTTGTTCACGTAGGCGGCGGCGCCGGAGGTGGCGGCGTCGGCCGGGAGGTCGGCGGCCTGGTAGGTCGACAGCAGGACGACGACGACGTCGGGTGAGCTGGCGGTGATCCGCCGGGTCGCCTCGATGCCGCTGATGCCGCCCATGTTGATGTCCATGAGCACGAGCTGGGGGGCGAGGGCGGCCGCCATCGCCACCGCCTCCTCACCCGAGCCGGCCTCGCCGGCCACCTCGAAACCGCGGGTGACCCTGACGACGGTCGCGGCGGCACGGCGAAACGGCGCCTGATCGTCCACGATCAGAACCGACACGGCGGTGTCCTCCATCCTGACGGTCATCCTGTCATGGCGCTCTTCCCGTCGACAGGGTGCCTGCACCCCCAGAAGGCGGAGGTCAGCCGTCCCGGTCGGCCAGGAAGAGCAGCACGGCCTTCACCCGCCGGCTCACGTCACGCTCCTCGGAGAGGCCGAGCTTCAAGAACAGCGAGTTGATGTGCTTCTCGACGGCGCGCTCCGACAGCATCAGCGAGGCAGCGATGGCGGCGTTGTTCTTGCCCTGGGCCATCTCCGACAGGACCTCCGACTCGCGGACTGTGAGCTCACGCAGCGGCGACGGGTTGCGGGAGCGGGCGGCGACAAGGGCGTCGATCACCTTCGAGTCGATGACGGAGCCGCCCCTGGCCACCTCGTTGATGGCGGCCAGCAGTTGGTCGATGTCCGACACCCGCTCCTTGAGCAGGTAACCCCGCCCGCGCGAGCCGTTCTCGAGGAACTGAAGGGCGTACTCGGGGTCGGCGTACTGGCTGAGCACCACGACGCCGGCGTCGGGCAGTGCCGTGCGCATGTGCTCTGCGGCCCGGATCCCCTCGTTCGTCCCCGTCGGCGGCATGCGGATGTCGGTCAGGACGACGTCGGGCCGGTGTTGCTCGATGGCCTCCATGAGGGAGTCGTAGTCCTCGCACGTCTCGGCCAGCTCCAGCCCCGCCTGGGCCTCGATCAGCCGGCTCATCCCCTCACGCAACAGGTAGTTGTCCTCGGCGAGCACCAGCCTGATCGGCACGCTGGCACCCTACTCAAGGGGGGTGCCAGCACCCTGTATGAAGCCGGGCACCACTCTGGCCGAACGCCGGCGCGCGGCGTAAGTTGCTGAAGCAAGGGCCGATGGGGAGTCGGCCTGTACGAAAGGAACGACATGAGAACGAGGACTTCGCGCCGACTGGCGTCCGCCGGCGCCATGGCGGCGATGGCCATCCTTGCCGCCGCGTGCGGCGGTGGGGATGACACCAGGACGGTCACCGCCGCCGACTACAGCTTCCAGAACCTGCCCAGTGAGGTCGACGCCGGCACCACCTTCGAGCTGAAGAACAGCTCCACCAAGGAGCTGCACGAGATGGTGGTCATCAGGATCCCCGACTCCGAGAGGCGGCCCGTCGCCGACCTGGTGAAGCTATCCGAGGCCGAGCAGGAGGCGATCTTCGGAAGCTCCGAGCCGGCCATGGTCCTGCTCGCCCCTCCCGGCGGCGGCGAGATGATCAAGGCTGTCGGCGACGGCACGCTCAGGGAGAAGGGCCGCTACGCGGTCGTTTGCTTCATCCCGACCGGCGCCGACCCCCAGGCATACCTCAACGCTCCGCCCAGCAACGGCCCGCCCAACGTCCCCGGTGGCCCACCCCACGCCGTCCAGGGCATGTACGGCGAGATCACCGTCAAGTAACTCCCGAACTGGTTGCAGTTACCCGCGCATACGGTGGGTAACTGCAACCAGAACGGCTTCGGTCAGGCGGCGGCGGGCTCTTCGACCGCCGGCTCCAGCGCCAGCTCCAGCAGGTCGGCCACATCGCTGACCAGGTGGAACGTCATGCGCTCGCGGACGGCCTCGGGCACGTCGTCGAGGTCGGCGCCGTTGCGCTCGGGGAGGAAGACCGTGGTCAACCCGGCCCGGTCGGCGGCCAGCACCTTCTGCTTGACGCCACCGATGGGCAGCACCCGGCCTTGCAGGGTGACCTCACCGGTCATGCCCACGCTGGCCCGCACCGGCCGGCCCGACAGCAGGCTGGCCAGGGCGGTCACCATGGTCACGCCGGCCGAGGGACCGTCCTTGGGGACGGCGCCGGCGGGCACGTGCAGGTGGTAGCGCTTCTCGGGGTCCACGGCCAGGTGGCCCCGCACGTAGGAGAGGGCGATCTCGGCCGACTCCTTCATGACCGCGCCCAGTTGTCCGGTGAGGGTCAGCTGGGGCAGCCCGGCGGCACCGGGCAGGGAGGTGGCCTCGATGAACAGGACGTCGCCGCCCATGCCGGTGACGGCAAGACCCGTAGCCACTCCTGGAACCGCGGTGCGGTCGGCGGCCTCGAAAAAGTACTTGGGCCGGCCCAGGTAGGTACGGACGTCGTCGCGGTCGACGGTGACCGGCGCGGTCAGCTCGGCCGACGCCAGCCGGGTCGCCACCTTGCGCAGCACCTTGCCGAGCTCGCGCTCGAGGTTCCGCACGCCGGCCTCCCGCGTGTAGTCGGTCACGACCAGGCGCAAAGCGTCCTCGGTGCAGCACACCTCGTCGGCCGACAGGCCGTTGCGCTCCAGCTGGCGCGCGAGGAGGTGGTCACCGGCGATGGCGACCTTCTCGTCCTCGGTGTACCCGTCCAGGGAGATGATCTCCATGCGGTCCAGCAGCGGGCCGGGGATGGTGTCGAAGACGTTGGCGGTGGCGATGAAGAGCACGTCGGAGAGGTCGAGGTCGACCTCCAGGTAGTGGTCCTTGAACGTGTGGTTCTGCGCCGGGTCGAGCACCTCCAGCAGGGCGGATGACGGGTCTCCCCGCCAGTCGCTGCCCAGCTTGTCGACCTCGTCGAGCATGAAGACGGGGTTCATGGTGCCGGCCTCGCGGAGGGCCCGGACGATGCGACCGGGCTGGGCGCCGACGTAGGTACGGCGGTGGCCACGGATCTCGGCCTCGTCGCGCACCCCACCCAGTGACACCCGAGCGAACGAGCGGCCCAGCGCCCGAGCCACGGACTCCCCGAGCGACGTCTTGCCCACGCCGGGAGGGCCGACCAGGGCGACGATGGCGCCCGAGCCCCGCCCGCTCACGGGCGACAACCCACGCTCGGCCCGCAGCTTGCGGACGGCCAGGTACTCGATGATCCGGTCCTTCACGTCCTCCAAGCCGGTGTGGTCGGCGTCGAGGATGGCTCGCGCCTCGTTCACATCCAGGCTGTCGTCGGACTTCTTGCTCCACGGGATGTCGAAGACCGTGTCCAGCCACGTGCGGATCCACCCGTGCTCGGGGCTCTGCTCGCTGGTGCGCTCGAAGCGGTCGAGCTCGCGCTCGACCGCCGCCCGCACGGTCTCGGGCAGGGTGTCGAGCTTGGCCCGGTACTCGGCGACCACACCCTCGCCGTCGGCGTCCTCGCCCAGCTCCTTGCGGATGGCGGCCATCTGCTGGCGCAGCAGGAACTCCCGCTGGGTCTTCTCCATGCCGTCGGCGACGTCGCTCTGGATGCGCTCCTTGAGCGTCAGGTCGGCCAGGGTGTCGCGGGCCCAGGCAAGGACCTTTTCCAGCCGGGCCTCCACGTCGACGGTCTCCAGGACCTCCAACTTCTGCTCGAAGGTGAGGTCGGGCGAGTAGCCGGCGGTGTCGGCCATGGCGCCGGGGTCGGAGATGCCCCGCAGGGCCTCGGCGATGCCGCCGGCGCCGCGGTAGTCGAGGATGTTCTCGACGACGGCCCGGTACTCGCGGGCCAGCTCCCGGGCCCGGGGCGACGGCTCGACCTCGGCGCCCACAGCGTCGGCCTGCACCCACAGTGCGGAGCCGGCGGGAGCGGGCACGCCCACCCCGACCCTGGCCCGGTGCAGACCACGCACGACCACGGCCCGGAGGCCGCTGGGCAGCTCGCCGGAGTCCTCGACCTTGGCCACCGTGCCCACGTGGGCGTAGCGGCCGTCGAGCCGGGGCACCAGCAGGATGCGGCCCTCGGAGGATTCGGTGGCCTCGATGGCGACCTTGGCCTCTTCGCTCTCGATGGCCATGGTCACCACCATGCCGGGGAGCACGACGCCGGTGGCGAGGGGGAGAAGGGGCAGGACCGAGGTGCTGGCGCCGTTTGGGCGAAAAGTGTCCATAGCAAGAACTAGAACAGTTCCAGATGCAGCCCTGTTCCCGGGCCGGGGGCTACGGTTCGCCCGTGGCCGACACCGAGTTCTCCAAGGGCGACAGAGTGGTGGCGGCCCAGGACGTCGCCGGCATCCCCGAGGGCACGCCGGGGACGGTGTCGCAGGTGAGCGGGCTGTCGTGGATCCGCTACCGGGTCCGGTTCGACAATGGGGTCGAGCGCAATCTCATCGACGGCCGGTACCTCACGCCGGCGCCGGCCAAGCAGCGCCGCTAGAGAACCCGAAACGGTGAGGGTGGCGCGCTAGGGTGGCGCGGTCGCCCCCTGTGTCGCCGGGGGCGCTTCTCTTTTTTGCGACCGCTGAGTTCCCGCGGAAGGACGTACCCATGCCCCCGACCCTTCTCTCTGTGCTGGCCCAGGTCGCCCCGACCGCAGCCGCCGAGCCCGGCACCCTCCCCTGCGGCGCTGCCGGCGACGCCAGCTCGCTCTGCCTGAGCATCTATCGCTCGACGGGCAACGCCGTGCTCGCCCAGCTCTCCGACACCCTTCTCCTCAAGCCGGCCAAGATCGCCTTCATCTTCGCGGTGGCCTTCCTCGCCCGGCGCATCCTGAACCGGCTGATGGCGCGGCTCATCAACGGCAAGGCCCGCCGGGTGGAGACCGTGGCCGCCCTGTTCCGCAGCGGGGTGTCCGCCACCGTGTGGACGATCGCCGGCCTGATGGCCCTGTCCGAGCTGGGCCTGAACCTGGGCCCGCTGATCGCCGGCGCCGGCATCGTGGGCGTGGCCATCGGCTTCGGCGCCCAGAACCTGGTGCGGGACTTCCTGTCCGGCATCTTCATGCTGATGGAGGACCAGTACGGCGTGGGCGACATCATCGACGCCGGCCCGGCCACCGGTACGGTCGAGTCCATCGGGTTGCGCACCACCCGCATGCGCGACGTCAACGGCACGGTGTGGCACCTACCCAACGGCCACATCGAGCGCGTCGGGAACAAGTCGCAGCTGTGGTCGAGGGCGCTCCTCGACATCGGCGTGAGCTACCAGACCGGGATCACCCACGCCACCGAGGTCATCAAGGCCGCGGCGCAGACGATGTGCGACGACCCCACCTTCTCCGCCTCCATCCTGTCCGAGCCCGAGGTCTGGGGGGTCGAGGACCTGGGCATGGACGGGATCACCATCCGGCTCGTGCTGAAGACGGCGCCCAACGACCAGTTCAAGGTCACCCGGGAGCTGCGGGCCCGCATCAAGGTCGCTTTCGACGAGGCGGGAATCGAGATCCCCTTCGCCCAACGGACGGTCTGGCACCGCAACGGCGACGGACCGGTCGCGGTGTTGGCCGACGCCGTCGAGGACTAACGGCGGTCAGCCGGCTCCGACATGTGCACGGGCCGAAGCATCAGGTCGAACGCCGTCCAGATGGTCTTCGACCACGGATAGAAGATCATCGGCGCCACGACGGCGCCCAGGATGCCGCCCGCCACGAACGGGGCGATGCTGGCGTCGGGGTCGCCGGCCAGTCGGACGATCAGCGGCGCCACCGCCAGCAGGATCACCGCTCCCTGGGCGATGGCAAGGTTGATCACGTAGGCGCCCAGGAAGAACCCTTCCTCCCGCTCGAAGAGGTAGTCGCAGCCCGGGCAGCGCTCCTTCATGCGGAACCAGCGGGTGAAGAGCCGGCCGGCACCACAGATCGGGCAGCGCTTCAGCAGGCTGCGCCCGAGCATGCGCATGCGGGTGGGAGCCGGCCGGTCGAGGTACACGCGCATCGAGGGTATGCCTACCCCGGGGTTAGGTTCTCTGCGTGCCCACCCTCGCCGCGTACTCCCACCTCAGCCTCTCCGTCACCGACCTCGACCAGAGCACGCAGTGGTATTGCGACGTGCTCGGCTTCGAAGTGACGGCCCGTACGGAGGGCGAAGGGTTCTTCCGCAGCCGCCTGCGCCAGCCCGACGCCGGCATCACCCTCACCCTCACCGCCCATGAGGCCAACGAAGGCGACGCGTTCGACGAGCGCCGTACCGGCATGGACCACGTCTCCTTCGTGGTTCCGTCGGTGGACGACATCCACGCCTTCAAGGAGTGCTTCCAGGAGCAGGGCATCGAGCACTCCGACGTCAAGGCCACCGCCGGCGGCGCCGGCGGCATGATCACCTTCCGGGACCCCGACAACATCCAGCTCGAGGTCTTCGCCGCCGGTTAGCATCCGGCCCGAGCGAGGACGGCGGCCAGGACCTCGTCGGCCTGCCCGGCCAATTCGGTCAGCGGGCGGTTCCGGTGCACCCGCTCCCCCAGATCGACCTGGGCGATGGCCGACGGACCGAACCGCCGGGCGACGTCGAGGAGCATGCCCACCTCGACGCCGTACCCGGGCTCCAGCGCCATGCCCTCGAGGGCCCGCCTCCGGACGGCCACCTCCCCGGCCAGCGGCTGGCGGACGAACGCGAGCTCGGGAAAGAGCCGGCGCAGCAACGGCCGGGCCAGGAGCTCGGTGACCCGCCCGCCGCCGGCCGCGCCGGGACGTTCATAGGTGCCCTTGACCATGACGATGTCCCCGTCGACCAGGAGGGGCTCGACCAGCCGGGTGACGTAGTGCATGCCGAAGTTGCGCACGTCGGCATCGAGGAAGACGACGACGTCGCCGGTGGAGGCGGCCAGGCCCGCCGCCATGGCCGCCCCTTTGCCGGGGCCGGCGTGGCGCCGCACCACCCGGGCGCCGAAGGCCTCGGCGATGGCGCCGGTGCCGTCGGTGGAGCAGTCGTCCACCACGACCAGCTCGTCGACCACCTGATCCAGTGCGGAGGCGACGGGCGCCACGACTCCCGCCACCGTGCGTGCTTCGTCCCGCGCCGGGATGCAGACCGTGACCCGCAGGCCGGTCGCCGCCTTGGCCAGGGCGATCGACGGAGTGGTGGGTGCGGTGAGCGTCATGACCGGGCGCGGGTGAGGTCGAGGAACTCGGCCCGGGTCCGGGCGTCGTCGCGCACCAGCCCGTGCAGCGACGAGGTGACCGTGCGGGAGCCGACCGCCTCCACTCCCCGCAGCGACATGCACAGGTGCTCGGCCTCCAGGACGACCCCGACGCCCTTGGGGGCCAACCGGGCGTCGAGCCAGTCGCCGATCTGCTTGGTGAGGCGCTCCTGGACCTGCAGGCCCCGGGCGAAGTGCTCGACGACCCGAGCCAGCTTCGAGAGGCCGAGGATGCGCGCCGCCGGCAGGTAGCCCACATGGGCGACGCCGGAGAAGGGCAACAGGTGGTGCTGACAGAGCGAGTGGAAGGGGATGTCCCGCACGAGCACCAGCTCGTCGTAGCCCTCGTCGTTCGGGAACGTCGTGGGCACGAACGGCTCGGGGGTCAGGAACTCCTCGTACGCCATGGCGACCCGCCGGGGCGTCTCCCGCAGGTGCTCGGCGCCGGGATCCTGGCCCAGAGCGACCAGCAGGGCCCTGACGGCGACCTCGGCTGCGTCGAGGTCGACGACGGCGCCCGCGCTCACCACATGGAGGGGTGTGACAGGGGCGGGCCCGCCGGCTGACAGCTCGACTGCGTTGCTCATGGTCCTCCCGCTTCTAAAGTGCGTTGAAACCTACTTTACACGGTAGACTTGGGGTCGAACGATGAACGACGAGCCCCGCGACGATACCGACGACGTGCTGGCGGCGGTGGCCGCGCTGGGCGACCCGCTCCGGCGCCGGCTCTACCGCTTCGTCGGCGTCCAGGACCACGCCGTGAGCCGGGACGAGGTCGCCGAGGGGACAGGGGTCTCCCGCTCGGCGGCGGCGTTCCACCTCGACCGCCTGGTCGACGAAGGGCTCCTGGAAACGGAGTTCCGGCGTCTCACCGGGCGCCAGGGGCCGGGGGCGGGTCGGCCGGCGAAGCTGTACCGGAGGGCGGCGAGGCAGATCTCCGTCAGCCTGCCCGCCCGCCGCTACGAGCTGGCCGCCGGGCTCCTGGCCGCCGCCGTCTCCGAGGCCACCTACCAGGGCGAGCCCGTCGAGGCGGCCCTCGACCGCCTGGCCCGGGAGCAGGGCGCCCGTATCGCCACCGCGGTGGCGCCACTGGTGGGCCGCCGCGGTTCGCCGGCGACGCGGGCCCGGCGCATCGCCGAGTCCCTGGCCGTCGAGGGTTACGAGCCGCGGCCCGTCGCCGGGCAGGTCACGCTCTCCAACTGCCCGTTCTCCGCCCTGGTCAGCGACCATCCGGAGCTCACCTGCCAGATGAACCTGGCCCTGCTGGAGGGGTTCGCCGCCGCACTGACCGGGGCCGGGGTGAACGCCCGCCTGCTGCCGGCCGAGGGGCGATGTTGCGTGCTGCTGGACGTCGGCTCCCCTTGACGGAGATACCCCCCGGTGGTATCTTGTCGATGTACCCCTACCGGGTAGACGTACCGTCGAGGAGGAGCGCCCCCCATGAGCACGACCACCACCATCACCGTCGACGGCATGACCTGCGGCCACTGCGTGAATGCCGTCCAGACCGAGGTGGGAAAGCTCGATGGCGTGACCGACGTCAGTGTCGACCTGAGCAGCGGCCAGGTCACCATTGTGGCCGACACCGAGCCCGACGCCGGCGCCCTCCGCGAGGCCGTGGAGGAAGCCGGGTACGAGATCCGGTCATGACGGACACCGTCGAGCTCGACATCGGCGGGATGACCTGCGCGTCCTGCGCAGCCCGCATCGAAAAGCGCCTGAACCGGCTCGACGGCGTGACCGCGACGGTGAACTACGCCACCGAGCACGCCACCGTCCAGATTCCGGAGGGCACCGCTCCCGCCGACGTCATCGCCGCCGTCGAGGCGGCCGGCTACACCGCGGCCATCCCCCAGGTGGCGTCGCCGGACCCCGCCGACGGCGCCGGCATCGAGCCGCCCGACGAGACCGCGCCCCTGCGCCAGCGCCTGCTCATCTCCCTGGCCTTGTCCGTCCCCGTCATCGCCATGGCCATGGTCCCCGCCCTGCAGTTCGAGAACTGGCAGTGGCTGTCGCTCACGCTGGCGTCGCCGGTGGTGGTCTGGGGCGCCTACCCGTTCCACCGGGCCGCCTGGGTGAACCTGCGCCACAGGACGGCCACCATGGACACCCTCATCTCCATGGGCACCCTGGCCGCCTTGGCGTGGTCGGTCTACGCCCTGTTCTGGGGCCACGCCGGCATGCCCGGGATGAAGATGCCGTTCGAACTGACCATTTCTCGGGGGTCGGGCGCCCACGAGATCTACCTGGAGGTGGCCGCCGGCGTCACCGCGTTCATCCTGGCCGGGCGCTACTTCGAGGCCCGGGCCAAGCGCCGTTCGGGCGCCGCCCTGCGGGCCCTGCTGGAGCTGGGCGCCAAGGACGTCGCCGTCCTGCGCAACGGTGTGGAGCGCCGGATCCCGGTCGAGGAACTGGTCGTGGGCGACACCTTCGTCGTCCGCCCGGGCGAGAAGGTCGCCACCGACGGCGTGGTGGAGGAGGGCACGTCCGCCATCGACGCGTCGTTGCTCACCGGCGAGAGCGTGCCTCTGGAGGTCGGCCCCGGAGACACCGTGGTGGGCGCCACCGTCAACGCCGGCGGGCGCGTCGTCGTGCGCGCCACCCGGATCGGCGCCGACACCCAGCTGGCCCAGATGGGCCGCCTCGTCACCGCGGCCCAGAGCGGCAAGGCGCCGGTCCAACGCCTGGCCGACCGCATCTCGTCGGTGTTCGTACCCGTGGTGATCGTCCTGGCTCTGGTCACGCTGGGCGTGTGGCTGGCCGTAGGCGAGGGCTCGGCCGCCGCGTTCACCGCCGCTGTCGCCGTGCTGATCATCGCCTGCCCCTGCGCACTCGGCCTGGCCACCCCCACCGCCCTGCTCGTCGGCACCGGCCGGGGCGCCCAGCTCGGCATCCTCATCAAGGGCCCCGAGATCCTGGAGTCCACCCGTAAGGTCGACACCGTCGTCCTCGACAAGACGGGCACCGTCACCACCGGCCAGATGTCGCTGGTCGACGTGGTGCCGGCGCCGGGCACCTCGACCGACGACGTCCTGTGCCTGGTCGGCGCCCTCGAGGATGCCTCCGAGCACCCGGTGGCCAACGCCATCGCCACCGCAGCCAAGGCTCGCCTCGGCTCGCTGCCCCCGGTGGAGTCCTTCGCCAACACCCAGGGCCTGGGTGTGCAGGGCGTGGTCGACGGCCACGCCGTCGTCGCCGGCCGTGAGCGGTTCCTGGCCGACTGGAGCATCGACCTCGGTCCCGAGCTCGTCGCGGCCAAGGACGAGGCGGAGGCCGCCGGCCGCACCGCCGTCCTCGCCGCCTGGGACGGAGAGGCCCGTGCCGTCCTGGTGGTCGCCGACACGGTGAAGCCGACGTCGGCGGAGGCCACCGCCCGGCTGCGGGGTCTGGGGCTGAACCCGGTTCTGCTGACCGGGGACAACACGGCGACGGCCAAGGCGGTCGCCGGCGAAGTCGGCATCGACGAGGTCATCGCCGAGGTGCTGCCCGAGGAGAAGCTCGACGTCGTCCGCCGGCTCCAGGACGAGGGCAAGGTCGTCGCCATGGTGGGTGACGGTGTGAACGACGCCGCCGCCCTGGCCCAGGCCGACCTGGGCCTGGCCATGGGCACCGGCACCGACGTGGCCATGGAGGCCAGTGACATCACCCTGGTCCGCGGTGACCTTCGCTCGGCGGCCGACGCCATCCGCCTGTCCCGCCGCACCCTGCGCACCATCAAGGGCAACCTGTTCTGGGCCTTCGCCTACAACGTCGCCGCCCTCCCGCTGGCCGCCCTGGGATTCCTCAACCCGATGATCGCCGGGGCAGCAATGGCGTTTTCCAGCATCTTCGTGGTCAGCAACAGCCTGCGACTGCGCTCGTTCCGAACGGAGAAGTGATGAAGCGGTTGCTGTTCCTCCTGGTCGTCCCCGCGCTCGCCTTCCTGGCCGCGTGCGGCTCCGACGACGGATCCACCGACGCCGGCGCCGGCCAGGGCGCCGACCGCACCATCGACGTCGAGATGCGCGACATCGCCTTCTCCCCCACGACCGTCGACGTCCGCGTCGGCGAGACCGTGCGGTTCAACTTCAAGAACACCGGCCAGGTCACCCACGACGCCTTCATCGGCGACGCCGCCGCCCAGGACGCCCACGAGAAGGAGATGCGCGACGGCCACAACCACGGCAAGACCGCCAACGCGGTCAGCGTGAAGCCCGGCAAGTCGGCGTCGCTCACCTACACCTTCGACCGGCCCGGCCAGCTGCTCGTCGGCTGCCACGAGCCCGGCCACTACACCGGCGGCATGCGCATCACCGTCAACGTCGCATAGGCGATTTGCTCATAGGGTAGGCCGCAGCCCATGAGCACCCGGCGCCGACTCTCGCTTCCGATCCTCACGCTGCTGATGCTCCTGGGCACCGCGTGCAGCGGCGGAGGGGTCGAAGAGGCCACGAACGACGACGAGGCCATCGCGCCTGTCGCCGGCGCCCAGACGCCGGCCAACGAGCGACCGGTGCAGTTCGAAGGGGCGGGCAAAGTCAAGCTCTTCGGCACGCTGTCGATGCCCGCCACCGACGCCGGCGCCACCGTGCCCGGCGTCCTCATGATCCCCACGTCGGGCGCCGGCGGGGTCCTCGGCCCGGCCGGCGTCGCCGACCCCCTCGGCAAGGACCTGGCCAAGACCTTCACCGACGCCGGCGTGGCAGCGTACCGGTACGACCAGCGGGGCACGGGCCAGAGCAAGCTGGAGCCCGACGTGCGGTTGAGCTTCGACGACCTCGTCGCCGACGCCAGAGCCGGCCTCGACCTGATGGCCCAGCGCCGGGAGACGGCCGGCCGCGACCTCTCGGTGGTGGGTTACGACCAGGGCGGCCTCGTCGCCCTCCGGCTGGCGGCCACCGATCCTCGGGTCAAGCGGGTCGTGCTGATCTCCACGCCGGGGCGTTCCCTGCTCGACGTGCGGGCGTCACAGCTCCAGGCCCGCTACGGGCCCGAGTCGGCGGCAGCCCTGCGCACTGAGGTGGCCAACCTGATCGCCAACCGTTCCGTCCCGCCGCTCGACCAGCTGCGCACCGAGCTGCGCCCGATGCTGCCGGCCCAGGAAGCCGGCTTCCTCGCCGACCTCTACGCCCTCGACCCCGCCGCCGACGCAGCCAAGGTCAAGGTGCCGACGATGATCGTGGTGCCCAGCGATCCGGCGCCGTACGACCCCCAGCGGCTGGCGGCCGCCATCCCCGGCGCCCAGGTGGTCACCTCCACCGGAAGCGGCTCGACACTGGTCATCTCCGGCCCCACGCCCGAGGACCTGTCCGACCCCACCAGCGCCAACCACGACCACGGCGCCGCTCCGCCCGTGGCCCCGACCACGCGCGACGCCGCCACCCTGGAGCGGGTGGCCCGCTTCGCGGGCGCGACGCCCTAGCCAGCCCGAACTCGCCGGCGTACCCGGAGTCGCCGCGCCCCATGCCTTGGAAGCGTGACCGACAGTTCGCCTCGCCGACGTGACCCGTTCGCCGTAACGTTCGAGCCGGGGTTCGGACTACAGGGAGTCCGACAACGAGGGAGGGACCATGTTCGTACAGGTGATGGAAGGGCGAGTGACGGACGTCGAGGGGCTGAAGGCCCAGATCGAGCGGTGGAGGGCCGAGCTGGCGCCGGGCGCCAGGGGCTTCCTCGGCACGACCGCCGGCGCCACCGCCGACGGGAACTTCGTCGCCCTCGTCCGCTTCGAGTCGGAGGAGGCGGCCCGAGCCAACAGCGACCGGCCGGAGCAGGGCGAGTGGTGGGCGGCCACGTCCGGCTTCTACGACGGCGACGTGACGTTCACCAACTGCCCGGACGTCGACACCTTCGGCGCCGGCGGCTCGGATGACGCCGGGTTCGTGCAGGTCATGAAGGGCCGCGCCGACCGCGCCGCGCTGCAGGAGGTCGCCCGGGAGATGGAGGCCGCCCTCCAGCGCAGCCGGCCGGACGTGCTCGGCGGCACGGTCGCCTGGCCCGGTGACGGCACGTTCATCCAGACGGTGTACTTCTCCAGCGAGGCGGAGGCTCGGGCCAACGAGAAGCGGGAGTCGGCCACCGACGAGGAGCGGGAGGCGTGGGAGCGGATCGGCTCGGTGATGCAGGTCGAGGTGTTCATCGACATCACCGACCCCTGGCTCTTCAGCGCCTGATGGCCGACCTCGTCGCGCTGTTCGCCAAGGCCGTGGACCAGTTCGGTCCACGGCTGGCGGCCGTCGGTGACCGCTGGCACGACCCCACCCCGGACGCGGAGTGGGACGTGCGGGCCCTGGTGAACCACGTCATCGCCGAGGACCTGTGGGCGCCGCCGCTGCTGCAAGGGATGACGATCGCCGAGGTCGGCGACCGCTTCGACGGCGACCAGCTGGGTGAGGACCCGGAGGCGGCCTGGGAGGCGGCCGCGTCGGCGTCGGTGGCCGCCGTGGCCGAGGACGGCGCCCTCGACCGCACGGTGCACGTCTCCTTCGGCGACATCTCCGGGCGGGAGTACGTCTCCCAGCTGACCTCCGACCACCTGATCCACGGGTGGGACCTGGCCCGGGCCATCGGCGCCGACGAGCGCCTCGACCCCGAGCTGGTCGACTTCGCCTACGACTTCCTCAGCCCCCAGGTCGACGGCTGGCGCAGCGCCGGCGTGTTCGGGCCCAGGGTCGAGGTGCCGGCGGGCGCCAGCCGCCAGGACCAGCTCCTGGGGCTCACCGGCCGCCGGCCGTAGGCCCCTATTGCTCCTCGGTGCCGGCGTCCTCGTCCGGTGGGTCGAGGTGGCGCATGACGTCCTCACGCCGGATGCGGGGCTCCCCCTCATCGGTGAGCTCGTAGGGGATGCGCCGGTCCCGGAGCCACCGCAGCAGGGTCCGGCGGGAGATGCGGAGCAGGCGCGCCGCCTCTTCGGGGGCCAGGTAGTCGTCAGTCGGTGGCGACATGGCTTGGGACAACCTCGTGCTTTTCTTGGCACTCCGCCCGGTGCAGCGGTCGGGATCCTCGGAAGCTAACGGCACCTAAGCCAACACAACCCCACTCTTCCCCCAACAGACCCCCAACCAGTCCCCGCCCGGCGGCAGAGTCCGGGCTGCCGCCTTGGAAGTGCGCCCCCAGGGACTCGAACCCTGAACCCGCAGATTAAGAGTCTGCTGCTCTGCCAGATTGAGCTAGAGGCGCTTGCCAAGGAACATTCTGCCGCCGGATGCCCCTCGAGGGTGACCGAGGGGACTTGAACCCCCGACCTCCAGGGCCACAACCTGGCGCTCTAACCGACTGAGCTACGGCCACCATGCGACGGTCAAGCATCGCACACCGCGGCGGACCACCGGGAAGCTTTCACACGATCCGGCGCTCATTGGCCCAGCGGGTGAGGTCGTGGCGGTTGGACAGCTGGAGCTTGTGAAGCACAGAGCTCACGTGGGTCTCGACCGTGCGGGCCGAGATCGTCAGCTCCTTGGCGATGGCCTTGTAGGGGTACCCCCGGGCGATGAGGCGGAGGACCTCCTGCTCCCGGGCCGTCAGCTGGTCGAGGTCGGGGTCGGCCGAGGGGCCGGGGCTGGCGGCGAAGGCGTCGAGCACGAAGCCGGCCAGGCGCCGGGAGAACACCACGTCGCCGTCGGCCACCCGCTGGATGGCGTCGGCCAGTTCGGGCCCGGAGATCGTCTTGGTCACATAGCCGCGGGCGCCGGCCCGGATCACCCCGATCACGTCCTCGGCGGCGTCGGAAACCGACAGGGCCAGGAACCGCACCTCCGGCGCCTGAGGGACGACCCGCTGGACCACCGCCCGGCCGCCACCGTCGGGCATGTGGACGTCGAGGAGGACCACGTCGGGCCGGCGCTCGAGAATCATCTCGACGGCGGCGTCGACCTCCGAGGCCTCGCCGACCACGTCGACCGCGTCGCCCAACTCGGCCCGCACGCCCTTGCGGAACAGCTCGTGGTCGTCGACCAGGAACACCTTGGGCTTCATATCCGCAGCTCCACTTCGGTGCCTTCGCCCGGCGAGGTCCGCACCGCCGCCTTGCCGCCGTGGCGGGCCATGCGGTCGACGATCGACTCCCGCACGCCGTGGCGGTCGGGCGCCACCGCTTCGAGGTCGAAGCCGGCGCCCCAGTCGCGCACGAAGACCGACGCCTCGCCGTCACGCACCTCGGCGTAGACCGACACGTTGCGGTCGCCCGACCACTTGGCCGCGTTCACCATGGCCTCCCGAGCGGCGGCCACCAGTGCCCGCAGGCGGTCGTCGAGGGGCAGGTCGCCCACGGCCACGACGTCGACGGTGACGCCGTGCAGGCCCTCCACCTCGGCGCCGGCCCGCGACAGGGCCGCAGCCAGGGTCTCGGCGCCCCGCCGGTCGACCTCGTTCTCGAACAGCCAACCCCGCAGCTCGCGCTCCTGGCGCCGAGCCATGGTGACGACGGCCCGTGGGTCATCGGCGTTGCGCTGGATGAGGGCGAGGGTCTGCAGCACCGAATCGTGCAGGTGAGCGGCCATGTCGGCCCGTTCCTCGGACCGGATGCGCTGCCGGCGCTCCTCGGCCAGGTCACGGCCCATGCGGACCCAGAAGGGGCCGGTGATCAGGGCCAGGCCGCCGACGATGGCGGCGGTGGCCAGCACCCCCTGGCGGACGGCCGAGAAGGCCTCGCTGGCGGCCAGGAAGGCGCCCACGCCGCTGACGACGAGGAACACCCCGACGGCGATGCGGGCCAGCGCGGCGCGCCGGGACCGCAGGTCGGGCGTCATGTCGGAGCGGCGGAGCCGATCGCCGACCCGCAGCAGCGACGAGCGGTCGTCGTCGCCGGCTTGGCGCCAGATGACCGCCAGCCCCACGCCGGCGAGCAGCAGGGGCCAGACCAGGGCGTCGCTGAACCAGATGCCCGTGCCCCGCACCAGCAGGATCACCCCCAGGACGATGGACGCCACCGCCAGCACCTCGGCGAGGTTCGTGCCCCGGTCGCGCACGGCGGCGTAGGCCAGGGAGCGGTCGGTGCCGTCGTCCGGGAGCATCAGCCAGGCCAGCACGTACAGGAGGGCACCTGTGCCGCCGGCCACGGTCAGGGCGACCACCGCCACCCGCACGACGAGGGGATCGATGCCGATCGACCGGGCCAGCCCACCGCAGACGCCACCGAGGATGCGCTCGGTGCGGCTGCGCCGGAGGCGCCGCAGCGACGGCCTGGTCTCGGTGCTCACCTGTTCGATGATCCCATGGGCCGGTGGCGCCGACCACGGGAGGCACTCCGGAGGGCGGCTCCGTACCCCCTACGGGATAGACCCGGGACGTCCCGGATGGAAGAAGCTGAGGGCCAGGCGCACGATCAGGCCATGGAAACCGTGAACGACACCAACCCCCCCACCGACACCCCTCCCTACCGCCGGGCCGGCAACCGGCTCACCCGGTCCACCGACGACAAGGTCCTCGGCGGCCTGGCCGGCGGCCTCGGCCGCTACTTCGGGATCGACCCCGTCGTGTTCCGCATCGCCTTCGTGGTGCTGACCCTCGCCGGCGGGTCGGGCATCCTGCTCTACCTCGTCGGCTGGCTGATGATCCCCGACGACGCCGGGGGCAACGCTTTGAAACGCTTCGGCGGTGAGCGGAACCAGAAGCTCGCCGCCGCCGTGCTGGCCGGCGCCGGCCTCCTGATCCTCCTGGACAACCTCACCGGCAGCAACGACGACATTCCCCTCGGCCTGGTGCTGGTCGGCATGGGCGGCCTCTTCCTGTGGTCCCGCAACAGGGACGAGGTCGGCGCCGGCCCCCCGCCGCCGCCGGACCACCCCTACCCGCCGGTGCCTCCCACCCCGCCGGCGCCGCCGGCGCCTCCAGGAGGAGACGCCCCCGGCGGCACCACGATGGACCTCACCTCCGCCGGCACGCCCAATGACGCCGGCACCGTCGCCCTGCCTCGAGAGCCGGTGGACGCCGAGCCGCCCTCACCGGCGGCCGGCGCCGCCGGCGCGTTCGCCCCTCCGCCGCCTCCCCCGTCGCCGTCGCCGGCGCCGGCGCCGAAACCGCGCCAGCCGCCGTCCGCCCTCGTCCCGGTCACGTTCAGCCTGCTGGCTGTCCTCGCCGGCGCCGCCACCCTGTTCGGCCTCTCCCTGACGACGGGCCTGGCCCTCGCCCTCCTCCTCACTGGCGGCGCCCTCGTCGTCGGCGCCTGGCGGGGCCGGGCCCGCTGGCTCATCCCCGTCGGCCTGGTGCTGTCGGTCGCCCTGGCCGGCGCTTCGTTGATCGACGTCCCCATCCGCGGCGGCGCCGGCGACATCGGGTACCGGCCGCTCAGCGTGGAGGAGATCCGCACCCCCTACCGCCTCGGCGCCGGCCAGCTGGTCGTCGACCTCAGCGACGTCGACTTCCGCGGCCAGACGGTGACCGTCGTGGCGTCGGTCGCCGCCGGCCACCTCGACATCGTCGTGCCCCGCGACGTCGCCGTCGAGCTCGACGCCCACGTCGGCGCCGGCAACCTGATGCTGCTCGGCCGGGAGACCGACGGGCTCGACATCGGGCGCCAGCTCACCGACCGCGGCCAGGAAGGTGCCGGCACCCTGATCCTGCGAGCCAAGGCGGGCGTCGGCCTGGTGGAGGTGCGCCGTGCCTTCGCATGACCTCGACGTCCTGTCGTTGATGGCCGGCGTCGCCTTCGCCGGCTTCGCCATCGCCGTGCTCGTGGGCGACGGCGCAGGTGTCGCCAGCCGCTGGACATGGCCGGTGCTGCTGATCGTCGTCGGCGTCGTCGGACTGGTCGCCAGCCGGCGGGGCACCAAGGAGTAGGCCCGCCGGTAGCCTGGTCCGGTGGCTCGGTCGCGCAACTTCCAGCGGTGGACGTTCGCACTGTGGGCCGTCTGTCTCCTGGCCACCACCACGGCCCTCCTCGGCGGCCCGCATGAGGCGGCGACCGCCGGGGCGCCTCCGGCCGCCGTGGGCGTCGTGTCCCAGACGCCCGGCGCCGCGGTCCTGCCGGCCCGGATCTCCGAGGAGGTGCGCAGCGCCGGCCAGGCCGCCCCTCTACGGGCCCTGGTCCTGGCGGGGGTCCTGGCTCTGCTCCTGGGCCTGCCAGCGGTGCTGCGCCGGCGGCTCCCCGCCGGCGGCCACGGCGCCCAGCCCCTGCGGGCCCGCCGCCACACGATCGCCCTCAGGGCTCCCCCGCTCCAGTTCGCCTGATCCGAACTGTTGAGTCCCCGCGCCCTGAGGGGTCGCGGGCCGAGCCTAGGAGTCCTCCGAAGTTGCAGAACCTGCGCTGGCGCGCCGCCCTGGTCCTTGCGATCGTGGCCGGCACCGCCTTCTTGATCGTCGACCGCCCGGCCCGCCTTGGCCTGGACCTGCAGGGCGGCACCCAGATCGTGCTCGAGGCCCGGGAGGCGCCCGGGCCTCGAGCACGATCTGGGTGCCGCCCTGGTCCTTGCGATCGTGGCCGGCACCGCCTTCTTGATCGTCGACCGCCCGGCCCGCCTTGGCCTGGACCTGCAGGGCGGCACCCAGATCGTGCTCGAGGCCCGGGAGGCGCCCGGGCGCAAGGTCGACGCCGACACCCTCAACCGCACCCTGGAGGTCCTGCGCCGGCGGGTGGACCAGCTGGGCGTCGCCGAGCCGTCCCTGCAGCGCTCCGGCGACCGGCGGATCATCATCGAGCTTCCGGGCGTCGCCGATCCCGAGGAGGCCGTCGCCGTCATCGGGAGGACGGCGGAGCTGACCTTCCACTCCGTGCTGCCACCCGGTGAAGGCGATCGCACCCTCCCTGATGACGCCGGCCTCCCCGTCGCGCTGGGGCCGCCGGCGGTCACCGGCAACGACGTGGGCACCGCCTCGGCCACGATCGGTGGGAGCTTCTCGGTGGCCTGGCAGGTCCAGGTCGAGTTCCGCAACGACGGCGCCTGGAGGCAGCTGACGGGGGCGGCGGCGTGCGCCCCGCCGGGTGACCCCGGCCGGCGCGTGGCCATCGTCTTGGACGAGAAGGTGATCTCCAGCCCCCAGGTGGCGCCGGACATCCGTTGCGGCCAGGGCATCACCGGCGGCACGACCAGCATCACCGGCAACTTCTCCGAGGCCGAGGCCAAGGAACTCGCCCTGCTCATCCGGGCCGGCGCCCTGCCGGTGCCGGTGGAGATCGTCGAGCAGCGGACCATCGGCCCCACCCTGGGCGCCGCCGCCATCAAGGCCAGCGTCACCGCGGCGGTGATCGGCGCCCTGCTGACGACGCTGTACATGATCGCCTACTACCGGCTGCTGGGAGTGCTGGCCGCAATCGCCCTCGGTGTCTACGGCGCCCTGAGCTACGCCGTGCTGCTGCTGATCGGCGCCACCCTCACCCTGCCGGGTATCGCCGGCTTCGTGCTGGCCATCGGCATGGCGGTCGATGCCAACGTGCTGGTCTACGAGAGGATCAAGGAGGAGGCCGCCGGCGGGGCGTCGACCCGGCGGGCCAGCCAGCGCGGCTTCCAGCGAGCTTGGACGGCCATCGCCGACTCCAACGCCACCACCCTGCTGGCCGCCGTCCTGCTCTTCTTCTTCGCCTCCGGTGCGGTCCGCGGCTTCGGGATCACCCTGTCCATCGGCGTGCTCGTGTCGCTGTTCTCCGCCTTGGTGGTGACCCGACTGCTCGTCGACGTCGTACTTCGCACCCGCCTGCGTGACCACCCCAAACTGCTCGGCCTGCAGGTCGGCGGGCGGTTCCGGGCCTGGATCGCGGCCCGGCGGCCCAACCTGCTGCGCCACTTCCGTCGGTGGCTCGCGGTGTCGTCTGTCGCCCTGGTCCTGGCCGGCGCCGGCATCGTGACCCGGGGTCTGGACTACGGGTTGGAGTTCTCCGGAGGCCGGCTGCTCGAGTACGACACGCCCCGTCCCGCCGACCTCGACGACGTGCGCCGGGCGGTGGCCGGCGCCGGCTTCCCCCGCGCCGTGGTCCAGGAGTCGGGCGACGGCAACGTGGCCGTCAGGACCACGCAGCTGAGCCCGGAGGAGGCCGACCGGGTCCGGTCGGCGGTGGCGTCGGTGGCCGGCGAGCTCACCCTCGTGCGGGACGAGTTCGTCGGTCCCACCATCGGCAACGAGTTGCGCCGCAAGGCTCTCACCGCCCTCGGCCTGGCCCTGGTGGCCCAGATGGCGTATCTGGCCGTCCGTTTCCGCTGGACCTATGCCGCCGGTGCGGTGGCGGCGATGGTCCACGACGTCGTCCTGCTGCTCGGTGTATTCGCCTGGCTCGGCAAGACGCTCGACGGCGTATTCCTCGCCGCCCTGCTCACGGTGATCGGTTACTCGATCAACGACTCCGTCGTCGTCTTCGACCGCATACGGGAGCTACGCCGGTCCCGCACCAAGGAGCCGTTGCTCGACGTGGCCAACGACGCCTGCCTGCAGACCATCCCCCGCACGATCAACACCGGCCTCGGTGCCTTGTTCATCCTTGTCGCCCTGTACGTCCTCGGGGGGGAAACGCTCACCGACTTTGCCCTGGCCCTGTTGATCGGCATCATGGTGGGTACCTACTCCTCGGTGTTCACGGCCACGCCCTTGGCCGTGTGGTTCGAGGGGCGAGGCGATCGGCCCGCTGGGCAGCGGGCGGAAAAGCCGGCGGGGACGCCGGCGGGGACGCCAAAAGTCGATCAGCATGTGGAGCGGGCCCGGTCCGAGCACCGTCCCGGCAACCAGCGCCGGAAGCCGGCGAGGAGGCGCTAGTGGCATGAGCGACCGGACCCACGAGCACCCAGCGCCCGCCGTCACGGGAAAGGACAGCGCATGAACCCGCCCACCGTCGTCGAACCGGACAGCGCTCGCCGGACCAGCCGCCGCCTCGGCCTCGGGCTGGCCGCCGTGGTGTCCGCCCTCGCCGCCGTGCTGGTCCTCACCTACCTCGTCGGGCTGTCGTCGGGGCCGGCGACGGTCGCCCGCATCACCTTCGAGAACCCCACCGCCTACGCCCTCGACATCGAGGTCAGCTCCGGGCCGGACAGCGGGTGGACCTCGGCCGGCTCGGTGCGCCAGAGGTCGACAACCGAGGTCACCGAGGTGGTCGACCAAGGCGACGTCTGGGTGTTCCGCTTCGACAGCCAGGGTGCCAGCGGCGGCGAGCTGCGCCTCAGCCGGACCGAGCTCGAGGCCGCCGGGTGGCGGGTCTCCATCCCGGGGGAGGTGGGCAACCGCCTGGCCGGCGCCGGCGCGCCTCCAACTCCGTAAGTGGCCACCACGTAACGGGCGCGACGCCAGGGAGACTGTCCTTGCATGGTCTCCTCCTGGGCACTGCGGGTCGTCATCGTGGGCGTGCCCGTCGCGCTGTTCGGCCTCCTGCGGCCCGGCCCCTTCGTCGCCACGCTGAAGAGCCCGGCCGCGTTGTTGCGCATCGCCCTGCTCGTGGTGGTGCTCGCAAGCGTCTCCCGCCTGCTGCGCCGCTACGTCGCCAACGCCGCGGTGCGCGCCGCGGTGCCGGCCGTGCTCGGCGTCGGCGTGCTCGCCTTGGTCGTGCTCCCTTACTTCCGGGACGAGACCGTCGTCGAGACGCTGCCGACGTCGGCGGCCGAGCTGGGGCTGCCGGCGACGACGACGACCGCCGCTGCCGTGTCCGTCGCGCCCCAATCCACGACCACGGCCGTGGCGTCCCCGCCGGCCCGGATCTCCTCGGGGACGTTGCGGGGCATCGACCACCGCGCCTCCGGCGCCGCCGCCCTCTACCGCCTGGCCGACGGGACGGCGTTCGTCCGCCTGGAGGAAATCGACGTCGAGAACGGCCCGGACTACGTGCTGTACCTCGTGCCCGGTACCGACCGGCGGGCGCCGGGGGCCGGCGTCTCCTTGGGCGACCTCAAAGGCAACCAGGGCACCCAGAACTACGCCGTGCCGGCGGGAGTGGCACTGGAGGGCCCGCAAACTGTGCTCATCTGGTGTCGGGCGTTCGCCGTTCCCGTCGCCAACGCCACCCAGACACCCGCCTCCTGACCACGGAAGGAACCCCGGTGCTGAACCTGCATCTCTGGCTGTCCCCCGTCCGCAACCTGAGATGGGTTGCCGCCTCCTTCGGGTACCGGTAGGCGGGTGCCCGCGCCCACGCGGTCCCTCACCCTCGCCGACATCCACGACCACGTCCGGCGCCACTGCTTCACCCCCGCCGGGCCGCCGGGCCGGGTGGGCGTCGAACTCGAACTGCTGACCATGCAGGCCGGCGACCCTGCCCGCCGGCCGGCGCCGGCGGACCTCTTCGACGTCGTCGACCTCCTCGACGTGCCCGGCGGCGGGCGGCTCACCATCGAGCCCGGCGGCCAGGTCGAGCTGAGCAGCCAGCCTCACGCCGGCGCGGCGGCGGCAATCGACGCCACCGCGGCGGGCCTCCGGAGCGTCCGGGGCGCCCTGGCCGGTGCCGGTATCCGCACCGCGGCCCTCGGCCTCGACCCGTCTCGCCCGAGCCGGCGGATCGTGTCGAACCCCCGCTACGACGCCATGGAGGGGTACTTCGAGGGCGACGGTGGCGCCGGCATCAGCATGATGTGCGCCACCGCGTCGATCCAGGTGAACCTCGACCTCGGCGATCCCGCCGAGCTGGCCCGCCGCTGGCGGGCGGCGCACGCCATCGGGCCGATGCTGGTGGCCGCCTTCGCCAACTCGCCGCTCGCCGTGGGCGTGCCCACCGGCGCCCGCTCCTCGCGCCAGCAGGTCTGGGCCGCGCTCGACCGCACCCGGTCGGCGCCGGCCCTCTCGGTGCTCCCGCCGGCCGACGCATGGGCCCGCTACGCCCTCACCGCCCGGGTGATGATGATCCGGGCCGGCGCCGCCGAGTACCGGCCGCTCCGTGAGGAGCTGTCGTTCGCGACGTGGATGGCCGAAGGTCACGAGCTCGGCTACCCGACGGTCGACGACTTCGCCTACCACCTCACCACCCTGTTCCCCCCGGTGCGGCCAAAGGGTTGGCTGGAGCTGCGCATGATCGACGCTCTCCCCGGCCCGTGGTGGCAGGTGGCGCTGGCGGTCACCACCGCCCTCCTCGACGACCCCGAGGCCCTCGACGCCGCCGAGCGGACATGCGGACCCGTGGCCGGCTGCTGGGCCGAGGCGGCCGCATACGGGCTCGGCCATCCCGGCATGGCCTCGGCCGCCCGCATCTGCTTCGCCGCCGCCCTCGCCGCCCTGCCCCGGCTCGGCGTCGACCCGACGGGCACGGCGGCGTTCGTCGACCGCTACGTCGACCGGGGCCGCTCCCCCGCCGACGACGTCCTCGACGCCTGGGCCGCCGGCCGGCGGCGGGTGGCGGTCAGCTCGGTCCGGTAGCCGCACGCCACTGTGCGGTGCGGTCCGTCGCCCGGCGCAGCGTCGCCTCGACCGCGACGAGATCCGGTTCGGCCGCAGCCGGCTCGTCCGGCCATCCCTCGACGATCCCGATGGCCCACTCCGCCCACCGGTCGACCATGTCGTCGAAGTCCATCACGAAGGTGCCGACCAGCTGGTTGACCGCGTCGCGCCGGGGGAACGGCGTGCGCCGGTCGAGGACGCTGCGGGCGACCTCGACGTTGCGGAGGGTGCGTTCGTAGGCACCGGCGCGCACCTCATGGAGGGCTCGCAGCAGATCGTCACGCGAGCCGTTGTCGCTGAAAAAGACCTTGAGGAGCTGCTCGAACTCCAGCACCGGACCGCCGCCCGGCTCCCTCACCCATGCGGCCAGCACCTTCCGGCCCTTGGTGGTGATGGAGTACACGGTGCGGGGACGCCGCCCCACGGGCTCCTCGCGAGCGGTGGCCAGGCCGAGGGCGACCAGCTTCTTCGGCTCCTCGAGCACCTTGCTCCGGGCCCGGGGCCAGAAACGGCTGAGCGTGCGGTCCATTTGCTTGGCCAGCTCGTAGGTGGTCCATGGCTTCACCGCCAGCAGCCCGAGCAGAGCGTAGGAGGTGGGTGTCAGGTGAACGGGTCTTGACAAAATGGTCCCTTTGGGGCTACTTCTTAGTACAAAGGGGACTATACAGGAGCGTGCACCGATGATGGCCACGATCGCGAACAAGGAGATGGCCGCCGCCTGGGACGGCGACGAGGGTGCGGAGTGGGCCCGGGACTGGGAGCGCTACGACCGGGCGGTCGCCGGCTACCAGGCCAGGCTCATGGCCGCGGCAGCCATCGGGCCCGCCCAGCGCGTGCTCGACGTCGGCTGCGGCAACGGTGAGACCAGCCGGGCCGCCGCCCGCCAGGCCGCCGCCGGGTCGGTACTGGGCGTCGATCTGTCGTCGTCGATGCTGGAGCGAGCCCGGCAGCTGGCGGCGACCGAGGGGCTTGCCAACGTGCGCTTCGAGCAGGCCGACGCCCAGGTGCAGCGGTTCGAACCAGGCGCCTTCGACGTCGTCGTCAGCCGCTTCGGGACCATGTTCTTCGCCGATCCGGTCGCCGCGTTCACCAACCTCGCCGGCGCCATCCGTCCCGGCGGTCGCATCGCCATGGTGGCGTGGCAGGGGCCGGACCAGAACGAGTGGCTGCGGGAGATCCGTGGAGCGCTGGCCGCCGGCCGTACGCTCCCTGTCCCGCCGGCCGGCTCACCCGGCCCCTTCGCCCAGGCCGATCCCGACCATGTCCGCACCGTGCTGACCACCGCCGGCTTCAGCGACGTCACCGTCGAGGACGCAAAGGAGCCGTTCTGGCTCGGTACGGGCACCGACGACGCCTTCACCTTCATGAGCACGGGTGGGATGGCTCGGGGCCTCCTCCAAGACCTCGACGAGCCCACCCGGCAGCGGGCGCTCGATGCGCTGCGGGCGACGCTCGACCGCTACGCCGGCGCCGGCGGCGTCGCCCTGGGGTCGGCCGTGTGGGTGATCGCCGCTCGCATCGGTTAGATGACCCGCTCGTTCCCGCCGTCGACGGCCACCTGCGCCCCCGTCGTCTTGGCGAATGCGGGACCGCACATGGCGAGGCACAGCCTGGCCACGTCGGCGCTGGACACATCGGTTCGAAGCACGTTGTTCGTGCGGTACTGCTCGACCGTCATGCCGTAGTGCGCGGCCCGCTCGGCCAGAACGTCGTCCGACCAGATGCCGGTGTCGAACACCGCGTTGGGGTGGATGACGTTCACCCGTATCCCCTCGCCGCCCCACTCCAGCGCCGCCACCCGAGCCAGTTGGGTCAGCGCCGCCTTCGACGCCGAGTAGGCGCCGGCGCCGGGGCCCGGCGCGGCGACGTTCTTGGAGCCGATCACCACCACCCGGCCCCGGTGAGGCGCCGGCGCCAGAGCGAGCAGCGGGTGGGCGGCACGCAGGAGGGACACGTTGGCGTCGAGGTTGACCGCCATGACCCGCCGCCACGCTTCGGGCTCCAGCGCGTCGACGCGCGTGCTGGCGGGGAACACGCCGGCGTTGAGCACCAGCATGTCGAGACCGCCGAACCGCTCCGTGGCCGTGTCGAGGGCGGCCTGCACGGCCTCGTCATCGGTGACGTCGGCCTCGAGCCCGAGCCAGGTGGGGCCGTCGGAACCGGTCTTGATCTCGGGATCGACGTCGATGCCGACGACGGCCGCGCCCTCGCCCATGAGCGCCGCCGCGCACGCCCGGCCGATGCCGGCGGCGGCGCCCGTCACCAACGCCACCTCACCGGCGAAGGGCGGGGGCGCTGGCGCCCGGCGCAGCTTGGCCTGCTCCAGCACCCAGTACTCGACGTCGAAGAGGTCGGCGATCGAGGCCGGCCGGTAGCCGCCGAGCGCCTCGCCGTCGAGGATCACCTTCATGGTGTGGCGGTAGATGTCGCCGGCGATCTCCACGTCGCGTGGCGTGGCGCCGGCGCAGACCATACCGAGTTCGGGGTCGAGGACGACCCGGGGGGCCGGGTCCAGCTGCTGCAGCTCGCGGGCGCCACGGTGGGTGTCGAAGTACTCGCCGTACCGGCGCACGTAGCCGTCGACACCACGTCCCAGCAGCGGCCAGGGCTTGGTACGGATCACATGGTCCGGCGTCACCGTGCCGCGCTGGGTGATCTCACCCAAGTCGGGATGGGCGATGAAGCCCATCACCTCGTCATCGCTCTGGCTGCGCATCACCATGGGCCGGCCGGCGGCGACTGACACGTCTCGCCGGAGCCGTGCCCGCTGCACCCGGTCGGTCGGTGCGGTCGTGCGTGAGGGTGCCGCCGGCCATGGGTGCCGGCGGTCGGCGACGTAGCGGTCGGCGAGCTGGACCAGCTCGATCATCCGGTCGTAGGAGTCTTTCGCCGTCTCCCCCCACGTGAAGATCCCGTGGTTCACGAGGACGGCGCCCTCCACGTCACCGGCCAGGCCTCCGCCCGCCAGCAGCTCGCCGAAGCGCTTGGCCAGCTTGAAGCCGGGCATCACGTACGGCACGACCAGCACCCGGTCGCCGTAGACCTCGCGCACCATGTCGTCGCCGGCCGGCGTGTTGGTGATGGTCACCACCGCGTCGGCGTGGGTGTGGTCGACGAAGCGGGCCGGCAGCAGGGCGTGGAGGATGGCCTCCACCGACGGCGCCGGCCCGCCGGGGACGACCGCGGCCAGCTTCAACTGGTCGGCCATATCGGTATCGCTCAAGGCGTCGAGCTGAGCGAGGCGGGCCACGGCCTCCAGCCGCAGCCAGGCGAAGCCGGACTCGTCCATGTCGGCGAGGTCCGAGCCACTCCCCTTCACCACCAGCGCGTCGACCTCCTCGCCGAACACGGTCGTGTGCCGCACCTTGACCGACGTGTTGCCCCCGCCGTGGAGCACTAGGTCTGGGTCCACGCCGAGCAGCCGCGACGTGTACACCCGCTCACCGAGGAGACCGGGCCAGCGAGCGGCGCCGGCGTCGTCCCAGCGGTTGAGGATCACCGGCTCACCGTACCGTCCGGATGTCTGCCCTTCACATCCGCAATCAACATCTGCCGTGCATACATGTGCACGGTGAAATGTTTTTTTCGGCGGTGCCCGAATGATCCGAAAAAGTGGTGCTAGCAGGGGTGCAAATGACAGCGGGCAGGAGTAAGTTTTCCACACGGTGAACGGCGAACAAGGAGGCAGTTCCGTGCCCCATACAAACGGCGGTCGGCCCGATGCAAACGGGTCTGACGCAACCCTGTCCGATCAAACTGGTGAATTCACGGGGCGGTATCTCGTCGTCTTCAACGACGAACTGCAGAGCGATGCGAGGGGCATGAACCAGGCGCTCCAGTCAGGCGCCGGCCTCTCCAACGTGGCCAGCACGCTGGACTTCGAAGAGGGCGCACTCGACCCCGAGCAGACCGAGTCGGCGGACGCAACCGTCTTCGCCGCCCTCGGCGTGGCCGTGGTGTCGGCCGATCTAACCGAGGCCGGCGCCCTGAGCGCCCTGGAAGCCGACCCCCGCATCCTTGCCGTGGAGCCCGAGCGCATCCAGTACGCCATCCAGGACGTGATGGTCTCCGTCGACTACATCCGCGGGTACCGCGACGGCGTCCTGAACCTGTACGAACAGCTACCGGTGTCGCCGGAGCAGGAGACTGAGGCGGAGATCGCCGCCCTCTTCGCCGACAACGCCAGCTCCACATGGGGCCTGCAGGCGACGCGGGCGTCGACGTCGACCAAGACCGGCGCCGGCGTGCGCGTGGCGGTGCTCGACACCGGCTTCGCCCTCAACCACGCCGACTTCGTGGGCCGGCCCATCATCTCCCGGTCCTTCGTGACCGGCCAGGCGGTCCAGGACGGACACGGCCACGGCACGCACTGCGTCGGCACCTCGTGCGGCCCGAAGACTCCTCCGGGCGGCAGCCGGCGCTACGGCGTGGCCACCAACGACACGATTCTCGTCGGCAAGGTGCTCAGCAACCAGGGTTCGGGGTCGGACTCCAGCATCCTGGCCGGCATCAACTGGGCGGTCATCAACCAGGCCAGAGTCATCTCGATGTCGCTCGGAGCCAATGCGCGGCAGGTGTCCCAGGCGTATGAGACCGCCGGGCAGCGGGCACTGCAGGCCGGGAGCCTTATCATCGCCGCCGCCGGCAACAACGCCAACCGGGCCGCCGGCAACGTCGGGTTCGTCGGCATGCCGGCCAACAGCCCGTCGATCATGGCCGTGGGGGCGGTCGATGCCAACCTGCGCATCGCCAACTTCTCGGCCCGCAGCAACCCCGTCGGCGGTGGGAAGGTCGACATTGCCGGGCCCGGCGTGGCGGTGTACTCCTCGTGGCTCATGCCGACGCGCTACAACACCATTTCAGGCACCAGCATGGCGACGCCGCATGTGGCCGGCGTGGCCGCGCTGATCAGCCAGGCCACGGGCCTGCGAGGAATGGCGCTCTGGACCCGGCTCATCCAGACCGCTCGACCGCTCAACATCCCCTCGGTCGACGTGGGCGCCGGCCTCGTGCAGGCGCCCCAGTAGCCCTACGGGATGGACGACGAGAAGATCACCGTGACCGTCGGCGACGACCACGTCGCCGACGTCAACGGCGTTGCCGAGCAGCTCAAGGGCGCCGGCATGCACGTCGACGAGGTCCTCGACGCCATGGGGATCATCACCGGCTCCGTGCCGGCGGACCGGCGGGCGGCGCTCGAACGACTTCCGGGCGTCGCCGCGGTGGAGGCGGAGCAGACCTTCCAGATCGCTCCGCCCGACGCCGACATCCAGTAAGGCACACCGAAGAGGGGCGCTCGGCGGAGAGAGCCCCTCTTTCTTCGCGCCCCGGCGGCGGACGGGGGTCATTGGTCCTTCCAACCGGAGGCACTTCGGCCCTGTTCTCGGGCGACGGTTGGGATCAGGCTCGGACGAAAGGTTGAACGACTGAAGCGAAAGGAAGTCCGCCGTGAAGGCTGCCGTCGTACGTCAATTCAACTCGCCGGTCGTGATCGAGGACCGGCCGATTCCCGAGCCCGGCCCCGGGCAGGTCCTCGTGAAGATTGAAGCGTCGGGGCTGTGCCACACCGACATCCACGCCGCCAACGGCGACTGGCCGGTCAAGCCGGCGCCGCCCTTCGTCCCCGGTCACGAGGGCGTGGGCATCGTCCAGCGGCTCGGCGAGGGCGTCACTTCGGTGCGTGAAGGCGAGCGGGTCGCCATCCCGTGGCTGGGCTGGGCGTGCGGAGAGTGCGACTACTGCATCACCGGCTGGGAGACGCTGTGCGAGCGCCAGAAGAACACCGGGTACGCCATCGACGGCGGATGGGGTGAGTACGCCCTCGGCTACGCCAGCTACGTCGGCAAGGTCCCGGAGGGCATCGACCCGTTCGAGGCCGCGCCGCTGACGTGCGCCGGCGTCACCACCTACAAGGCGGTCAAGGTCTCCGGCGCCCGTTCCTCCGACCTCGTCGCCATCTTCGGCGTGGGCGGCCTCGGTCACCTGGCGCTGCAGTACGCCCGTATCGCCGGCGCCCAGGTCGTCGCCGTGGACCTGGTGGACGAGAAGCTCCACATGGCCAAGGAGCTGGGTGCGGCCTACACCGTCAACGCGCGGGAGCAGGACCCCGTCGCCGCCATCAAGGCGCTCGGCGGAGCGGACGCCGCCATCTCACTCGCCGTCAGCCCCAAGGCGTTCGAACAGGCCTACGGCTCCTTGCGGCGGGGCGGCACGCTGGTGTTCGTCGGTCTGCCGGCCGACAACGAGATCAAGCTGCCCATCTTCGAGACCGTCCTGAACGGCACCAAGGTCGTGGGGTCGATCGTGGGGACCCGTCGTGACCTCCGGGACGTCTTCGAGCTGCACCAGGCCGGCCTTACGAAGGTGGAGTACGAGCGACGCCGGCTGGAGGACGTGAACCAGGCCATGCACGACGTCGAGCACGCCGCGGTGAAGGCCCGCGTGGTCTTCGACCTGACCTGAGCAGCTACCCCTGGAACGACCGTCCTACGTCGGGCGCTGGCCGCGCTGCGCCCGACGTGCGGGGAGGCTTTATGCCAGAGCCTGGCTGGGCGGGATGTCGAGAAACCCTGCGCAGCTTCGTCCTCGGAGTGAGCACGGCCACAATGGGCCGTACCGCACCAAGGAGAACACGATGGCCAAGTACCTGCTGCTCAAGCACTACCGGGGCGCGCCGGCATCGGTCAACGACGTGCCGATGGACCAGTGGACACCGGAGGAGCTGTCGGCCCACGTGCAGTACATGCGGGACTTCGCCGCTCGGCTCGAGGGCACCGGCGAGTTCGTCGACAGTCAGGCCCTCTCCCCCGAGGGCACGTTCGTCCGCTACGACGCCGAGGGACGGTCGCCGATCACTGACGGTCCGTTTGCGGAGACCAAGGACCTGATCGCCGGCTGGATGGTGATCGACGTCGAGAGCTACGAGCGGGCGCTCGAGCTGGCCGGCGAGCTGTCTGCGGCTCCGGGAGCGGGTGGGAAGCCGATCCACGAGTGGCTCGAGGTGCGCCCGTTCCTCGCCGCGCCCCCGACCATCACGGAGTAACCGACGGTGGACGAGGCCTTGCTGAGGACTCTCGCCCCTGCCGTGATCGGGATCCTCGTCCGTCGCGGAGCTGACTTCGCCGCGGCCGAGGATGCCATGCAGGACGCCCTGGTCGAGGCGGTGCGCGTCTGGCCGGCCGACCCGCCGCGGGACCCCAAGGGCTGGCTGGCCACCGTCGCCTGGCGGAAGTTCCTCGACGCCGCCCGCGCCGATACCTCCCGACGCCACCGCGAGGTACGCGTCGAGGGCCAGGCGATGCCCGGCCCGGTCGATGTGGTCGACGACACGCTCCAGCTCTACTTCCTGTGCGCGCACCCGTCCCTCACACCGGCCTCGGCCGTCGCCCTCACCCTCCGCGCCGTCGCCGGCCTGAGCACGCGCCAGATCGCCCAGGCCTACCTCGTGCCGGAGGCGACCATGGCCCAACGGATCAGCAGGGCGAAGCGGACGGTCTCGGGCGTCCGGTTCAACCAGCCCGGCGACGTCGCCACGGTGCTGCGGGTGCTCTATCTGATCTTCAACGAGGGCTACTCCGGCGACGTCGACCTCGCCGGTGAGGCGATCCGTCTCACTCGCCAGCTGGCGGCCAAGACCAACCATGAGGAGGTCGCAGGCCTGCTCGCGCTCATGCTGCTCCACTATGCACGGCGGCCGGCACGAACCCGCCCCGACGGCAGGCTCGTACCTCTCGCCGAGCAGGACCGCAGCCTGTGGAACACCCGCCTGATCGCCGAGGGCGTCGACCTGCTCCAGACCGCTCTCGCCCGCGACCGCCTGGGCGAGTTTCAGGCCCAAGCCGCCATCGCCGCGCTCCACGCCGACGCCCGGACGGTCGAGGAGACCGACTGGGTGCAGATCGTCGAGTGGTACGACGAACTGGTGCGCCTCACCGACAACCCGGTGGCCCGCCTCAACCGGGCCGTCGCCGTCGGCGAGGCCGACGGCCCGCGCGCCGGCCTGTCCGCCCTGGCGGGGCTCGACCCCGCCCTGCCTCGCCACGCCGCAGCTGCCGCGTACCTCCACGAGCGTGACGGCGACCGAGTCACTGCAGCACGGCTCTACGCCGAAGCCGCCCGGTCGGCGCCCAACCTCCCCGAACGCGACCACCTCATGCGACAGGCGGCCCGGCTCAACGCGCAGCTGCGCAGTTGAGCGGCGGGCGGCCGGCGGCGGGAGTTCGTCGGTTGCTCGCCGCTGCCGCCACGGCCGTGGTCGATGACCAATTCGCCGGCTCCACCAGTACGATCGGATCATGAAGCGGAGCGTGCGACCGACCCAGCTGCTGGTGGTCGCTTCACTCGCTCTTGCCGGCGTCGGCGCCGGCCACGTCGGCGGATACTTCCTGCTGGCTCCGAACCACCATGAGCGCCACACGCTCCTGGCCAGCACCGGACACGGCTATCTGCCCTCTGCGCTGAACGCCGCCGCCTTCATCGCCGTTCTGGGTCTCGCCTCGGTGTTCCTGATCGGCCTCGGTCGAGGGCTGCGCTCGGTCGGACGGCGGCGAGGGACGTTGCGCTGGTCGCACGCCCTGCCCGTCGCCCAGATGCTGGCCTTCACCGCCTTGGAGGTCGGCGAGCGGGTGGTCGCCCATGCCCCGCTGCACGACATCGCCATCGTCCTCGCCCTGGGCCTACCCCTTCAGGCGCTGGTCGGGTTCCTCGCCGGTCGCTTGGTGACCAAGATCGAGGAGGCCGGTGAGCGGCTCGGCGAGCGCCTACGGGCCGCCGACCTGCATGTCCGCCGCTCGCGCCCTGTGCGCTGGCGGCCCGATGCCTGGTTCCGCCCCGCCCTGTCGGCCTTCGCCGTCGCAGTTCCCGCTCGGGGCCCTCCGAGCGACCTCGTTGCCGCCTAAAGCAGGTCCATAGACGGAAGGTCGGTCCCCGCCGGGCCGGCATCACAACGAGGAGACAGTTATGCGAGTTCGCTCTGCGCGCCTCGCCGCGGCCGCCCTGGGCTCAGCCCTGCTGGTGGGACCGCTGGCGTCGAGCGCCTCCGCCCATGAACGCCGCACGGAGGGCACCGTGCAGATGGTCGTCGGCTGGCTTCACGAACCGGCCTATGCCGGCTTCCTGAACGCCGTCCAGCTCCGGGTCAGCGACGACGCCGGCCCCATCACCGACGTCGGCGACGCCCTCAAGGTCGAGGTGACCTTCGGGGACCAGAAGGCGGGCCCCCTGGCCCTCGCCCCCGCCTTCGGATCGCCTGGTGAGTACCGGGCGCCCATGGTCCCGAGCCGGCCCGGCACCTACACCTTCCGCTTCGTCGGCACGGTCAAGGGCCAGCAGATCGACCAGTCCTTCACGTCGTCGGACCGGACCTTCGACTCCCCCATGGACCCCGCCGAGATCCAGTTCCCGGTGAAGGACCCCAGCCCCGGGCAGCTGGCGACGCGCATCGAGCGCGTCGAGCCCCGCATCGAGGAGGTGCGGACCGCGGCGACCTCGCAGGCCGATGACGCCGAGAGCGCAGCCAACCGGGCCACCGTCCTAGCCGTCCTGGCTCTGGTGGTCGGTGCTGCGGGCTTGGCGTTCGGCGTCAGCGCCCGCCGGCGGGGACCCACCGGACCAGCCGCTGCGGCCCCATCCTCAGCCAAGGCTGCCACCGGCTCCTGAGCAGCGCGACAGGGCTGTTCATGCGCAAGGTGGTGTTCGGGGTGGCCTTGGCCGCCCTGGCGGTCGGGCTCTACGCGCCCCGGGCCGAGGCCCACGGCGTGCTCAGCGCCTCGGTCCCCCAGGGCCAGGCCGTGCTGGGCGAGTCGCCGCCGGCGGTGACCCTCACCTTCACCGAGCCCCCCGAGCTGGGGTTCTCCTCGGTCCAGGTTCTGGACCGCCAGGGCGGCTCCTATGGCGCCGGTCGCCTCGAGCTCGTGCCCGGCGATCCTCAGACCTTGCGCCTGGGACTGCGTCCGCTGGATCGGGGGGTCTACACCGTCAACTGGCGGATCGTCTCGCGCGTCGACGGCCACCTCACCGCGGGATCATTCGCCTTCGGTGTGGGCCAGGCGGTCACCGAGGACGCCGTACGTCCGGCGACCGCCGGTCCCGGCAACCGCTCCGTGCTCGGAGTGGGTGGGCGCCTCCTCCTCTATGGCGGTCTGACCACGCTGGTCGGGGGATCGTGGGTCGGCCTCCTGGTCTTTGGGCAGCGTCGCCGAGCTGTCACCACCGTGCTCGTCGTGGCCTGGGTCGTGGCGGCGGCGGGAGTCTTGGCGCTGGCAGAGGGCCAACGGGCGACAACCGGGGCGTCCCTCGGTGAGTTCCTGCGGGCACCGCTGGGACGTTCGGTGCTGTGGAGAGGCCTGGGCCTGGGCCTCGCCGGCGCCGGGCTCCTCCTGACCCGGAACGGGAGCGCCCGACAATGGCGGGCGGGGTCTGCCTTGATCGGTGCGGGAGGAGTGGGGGCGATGGTGGCCCATGTGCACGCCGGGCACGCGGCCGCCGCGTCGTGGGCCATGGTGGGGCTCCAGAGCCTGCACTTCCTGGCCGCCGGAGCGTGGCTCGGTGGCCTGGTCGCCCTCCTCGTGGGCCTGGGCCGGCGGCCTGATGCCGCCGGCGTCACGGCAGCCCGTCGTTACGGAGTCGGCGCCGGCATCGCCCTGGGCGTGCTGGTGGTCACCGGGGTCATCCGGGCCGTCGACGAAGTCGGCAGTTGGGATGCACTCCTGGACACCGGCTACGGGCGGCTCATCCTGGCCAAGTCCGGCCTTCTGTTCGCCCTGGCCGCCTTCGGTGCGGTGAACCACTACCGCAATGTTCCCGCCGCAGGCCGCTCGCTGCGGGGCCTGCGCCGAGTCGGCAGCGTCGAGGTGGCGGTGACCGCCGCGGTGTTCGCGGTCACAGGTTTCCTGACGACCGCCGCTCCGCCGGCCAAGGATCGGGCGCCGGTCCCTTCGACGGTCGTCGTCGAGGGCAGCGACTTCGGCACCACCATCAACGTCCGCCTGAGCGCGTCGCCGGGGACAGCCGGCGACAACCGGTTCAGCTTGCGGGTCAGCGACTACGACACGGGGGCGCCGGTCAGCGCCGAGCGCGTCAGCGCCCGATTCGCCCTGCCCGCCAACCCGGCGGCGAGCGAAACAGCCCTGGACTTCGTCGAGGGGCCGGCAGGGATCTACTCCGCCTCGGGAACGGGCTTGCCCGTGCCCGGCCGCTGGCGGATCACCGTCGCCGTCCAGCGCGGCGATGACGCCGTGGAGGTGCCGCTCCAGCTCGTCACCGCGGTCCCCAAGACCCAGGTGACTGAGTCGAGGGTCCCGGGGCAGCTCACCCTCTGGGATGTGGCGCTGCCTCAGGGACGCTCCGTGCAGATCTACACCGACCCAGAGCGTCCCGGCCCGACGCAGTTCCATGCCACCTACTTCTCCAGCGACGGCAAGGAACTGGCTATCGAAAGCGCAACGGTCACCTCCATTGCCGGCGAGGCGCAACCGGTTACCTCCACGCCCAGACGCCTCGGGCCCGGCCACTTCGTCGCCGACCTCACCGCACCAACCGGTGAATGGACCTTGGAGCTGACCGCCATCACACCGGAGGGCGACTACCTGTTCGTCCCTCTCGACCTGCCCATGCCGAAATGATCGAACAAGGAAGGATGATTATGCGTCGGAGAACCCTTGTGGCCGTGGCTGCCTTGGCCCTGCTCTTCACCGCCTGCGGCGCCGACGACCCCGTCGGCCACGGCACAGCGACACAGGCGAGTGGCCCCCGGCCCAGCTCGACCGCCACGCTAGAGATCGTGGAGCCGGCCGCCGGAGCCAGCATTCCGGGTGGTTCGGTGACGGTCCGGCTCAATCTCGAAGGGGCGCGGATAGTGGAGACGGCGACGAGGGACCTGAAGCCCGACGAGGGCCACGTCCACCTGACCGTGGACGAGCAACTGCAGTCCATGACCTTCGGGCTGGAGGACCAGGTTCAGGTATCGCCGGGAACGCACCTCCTCGTCGCCGAGTTCGTCGCCGCTGACCACGCGCCGTTCAACCCCCGCGTCATCGTGACCCGGACATTCACCGTCCCGGCCTCCTGAGCAGCGCCGTCCCGAGCGGGCGGGCCAGGGCGCTTGGCTGGATCCGTCAGCTGCGCGCAGCGCTCAGCGAATAAGGCGCAGCGGGGACCCCCGGGCAGCGGCGGTCCCCTTCGAGGACACGTCAGGTGCCGCCATGAACATCCTCGTCGAGGGGATGACCATCGGGTCGCTGATTTTCGCCTCCGCCTTGTTGGGAGGCGGCGTCCTCCTGGACCGTCGCCCCGACGGGGCCACCGCCGTTCGGTGACCCCTGGCTGGGACCCTGCTTGCTCAGCACGTCCATGAGGCGGAGAAGCTCGACGGGGACCGGGAAGATGAGGGTGGAGTTCTTCTCTGCCGCAACCTCGACCATGGTCGACAGAAGGCGGAGCTGCATGGCTGCCGGATGGGTCTCGAGAACCGCGGCAGCCCGGCCGAGCGACGCTGCCGCCTCGAACTCGCCCGTGGCGTGGATGACCTTCGACCGGCGCTCGCGCTCGGCCTCGGCCTGGCGACCCATGGCCCGCCGCATGCTCTCGGGAAGCTCCACGTCCTTCACCTCGACGAGGGTCACCTTGATGCCCCAGGGATTGGTGAGGTCGTCGATGATCGTCTGGAGCCGCTGGTTGATCTCGTCGCGCTTGAGCAGGAGGTCGTCGAGCTCCACCTGGCCGAGGATGCTCCGCAGCGTGGTCTGCGCCACCTGGGACGTGGCGTACATGTAGTTCTGGATGGCGACGACCGCCTTCACCGGGTCGACGACGTTGAAGTAGGTGACGGCGTTGACCCGCAAGGTCACGTTGTCCTTGGTGATGACGTCCTGGGGCGGGATGTCGGAGGTGACCGTCTGCAGGTTGACCTTGACCATCTTGTCGATGATGGGGATGATGAAGAACAGGCCGGGGCCCTTCGCCCCGATGACCCGTCCGAGGCGGAAGATCACCCCCCGCTCGTACTCGGCGACGATCCGGACGGCCGAGACGATGATGGCAAGGAGGAGCACGACTGCTCCCCCGAGGCCGTAAAGAAGGGCTTCGCTCATGGGGCTCCTGTCACTGGTCGGTTTGGGGAATCGGATGGCGGCTCGACCACGAGGTCCAGGCCGTCGACGTCGACGACCATGACCTCGTCTCCTTCGGCCAGCTGGCGGCCGGAGCTGCGGAGGTTCCACCAGGCACCCTCGACGAAGGCTTGGGCCCGATCGCCGTCGGCGTGCCGTACCGTCACGACGCGGCCCTGGAAGAGGCCGGTGCCGGTGACCGTCGAGATCGCCCGGCGGGACCGGACGACGAGCCGTCCAGCGAGGATCACGGCGGCGCCGACCACGATGCTCACCGGGGCGACGACCGCCAGGCTGACGTCGAGGCCGGGGGTGTCACGGAAGAGGAAGACTCCGCTGAGCATGAGCGTGACGGTCCCGCCGGCCGCGCCGATGCCGACCCCTGGCGCGAACAGCTCGGCGAGGAACATGGCGACGGCGATGGCGAGGAGAAGGAGGCCCACGGCGCTGACCGGCAGCACCGAGAGCGAGAACAGGGCGAGGAGGATCAGGACGGCCCCGACGACGCCGCCGGCCCCGATACCCGGGCTGGCGATCTCGTAGATGATGCCGAGCGTCCCGATCGAGAGGAAGAGGAACGCCAGGTTGGGGTCGGCGAGGAACTGCTGGATGCGGCGGACGAGGCTCAGGTCGAACCGGTCGATCTCCGCGCCGGCGGACCGGATGACGACGCGCCCGCCGCCGGCGACGGTCACCTCCCGACCGTCGATCGCCTCCAGCAGCTCGGGCAGCGACTCGGCGAGCAGGTCCACGGCCCCCACCTCAAGCGCCTCGGCCGCGGCGGCCGACCGTCCCTCGCGCACCGTGTCGACGGCGAAGTCGACGTTGCGGCCGCGCAGCGTTGCCAGTGACTCCGCGAAGGCTGCGGCGTCGTTGACCACCTTGCGTTCGACGTCGCCCCCCTCGAGGTCGACGGGCGTCGACGCCCCGATGGCGGTCCCGGGCGCCATCGCCGCGACGTGGGCGGAGAAGGTGATGATCGCGCCGGCCGAGGCCGCCCTGGCCCCCTGGGGGCTGACGTAGACGACGACGGGGACTCGGGCCGCGAGGATGCGCTGGACGATCTTCCGCATCGACGTGTCCAGGCCCCCGGGAGTGTCCATCGTGATCACTGCGGCCGCATGACCGCGGTCCTCGGCCTCGTCGAGCGCGGCGTCGACGTGGTTCGCCATGACCGGCGTGATCGCCCCGGTGACCCGGGCGACGAGCACCCTGGACTGTGCGTCCTGGCCTTGCACAGGGGACGCGATGGCCAGCACGAGACCGAGTGCGAAGAGTGCACGAGCGGCCCGGGCGGACCAGGAGGCCACGGTCAGAGCTTACCTGGGCAACCTGCTCTGGCTCGGTCACCTGGTACACGCAGATCGGAGCCACGGTAGCGAGCGGCCGCCGTCTCGCCGGCCCCGGAGTCGGCAACACTTGACGCGTGAAACAGGCCCACAGCCGGCTGGCGATCACCGTCGCTGCGGTCGCATACGCGTGGTGGGCGGCAGGGCTTGCCTCGTTCACGTGGACCGCCACCGCGGCCGTCGCCGCCGCCGGCCTTGCCTTCATCATTGCGGGCGCCCGCCGGCCTCGCCCCTGCCAACCCGGCGGTGACGCTCGGCGGAGTGCCCTTGCCTGGACCATCGTGTTCGCGCTGCTCGCCGGTTGGGAGCTCGCCGCCTACCTCCAGCATCCGCGGGCCGACCACCCGACGCTGAGCTCGCTGGCGGACCAGTTGCTCGCTTGGCGCCCGGCTCGGGCCGTGGGGTTCCTCGCATGGATGGCGATCGGCGCCGAAATGGCGCGCCGGTGAGCCGCACGATCACCCTCGTCGGCTACTACCTGCTCGCCGGCGCCTTGGTGGGCTGCCAGGTCGCAGCTCTGCTCTGGGGTCGCCTCCCGACCATCGGCCAGGTCGTGGCGCGTGTCACGGCTCGACGCACGGGGCGGTGGCTGCTCCTAGCCGGGTGGCTGTGGGTCGGGTGGCACCTGTTCGCGCGCTCCCACCCCTGAAGCCCGGTGGCACCTCCGATCGTCGATGAGCTGGTGATCTCGGTCGTCTACGACGGCCCGAGCCCAGAAGTGATCATCGGCCCGGGCGGAAGCATCGGCCTTATCGGCTGGGGCACACCACGAGGACGTTGCCTACGTCATCTCCGGTCGCTGGCTGATCCGCCGCACCACAGCGAAGTTGACGGGCAACACCAGGGGCTGATCACCCACCAGGAAACCGAGGCGCCCGACGGTCTCGCTTGCGAGCTGCCGGAAGCACTCCGGCCGCGGCAAGATCTCAACGCCGGTCCGGCCGAGGGATCCTTGCATGGGAAGCGCCTCCTCTCGTTGGTCATCCCATACAAGGACAGCAAGAGCCGGGGCAGCAGGGCTAGTGCCATGACCGGCTCCCATGGGACCTTCGACCCATTGGTCGGCCGGCGCTGGGGGGTGCCCGATGAGCAAAGTGCCATTCTGGCCTGGGTGGATCACTTGGCCGCCGACGGGCTCAGCCCCTCATAGAGCCTCGCTGCGCGGCGCGGGGAGCCGCACGGCTGGGTCCCCGAACACCGCGTAGTTGCGGGCGTCGTTCCGGGCCGTCCAGAACATGGAGAGTTTCCCGGCGTTCGGCGTCTCCCCGAAGGCGACGCTCTCCTTTTCCGATTCCAGCTCGGTGGCCAGGGTGGCATAGCGCTCGTTGAAAGGCTCGACGGCCGCCCCGACCGGTAGGTGGTTGAGCAATCGGCAGATCGAATCGGAGAACGAGTCGCTCGGTTCGGTGACGCCCGGCCAGCTGAACGAATACCCCCACGCTCGCTCGACGTGGCCCACCACGGCTAGCGCCCCGCCGTTGGGATGGCCCAAAAGCCGCTGAGGCAATCGACCGACGAACGCATAGGGAGCCACCTCCGCAGGGGTACCCATCGCCTCGCGGGTGAAGTCGTCGTGCTTCGGTGTGCCCAGGCCGTAACAGGCGAAGAAGAAGGCGACCATGCCCTCGACGTGTGCGTCGTCGGCGATGTCGTCGCCCGCCATGTAGAAGTCTTGAGGGATCTCGGTCCGCCACTGGACCGGACCGGGCCAGTCCTGGCAGAGGAGGGCCCCTTGGTGTTCCCGCTGGCGGTGGTCGCCGTTCGGGAAGCCGACGCCGTGACCGGCAGCGAACAGAAGCGACGACCGCTGATCCCCGCCCATGATCGCCCGCAGGCGGGGCTTCGTCGCGTCCTCGGCGAGCACCGTTCGTACGTCGCAGCCGGCCACGCGTTCGCCGACCCGTTGTGCCAATGGGCGGACGAGGAACTCGGAGCTCTTTCTCGTGGGAAGGTCGTCGGCGTTTCGGGTGCCGAAGAAAGTCGCCGAGCGGGGGCCGCCGGCACCGGTCTCGGAGGCGATGACGGTATCCGCGTAGCGCGCGTACTCCTCATCGGTATCGAAATGGAGACGACCCACTGCCCGGGTGACGTCGATCTGGTACTGGAACCGGTAGGGGATCCGCTCTGGGTCTCCGACGAGCAGCAGGTAGTAGGGCATTTGAGCCGGATTGGCCCGCTCGCCCGGTGCGACGCCATGACGGGCCACGAATGCGCCGGCGGTTTCGTTGGGTCGGTGTCCGTCGGGCCCTGCGTACTCCCGGTAGAGGTTGGTGACGCGACTCGCCTGGGCGCGTCGATGGTCGAGCAGAGGGCGAAGGGCCTCACGCGTCGAAGGCGGCGCGTCGTGGGCGAAGACGACCCCCCACCCCGCCTGGCTCAGGTCGCCCAGCGCGACATTGTCGATGGGCCGGTAGTCGATGCCTCCGGCGAGCGCGAGGTACCGGGCCCGGAGCTCCTCGCGTTCGCTGGTCTCGAGCCTCTCGCCGAGAGCCAGCTGCGACACCACCGACGTCGGGATCTCCGGGAGGAGGTAGCTACCGGTGGCAGCGTTGAGGCCATTGCAGACGAGCGTCTCCGCTGACGCGTCGTCGTCGTCGCCGATACTTCCGTCGCCGCTCATGGGAGGATCCTAAAGCGGCGGTGATCCACTTGGTGTGGCGACCACCACTTCCGTACAAAGGCCCGAAGCTCCTTCACTTTCGGGACGAAGTTCGATATTCTCCCCGACCGAACGACGGCTGGGAGGCGGCCCGAACCTTGGCACAGTGGTCGACGCACCGATGCGGCGGGGTTGGGGCATCGGACCCGGCTCACGGGCATCGTTCGGCAGACCAAGACATTGAGCGTTTCGACGTACTTCGATTTCGCCTTTTTCCGATCCTGTCCCAACGTGGAGGTCCATGCACCAATGAGCGATCTACCCATTGACCGTGAGCGCCCCGAGCCCGGGTCAGAGGGCGTCCCTCGGGACCAGGACCCGAACCCCCCCGTCGACATCCCCTTCGCTCCCGGCGGCCCGGTCGGTACGGCCACCGCGGTGCTCGACTTCTTCGTCCGAAACGACGGGCTCGGTGAAGACCCCGACGGGTCTAACCACAACTGGATCACCGAGTGGTACGGCGTCACCGGGCCCTGGTGTGCGATGACGGTGAGCCGGGCGCTGCTGGAGGGCGGATTCTCCCGCGACGGTGAGACCGTCGAGGTGCCGGGTCTCGAGCAGACGACCAACAAGGGGTGGGCGTACGTGCCCTACGTGCGAACGAACTTCGAGGACGCAGGTCGCTTCCATGAGTCCGGTCCCCAGCTCGGTGACCTCGTGATCTTCGACTGGGAGATGGATGGAGACGGCGACCACATCGGCGTGTTCCAGGAGGATCTGGGCGACGGGACCTGCCTGTGCCGTGAGGGGAACACGTCGAACAACCTGCTCGAGCTCAAGCGCCGGCCGTACTCGCTCATCGCCGGATTCTGCCGGCCGCCGTACGGCGACAATGGCGCGACGCCGACGGAACCGACCTTCACCGGTGAGCCCGGGGAAGTACCACCGTTCCCCGGCCTCACCCAACTGGGTTCGAGCGGCGAGATAGTCCGGCAGGTACAGCAGCGACTCGCAGATCGTGGCTGGAACATCGCCGTCACGGGGGAGTTCGACGCGGAGACCGATCGCATCGTTCGCTCGTTCCAGACCAACAAGAACCTTGAAGTCGACGGTAAGGTCGGACCGATCACGTGGTCGACCATGTGGACATCTCCGATCACCTGATCGTGTCAGGCTCATACGTCTTGCCGGCGACGGCAAAGACGTCGTGGACGGGCTCCACCCCCGGTCCTTCGACCGCCACCCGGTAGGTGCCCGGGGGAACGGGACCGAACCATGAGATGGGTGCGGCTCCACCTGCCGGCCGACGAGGCCATCGTAAGATCGTCTGGTGGGGGACCACGGAAAGGGCGCCGGCGACGGGAGGGCGATGGCCGGATCGGTGGTGTGCAACGGGCTGAACGCCGCCACCGGCACGTACCTCTTTCCCGAGCTACCTGCGTCGGTGCTCTCGCAGCTGGCGCTCGGCGAGCACCTCGACCCCGACGAACAGGCCCAGCTCAGGGCCCGCTACCTCAACCGGGACGGAGTCCTCGATCCGGAAGTCATCGACAATGTCGACGTAGGCGACCTGGCCCGGGCAGGTTGGGGGGTCATCTTCGCCCACGACTCGCCGCCGTCGATCCGGAACGCCCTCGCACCTCTCCTAGACCACCGGCGGGAGCAGGCCAGCGGGGAGTGGGACCTTTACCGGGAGTACACGGGGCCCCACGGCCACCGCCCCGACGAGAGCGCCAGTGCGTTCATGGCCCGTCACGGCGTCGCGCCCGGCGAACGGGCCAACCCGGCCAAGATGCCCTACTACCTGCTGCTGGTCGGGGACCCCGAGCGGATCCCGTACCGCTTCCAGTACCAGCTCGACGTCACCCGGGCGGTCGGTCGCCTCCACTTCGACACCGTCGAGGAGTACGCGCGGTACGCAGCGTCGGTCGTCGCAAGTGAAAACGGCCCACCCCGTGCCCGAACGGCAACCTTCTTCGGCACCCGCAACGCCGACGACCCGCCGACTAGGAACAGCTCGGAACTCCTGGTCCGCCCGCTGGCGCAGCGGGTCAGCGAACGCATGTCGGAGTGGGAGGTCCGTACCGTGCTCGCCGACGACGCCACGAAGTCCCGTCTAAGGGCGATGGTCGGCGGCGAGGAGCGGCCCACTCTCCTGTTCACGGCCACGCACGGCGTCGGGTTCCCCCACGGCCACCCCCGCCAGCTGGCCCATCAAGGGGCCCTTCTCTGTCAGGACTGGCCCGGTCCCATCCAGTGGCAGAAGGAGATTCCCCAGGACCTCTACCTAGCGGGCGACGACGTGGCCGACGATGCGGATGTAGCGGGCATGGTGGCGTTCTTGTTCGCCTGTTACGGCCTGGGCACGCCGAAGCACGACGACTTCAGCCGGGCGGCCATGGGCGCCCCCGTGGAGATTGCTCCCCACTCCTTCGTCGGACGATTGCCCCAGCGGCTGCTCGGTCACCCCAACGGTGGTGCGCTGGCCGTTGTCGGCCACGTGGAGCGAGCGTGGGGGTACTCGTTCACCTGGCCGGGCGTCACCGACCTGAGCGACTCCTTCTCGGATTCCGTCTGCCGGTTGCTCAACCGGATGCCGGTCGGCGGCGCCGTCGAGCCTTTCAACGAGCGCTACGCCACCCTGGCCACGGCGCTCGAAGCGGAGAAGGAGCACGCTGCGTCAGGTCAGGTGCCCGACGCGGGCAGGCTCTCGATGTTTTGGACGGCGAGGAACGACGCCCGCAACTACGCGGTGTTCGGGGACCCGGCAGTTCGGCTGCCGCTGCGATCCGGCCAGAGCGGTCCCCCGGTGACGACGTCGGGCCGACGTCATGTCGAGGGGATGGTCACCAAGGATGCGGGGCCGGTGACCGCTCCGAAGGCCGCCAGCGCGGTCGACGATCTGCTCGCCGCGCTGAGCTCGGAGGATCCGGCCGTCAGCGACACGGCCGCCAACGAGCTGGCGTCCTGGCTGCGGCGCGCCGACCCGGACGCAGCCGGGCCGGTAGGCCTCAGGGCCCTTGGCGCACTTCGCTCGAAACGGCGGTTCCTCGCCATGGTCGCCGTCGCCGAAGGGGCACTGCGTGCCGGTATCGAAAGCCCTCTCCTCTTGAAGCTCTACGCCCAAGCGCTCATCGACCAGGGGCTTGCCGGCGCCGCCCTCGCAGTGCTCGCATCGGTCCGCCCCACCGCCCAGAGCGAAACTGCGGAAATCGAAGGGCTCATGGCCCGGGCGCACAAGCAGCACTTCGTCGAAAGCCCCTCAGGCGCCCGCGCCGACGACCACCTAGAGCGGGCGATTGCGATCTACTTGACGCACTACACCGCCGCGCCCTCGACCAACCTTTGGCACGGGATCAATGCGGTCTCCCTGCTGGCCAGGGCGGAGCGCGACGGGCGAACCGCCGCCTCCGGCGGCGCGGACTGGCGGGCCCTGGCCAACCGGCTCCTGACCACCGTCGGGGAGATCCCGGCTGGCCGCCTCACACACTGGGATGCGGCCGTCGCCGCCGAAGCCAGCGTCGCCCTGGGAGACCTCGGAGGCGCCGGGTCGTGGCTGGCCACCTACACAGCCCACCGGGAAGCTGACGCCTTCGCGCTCGCAGCCACGCTGCGCCAACTTCGCGAGGTGTGGCAGATCGACGAGCACGAGGTCACCCAGCGCGCCCTGATCGACCTCCTCGAGGCCCGCCTCCTGAAGGCCGAGGGCGGAGCGCTCGACGTCGACGCCTCGATGCGGGCCAGCGAGCTGGACCGTGACGCCGACTACCTGCAGGGCGTGTTCGGCGAGGACGAGTACGTCACCATCCAGTGGTACCGGGCGGGGCTGGAGGCGTCGAGGAGCGTGGTGAGGATCGTCCGTTCGCTGCACGGCACGGTGGGGACCGGATTCGTGCTGCCCGGCGACGCCATTCATCCGCAGTGGAAAGGTCGGTCAGTGGTGCTGACGAACTTCCACGTGGTGAACAGGCACGGCATCTGGCCGGGTAGAGCGCCCGGAGACCTGCGAGCGGTGTTCGAGGACGACGGGGTCCAGATCCGAATTCGGGAGGTGTTGTGGGAGTCGCCCCACTGCACCCCGGGAACGAATCCGCCACCCTCCTTCGACACGGCGGTCCTGCAGCTGGAATCGGAGTCGCTTCCGGCGCCGTCGTACGAGGTGTCCTCTGGCCCGCCGCCAAACCTCGCCGAACGGGTCTATGTCATCGGCTACCCGCTCGGCAAGGAGCTGGCGTTCTCATTGAACGACAACACGGTGGTGGGGGTGAACAGCAGCCTGCTCCACTACCGTGCTCCGACGCGCAAAGGCAGCTCCGGGAGCCCGGTGTTCGATGACGAGTGGCGCCTCCTCGCGCTGCACCACGCAGGTGGTACCGAACTGCCCCGGCTCGACAGGACCGGTACCACCCATGCCGCCAACGAGGGGCTGATGCTCAACGCTATCCGGGCCCACCTCCTCTCCTCGGGGCTCTGATCGCTCCCGTGGCTAGCGAGCCATGACGCCGGTCCAGTTCGACGCCGCACGCGCCCGCCGGTTCCGGCCGCGAGACGCCTTCGTCAAGACGGCGATCCTCGTAGTCCCGGCCGGCTCCGGAACTGTGACGATCCAAGCGCCTTTCGGGGAGCAGCAGATGCACGGGCCGTTCTACGTCGTCGCCGGAGAAGACGGTAGCTATGGCGCCGCCCAGGCCGAGTTCGAGCAGGCTCATCGCCAGGTTGGTCCCCACCGGTGGCTGAGGTCCGAGCCGGTTCTGGCCTACCAGACCACCGAGCGGTGCACCGTCGTCACGAGGGTCGGCGACCAGGAGGAGTCGACTGTCGTCGCCGAGCCGGGAGACTGGATCGTGCAGCAGCCCGCCGGCGAGGTGCTAGCCATCACGCCCTCGGCCTTCGCCGCCAGGTACCACCCCGAGCCCGACAACTGACCCAACGTGTCAGCTTTCTGTGCCGGCGTGCCCGAGGAGGAGAAGGTCGACCATTCGCTCGGCGACGTCAACAGGCGGGGTCGCCCCGCCCCACCGCTTCGCGTCATCGAGGGCGGCGTCGCCGATCGCCTCTCGGGCCTGCTCCTCCATGCGGGAGACCTCTTCGTCGACGGCTTCACGATCAATGGGGACGACCAGAGCGGAGAGTGCACCCAGTGCCCATCCCACGGCGTTCCAATCACCGGCCGCCTTCGCCACTTCGGCCGCCCTGAACAGGAGTGCCGGACGATAGGTGGTGGGTGCGAGGTCCTGGCTCATGAAGGCGACGAACTCCTGGAGCCAGCGCACGGCCTTGCGGTGCTCGCCCATCATGCAATGGGTCTTGACGAGACCACCGAGGCTCCAGCCACGGTTGACGTGGTCATTCAACCGGCGCTGGATCACCTCTGCATCGGCGAAGCGGTCACGCGCCTCGGCCACCTTCCCAGTCGCGACCGATGTCTCGGCCAGCCCATCCAACAGCCAGGCCTCGCCGTGGGGGTACCGCAGCTCGCGAGCCAAGCGGAGCCCCTCGGAGTAGGCGGCGATCCCCTTCTGGATGTCCCCTTGGGCGACGTGGTCGTACCCGATCTGGGCAAGACACCAGAGCTGGCCCCGGCGGTTGCCGAGGACCTTGTAGAGCTCGTAGGCGCGGATGAGGATCGGCTGCGGACCGTTCGGGTTCCCCACCCACCCCGCCATGAAGCTCAGCCGCGCCGACGCCAGCGCGATGGCCGGCGAATCGCCGGCCGCCTCGGCCCGCTCCAAGGCGGCCTGCAGGTGGCGGCGTGCGGATTCGACCTCGTCGATCTCTACTTCGATGTGGCCGATGGTGGCAAGGGCCCTGCTGGCGAGCACGTCGTCGCCGGTCCGGTCGGCGGCCGCCAGTGCCTGCTCGGCGAGGTGCTTCCGACTTTGGAAGTCCGACGCGGGGATCAGGCTGGCCGCGGCGAGCAGGGAAGGGCCTCGAGCCCGGTCGTCATCCAGAGGAAGTAGTGCCAGCGCCTTGTCGACCCACGCCGCACCTTCCATGTCCATACCCCGGAGGTCCCAGTACGGGGCGAGCGCAGATGCGATTCCTCCGACGACCGCTCCGTCGCCTACGTCGACTGCAGCATGGAGGGCGGCGAGGAGGTTGGGATGCTCTGCGTCGAGGACAGCCAGCGCGCTCATCTCATCGGCGACGTCGACCGCTCCACCCTGGGACCGGGCCACGCCGAGAGCCCATGCCTGCAGCCCGACCTTCGCAGGATCATCGGTGCGGCCCCCCAGACGCTGCTGTGCATACTCGCGAATCGTGTAAAGCAGCCGGAACCGGGTTTGCCCATACTGGTCCTCCGCCCGCTGCACCAGCGAGTGGCCCACGAGCCGGAGGACGCTCGATCGCACGGCGCCGGTGGGTAGGTCGGTGCCGCATACCGACTCGGCCGCGCTCATTGAGAAGTCGCCGGCGAACACGCTCAGCCGCTCGAACACGAGCCGGTCCCCGGTGCCCAGCAGCTCGAAGCTCCAGTCCACCATCGCCCACAGAGTGCGGTGCCGGCGTTCGCCACCCCTGCGTCCGGCTGCAACGGGGTCGAAGCGATCCGCCAGGGCCGACAGAAGGTCGTGGACCGACAGCTGGTCAAGTCGGGCTGCGGCCAGCTCGAGCGCCAAGGGCAGCCCGTCGAGCAGCTCGACGATGCGTGCAACCGCCGGCGAGCTGCGCTCGTCGAGTGCGAACGACGGCGAGACTGCCGCGGCGCGATCGACGAACAGCCGAACGGCTGGATACGCCCCGAGGTCGTCGATGGCCATGTCGGTGGTGCTTGCTGGAGCGTCCAGCGGCGCAAGTCTGAGAAGCCTCTCTCCGTCGACTTCGAGCGCCTGCCGGCTCGTGGCCAGAACGCCTATACCGGCGCAGCCATTGATCAGAGCGTCGACTACCTCGGCCACGGACTCGATCAGATGCTCGCAGTTGTCCAGCACCAGGAGAAGTTGCCGATCGACGATCCGCTCGATCAGGAGCCCGAGGGTCATCTGCTCGCCCGGCGAGCTCGGCAGGTCGAGGGCCCTCGCGACGGTCTGGACGAGGAGCGAGCCATCGGCAAGAGCGGCCAGCTCGGCAACGAACACCCCATCGCGAAACTCTTCCGCCGCCGTCCGAGCCGTCTCCAACGCAAGGCGCGTCTTGCCGACGCCCCCAGGTCCGACGATCGTCACCAATCTCGCGGAGGCAAGCCTGAGGTGTAGTTCGGTGAGCTCGTTGTCCCGACCGACGAAAGACGTGCCGTAGCTCCGAACGAGGCGAAGGCGGCTCTCATCAGATATCGCTACTCCGGACGCTGCCACCCGCTTGGCGGTCTCGATCCTTTCCAGGGTGGCGATCAGCCGGGCGACGTCGGCATGCCAGCGCTCTCCGGACAGCTCGAACAGCTGACGCCGGGCGAACAGCGCGATCGAGGTCGGAAGCTGATCGAACGAGGGCATCCGGGCGCCGCCTGTGAGCACAGGGATCACAACGATGTCACGCCCCAGGGCCAGCTCGACCTCCATCCGCACGTAGTCGCCCTCCTCGTGCAGCCGAGAGCGCCCAGACTCGTCGGGCGCCGCCCAGAGCGGATCAACCACGGCGAGGAAGACATCCGCATTGCCGATCTCCTCGGCGAGCACGTCCACGAAATCCTCGCCGGCCTCGATGCCGCTGAGATCCATGAACACCTGACGGAGACCGAACCGATACACGAGGGAGTCGTGCAGCCGTCGGGCGTCCACGGAGGCGTGCTTGCGCCGGTAGCTGATGAAGATCCGTAGCCCGGCCTGCTGCTCCTCTCTCACCGCACTCCCCCACCCGTCACGGGCCCATGGTGCCCGTCTGCGCTCCGCCGTGCAGCGACGTCGTACCTTGGCGGCTCGACGGGAAGCTCGAGGGCCCGGCGACCCCGCAAGCCGATCCGCTTCCGGGACGGCCCGTTGCGGACCTCGGCCCGTGAGGCGGGCACGGGACGGGAAGCACGCCGCTGGTCTTCACCCTGGTCGCTCACACCAGGCCGGCGACCACCTTTCCCCTGGCGTGACCCTTCTCCAGGTAGGCGATCGCCGCGGGGATCTCCTCGAACGGATAGCGCCGGTCGATCTGTGGGCGCACATGGCCGGCCTCGATCAGCTCCGAAAGGAGCGCCAGGTCCTCGGCGGTCACATGCGCCGACACCATGGCGACACCCTTGCCGCCGAGTAGCGAGGTACTGATCAACCGCCCGATGCTGGTGAACCCCACGACGGCGGCTTTGCCGCCGTCGACAAGGGAGCGCCTGAGGTCGGCCACGGATCGGTTCCCGACCGTGTCGAGGATCCGGTCGTAGCGCTGCCCCGCACGGGCAAAGTCGGTCGTCGTGTAGTCGACCACGTGGTCGGCGCCGAGCGAACGGACGAGGTCGATGTTTCGCGTGCTGGTCACGCCCGTGACCTCGGCCCCGTACGACTTGGCGATCTGGACCGCAAAGGTGCCGATCCCGCCGGAACCGCCGTTGATGAGGACCTGCTGTCCGGGCGCGATCTCTCCGTGGTGGCGAAGACCCTGGAGCGCGGTCACCGCCGCCATCGGAACTGCCGCCGCTTCCTCGAACGACAGGTTTGCCGGCTTCAAGGACATGACGTCGACCGGCACCGAAACGTATTCTGCGAAGCCGCCGTGGCCGTGATCCAAGAGATTGGCATAGACCTCGTCGCCCACTTCGAACCGCGTCACGCCGCTGCCGACGGCCTCCACCACTCCGGCAATGTCGCCGCCGAGGATCCCATGTTTCGGCCGCAGCAAGCCCAGGGAGGCGCGGGAGAAGAGGGGCTTGCCGCGCAGGCAACGCCAGTCCGCCGGATTCACCGAGATTGCCAGCACCTTCACGAGTACCTCGTCGGCCTTCGGTGCAGGTTTCTCGGTCTCCGCCTGCCGAAGCGTCTCCGGCGGTCCGTACCTCTCCCACATGAAGGCCTTCATGACCGGTGCTCCCGTCCGTAGGTTGCCGACCTTACGCCCGCCCGGTCCGTCCGGGGATCCCAGCGACCAGAGGCGAGCGAGGGGGCGTAGAGCGCGCGGTTTGCCGGGCTAGAAGCGCGCGCCTGTGTCCGGTAGAACGGCTTGAAACGCGGAGCCGGTGCCAGCAAGAACCGCTACGAGCGGCGACGAGATGTTGCTGCGCCGGCCGGACGTCGGACATAGGAGGATGACGGTGGGCCTGAGTGAAGAGACGCGCTCCAGCATGCGGGCAGTACGAGCAATAACCGCTGTGGCGCTGATGGTCCCGATTCTGGGAGTCGTCGGCGCCTCCCCTGCGCACGCGGTGGTGCCGCCATGTGGCACGACGATCGTCCAAGACACCACGCTGACCGCGGACATGACCTGTCCCGGCGATGGTCTGTACATCGGAGCGTCGAACGTGACCCTCAACCTCAACGGCCACACGATTACCGGGCCCGGGCCGAATGTCCGTCCGTCGCCCAACCAGATCTACTCCGGCGTCAACATCCTCTTCGGCCGGACTGGCGTCACGGTGACGAACGGGACCATCCGAGCGTTCACGATCGCCGCTACGACGCAGGTGAACGCCAACGGGAACCGGTTGTCCTTTCTTCGCCTCGTGAACAACGGACAGGGGGTACTCACCCAGTTCCTTCAGTCGACCGGCGCGGCGTCGAACAACAACGTCATCCACGACAACACCATCGAAGCCAGCACGGGCGCCAACGGTCCGGCGGTGTGGCTGCAGGGCGACGGTCATACCTTCCAGACGAACGTCGTCCGTAACAACCAGAACAGCGGCTTGACCCTGACCGGTGACCGCAACACGGTGGCAAACAACGACATCACGGCCAATACGTTCCTCGGCATCGAGCTTCGAGGTGGCTCGGTGAGCACGTCCGACGGAAATAGCATCGTCAACAACAGGATCTCGGTCAATGCGGCCACGGGAATTGCCGTCAATGGCGACGACAATCGCATATCGGGGAACGGCGTCGCGAACAATCGGGGCAACGGCATCAACGTCGGCAGCCCAAGTGCTCCTCGTCGGTGGGTGAACAACCGCATTGAAAGCAACAGCCTCAGCGGTAACGGGCGTACGGACCAGCAGTTCCCCACCATCGGCCTGTTCGCCGCTCAGTCGACCAGTGTCGTCAGCAACAGGATCGTAGGAATCGGCCGAGGTGCCGGTATCTTCGCCTCCGACAACAGTGGGGCGTCGCTGATCGCAACGAATCAGCTGACCGGCAACACCGACGGCATCCACGTGGCACCAGGAGCGACCACGACAACACTCCAGGGCAACCAGGCGGTGCAGAACTCCGACGACGGGATCGACGTTGACTCACCGTCCACCACGCTCGCCGGTAACGTCGGTGCTCAGAACGTCGACCTGGGGATCGAAGCGGTTGCAGGCGTGGTCGATGCCGGCGGCAATCGCGCATTCGGGAACGGGAACCCGGCGCAGTGCAGCCCGACCCTCACATGCTCTCCCTGAGGCGAACCCATCTAGGCAGGCTCGGCAAGTCAATACGACGTGCGCGTGGCTGGCAGTGGGGCGGTCTCTCGATCCCGCTTCCGTCAGCGACATCGATTGCTCTTCGACTGGGTCGATGAGAGTTACCGGAACGTCCCTCCCAAGCGGCTCGTCGCCCTGCTCGATCGCCGCATCTCGACCAATAGCGGCATCGCACTGTCGAAGGGAGATGAAGCACTCGTCCGGCCCAACACCGGCCCAACTCCCGGCCATTGCCTACAGCTGCCCTCTTTCACTGTCGACAGTGCTTGTGACGATCGGGTCACCGAGGGAGGAACCGTGTCGTACCTGCATCAGTCGGCCCCACCCGCACAACCGCCGGCCCCCCCGACCATCACCCCCGAGGATTTGGCGGCACCGTGGCGTCGGATCGTCGCCGTCATCATCGACGGTCTCATCCTCGGTTTCCCGATTGGCTTCTTCGTCGGCTTCTGGCTTGCGACACAGACCGACGCCGTGGCGGACGCATTCGACGCGAGCGAGCCCGTCAACCTCCTCCCCGCTTACTTGCTGGCGGGACTCTTCGGGTTCCTCTACCAGGTCCCGCCGGTCGCCATCTGGGGCCAGACCCTCGGCAAGAAGATCATGGGCATCCGCGTCGTGTCGGGCCAAGACCTGACGCAGCCGGGATGGTGGAGGGCGCTCCGTCGCTGGGGCATCTATGTCCTCCTGGGCATGATCCCGATCGTCGGCGGGCTCTTCTCCTGCTTCCTGCTCCCGCTTGTCGGCCTGGTCATGCTCTTCGTCCACCAGAAGCGCCAGGTGCCGCACGACCTGGTGGCCGACACCATCGTGGTGAACGACGGCGTCCACGCCTGGGCTTAGCCAACGGAATCGGCTGTCGAAGGCGTGCTTTTGCCGAGCCTAGGCTTTCGTCTTTGGCGCCGCGCATCGATTTGCTGCGTTCGCTCGACCGGCTCGATGCGACCACGACGGTGCTCCAGCGCGCCCGTCTCGCAGACCCAGCGGGGGGCGTGTGGGAAGCGGCGGGACGTCCAATGGTCGTGGCGGGGGCCACGAGCAACCGACGAGCTCCTGCTGCCCGTCTGGTTCGACAACAGCTCGCTCAGGCGACACTCAAGTGGCGCTCCAGCTTTGCCAGCGTCTGCTGCCCGAGCTCGACCGCTCCGAAGGCGATCCCCGCGTTGCGCTGTTCGGGGCTCGGGTGCAGCTGCCGGAGGGTCAGCACGGTCTTGCCGTCATCTTGGGGGTCGAAGGTCACCGTGACCCTGAAGCGGGAAGGGTCGTCGTCGATGTCAGCACCGTGGTCCATCACGAGCCGCGAGTCTGGTGTCACCTCGAGGTAGCCGAAGCGATTCGTGTAGGTGGTTCCGTCTGAAGACACCATGTCGAAGCGAGCGCGCCCGCCGGGACGGGCGTCCATCTCGTGCACCTGACAGGTGAAGCCCTCGGGGCCGAACCACTCGCAGAAGCTGTCGGCTTCAACCCAGGCGGCGAACACAGCCTTTGGGGGCGCGTCGATAACCCTGACGAGGACGATCTCACGATCCAGCGACCAGACGGTAGCGGTTTCGGATGCACTGCTCATGGCTTCTCCTTCTCGGCTGGGGCATTGGGACGGGTCGCGACTCGTTGCAGGTGGGCGTCGAGGCGATCGAGTCGCTGCTCCCACGCGGCATGGGTGTGCTGCGCCCATGCGGCGATCTCGACCAGGGGCTCTGGCCTCAACCGGCACGGTCGCCGTTGGCCATCCCTGCCGCGATTGATGAGGCCAGCGTGTTCGAGGACCTTCAGGTGACGCGAGATTGCCGGCAGGCTGATCGGAAAGGGCTCGGCCAACTCGAGCACGGTCGCCTCCCCGTCAGCCAGACGGCGGACGATGGCCCGCCTGGTGGGATCGGACAGCGCCGCAAAGACGGCGTCGAAGGCGTCCGGCGCCTGGACCGTCATTGGGGCCCACCTCGTCCGTACTTCATGAGTCTGTTATTTAACAGCTTGGTTATATGTTGTCAAGATCCTGCACGCCGGCAACCCTGCGGCGCGGCCGGCGAGCCCGGCGCGGGACGCGATGAGGCCGCCGAAGTCGCCTACCGTGGTGGTCGTGGTGGCCTCGGAGAGGCTGCCCGATCATCCGCTGAAGAAGCGTTTGCCAGCCGTTCTGAGGGCGTATCCTGGACAAAACCGCAGGTCAGAGCGTATAAGCAAGCCCCTGTAGCTCAGTTGGATAGAGCGGCTGCCTTCTAAGCAGCGGGTCGCAGGTTCGAGTCCTGCCGGGGGCGCTGCAAAAGTGCAGGTCAGCAACGATTTCGCCCGACCTCCGCTTACCGCCACTTACCCCGATTTACCCCTCTTCCACGCGAGTTCGCGTGGATTTCGCGTGGACGTTTGGGGGACTGCACCGCCCCCGAAAAGGGCGTCCCCGGCTAGGCGCGCTGCCTGCAGCAGGGGCCGTCAGTAGCGGTGTGCGTCGCAAGACGCGAGCCGCCGCCGGCCCCATGGGAGCGGTAATGCCTCCAGGCGGGAGATACTGCTCGGCCGGCTCGTGCCGTCACCGGCGCAATCCGGCACCTACCCGTCGGCGTGGCGACGTGCGAGCTCCTCCTCGACTGCCTTCCGTCGTGTCCGCCACTCCCGCGTCGCCTTGGGGTTCCGACCCATCCCCTGCTGAGACGAGCGCTCCCGCTCCTGAGCCAGCCGCAACCTTTCCTGAAGTTGCGGCTCGGACAGCCCTCCAAGGTCGCGCTCCCAATGTTTCAGGGAGTTTCTCCAGCGCGACATCCCCTCAGTTCAACATGTGCAGGCCCGAAACCGATTGGAATTCACGACGTTGGTCGATACACCCCGGGTGCGCCCGCCGGCCGACTGAGCGGGTTCGGCACGTTGCGGTCACCACGCGAAGGAGACGGTGCGCTTCCCGGTTACACCTTCCGATAGGTGTCATTGACCAGCGCCACCCCTGCCGCTCCAATGATTATCGAGATGGGTAGGAGGACGAGCGCTCTGTTGGCGGCGTCCCCCTCGGCCCCAGCTCGGCAATCGGGCCCGTCACAGTTGTCTACGTTGGCGAACGCAACGACGGTCACGATTACTGTCGCAACTATGAGCAGTGCGCCGAGTGCCGCAAGGAGCCGGCCGATGAGGAACGCCAGTCGGGTCATCGCGTCGTGGCCTGGCTGATACTTATTCCGGCGGCCATCACGCTGGCGGCGTTGCCCGCAACATTCATAGCCGTCGCCGTTCGTCCCTCGTCGACCACGCTACGCGCTGCTGGGATAACCCTCCTCGCAGTGCCGGTAGTGGTAGTCCTCGCCGCCATCATTGGCGCCATGGCCTAGACCTCCCAGTTTGGCTTCGCCATCGGACCCCACACCGCCAGGGTGCACCGTGCATAATGCTTGATCCTGGTTACTGCCTCGCCCGTCGAAAGTGACCGATGTCACGCATCCGCGACCACGCGCCCGTCCTGCGCCGCCGGCCGGCTCTCCGGACTCCTTGTGGTCCCTTCGACGGAGCCACGAAAATTCTCGCCAACGGGGGCACTCTGCGATCGCGGGGTGGCGTCAGTCAGGACGTCCGGGCAGCGGCGGACTCCCGGTACAGCATCTCCGGCGCCACGTCGGCGCCGTTCGGCCACACGATCGTCCCCTCCTCCTCGTCGACGCGCACCTGAGCGAAGAGTTCCGGATTGTCGCGTAGTGGCTCGAACACCGGGCCCCACAAGTGCGGCAGAAGGTCGACCTCACCCACGCTGCCGTCGTCGAAGGTGATGCCCAGCACGAAGTCGTGGAGGACCTCCACCTCAGTGACGACGGGAATCGGATCGGTCATCATGGCAGCGGCTCAATCGTACCCAGAGGCTCATGGGCAAGTGCGTGCGCCCACGCGGCCATCAGTTCCTCTCGATGCAACTCGCCCCACTCACGCACCAGGCGCAGGGCACGGCCTGGGAGTCCGCCTGCCAGAATCTCGAGCGACGCGATGTCAACGGCCGCACGATGTTCCCCGTATCGGGCGTGGAAATGCGGCGGCGGGTGCTCGGCCCAGTAGAGAGAGATGACTATGCCGTAGAACTCGCTCAGCCGGGGCACCGAGCAAGTCTGTCAGTGGCGGGGCCCAAGGCGACACGAAAGCTCATTGCGACGGGGGCCTGCGTTGGTCATCGATCCAAGCCTCGATTTCCTGCGGGTCGAAACGTACGAGGTGACCCCACTTCACGATGGGGATGCGCCTCTCCGCCACGAGCCGGCGGATGTGGCGCACGGTGACCCCGAGACGCTTGGCCACCCACTCGATGTCGACGAGCTCCGTCCTCGTGCTCGATCCTGGCCGCCTGCCGTTCATGATCGGTAGTCCTTCCTGAGGCGCCGCCATGACCCCTCACCTACCTACTGGTGTGTCTGGAGCCAAAACGCGACAAAGAAATCTGAGAGTTCTGCGACGCGCTCCTCACCAGCGCGACGAGAGCGAACGCCGGAGGGCGCAGCGATCGGAAGCGATCAGCGATCCGACCACCTCGGCACAAGGGCAGCGCCGGCCATCACATCGACTCGCTACTGCCCATTTCGTCACCGCCCACTGACCGCCATGAACCCTCATTCGCCATGACACCCAAATAGCACCCCGCCCTAACCACCCCATACCACGATAGACCGATCAACTAATAACCTCTTTACAACCCCGCAACATCGCTCCCATACTGCAACATCATTTGGACACGATTTCAAGGGTTCCCCTTGAAGGGAGGCGGTGCCGCCGTGGCCTGGATGCGAATCATGGGAGCCGATTCGGTCGACTACCACCGGGCCACGGTGCTGGCCCGGGGCGACGACCACCCGGGCCAGGCGCTGGCGTACTACGCGTCCCGGGGGGAGACCCCGCTGCTGTGGGGCGGCGCCGGCGCCCGCCTGCTGGGCCTGCAGGGCGCGGTGACCGACGAGCAGTACACCGCCCTCTACGGCCCCGGCGGGGCCTGTGACCCCACCACCGGCGAGCGGCTGGTGAACACCAAGCGGCCGGGGCTGGAGCTGGTCATCTCGGCCCACAAGTCCGTCGCCGAGCTGGGCGTGATCGGCCGGGCCGAGGACATGCACCGGATCATGGACGCCGAGTGCGACGCGACCCTGGCCTACCTCGACGACCTGACCCGCCGCCTCGGCGGACGCCGGGGGGAGGCCGCCGTACGCACTCCGACCGAGGGCCTGATCTACGCCACCGCCCGCCACGCCACATCCCGGGCCGGCGACCCTGGGCCCCACGACCACGTGCTGCTGGCCAACCTCGTCCGCATGAACGACGACAAGGGCGGCTGGAAATCCGCCGTCACCGCTCTGTGGACCGAACATCTGCACGCCGCCACCATGGTCGGGCGCATGGCCTCGGCCCGAGTGGCCGTCGAGCTGGGCTACGGGATCGTTCCCGACGACGGGCCGTCGGGAAAGCTCGGCCACTGGGCCATCGCCGGCGTGCCCGAGGCGGTCATGGACATCCACTCCAAGCGGGCGGCGGAGATCGAGGCCGAGATGCAGCGCACCGGCAACGAGTCCTACCAGGCCCGCAAGGTTGCCGCCCGGGCCACCCGGGCTCCCAAGCGCCACCAGCCCGTCGGCGAGCTGATGCCCCGGTGGGTGGCCGAGATCGGCGAGGTTGGCTGGAGCGTCGAGGCCATCGCCCAGGCAATCGACCGCGAGGCGGCCGAGCGCCGTCGGCCTTCACCGACATTGAGCGCCGAGGAGGTGCGCGCCGTCGTCAACCGAACGCTCGACCCGACGGCGCCCTGGCCGCCCGAAAGGTGTTCACCCGCCGGGACGTGGTCGTGGCCGTGGCCCCGTCGCTCTACGGCCGTGATCCCGCCGAGCTCACCCGGGTGGTCGACCGCACCCTGGCCGATCCCGAGGCCGTGCCGTTGCTGGGAGTGGCCGGGGCCAGCGAGCGGGCCTACGCCACGGCGGTGACCATCGCCCGGGAGGAAGCCATCGCCCGCTGCGTGGAGTCCCAGGTGACCCGCTGCAACGCGGCGGCAACATCGGTTGCGGACGCGCGCGCTGCTGCAGCGCGCGCCGAGGAGCGACTGGGACACGCGCTCGTCGAGGCCGTGTCCGAAGTGACCGGGCACGGGCTCGTCTACGGGCCGACCAAGACCTACGAGCGGCGCAGCGTTCCCATCCCCCGGTCCATGTGCGACGAGCTCGGTGCCTACCTCGCCACCCGGCCGGCGGACCCTGAGGCGTTCGTCTTCACCGCACCCGATGGCGGCCCGCTGCGCCATCACAACTTCTACGCCCGTCACTTCCGACCCGCGGTGGTCGCGGCCGGGCTGCCGGAGCGGATGAGATTTCACGATACCCGCCATACGTGCGCCGCTCTGCTCATCAACGCCGACCCACCCGCCCAC
>Ga0247713_1000055_pt1 | contig 81175 bp, 71 predicted proteins | sample 21E_NmetaG_FD_189936 | JGI IMG/M metagenome (GOLD analysis project Ga0247713, IMG submission 189936) | Soil microbial communities from hillslope of Landscape Evolution Observatory, University of Arizona, Oracle, AZ, United States - 2-1-E_N | ecosystem: Engineered > Artificial ecosystem >... | reverse complement strand
GGCCACAACACGGTCGGTGACCCTCAGCCGAACGGTGCGGGTGCCCGTCGTCTGGTAGATCCACGACCTCGTCCGCTGCGAGTCATTGCCCTCGGCCTCGTACTGCCCGTCGCCGTCCAGATCCCACTCGAGCCGGATGATGTCGTTGTCCGGATCGCTGGTCGCGGCGGCGTCGAACGTCACGCTCTGGCCGACCACGATCGTGTCCGACGACACGCTGAACGACGCCGTCGGCGGCGATCCCGGCATCGCCTGACCGACATAGACGACGCCGGACATGCCGGCACCGCCCGGTCCGCCGTGCTCCTCGCAGTAGTAGCGATACACCCCCGCGCTCGCGAACGTCCGCTGCACCGTCCACGGTGCGTTCGCCGGCTTCTCAGGCGCGAGGAAACCGTTGTCCTCGAAATGGACGTTGTGGTGCTCGAGCCCGCTCGTCAGGCTCCAGGTCACGGTGTCGCCGGGCGAGATCTGCACCCCGGATGGCAGGAACGCGTTGTCGACCACGGCCACCTGCTGGTCGGCGGCGAGCGCCGGGACCGCGCCGAACGCGGCGGCCGCGGCGGCGACCAACGATGCCGTGACGGCCGGCAGCGGCCGTCTGCGACGTGTCCGCGCGGCGGCCGGAGCCACTAGATGTCTGAAGCCTGTACGCAAAGCGACGTCACCGTAGCAACACTCCGAGCGCAACTTGCCGTCAGCGCTCGAGCGCAGCTCCGCAGCTCACGTCGAGCGCGCGCGGCGTGGGCAGCACTCGTCAGACCGCAGCGAGCACGGCGGACGTGCGATGGCTCGGAAGCTCATCGAAGCGCCGGCGGCGCGGTTCTGAGGTCGGGCAGGGCGCGTGGGCGGATGCGTTGCCAGAGGGCGGCGGCGAGCAGCAGCAGCACGCCGAGCGCGATGCACGAGGCGACGCGGTACAGCGACTGCAGCGCGGCGAGGTCGTAGAGGAAGACCTTGGCGATCGTCGCCAGCAGTAGGCAGAGCGCGCCGAGGCGCACGGTGCGGTGGTCGCGCAGCAGGCCGGCTGCGAGCGCGGCGAGGCCGCTGACCGCCCACATTGCGCTCATCATCGCCTGGCCGAGCTGGCCGGCGACGACGGTCACCAGCGCAGCAGATGCGAGGTACAGCAGCGTCACGAGCGTGGCGCCGGTGAGCACGGTTCGCATGCGGGGCAGCAGAGAGGCCGCGCGCGCGGCCGTCGCTGCGACTGCGCCGAGCGCGAGGGCGGCGGCCGGGACGGACTGCAGCCCGGCGACGAGCGCGGGCGGTGGCGCCTCGAAGGCAAGCGCGTGGACCAGCGCGAGGCCCAGAAACGACAGACCGCCGTACGTGGCGACGTCGTCGCGGGCGCGCGCGCCGATCGTGACGAGGGCTGCAGCCTGCGCCGCGAACGCGGCCGCCAGGAGGGCGCCGTCGAGCGTCAGGGCAGCGAGATACGCGAGACCGGACATCGCGACCGCGTCCAGCGCCAGGCGCCACGCCGGGCGCACGCCGGCGGTGAAGCGCGCGGCGACGAACGCCGCGCATGCTGTGGTCGCGATCGCGAGCTGCGCGCCGAGCGCGATCGGGCCCGTGGTGGCGAGCGCGTCGGGCGGCGCCTGCAAGAGCGCCTGCGATGTGCTGAGCAAGAGGTGTCCGCCGAGCCCGACACCGACGACGAGCTCGTCGCGTGCGTTGCGCCCGCGCACGACCGCACGGCGGGCGAGCAGCGCGAAGCCGGCGGTCGCCGCAGCCCAGGTCGCTGCCAGCAGCGGTCCGTCGAGGATGGCGGCGGCGGCGGCGTCGGCGAGCACGATGCCGAGCGCGAGCGCGAGCAGTCGGACGTCGCGCGAGATGCGCGTCGAGCACGTCGTCAGCCCGACGGCGACGTGCGCGGCGGCGAGCGCGCCGAGCCACGCGCGCGCGGCGGTCGCGTCGTCAAGCGCCTGCCAGCCCGCGACCGCGAGGACGGTCGCGTTGAGCGCCAGCAGCAGCGCCGACGAGGCGCGTAGCCGGGCGCTCGGCACGCGCAGCTCAAAGCCGATCGCGGCGCCGACGTTGAGTGCCCCGAAGGCGGTCAGGACCAGCAGCGACGCGCCGTCGGACGCCGGGCCCTGCAGCCACCACGACCACTGCGCGAGCGCCGTCGCGAAGACGGCGACCGACAGCCAGTTCCAGCGCTGCCAGATCACCACGGCGACGCCGGACAGCCCGGCGAGCCACAACAGCGCGAGCGTTGATCCGTCACCGGGTGCGCCGGCGAGCACGGGCGCCAGCAGCGCGCCGACGATTCCGAGTGCACCGATCGCCCGCGCCTGCCAGCGCACGGCGATCGCGGCGGCCAGGGCGCCGGCGCCCAGCGCGAGCGCATGGGCGGCGGCGACGGGCAGCACGCCGTAGACGGGACCGCCGACCGCGATCGTCACGAACAGAGCGGCGATCCCCGCGCCAGCCGTGGCAACGGCCGCGTCCGAGCGTCGACGGCGCTCATGCAGCCACACGCCGCCAGCGATCATGGCCAGCGAGGTCGCGCCTGCCAGCAGCGTTCGAGCGGCCTCTCCCAGCCACCCGTGCGACACGGCGATCGCCAGCAGGAGGACCACACCGACGAGCATCGCGAGCCCGCCGAGCCACGCCAGCACGCGGCCGCCGAGCAGGTCCTCGACGGCAGGACGGGTGCCGCCCGCCCCGGGCGAGACGGCGGCCGTCGTCGGCGCGGCCAGCGGCGGGCGAGGCGGCTCCGACGTGGCCGCGGGCGTGGCGGCCGGCTGCTCGATCACCGCTTCTGCGATGCGCGACTGCGGCGCGTCGACGCCGGCGTGCATGCCGCCCCTCGCCTCGAGCGTGGCGAGTCGGGTCGCCAGCTCCTGCGTCGTACGCTCCAGCGCCGTCAGCCGTGCCTTGTCCGTGCTCTCCAGCATCACGTCACCGCCTCTTGTCAACCACCGGTCAGCAAGCACGGTAGCAGCCTTGTCGACCAGCGGTCAAGGAGTCGCTAGACTCACCGCCCATGGCGCCTCCGGCCTACCGTCGCCTGCGCACCGACGAGCGCCGCGCGCAACTGCTCGAGCGCGCGACGGAGCTCTTCGCCGCGCACGGCTACGACGCGCTCTCCATGTCGCAGCTCGCGCGCCGGGCGAGGATCTCGAAGGCGCTGCTGTACCACTACTTCCCGAGCAAGCGCGCGCTGTTCGAGGCCGTGCTCGCCGCCGGCGCCGAAGAGCTGCGCGCGCGCACCGAGCCCGACCCCACCCAGCCGCCCGCCGAACAGCTCGCGAGAGCGCTCGACGCCTTCCTCGCATGGGTCGAGGAACGCCCCGGCGCCTACGCCAAGCTGCTCGAAAGCGCCGGCGCGCGGGAGGTCCGCGAGATGATGACGCAGGTGCGAGCCGAGACAGCCGAGCGGATCCTCGCGGGCCTCGGCGCCGACGGCCGGCGACCAGCGACGCGCGCCGCGGTGTTCGGCTGGCTTGCGTTTCTCGACGCTGCGATCGTCGACTGGATCGAGCACCGCGACCTGACCCGCGAAGAGCTCCACGGCATGCTGCTGGGAACCTTCGCGGGCGCGCTGCTGGCCTCCGGCGCCGGTGGCGCGCTGCAGCAGCACGCGAGCCGCTGACGTCCAGGCCCCCGGGCGTCACGCTCTGCTCGACGGACGGCGCGCGCTCACGCGCTGTGCGCGCGTGCGCCGCGGACACGTCGCCTAGGCGGCCTTGGCGAAACGGTTGGTTGAACTCATCGTGAGTTTCGCCTCGTTTCCGCTCTTCGGGCCATCATCGACCGGATCAGAAAGAACGTGGCGACCGCCAAGAGAATGCGCGAAGCAATCTTGTCGCTGACGATGAACGCAACAACGACACTCGCGAGCGCGGCCGCTCCCAGCAGTTTCCCAACTATTCGAATCCCGAGAATTCAGGCCGCGAGCGGCCGCTCGACTGAGCGCGCAGGCCAGCTTGGAGCGCAGTACGCAACGCGGCGGTGTATAGCCGCTAAGCAGACAGGCGCGATGCTCGGCTTATCTGCTCTCGGTAGGTCCGCGACTACAGTGAGGTAGCGATGCTGCGTCCAGCCTCGGAAACCCCCGTCACTGCTGGGCGAACGAGTTCAGCGAACGCTCCTAGTCGAGCTCCAACACGGCCAGGAACGCCTCCTGGGGGACCTCGATGCGGCCGACCTGCTTCATGCGCTTCTTGCCCTCCTTCTGCTTCTCGAGGAGCTTGCGCTTGCGGCTGATGTCGCCGCCGTAGCACTTGGCGATGACGTCCTTGCGGTAGGCCTTGACGGTCTCGCGGGCGATGATGTGGGCGCCGATCGCGGCCTGGATCGGGACGTCGTACTGCTGGCGCGGGATCCGTGCGCGCAGCTTCTCGGTCAGCGAGCGCCCGACGTCGTAGGCCTTGTCGCGGTGGACGATCATCGACAGCGCGTCGACCTGCTCGCCGGCGAGCAGGATGTCGAGCTTGACCATGTCCGAGGCCTGCATGCCGGCAAGCTCGTAGTCCAGCGACGCGTAGCCGCGCGTGCGCGACTTCAGCGCGTCGAAGAAGTCGATGACGATCTCGGCGAGCGGCAGCCGGTACTGCAGCTGGACGCGATCGGCCGACAGGAAATGCATGCCCTTGTGCGTGCCGCGGCGCTCCTGGCAGAGCTCCATGATCGCGCCGATGTGCTCCTTCGGCGTGAGGATCGACGCGTCGATCACCGGCTCGCGGACCTCGGCGATCCGGCCGGGGTCGGGGAAGTCCGACGGGATGTGGACCTCGATCTCCGAGCCGTCGGTCAGCGTGACCTCGAAGCGCACGGACGGCATCGTCGCCATGAGGTCGATGTCGTACTCGCGCTCGAGGCGCTCGCGCACGATGTCCATGTGCAGCAGCCCGAGGAAGCCGCAGCGGAAGCCGAAGCCGAGCGCCTCGGAGACCTCCGGCTCCCACGACAGCGCGGCGTCGTTGAGGGTCAGCTTCTCGAGCGCGTCGCGCAGGTCGGGGTAGTCGTCGGAGTCGATCGGGAACAGGCCGCAGAACACCACCGGCTGGACGTCGCGGTAGCCGGGCAGCGGCTCGAGATCGGACCCCGCCCAGCCGGCCTTCGTCGTGAGCGTGTCGCCGACGCGCAGCTTCGTGACGTCCTTGATGCCAGTGATGACGAAACCGACCTCGCCGGCGTGCAGCTCCTCGGTGGCGATCATCGCCGGCCCGAAGAAGCCGATGTCGTCGATGTCGGCCTCCGTGTCGGCGACCATCGCGCGGATCGCCTCGCCCTTGCGGAACGTGCCGTCGACGACGCGGATGTACGCGACGACGCCCCGGTACTGGTCGAATTCGGAGTCGAAGATCAGCGCGCGCGGCGGCGCGTCGGGGTCGCCCGCGGGCGGTGGCACGCGCTCGACGAGCTGCTCGAGCACCTCGACGACGCCCTCCCCCGTCTTGCCGGAGATCCGCAGGATGTCGTCGGACGGCTCGCCGAGCAGGTCGGCGACCTCCTCGGCGACGCGCTCGGGCTCGGCGCCCGGCAGGTCGATCTTGTTGAGGACCGGGATGAGCTCCAGGCCGCCCTCGATCGCCAGGTAGGTGTTCGCCAGCGTCTGCGCCTCGACGCCCTGCGAGGCGTCGACGACGAGCAGCGCCCCCTCGCAGGCCGCCAGCGAGCGGCTGACCTCGTAGGTGAAGTCGACGTGCCCGGGCGTGTCGATGAGGTGCAGTTGGTAGGTCTCGCCGTCGCGCGCCTCGTAGAGCACGCGCACCGCCTGGGCCTTGATCGTGATCCCGCGCTCGCGCTCGAGCTCCATCGAGTCCAGGACCTGCGCGCGCATCGAGCGCGGGTCGACGGTCTGCGTCATCTCCAGGATGCGGTCGGCCAGCGTCGACTTGCCGTGGTCGATGTGGGCGATGATCGAGAAGTTTCGGATGTGGGACTGGTCGGCCACCGCCTACAGCCTAGGGGCAAGAGGTTCGGCGGCCGGGCGCCGAGCCGAAGCGGAGAGCCCCGCTCGGGGCCGCTCCGCGCCGCGTGTTGCGCTCAGTTCGTGACCTGGACGTAGCCGAGCACGAAGTCGTTCTCTGCGAAGACCGCTTGATGTCGCCGAGGGAGTGGACGCAGAAGCGCACGTCGTAGGTCCCGGCGGGCGGAGCCGTCGTCGCCGTCGCGGTGCACGGCAGCAGCTCGCCGACCGTGGCGACGATCGGGTGATCGCGATCCGAGCTCCACGGGTGCCGTCCATCCGACCGGCCGATGGCAGAGCTTCATCCGGAAGTCGTTGGTCGGCGACGTCGGGGACAACCGCAGCGCCGCGGTGACGCCGCGGTGATGCGCTGGCCGGCTGCGACCGTGACGGGGCGGCGCGCGCCGCTGAACTGCCACGAGCCTGCGTCGTGAAGACCGTAGGCGTGGCGACGACTCCGTCGTGACCGGTGTCGCCCTTGCTCCCTGCGGCCCGGGGATGCCCCGGACTCCCTGTGGTCCCTGCGGGCCGCGCTGGTTGAACGAAACGGCGCGGTCTCCGTCCCGTGGTCTGGGCGCCGCGCCCCGCCGGTGTGCTCCAGGGATCGCGGGTCCCCTCGGAGCGAGACTTAGCCCAAGCCGCGACGCCCGGCGCGAGAGCACTTCCCGAACACCGACGGTCGGCTGGCACCGCAGTGCGTGTGAGGCCCGCTCCCCTTGACGGGAGGGCGCGTTGGTGCGGTCAGCGGCGCCGCCGCGCGCGGACGAGATCGCGAATCTGGGCGGCCTCGGGGACACGCAGCGCCAGCACGGCGGCGGCGTATGCGATGAGGCCGGCGCCGAGACCCGTGCCGACCGACACGACCTGCGCCGGCAGCGAGCGGCCGAGCGCCTCGTCGAGCGCGCGCCAGACGACGTAGGCGACGGCCGCGAGCGCGAGCGCCGCCACGAGCATCCGCGCGACGGCGGAGACGGTCGCGCCCGCCTCCAGGCGCCCGCCGAGCTCGCGGCGCAGGTAGTACGCCTGGCCGGCGGTCATCGCGGCGCTCGCCACCGCCGTCCCGATGACGATCCCGGCGACGCCGAAGGGCCGGTACAGCGCCAGCGCGACGGCGATGTTGATGACGAGCGTCAGCGCCCCGAGCGCCGTCGGCAGCCACGGCCGCTGCAGCGAGAAGAACGTACGCGTCAGCAGCAGGTTCGCGCCCGCGAACGGCAGGCTGAACGAGAACCAGAACAGCGCCTCGGCGACGACCTCCGTCGAGTCGGGGCCGAACTCGCCGCGCTCGTAGACGAGGCGCGTGATCGGCTCGGCGAGCACGAGCGTGCAGGCGGCGGCGGGGATCAGCAGCAGGAAGATCTGCCGCGTGCCGGTCGCCGTCATCGCGCGCAGGCCCTCGGTGTCGCGGCGCGTCGCCAGCCGCGCGAGCGCGGGGAACAGCACGGTCGCGATCGCGACGCTGAACATGCCCTGCGGCAGCATGTAGACGCGGAAGGCGGCGTCGATCGCGCGCGGCGCGGCCTCCGAAACCCACGAGCCCAGCACCGAGTTGATGACGAGGTTGAAGTTGATCAGCCCGAGGCTGAGCGTCACCGGCAGCATGAGCGCGAGCACGCGGCCGACGCGGGGGTCGCGGAGGTCGACCTTGAACGGCAGCGCGAAATCCAGCCGCCGCAGCACCGGCAGCGCCATGAGCAGCTGCACGAGCGTCCCGGCGAGCACGCCGATCGCGTACGCGTAGAGCTCGTCGGGGCCGTCGAACAGCGGCTGCAGCGCGACGAGCACGGCGATGATCACGACGTTCCAGACGAGCGGCGCCAGCGCCGGGATCGTGAAGTGGTCGTAGGCGTTGAGGATCCCGACGACGAGCCCGTTCAGGCCGAGCAGCAGGACGATCGGGAACAGCACCTGCGACAGGCCCACCGTGAGGTCGTCGAGCTCGGCGGTGAACTCGCTGCCCGTGAGCAGCGGCATGATCCACGGCGCGAGCAGCACGAAGAACGCGCAGATCGCCGTGAGCGCGGCGACGATGAGGAACACGAACGTGGAGGCGAGCTGGTAGGCGTCGCGGCGGCGGCCCTGCTCGAGCAGCTCCGTGAAGACCGGCACGAACGCCGCGCTCAGCGCCGCGTCGGCGAACAGGCTGCGGATGAGGTTGGGGACCTGGAAGGCGAGCGTGAACGCCGAGAACGCGCCGCTGGTGCCGAAGAAGCTCGAGGCGACGACCTCGCGGATGAGGCCGGCGATGCGCGACAGCCCGGTGAGGACCGAGAAGATCGCCGTGTTGCGGGCGATCCGCGCGCCCGACCCCGGCGTGCGCCCTCCTGTCGGGCGTGTCTCGGCCGCCATCGGTGCGCTACTCTAGGGACCGCCGCGGCCGATCCCCGCGGCGCTTTCACGCTGATGGCCAACATCCACTCACAGAAGAAGCGGATCCTGCGCTCCGAGCGCGAGCGCCTCGAGAACCGCCACTACACGTCGGCGATCCGGACGTACTTCCGCCGCCTCGAGGCCGCCGTCGCGGCCGGCGACGAGACGCTTGCCGACGGCGAGCACCGCGAGCTGACGAGCCTCATCGACAAGGCCGTCAAGCGCGGCGCGCTGCACCGCAACACGGGCGCGCGCAAGAAGTCCCGTGCCGTTCGCGTCCGGCGCGGCGCCGGCGACGCGGGCTGACCGCGCGCCGGCGACCTCTGCGGCCGTCTGCCCCGCGCGTGCCGGCTCAGGCGCCGACGTAGGCCGCGAGGTGCTCGCCGGTGAGCGTGGAGCGGGCAGCGACGAGGTCGCCGGGCGTACCCTCGAAGACGATCCGGCCGCCGTCGTGGCCGGCGCCCGGGCCGAGGTCGATGATCCAGTCGGCGTGCGCAATGACCGCCAGATGGTGCTCCACCACGACGACCGACTTGCCGGAGTCGACGAGGCGGTCCAGCAGGCCGAGCAGCTGCTCGACGTCGGCGAGGTGCAGGCCGGTGGTCGGCTCGTCGAGGACGTAGACGCCGCGCTCGTCGGCCATGCGGGTGGCCAGCCTGAGGCGCTGCCGCTCGCCGCCGGACAGCGTCGTGAGCGGCTGGCCGATGGCGAGGTAGCCGAGCCCGACGTCGGCGAGCCGCTGCAGGATCGTGTGCGCCGCGGGCGTGCGCGCCTCGCCGGCGCCGAAAAACTCGCCGGCCTCGGTCACCGACATCGCTAGCACCTCGCTGATGTTGCGCCCGCCGAGCGTGTACTCGAGCACCGACGCCTCGAAGCGCCTGCCCTCGCACTGCTCACAGGTCGTGGCGACGCCGGCCATCATCGCGAGGTCGGTGTAGACGACGCCCACGCCGTTGCAGGTCGGGCAGGCGCCCTCGGAGTTGGCGCTGAACAGCCCCGGCTTCACGCCGTTGGCCTTCGCGAAGGCCTTGCGGATCGGATCGAGCAGTCCCGTGTAGGTCGCGGGGTTGCTCCGTCGCGAGCCGCGGATCGGGCTCTGGTCGATCGACACCACACCGGCGCCCGCGGGAATCGACCCGTGCACGAGCGAGCTCTTGCCCGAGCCGGCGACGCCGGTCACGACGACGAGCACCCCGAGCGGGACGTCGACGTCGACGTCGCACAGGTTGTGCGTCGTCGCGCCGCGGATCTGCAGCGTGCCGGTGGGCGTGCGCACGGTCTGCCTGAGGGCGGCCCGGTCGTCGAGATGGCGGCCCGTGACGGTGGCGCTGGCCCGCAGCCCCTCGACCGTGCCCTCGAAGCAGATGCTGCCGCCGGCCGTGCCCGCGCCGGGGCCGAGGTCGACGACGTGGTCGGCGATCGCGATCGTCTGCGGCTCGTGCTCCACGACGAGCACCGTGTTGCCCTTGTCGCGCAGCCGCAGCAGCAGGTCGTTCATCCGCTGGACGTCGTGCGGGTGCAGCCCGGCCGTCGGCTCGTCGAAGACGTACGTGACGTCGGTCAGCGACGATCCGAGGTGGCGGACCATCTTCGTGCGCTGCGCCTCGCCGCCCGACAGCGTGCCCGACGGCCGGTCGAGCGAGAGGTAGCCCAGCCCGATCTCCGCGAACGAGTCGAGCGTCCGCTGCAGCGACGCGAGCAGCGGCGCCACCGACGGCTCGTCGAGGCCGCCGATCCAGCCGGCCAGGTCGCTGATCTGCATCGCGCAGGCGTCGGCGATGTTGACCCCCTCGATCCTCGACGACCGTGCCGGCTCGCTGAGGCGCGTGCCGTCGCAGTCCGGACAGACGGCGAAGGTGACCGCCCGCTCCACGAAGGCGCGGACGTGCGGCTGCAGGGCGTCGACGTCCTTGGAGAGCATCGACTTGCGGATCCTCGGGATCAGGCCCTCGTACGTCAGCTTGATGCCGTCGACCTCGATCTTCGTCGGCTCCCTGTGAAGCAGGTCGTGGAGCTCGCGCTTCGTGTACCTGCGGATCGGCTTGTCGGGATCGAAGAAGCCGCAGCCGCGGAAGATGCGGCCGTACCAGCCGTCCATGCTGTAGCCGGGGATCGTCAGCGCACCGTCGTTGAGCGACCTGCCGTCGTCGTAGAGCGCCGACAGGTCGAAGTCGGTCACATTGCCCATGCCCTCGCAGCGCGGGCACATGCCGCCGGTGCGTGTGAACGACGCCTTCACGGTTCGGCGAGCACCGCGCTCGACCGTGATCCCGCCGCTCGCCCGCACCGAGGGGACGTTGAAGGCGAACGCGCTGGGCGGGCCGATGTGCGGCTGCCCGAGCCGGCTGAACAGGATGCGCAGCATCGCGCCCGCGTCGGTGGCGGTGCCGACCGTCGAGCGGGCGTCGGCGCCCATCCGCTGCTGGTCGACGACGATGGCGGTCGTCAGCCCCTCGAGCACGTCGACCTCGGGCCGCGCCAGCGTCGGCATGAAGCCCTGCAGGAAGGCGCTGTAGGTCTCGTTGATGAGCCGCTGCGACTCCGCGGCGATCGTGTCGAACACCAGCGAGCTCTTGCCCGAGCCCGAGACGCCGGTGAACAGCGTCAGGCGGCGCTTCGGGATCTCGACGCTGACGTCCTTGAGGTTGTTCTCGCGCGCGCCGTGCACGCGGATGAGATCGTGGCCGTCGGCAACGTGCCGCGCGGGTGCCTGCGTGTCCGTCCTCGTGGCCATGGGCTGATGCGGCACTAGCCCGCGCGCTCCGCGCTGCGCAGGCCGCCGCGCGCCCAGGTCGTCACGAGGGCGAACATCGCCGCGAGGCATGCCGCAGTGACCGCGATCTTCGTCGGCTCGCCGGCGAGAAAGCCGCGTGCCGTCTCGAGGAACGCCGTCGCCGGGTTGAAGCGCGCCACCTCGTGCACCCACCCGGCGACGAGGTTCAGCGGCACGTAGACCGGCGCGAGGAAGATCACGATGAATACCGGCATCTGCATCGCCGGCCCGGCCTGCATCGAGCGCAGCCGCATCGCGATCCCCGCCGCCCACAGCGTCGCGGTCGCGCTGACGCCGAGCGCGAGCGCCAGCAGCCCGGCCAGGTCGCCGAGCGACCCGAGGACGCGCATCCCGCTCACGAGGCCCGCGGCGAAGACGACCGTCAGCACGAACGCCGCCCGCACCATGGCCGCGAGCATGTAGCCGATGACGATCCCGCCGCGGTTGGGCGCCGCGAGCAGCAGCCGGCGCGCAAAGCCGGACTCGAAGTCGGCGGCGATCGCGAAGCCGGTGAAGACACCGCCGAAGGCCGCCGCCTGCATGCAGACGAAGCCGAACTGAAACGACGTGTAACCCGCCGCGTAGTCGAAGTCCGGCACGTTCTGCACGGCCGACAGGCCGCCCGCGAACGCGACGAAGAAGAACAGCGGGAACAGCATGCTCGGCAGCAGGAACGACGGGTTCGTGAACGCGTTGTGCAGGCTGCGCCAGGCGACGGAGAGCGCGACCGAGCGCGTGCGGGCGAGCGACGTCATGTCCGCTGCAGGCGCGTGCGCAGCGCGCGGGAGCTCAGCGCGAGGAAGCCGACGATCGCCACGGCCGACAGGCCGAAGGCCTGCAGCAGCGCGGGCGCGTCCCAGCCGGCGATCACGAGGCTGCGGACGCCCTCGACCATGTACGAGACCGGGTTGTACGTCGCCACGGTGCGAAACCAGTCCTGCTCGATGAGGTCGCGCGGAAAGAACGCCGAGCTGAGGAACAGCAGCACGAAGAACAGCGGGAAGAAGCCCTGCACGGCCTCGCCGGTGCCGGCGCGCAGCGCGACGAACGTGCCGAAGCACGCGAAGGCGAACGAGATCGTGATCGCGAGCGCCAGCAGGACGAGCGCGCCGGCGGCGCCGGCCGCGATGCCGACGCCGAACGCCAGCCCGACGGCGAGGTAGATCACCGCCGAGACGACGCCCATGAAGAGCGCGCCGCCGAGCTGGCCGGCGAGCAGCGCGGCGCCCGACATCGGCGTCAGCGACAGGCGGTCGAGGAACCCGCTCTCGATGTCGCGCGCGAGGTCCTGGCCGCCGTTGAGCGCTGCGAACAGCGCGCCCTGCATGAACGGGATCGCCAGCGCGAAGTCCAGGTAGCTGGCCGACGGAAAGCCCGGCAGCTTCGTCGCGGCGTCGAGGCCGGACGCGTTGACCGCGAGCAGGCTCAGCGGAAACGCGATCGGGAACACAAGCTGCGCGGGCTGGCGCACGATCCGGCGCACCGACCGCCCGGCGATGAGGCCGACCTGCGCCGGCAGGCTCGGCGACGCGACCGCCGCGGTCATGCCGCCGCTCGCTCGGGCCGCGCGGCGTCGCGCGGCGCGGGGTCCTCGGGGACCTCCTCCGCGCTGCCCTCGAGGCTGCGACCCGTCTTCGCGAGGAAGACGTCGTCGAGCGTCGGCTCGTGCAGCGCGAGGTTCGCAAACGGAATGCCGGCGGCGTCCAGCGCGCGCACGATGTCCGCGAGGCGGTCGGCGCCGTCGTCGAGGCGCACGGCGACCGAGCCGGCGCGCCCCGAGCTGACCTTCTCGCCGAACGGCGCGAGCGCCTCGGCGACGGCGGCGCAGCCGGCGACGTCGCGCGGGACGACCTCGACGGTCGGCCTGGAGACCTGCGCCTTCAGCGTTGCGGGCGGGCCCTCGGCGACGATCGTGCCGCGGTCGATGATCCCGACGCGGTCGGCGAGGACGTCGGCCTCCTCGAGGTACTGCGTCGTCAGGAAGACGGTCGTGCCCTCGTCGCGGGCCAGGCGCGCGACCTCGTCCCACAGCGCCGTGCGCGACTGGACGTCGAGGCCGGTCGTCGGCTCGTCGAGGAACAGGATCCGCGGGCTGTGCAGCAGCGCGAGCGCGAGGTCGAGCCGGCGGCGCATGCCGCCGGAGTACGTCGAGGACTTGCGGTCGGCCGCGTCGGAGAGGCCGACGCGCTCGAGCAGCTCGTCGCCGCGCGTGGCGCGCTGCGAGCGCGGGATGCCGTGCAGCCCGGCCTGCAGGCGCATGTGCTCGCGGCCGGTGAGCATCGGGTCCAGCGCGACATCCTGCAGCGCGACGCCGATCGACGCGCGGACCTTCGCGCCCGCGCGGGCGACGTCGTGGCCGGCGACCAGCGCGCGGCCGGCGGTCGGCGGCAGCAGCGTCGTGAGGACCTTCACGGTCGTCGACTTGCCGGCGCCGTTGGGCCCGAGGAAGCCGTAGATCTCGCCCGCGGCGACGTGCAGGTCGATGCCGTCGACGGCGCGGACGCCACCCTTGAACTCGCGCACGAGCCCGGCGACGTCGATGGCACGCTCCGGTTGCATGGTGGCCAGCATACGGAAGTGATTGAGGGCGTCAACTATTGACCGGATCGACTATTGTTCGGGCATGGCCGTGAACGCCGACCGTCGCGCCGCCGCCGCGGAGGCGTGGGAGCTCATGTCACGGCTGTTCTGGGAGCTGCGCCCGCGCATGCTGCGGATCGCCGCCGAGTTCGGGCTCACGCCGCCGCAGCTCTTCGCGCTGCGGTCGCTGGACCCCGACGAGCCGGTGCCGATGCGCACCCTCGCTCGCGCGCTGCAGTGCGACAGCTCGAACGTCACGGGCCTCGTCGACGGGCTCGAGGCGCAGGGGCTCGTCGAGCGCCGCGAGGCCGAGCACGACCGGCGGCTGCGGCTGCTCGTCGTCACCGAGCGGGGAGCGGAGGTGCGCGCCCGGCTGTCCGCGGCGATGCAGGAGGTCCCAGAGCCGATCGCAGGGCTGGGCGCCGACGACCAGCGCGCCCTGCGCGACATCCTGCGCCGCGCGCTGGGCTGAGCGCGCGCTACGCCGCGATCCGCGCGATCGCCCGGATCGCCTCGGTGGCGTCGGCGAGCTCGCTCGCGCCGTGCGTCGCGAGCTCGAGATCGGCGAGCGTCTCCAGCGCGCGCGAGAGGCGGTCGACGTCGGACCGGCGCGCCTCGGCGACCCTGCGATCGGCCGCATACGGGCTCATCTTCAGGCTCTGCTTGACCTGCGCCGCGCTCTCCCCCGCCTCCAGGCGCAGCGCGATCTGCAGGACGTCGCGGACGCGCCGGGCGAGCAGCCCGACGAGCCGCGCGACCGACTCGCCCTGGGCCTGAAGCTCGAGGAACGCGCGCGTCGCGGCCGCGCCGTCGCCGGCGACGAGCGCGTCGACGAGGCCCCACACCTGGCGCTCGGACGAGTGCGCGGCGGCAGCCTCGACCTCGTCCAGACCGATCCGAGCGCCGGGGCCGTGCTCGAGCGAGAGCTTCTCGAGCTCGCGCAGCAGCCGCTGCTGGCGCTCGCCGACGATCGCGACGAGCGCCTGCGCCCCCTCGCGGTCGAGCTGGACGCCGAGCCTGGCAGCCTCGCCCTGCAGCCAGCGCGGCAGCTCGCGCGCCTTGAGCGTGCGCTCTGCGGCGACGCTTCCTCCGGCTCGCTCGACGGCGGCGACGAGCGCCGGGGGCACCTTCCAGCGCCCCTCCTCGCGAGCGAAGAAGGCGATCGTCGTGTCCGGCGCGAGCGCCTCGAGCGCCGGGGCGACGTGCGCCTCGACGTCAGGGTCCTTCCAGCGCTCGGCGCCGTCGACGACGATGAACCGCCGCCCGATCGCGAACGTCATCGCCGACAGCGCGGCGGCGACCGCCTCCGGCGTCGCGGCGTCGCCCTCCAGGCACTCGACGCCCCCCGAGCCCGACTCGCGCTCGGCCAGCGCGCGCAATGCGGCCCGGCGCTCGCGGATGCGGCCGTGGTCGTCGCCGTGGATGAGGTAGGCGGACTTGAAGGCGGCCATCGGCTCGCGAGTGTAGGCGCCGCCGCGGGCGCGTCGCGGCTGCGCGAGCCTCGCGGCTCACCCGGCGGTCGTCACCGCGACGCGTCCGCCGCGGACGGTGAGCCTCACCGTGCCGTCGCGGTCGGTGCGGCGGACGACCGGCACCGCGCGCAGCGCCGCGAGCGTCGCCGGCGTGGGATGCCCGTAGAGGTTGCGCCTGCCCGCCGAGATGACCGCGACGCGCGGGCGCAGGCGGCGCAGCAGCGCCGGCAGCCCCGGGTCGTCGCTGCCGTGATGCGCGACCTTCAGGACGTCGACGACCGGCAGCTCGAGCCCCGCGGTGACGTGCGACTCGGCATCGGCGGTCAGCAGCAGGTCGAACGCGCCGTCGCGCACGTGCAGGACGGTGGCGCGGTCGTTGGGCTCGGCCTCCGGCGGCGCGGCGGGAACGCGCCGCGGCCACAGCACGCGCAGCTGCAGCCGGCCTGCGCGCAGGACCTGCCCGGCGTCGGACGGCAGCCGGGGCACGCGCCGCGCCGCCGTCAGCCGCGCCAGCGGCGCGGCCGTGCGGGCGCCGAACGGTCCCGTCGCCGGCGGCGTGCCGGCCTCCTCGCCGTCGAGCACGAGATCGACCGGCAGCGCATCGAGCACGTCGGCGGCCGCGCCGTCGTGATCGAGCGCCGCGTGGGTCGCGACGAGCACGTCCAGGCGCCGGACGCCGGCCGCACGCAGCCGCGAGAGGATCGGGCCGCCCGGCGGGCCGGTGTCCACGAGCGCCGCGGCGCGGCCGTGCTGGATGAGCGTGGCGTCGCCCTGGCCCACGTCGAGGAACGAGACGGTCAGGTCGGCCGGCGGGCCCGGCGGGCGGGCGGCGACCGCCGCCGCCGCGCCGGCGGCGAGCAGCGCGGCGAGCGCGGCGAGCGTGACGCGCGGGCGCGCGCGGACTCCGGTTCGCCGCCACGCGAGCAGCGCGGCCGCCGCTGCGGCGTAGATCCCGAGGACGGCCGGCGCCCCAGGCGAGCCGACGCCGACCTCGGCGAACGGCAGCGCGGCGGCCCGCTCGGCCAGCCATGTCAGGTATGCGAGCGGAAGCGCCGCGACCGCCGCCGGCGGCGCGGCGAGCGACGGCGCGACCTGCGCGACCGCACCGGCGACCGTGCCGAGCCACATGACGGGCGCGACGGCCGCCACGGCGAGCACGTTGACGGGCAGCGACACGAGCGACAGGCGCTCGAAGTGCAGCGCGACGAGCGGCGCCGTGCCCGCCGTCGCCGCCGCCGTCACGGCGAGCGCCTCTGCCAGCCCGGTCGGCACCCCGCCTCCGCGCAGGCCGCGCCGCAGCCCCGGCACGAGCGCCAGGATCGCGAGCACGGCGGCGAAGCTCAGCTGCCAGCCCGGGTCCTCGGCGGCGCGCGGACTCCATGCGAGCGTCACGGCGGCCGCGAGCAGCAGCGCGTACCAGCGCGACGCCGGGCGTCCCGCCAGCGCGGCGACGAGCCCCGCGGCGCCCATGATCCCCGCGCGCTGGATCGACGGCCCCGCGCCGGCCAGCGGGACGTACGCCGCGACGATCGCCAGCGCGAGCACGAGGCGCGCCGTGAGGCCGAGCCCGGCGAAGGCCGCGAGCGCGAGCACCAGCGTCGCGAGCAGGAGCACGTTCGCGCCGCTCGCCGCGACGAGATGCGACAGGCCGGTGGAGCGGAAGTCCTCGCGGACGGCATCGGTCAGCGCGCCGTCCTGGCCGAGCACCATGCCGCGCGCGAGCGCGCCCTCGGACGCCGGGACGCCGGCGATCAGTGCGCGCTCCGTGCGGGCGCGGACGCCGTCGAGCGCGCCGACGATGCCGCCGCGGCGCCGGCCGGTGAGGCGCAGGGACCCCACGCGCAGGAGCGCGTGGGCGTCGCGACGGCGCTCGTGGGCGTCGTACGGCCCGAGCGGCGCGAGGCGCCCGCGGGCGACGACCTCCGCGCCGGGCGTCGCCCGCGGCGGCCAGCGCACCCGCGCCGGGACGCGCAGCAGCACCCGCTCGCCGCCGCCGGGTCCCGACAACAGGCGCGCGGGCGCGACCCGCGTCCCGAAGGCGCGCGTGCGCGGGTGCTCGAGCACGGTCGCGCCGACCGCGACCTCGCGATGCAGCAGCGGCCCGAGCGCGCTTCGGTCGAGCGCCGCGAGGCGCGCATCCGCCGCGGCCGCGCCGCCCAGTGCCATCGCCACCGCCGCCAGCGCGACCGCCGGCTGCGGGACGATCGCGAGCAGCGCCACCGCGCCGCCCGCAAGCACCGCCGGCCAGCGCGGGCCGGCCAGCAGGCCGGCGGCGAGTGCCGCGAGCAGGACGTGGCGCGGGTGGTGGGCCATGCCCGCGCGTACCGCACGCAGCGCGCCGCGGGCGGCGGCGGTCACACGGTCACCAGCGGCGTGAGCGCCGCCAGGCGCTTGGGGCCGATGCCCGGCACCTCCGCCAGCTCCTCCACGCGGCGAAAGCCGCCGTGCTGCTCGCGGTAGTCGAGGATCCGCTGCGCGATGCCGGGGCCGATGCCGTCGAGCGCGTCGAGCTGCTCGAGCGTCGCGGTGTTGAGGTTGACCGGCTGCGCCGCGGCGGCCGCGGACCCGGAGCCGCTGGCGGCGGCCGCCGCCCCCGCCGGCGGCGACGCCGCGGTCGCCCGTGCGCCTCGCACCGGCACGAGCACCTGGCGCCCGTCCTCGACCTTCGCGGCGAGGTTCAGCGCGTCGAGGTCGGCCCGCGGCCGCGCGCCGCCGGCGTGGCGCAGCGCGTCGTCGACGCGCGCGCCCGCCACCAGCCGGTACACGCCGGGACGGCGGACCGCGCCTGCCACATGGACCGTCACGCGGCCGCCGCCGGCACGCTCCACGCGCACGGTCGCCGGCGCGACGGGCGGCTGACGCTCGCCGGCCGCCACGGGCGCGGTGGTCGCGCCGCCGGCGCCCGCGCGCGCGCCGGCGCCGGGCGTCAGGTTCGCGGCCAGGTGGCGCGCGCCCAGAAAGCAGACGACGACGCCGAGCGCCAGGTACAGCGCGAGCTTGGGGCGATCGAGCTCGGACACGGCTCGACACTAGGTCGCCGCGCGTGCCGGCTGGCACGCGCTCTGTGACGATTGCGCGCAGCGGCGCCACGCGGGCCGCAGCGCGCTCGTGCCGCGCCGGGCCCCGCGGCTACAGGCCCGAAGGGTGGGTCTCGTGCAGCTCGCCGCGCTCCCACTCGCCCGTGCGCTCCAGCGGCTCGACGGCGGTCGTCTCGTCGATGTGCACGACCGCGTCGTACTGCTCGGCGATGCGGGCGCCGAAGTAGTGCGACAGGCGCTCGGTCTCGGGCCGGTAGACGACGCCGATCGCGCGCTGCAGGCCGCTGCCCTGCAGCGCGGCGGTGTCGACGACGCAGGCGGCCATGCCCTGGTCGTGCAGGAACTCCTCCCAGCTTCCCGGCAGCGCCGGGCGCACGTTGCGCCGCTCGGCCGCCGCGCCCCAGTCGCGGGCGGCGGTGACCGTGCCGGCGTACGTCGTGAAGCCGACGATGAACGCCTTGCCGGGGTGGCGCTCGCGCACGAGCTGGCCGACGTTGATCTGCCCGGCGTCGCCCATGTCGGTCGCGCGGGCGTCGCCGATGTGCGAGTTGTGCTCCCAGACGATCGCCCGCACCGACGCCCCCTCGCGGCCGAGGTGCGAGACGAGCGCGTCGAGCGTGCGCGCCATGTGCCGGTCGCGCAGGTTCCAGCTCTCGTGCCCGCCGCGGAAGACCGCGCGCAGGTGGGCCTCGGCGTCGACGACGAGCTGGGCGTTCATCTCGGCGTAGAAGGCGCGGTCCTCGTCGAGGCAGTCGCCGAGCGCCGCCTCGGCCGCCATCCCGCGCAGGTCCAGCAGCTGGTCGACGGCCTCGCGCTCGCACGCCTCGCCGCCGCCCATCCCCGTCTCGTAGGCGTAGACCTGCGGATCGCCGCCGAAGTGGCCGAAGCACGCGTAGCGCGCACGCGCACGCTCGGCCGCCTCCGGGTCGACGTCGTCGAGAAACCGCACGACCTCGTCGATCGAGGCGTAGAGGCTGTACAGGTCCAGGCCGTAGAAGCCGACCTTCGGCGCGCCGTCCGGCAGCGCGTCGTTGTGCTCGCGCAGCCACGCGACGAACTCGACGACGTCGGCGTTGCGCCACATCCAGGCCGGGAAGCGCCGGAAGCCCGACAGCGCCTCCTCGGCGCTCGCATCGTCGCCTGCGCCGCGCACGTAGCGGTTGACGCGGTAGGCGTCGGGCCAGTCCGCCTCGACGGCGACCGCCGTGCAGCCGCCCTCGGCGATGAGGCGCCTCGTGATCTCGGCGCGGTCGCGGTAGAACTCGTGCGTCCCGTGAGAGGCCTCGCCGAGCAGGACGAAGCGGGCGCGGCGGGCGCGCGCGACGACGTCGTCGAAGTCGCCGTCGCCGCCGGTCAGCGCGACGAACGGCTGCGGCGGGCGGCGGGCGCGCGCGAGCAGCTCGCGGACCTCCTCGTCGGTCGTCTGTGAGAAGTCCTCGTACCAGCTTCCGACGCTGCGCAGCGGCTGCGGCGTCATCAGGCAGACGACCTCGTCGGCCTCGGCGCGGAAGCTCTCGCAGACGTCGGGGTCGGCGACGGGCACCGCGACGACGACGCCGGCCGGCTCGCGCTGGCGCACGGCGACCACGGCCGCGAGCATCGTAGAGCCCGTCGCCAGGCCGTCGTCGACGAGGATGACGGTCCGGCCGCGGAGGTCTGGCGCCGGCTCGTCGCCGCGGTAGGCCCGCTCGCGGCGCTCGAGCTCGGGCAGCTCGCGCGCGAAGACGGCCTCCAGCTCGTCCGGCGTCATCGCGATCGCGTCGACGAGCGGGCGGTTCAGCACCCGCGTGCCACCGGACGCGACGGCGCCGACGGCGAGCTCCTCGCGGCCGGGCATCCCGGCCTTGCGCACGACGAAGACGTCGAGCGGCGCGCCCAGCGTCACGGCGATGTCGTGCGCGACCGGGACGCCGCCGCGCGGCAGGCCGAGCACGACGACGTCGTCGCGGCTGGCGTAGCCGCGCAGCTGCTCGGCGAGCAGGCGACCGGCCTGCCGGCGATTGGCCAGGCGGCGTGACTTCATCTCCCTACGGATAGCCCGCGGCGCGGGCTCGTCAAACGCGCGGCTCGCCGTCGAGCGCGAGCGCGACGGCCGTCGCGGCGTCAGCGGCCGCCAGCACGCCGTCGATCTGCCAGCTGGCGAGGCCGACGACGCGCTTGCCGGCCTTCAGCGCGAGCGCGATCTCCGACAGCGTCCCGTACTCGCCGCCGATCGCCACGACCGCGTCGGCGCAGCGCACGACGAGCCCGTTGCGAAGCTCGCCGAGCCCGGTCGCGACGGCGACGGTGACCCAGGCGTTGGCGGTGGCGCGGTCCTCGCCGGGGAGGATCCCGAGCGTCACGCCGCCGTGCGAGCGCGCACCGCGGCAGGCGGCCTCCATGACCCCGCCCAGGCCGCCGCAGACGACGACCGCACCGCGCTGCGCGAGCTGCGCTCCGACCGCCTCGGCGTTCGCCAGGGGCGCCTCGCCGGCGCCATCGCCGGCGCCGACGACCGCGACGTACGGCGCGCTCACGCCCGCTCAGCGCACGACGAGGTTGACGAGCTTGTCGGCCACGACGATCTCCTTGACGACGTCGCGGCCGTCGAGGTGCGAGCGCATCTTCGGCGCCGCCCGCGCGAGCTCGAGCAGCTGCTCGCGCGAGGCGCCCGACGGCGCCTGGACGCGGTCGCGAACCTTGCCGTTGACCTGCAGGACGAGCTCGAACGTGTCGGCTTCGAGGAACGCGTCGTCGGCGTCGGGCCACGGCTGCTCCCAGACGCGGTCGGCCGTCAGCAGGTGGTAGGCGTCGGCCGCCGTGTGCGGTGCGAACGGGAACAGCAGCGAGGCGGCCGTCGCGAGCGCGAAGCGCACCGCGCCCGGCGCGGCGCTCCCGCGCTTGGCCGGCGTGAGCTCGTTGAGCAGCTCCATGACGGCGGCGATCGCGGTGTTGAAGTTGAAGCGCTCGCTCATGTCGCTGGAGACCTTGTCGATCGCCCAGTGCGCCTTGCGCAGCAGCCGCTCGTCGTCGGCGCCGAGCGCGCCGGGCACCGGCTCGTCGGGCAGCTCGTCGGCGGCGGCGGCGGCCGTGCGCCACAGCCGCCCGAGGAAGCGGTGCATCCCCTCGACGCCCGAGTCCGACCAGTCGGCGTCCTGGTCGGGCGGCCCGATGAACAGGATGTAGGCGCGCGCGGTGTCGGCGCCGTAGCGGTCGACGATCGTCGTCGGCGACACGACGTTGCCCTTGTTCTTGGACATCTTGTCGCCGTCGCGCAGGATCATCCCCTGCGTGAAGAGCGCCGCGAACGGCTCCTGCACGCGCCCCGGCAGATGGCCGAGGTCGGCCAGCGCCTTCGTGAAGAAGCGCGCGTAGAGCAGGTGCAGGATCGCGTGCTCGACGCCGCCGATGTACTGGTCGACCGGCATCCACTCATCGACCGCCGCCGGGTCCCAGGCCGCCTCGTCGTTGGCCGCGTCGCAGTAGCGCAGGAAGTACCAGGAGCTGTCGACGAAGGTGTCCATCGTGTCGGTCTCGCGCTCGGCGGGCCCGCCGCACCGCGGGCACGCGACGTGCAGCCATTCCTCGGCGGCCGCCAGCGGCGAGCGCCCGCGGGGCTTGTAGTCCTCGACCTCCGGCAGCACGACCGGCAGGTCGGCGGCCGGCACCGGCACGGCGCCGCACCGAGCGCAGTGGATGATCGGGATCGGCGTGCCCCAGTAGCGCTGGCGTGAGATGAGCCAGTCGCGCAGGCGGTAGTTCACCGACGGGTGGCCGGCGCCCTCGCGGTCCAGCCAGCGCACGATCGCCTCGAGCGCCTCGCGGTTGTCCGTCCCGTCGAACTGCGGACCGCAGTTGACGAGCGGGCCGTCGCCCGCGTAGGGCAACTCGCCGTCGACGCCGGGCGGGGAGTCGATCACCCGGCGGATCGGCAGGCCGTAGGCCTGCGCGAAGGCGAAGTCGCGCTCGTCGTGCGCCGGCACGGCCATGATCGCCCCGGTCCCGTACTCCATGAGCACGTAGTCGGCGACGTACATCGGCAGCTGCTCGCCGTTGACGGGGTTCGTGACCGTGCGGCCGAGCGGCACGCCGGTCTTCGGCTTGTCGACGTCGCCGCGCAGCTGCGTGTCGGCGGTCAGCGCGCGGTTGACGTACGCGCGCACGTCGTCCTCGTGCTCGGTGCCCTCCGCCAGGCGCACGACGTCGGGATGCTCGGGCGCCATGACGAAGAACGTGGCGCCGAAGAGCGTGTCCGGGCGCGTCGTGAAGACCGGGTAGTCGATGCCGGCGTCCTCGCAGCGGAAGACGACCTCGGCGCCCTCCGAGCGGCCGATCCAGTTGCGCTGCATCGTCTTGACGTGCTCGGGCCAGCGGATCGCGTCGAGGTCGGACAGCAGCCGGTCGGCGTAGTCGGTGATCCGAAAGAACCACTGCGTCAGCTGGCGCACCTCGACGAGCGCCCCCGAGCGCTCGCCGCGGCCGTCGATGACCTGCTCGTTGGCCAGCACGGTCTCCTCGACGGGGTCCCAGTTGACGGCCGCCTCGCGCTGGTAGGCCAGCCCGCGGCTGTAGAGCTCGAGGAAGATCCACTGCGTCCAGCGGTAGACGCGCGGCTCGTGCGTGCCGAACTCGCGCCTCCAGTCGATCGAGATCCCCCAGCGGCGGAACTGGCGCTGGAACTCGGCGATCGCGGCGTCGGTCGAGTCGCGCGGATGCTGGCCGGTCTTGATCGCGTGGTTCTCGGCGGGCAGCCCGAAGGCGTCGTAGCCCATCGGGTGCAGCACGCGCCGACCGGTGCGGCGATGGAAGTGCGCGACCGCGTCGCCGACGGAGTAGACCTTCAGATGGCCGATGTGCGGCTCGCCGCTGGGGTACGGCAGCATCTCCAGCACGTAGGACGCCGGCCGCGGGTCGCTCGGGTCGTTGGCGACCTCCCACGTGCCCTCGTCGGCCCAGACGCGCTGCCAGCGCGGCTCGATCTGCGACGGGTCGTAGTGGTGCTCGGCCATGGCCTCGCAGGCTACCCGCGGTCGCTGCGGCGGGAGCCGCGCTCGACGAAGTCGATGATGAGCGGGACGCCGTCCATGCCGAAGCGCTCGCGCAGGCGGTTCTCGATGAAGTAGGCGTAGTCGCGCGTCACGCGCGAGCGCGAGTTGACCTGGATCGCGAAGCGCGGCGGCCGCTCGCCGATCTGCGCGGCGTACAGCAGCTTCAGCCGGTGGCCCTGCTTCGCCGGCGGCTGGCGCGCCTGCACGACCTCGCCGAGGAAGCGGTTGAGCTCCGGCGTCGGGATGCGTCCGGCCATCCGGTCGCCGAGCGCGAGCACCTCGCGCAGCAGGCGCTGGACGTTGCGGCCGGTCAGCGCGCTGGCTGTCAGCACGCGCGGGCGCAGCCGCAGCTTGCGCGCGACCTTCGCGCGCTCGTGGTCGAGGTCGGCCTCGGTCATCTCGGCGACGTCCCACTTGTTGAGCACGAGCGCGGTCGCGCAGCCCGACTGCATCGCCAGCTCGGCGACGCGCATGTCCTGCGATGTCACGCCGTCGCGGGCGTCGCAGACGACGAGCGCCACGTCGGCGCGCTCGGCGGCGCGCTGCGAGCGCAGCGCGGTGTAGTACTCGACCGACTCAGAGACCTTCGACTGTCGGCGCATCCCGGCGGTGTCGACGACGACGAGCCTGCGCCCGTCGACCTCGAGCGGCAGGTCGATCGCGTCGCGGGTCGTGCCTGCGACGTCGGACACGATCACGCGGTCGGCTCCCACGAAGCGGTTGACCAGCGACGACTTGCCGACGTTCGGGCGGCCGATGACCGCCAGGCGCACGACGTCCTCGTCGGGCTCGGCGTCGTCCTCGGGCAGCAGCTCGACGAGCCGGTCGAGCAGGTCGCCCGTGCCGAGACCCTGCGCCGCCGAGACCGCCATCGGCTCGCCGAAGCCCAGCCGGTGCGCCTCGGCGGCGAGCGGGATGTCGCGGGCCGCGTCGACCTTGTTCGCGGCCACGACGACGGGCATCTTCGTGCGCCGCAGCAGGTCGGCGAGCTCCTCGTCGCCGGGCCGCAGCCCGGCCTTGGCGTCGAAGACGAGCAGCGCGACCTGCGCGTCGGCGAGCGCCGCCCGCGCCTGCTCGCGGATCGAGCCCGAGACCGGGTCGGGGTCCTCGCGGTCCATGCCGCCCGTGTCGATGAGCGTGAAGCGGCGCCCGTTCCACTCCGTCGCGATCTCCTTGCGGTCGCGCGTGATGCCGGGGCGCTCGTGCACGACCGCCTCGCGCGAGTTCGTCAGGCGGTTGACGAGCGAGGACTTGCCGACGTTCGGGTAGCCGACGACCGCGACCTTCACCGCAGCGCCCTCGCGAGCCCGACGATCCGCTCGGTGACCTCGTCGACGGTCAGCCCGTCCGTGTCGACGTGGACCGCGTCGTCGGCGGCCTGCAGCGGCGAGTGCTCGCGCGTGGCGTCGCGATCGTCGCGGCGCTCCTGGTCGCGCAGGACCTCGTCGAGGTCGGCGCCGAGCTGCTCGGCGCGCCGGCGCGCGCGCTCGCGCGGCGACGCGGTGAGGAAGACCTTCAGCTCGGCGTCCGGCGCGACGACCGTGCCGATGTCGCGCCCCTCGGCGACGTAGTCTCCGCCGCGGATGAGCTCGCGCTGGCGTTCGACGAGTCGGCTGCGCACCCGCGGGCGCGCGGCGACCTCGGAGGCGCGCGCGGTCACCTCCGGCGTGCGGATCGCCTCGGTGACGTCCTCGCCGTCGAGCGTGATGCGCTCGCCGAGCTCGATCGCGCACTCGACCGGGTCGGCGGCGCCGCGCAGCTCGGCGAGCGCGACGCAGCGGTACATCGCGCCCGAGTCCAGGTACGTGAAGCCGAGCGCGTCGGCGACGGCGCGGGCGACGGTGGACTTGCCCGCCCCCGCGGGGCCGTCGATGGCGATGAGCATCGGCCTCAGCATAGGGTCGCGACCGTCCGCGACGCCGCCGGCGGAGCGCCGTCGGCGGGCGCCGGCCGGGTACTGCGGACAGGCATGAGGCACGCCCGGGCCGTCCTGAAGCGCACGCTCGTCTCCTTCTACGACGACCAGATGACGCAGCACGCGGCGGCGCTGACGTACTACGGGCTCATGTCGCTGTTTCCCGCGGTGCTGCTCGGGCTGTCGCTGCTCGGGCTGCTCGGCGAGTACCCGCGGACCTACGACGCGATCATCGGCTACCTGCGCGACGTGGCGCCCGAGGAGGCGCTCGTGCCGCTCGACAGCTCGCTGCGCAACGCGCTGCGCAGCCAGGGCACCGCCGCGACGACGCTGGCGATCAGCGTCGTCGTCGCGCTCTACGGGACGACCGGCGTGCTGGAGTCGGCGCGGCGCGCGCTGAACGTCGTCTTCGAGATCGACGCCGGCCGCCGCTTCCTGCGGCGCAAGACGATCGACGTCGCCTCGACGATCGTCCTCATGGCGCTCGTGCTCGCGAGCCTCGTCATGGTGTTCGTCGGCGGGCGCTTCGCCGACGACCTGCTGGGCTTCGCCGGGCTGGGCCCCGATGCCGCCAAGGTCTGGAGCGTCGCCCGCTGGCCCGGGGCGGTCGCCGTGGCGATGATCGTGTTCGCCTACGTCTACTACGTCACGCCCGACGTGCGCCAGCGCTCCGTCCGCGCCGTCGTGCCGGGGGCGGCGGTCGGCGTGCTGCTGTGGCTCACGATCTCCTACGGGTTCGCGACGTACGTCTCGAGCATCTCGCGGATCGGCGCGATCTACGGCGCGTTCACGGGCTTCATCGTGCTCGTCGGCTGGCTGTGGCTCAGCAACGTCGCGCTGCTGTTCGGCGCCGAGCTCAACGCGGAGATCGAGCGCGAGCGCGAGATCGCCGAGGGCGTTCCGCACGCCAGCACGCTCAACCGCCCGGCGCGCGGTCGCTGAGCGGCCCGTCAGGCGAGGCCGGCCAGGTCCGCGGCGAAGTCGGGGTAGGAGACCGCCGCCGCATCGATCCCGACGACCTCGACGCCGTCGCGCGACGCCAGGCCGGCGACGGCGCCGAGCATCGCCATGCGGTGGTCGCCGCGGGCGTCGATCCTGCCGCCGCGCAGGCCGCATCCTTCGGCGCCCGTCACCGCGAAGCCGTCGGGCGTGGCCTCGATCGACGCGCCGAGCGCGCGCAGCCCGTCGACGACGCCCGCGATGCGGTCGGACTCCTTCACGCGCAGCTCCTCGGCGCCGCGCACCACGGTCTCGCCCTCCGCGAAGCAGCCGAGCAGGGCGACCAGCGGCAGCTCGTCGATCGCGAGCGGCACCTCGTCGGCCTCGACGACCGTCCCCACGAGCGGCCCCGCCCTCACGTCGAGGTCGCAGACCGGCTCGCGGTCGGCGACCGCGGCGGACGGCTGCTCGAGGTCGCCGACGACGATCGCGCCCATGCGCTCGGCGATGCGCAGGAAGCCGGTGCGCGTCCAGTTGACGCCGACGTCGCGCACGAGCAGCCGCGAGCCCCGGACGAGCACGCCGGCGGCGATCACGAAGGCGGCCGACGAGAGGTCGCCGGGCACGGCGACGCTGCGGGCGTCGAGCTCGTCGGCGGAGGTCACGCGCACCGTGCGGCCGTCGCGCTCGACGGCGACGCCCGCGCCGGCGAGCATCCGCTCCGTGTGGTCGCGGCTCGGCGCCGGCTCCACCACGCTCGTCGTCCCGTCGGCGGCCAGACCGGCGAGCAGCACGCAGGACTTGACCTGCGCGCTGGCGACCGGCATCTCGTAGGAGATCGCGCGCAGCCGGCGGCCGTGGACGACGAACGGCGGGTAGCGGCCGTCGGTCGCCTCGATCCGCGCCCCCATCCGCGTCAGCGGCTCGGCGATGCGGTCGACGGGCCGGCGGCGGATCGAGCTGTCGCCGTCGAGCTCGAACGTCCGCCCGTCCTGGGCCGCCAGCCAGCCGGGCAGCAGCCGCATCAGCGTCCCGGCGTTGCCGACGTCGACCGGGCCGTCCGGCTCGGACGCCTCCCGCAGCCCCGAGCCGCGCACGACGACCGAGTCGCCGTGGTCCTCGACGAGCGCGCCGACCGCTCGCAGTGCCCCGAGCGTCGACAGCGTGTCGGCGGCGCGCAGGTAGTTGGAGATCCGCACCGGCTCGGCGGCCATCGCGCCGAGCAGCGCGGCGCGGTGGGAGATCGACTTGTCGGGCGGCGCGACGACCTCGCCCCGCAGCCGGCGGGACGGCGCGAAGAACGCGGTCGCCGTCATGCGGCCGGGTAGCCCAGCTCGGAGATGAGCGCGATCGCCCGCTCGGCCTCGGCGTCGCCAACCCACACGCCCACGACGCCGGTGCGGTTGTCGGCCGCGGGTGCGAGCGTCATGTCGGTGAGGTTGATGCCCGCACGCCCCAGCGCCAGCGCGATCTGCGCCACGACGCCAGGGCGGTTCGGCACGGCGACGCGGATCTCGCGCGCGGCGCCGGCGGCGCCGGCGAGCGCCACGTCGAGCAGCGCGCGGCGCTGGTCGGCGGCCGCCGCCTGCCACGCCTGGAGGTCGCCGCCGTCGCGGTCGAGCAGCGCGCGGACGTCGCGCAGGCGGCGGATGAGGTCGTCGACCTGGTCTGCGAGCGCGTCGCGGTTGGCGGCGTAGATCTGCGCCCACAGCGCCGGGTTGGCGCCCGCGACGCGCGTGGCGTCGCGGAAGCTCGGCCCCGTCGCGGGCAGCGTCTCGCCGCCCAGCGCCTCGGCCGCCTGCGCCACGAGCAGGTTGGCGACGACGTGCGGCAGGTGCGAGACGACCGCCATCAGCCGGTCGTGGTCTCCGGGCGCGATCGCCGTCGGCACGGCGCCGAGCCCGGCGACGAACCGCGCGAGCCGCTCGTAGAGCACGCCGGGCGTCTCCGGGCGCGGGGTCAGGTACCACGTGGCGCCGTCGAAGAGGTCGTCGCGCGCGTGCGCCACGCCGGTCGCCTCCGCCCCGGCGAGCGGATGGCCGCCGATGAAGTTCTCGCAGTCGATCGCGCCCAGCAGCGCGGCCTTCGTGGAGCCGACGTCGGTCACGACCGCGTCCGGCAGCGCCCCGCACAGCTCGCGCACGGCGTGCGGCAGCGCGTCGACCGCCACGCCGGCGATCGCGACGTCGGCCGTCCCGATGTCGGCGACCCGCTCGACGGCCTCGTCGATCGCGCCGCGCCTGCGCGCGACCTCGAGCGCCGCCGGGCTGCGGTTCCAGCCCACGACGTGCGCGCCGAGTCGGCGGCGCGCGGCCATGCCGATCGAGCCGCCGATCAGCCCGACGCCGACGAGCGCGACCCTCACACCGCGCGGCGGGCGCGCGCCGCCGCGGCAAGCCCCTCGAGGACGCCGACGGTGGTGTCCCAGTCGATGCAGGCGTCCGTGATCGACTGCCCGTAGGTCAGCTCCTCGCCGTCGACGACCTCCTGACGGCCCTCGACGAGGAACGACTCGAGCATGACGCCCACGATCGCCCGGTTGCCGGTCGCGACCTGGTCGCCGATCTGCCGTGCGACGTGCGGCTGGCGCTTGTGGTCCTTGCCGCTGTTGTCGTGCGAGGCGTCGATGACGAGCCGCTCGCCGAGGCCGGCGGCGCGCAGCCTGCCGATCGCGTCGTCGACCCCTGCCTCGACGTGGTTGGGCTCGTCGCGACCGCCGCGCAGGATGATGTGCCCGTCGGGGTTGCCGGTGGTGTGCAGGATCGCCGGCGTCCCGCCGAGGTCGACGCCGGCGAACGAGTGGCGAGCCGCGGCGGCGCGGACCGCGTCGACCGCCACCTGCACGTTGCCGTCCGTGCGGTTCTTGAAGCCGACGGGCATCGACAGGCCCGAGCCGAGCTGGCGATGGATCTGGCTCTCGGTCGTGCGCGCGCCGATCGCCGCCCAGGCGACGGTGTCGGAGATGTACTGCGGCGTGATCGGGTCCAGGAACTCGCAGCCGACGGGCAGCCCGAGCGCCAGCACCTCCAGCAGCAGCTCGCGCGCCGTCCGCAGGCCGGTGTCGACGTCGTTGGAGCCGTCGATGTGCGGGTCGTTGATGAGTCCCTTCCAGCCCGTCGTCGTGCGCGGCTTCTCGAAGTAGACGCGCATCGCGACGCACAGGTCGCCGGCGAGCTCGCGCGCCTGGACGGCGAGCAGCCGCGCGTAGTCCAGCGCGGCGTCGGCGTCGTGGACGCTGCACGGGCCGACGACGACGAGCAGGCGGTCGTCGCGGCCGTCGAGGATCGCGGTGACCTCCTTTCGCCCGCGCAGCACGACCTCGGCGAGCTGGGGCTCCAGCGGCAGGCGCTCGAGCAGCTCGGCCGGCGTCGTCAGCGCCGAGATGCGCGCGATGCGGCGGTCGCGGACGCCGCCGGCCTGCTCTGCGCGCGTCGGCACCATCGTCAGACGGCCGCCCGGGTGCGTTTGCCGGCGATCGCCGCCACCTGCTCGACCTTCGCCGCGAAGCCCGCGAACTCCTCGCAGCGCAGCGCCTGCGGGCCGTCGCAGATCGCCTCGTCCGGGTCCGGATGGACCTCGACGACGATGCCGTCCGCGCCCGCCGCGGCGGCGGCGAGCGACAGCGGCTCGACGAGGTCGCGCCGCCCCGCCGCATGGCTGGGGTCGACGATGACCGGCAGGTGGGTCAGCTGCTTGAGCACGGGAATGGCGGTGAGGTCGAGCGTGAAGCGGTAGGCGGTCTCGAACGTGCGGATGCCGCGCTCGCACAGCATGACGGCGTCGTTGCCCTCCTTCAGCACGTACTCGGCCGCCATCAGCAGCTCCTCGAGCGTGCTCGACAGCCCGCGCTTGATCATGACCGCGCAGCCCGAGCGACCGACCTCGGTCAGCAGCGTGTAGTTCTGCATGTTGCGCGCGCCGATCTGCACGACGTCGGCGACCTCGAGCACGGCCTCGAGGTCGCGCACGTCCATGAGCTCGGTGACGACCGGCAGGCCGGTCTCGGCCTTGGCCTCGGCGAGGATCCGCAGCCCCGCCTCGCCTAGCCCGTGGAAGGCGTACGGGCTCGTCCGCGGCTTGTACGCGCCGCCGCGCAGCAGCCCCGCGCCGCCGGCGGCGACGGCCCGCGCGGTCGACAGCGTCTGGTCGCGCGACTCGACGGTGCACGGGCCGGCGATGAGCGCGAAGTGCTCGCCGCCGATGGGCCGGCCGCCGACCTGGAGCACCGTGCGCTCGCCCTGGTGGCTGGAGGCGAGCTTGTAGGGCTTGAGGATCGGGACGACGCGGTCGACGCCGGGGCTGCCCTCGAGCCCGAGCCGCGCGACGTGCTGGCGGTCCCCGACGGCGCCGATGACGACGACCTCGTCGCCGCGCACGACGCGCGACCGCGCGCCGGCGGACCGCACGCGGTCGATCACCGCCTGTATCTGCTCGTCGGATGCCGCCGATTTCATGACGATCAACATTGTTCGAAGTCCTTTCAGAAGACGCCTGGAGACGGGTACGGCGGGCGCTCGGCGAAAGGTGCGGGGTGCGGTGTGAGCCGAGCGCCTAGGTAAATCGCCAGGCGAAGAGACGACGCGCGAAGGTCACGTAGGTGCTGCGGGCGCTGTCGTCGGTCCGGATCATTCGCAGGGCTACCTTAGAGCACCTGCGCCAGCGCGTCGAGGAAGCGCTCGTTCTCGGCGGGCGTCCCGTAGGTCACGCGCAGCGCTCCCGGGCGCCCGAGCGCGGCCCCGGCGCGGACGAGCACCCCGCCCTCGGCCAGGCCGCGCACGACCGCCGCCTCGTCGCTGCCCGCGGGGAGGTCGAACCAGCAGAAGTTCGTCTGCGACTGCGCCGGCTCGATGCCGAGCTCGCGGAGGCCGGCCTCGAGCTCGACGCGCGCGACGATCGCGCGCTCGACGCGCTCGGCGACGGCGTCCTGGTGGCGCAGCGCCTCGACGGCGGCCGCCTGCGCGGCGACGTTGCAGAAGAACGGCTGGCGCACCTGGTCGACGGCGCGCGGAAAGTCCTCCGAGCCGCACAGCGCGAAGCCGACGCGCATCCCGGCCAGCCCGTAGATCTTCGAGAACGTCCGCAGCAGCACGAGGTTGGAGTGGCGGGCGAGCAGGTCGAGCGTCGTGTCGGGGTCGTCGAGGAGGTTGAACTCGCAGTAGGCCTCGTCGACGATCAGCGCGATGTGGCGCGGCACGCGCGCGGCGAACGCCGCGATCTCGTCGAACGCCAGCGCGGTGGACGTCGGGTTGTTCGGGTTGCAGACGATCACCAGGCGCGTCGCGGCGGTGATCTCGACCGCCATCGCGTCGAGGTCGTGGCGGTGCTCGGCGTCGAGCGGGACCGTCACCGCGGTCGCTCCCGAGGACGCCGCGAGGTGCGGGTAGACGCTGAACGACGGCCAGGCGTAGACGAGCTCGGCGCCGGGCTCGAGCAGCGCCTCGCCGGCCGCGAGCAGGATGTCGCAGGAGCCGTTGCCGACCGCGATGCGCGCCGTCGGGACGCCGTAGCGGTTGCTCAGCGCCCGCTTGAGCTGCAGGTTGGACGGATCGGGATAGCGGTTGGCGCCCGCGACCGCGCGCTGCGCCGCCTGCACGACCGCCGGCAGCGGCGGGTCGGGCGACTCGTTGGAGGCGAGCATCGCGACGTCGTCGCCGAGCGCGTAGCCGTCGGCGACGGGATAGACGGGGATGCGCCGGATGCGCTCGGAGAACTCGATCGCCATCGGCAGATTGTGGCGCAGCGCTACTGGGCGCCCTCGAGGTCCTCGCGCAGCGCCCGCGCCGCGCCGAGGTAGACGTGGCGCGGGGCGTGGTTGTCGGGGGCGTGGTAGTGCATGAGCACGCGGATCACGCTCGGCATCGAGCCCGGCACCGGCACCTCGCGCGCGCACAGCAGCGGCACGTGCGAGAACCCCATGCCGCGCGCCGCGACGGCCGGGAACTCGGCGTCGAGGTCGTCGGTCAGCGTGAAGATGCAGCTGACGACGTCCGACGGGTGCAGGTCGTTGCGCTTGAGGATCTCGCGCAGCAGCCACTCGGTCGCGCCGAGGATCGCCCCGGCGTCGTTGCGGTCCACCGACGAGGCCCCGCGCAGGGCGAAGAGCCGCATAGGGGCGCGACTCTACCCCCGCGGCGGCGTCAACGGCCGCCGCCGTTGGCAGCTCGCCGCAGCCCCTCGACCTCGGCCGCCTTCAGGCGCCGGTGCGCGCCCTCGGGCAGGTCCTCGAGGCGCAGCGGGCCGAAGCGCACGCGCTGCAGCGCGCGCACGCGGTGCCCGACGGCGTCGCACATCCGCCGCACCTGGTGGTTGCGGCCCTCGTGGATCGTCAGCTCGAGCACGCCGGCGCGCACCTGGCGCACCCGCGCCGGCGCCGTGCGGCCGTCGTCGAGGTCGACGCCCTCGCGCAGCGTGCGCAGCGCGCGCTCGCCGACCGGCGCAGGGTGGACCGTCGCGCGGTAGGTCCGCGGGACCTCGAACGACGGATGCGTCAGGCGCTGCGCGAGGTCGCCGTCGTTCGTGACGAGGATCAGCCCGGTGCTGTCGGCGTCCAGGCGCCCGACCGGGTACAGCCGCGCGCCGCGCGCGGGCACGAGGTCGACGACGGTCCGGCGCCCGTGCGTGTCGCGCGCGGTCGACAGCACGCCCGCGGGCTTGTTGACGACGAACACCATCCGCTCCTCGACGCCCTCGAGGTAGCGCCCGTCGACCGCCACGCCGCTGTCGGCGTCGACGTCGCGCGCCGGGTCGGTGACCGTCCTGCCGGCGATCGTGACGCGGCCGGCACGCACGATCTCCTCGGCGCCGCGACGCGACGCGACCCCGGCGTGGGCGAGGAACTTGGCGAGGCGCACGCCGAGGATCGTCGCATGCGGCCCTACGATGGACCGATGGACCTCGAGCTGCTGGAGAGGACGCTGGCCGGCGCCGGCCAGCCGGCGTTCCGCGCCCGCCAGGTGTGGGCGTGGGCGGCGCGCGGCGCGGGCGGCTACGAGGCGATGACCGACCTGCCGGCGGGGCTGCGCGCGCGACTCGGGGAGGAGGTCCCGTTCTCGACGCTGCAGCTCGCCGACGAGGCGCATGCGCGCGACGGCACGGTCAAGTCGCTGTTCCACACGAGCGACGGGCGGCCGGTCGAAGCGGTGCTGATGCGCTACCGCGACGGCCGCCGCTCGCTGTGCCTGTCGTCGCAGTCCGGCTGCCCGCTGACGTGCACGTTCTGCGCGACCGGCGCGATGAAGTTCGGCCGCAACCTGACGGCGTCGGAGATCCTCGACCAGGCGCTGCACTTCCGCCGCATGGAGGACGTCGACCACGTCGTGTTCATGGGCATGGGCGAGCCGATGATGAACCTCGACAACGTTCTCGCCGCCTGCCGGCGGCTGCCCGACCTCGGCGTCACGCACCGGCGCACCGCGATCTCGACCGTCGGCTGGATCCCCGGCATCGACCGCCTCGCGGCGAGCGACATGCCGATCCGCCTGGCGCTCTCGCTGCACGCCGCCGACGACGCTTTGCGCAGCGAGATCATGCCGGTCAACGAGCGCTACCCGCTCGCCGACGTGCTCGCCGCCTGCCGGCGCTTCCACGAGGTCAAGAACCGCCTCGTGTTCGTCGAGTACGTGATGCTCGCCGGCGTCAACGACCGCTACGAGCAGGCGGTGGCGCTCGCGCGGCTGCTGGACCCGAGGGTCTTCAAGGTCAACCTCATCCCCTACAACCCGACGGACTCTCCGTACGAGGGCTCGACCCGCGCCGCGATCGACGCGTTCCGCGCGGTGCTCGAGGAGCACGGGCTGCGGGCGACCGTGCGACTCACGCGGGGGCGCGACATCGCGGCGGCGTGCGGCCAGCTCGCCGCTCGCTGACGACCTCGTCGAGCGTCCGCGCGAGGCGGCCGGCGAGCGACGGCCATGCGTAGCGCTCGACGGCGGCGGCGCGGGCGGCGGCGCCGCGGCGCGCGCGCTCGGCGGGGTCGTTGACCGCCGCGACGAGCGCGTCGGCGAGGCCGGCGGCGTCGTCGGGCTCCACGAGCCAGCCGGTGACGCCGGGCTCGACGATCTCGGCGGGGCCGAAGCGGTCGACGGCGATGAGCGGCAGCCCGGCGGCCATCGCCTCGACCAGCACCTGCCCGAACTGCTCGCGCACGCTCGCCAGCGCGAGGACGTCGGCGGCCGACAGGAACGCGGGCAGCGTGTCGTGGTCGTGCCAGCCGGCGAGGTACACGCGGCCCGCGCCGATCCGCTCGACGGTCTTCGCGGGATGCTCGCCCTCCCACTCGCCGGGATGGCCGCCGACGAGGACGAGCGACGCCGGCTCGCAGAAGCGCTCGCGCGCGGACGCGAACGCCTCGATGAGCAGCGGCGTGCGCTTGACCGACGTGAACCGCCCGACGCTCACGATGACCGGCCCGTCGGCGAGCGCCGCCGCCTGCTCGGCGCCGTAGCGCACGGTTCCCGGGCCGGCGCCCGGCCGCCAGCCGCGCGGGCGCTCGACGAGGTGCTCGTGCCAGTGGGCGGCGCGATCGACCGCGACGCGACCCATCCGCCCCGGCTCGAAGCCGTTGGGCAGCACGACGCAGCGGGCCGGGTCGACGCCGAGGAGCCGTGTCGCGCGCTCGATCTGGCTGCGCGAGAGCAGCACGAGCCGCTCGCAGGCGCCCGCCCACGCGCGCATGCGCCGCGCCCACGCCTGCCCGTGCGGCCACGGCGCGCCGGCCGCGATCTGCTCGAGCATGAGCAGCTCGGTGCCGTGCAGGTGGCCGACGACCGGCACGTCCGGCGCGACGCGCGCGGCGGCGGCGTTCAGCGGCGTGAGGTGGTGCAGGTGCAGCGCGTCGGCATCGGCGGCGCCCGCGCCGGCGAGCGCCTGCGCCCATGCGTCGACCTGGCGCTCGAGGGCGGCGTCGCCGAGCGCGGCGAAGACCGCGTCGGGCGCGCCCGGGCGGTCCTCGTAGGAGGGGTGCATCGGCGCGCAGTCGGCCGGCGGGTCGAGCGGCTCCGGGGCGCTCAGCGCGCCGTCGAAGTCGACCGCCCGCACGTCGACGCCGGCGTAGAACGCGCGCGCGTCGCCGTGGCCGTCGAGGCCGCTGCGCGAACCGGACAGCACCGTCACCTGCCAGCCGTGGGCGGGCAGCTCGCGCGCCAGCGCGCGCGCCACGTGCGCCGAGCCGCCGCGCGGGAAGAACTGCAGGGCGCTGACGACGCGGCCGGGCATGCGTGTCGGTGTTACCTGATCTGCGCCGCTTCAGCCCTGTGCGGCCGGCGACTCGCCGAGCCGCTGCTCGCCGGCGCGCAGCAGCCGGTCGCGCAGCTCGGCCTCCTCGTCGGGCGTCGGATCCCACTCCGACACGCTCGGCAGCGCCTCGAGCGAGTCGAGCCCGAAGAGCCTGAGAAACAGGTCGGTCGTGCGGTAGAGCACTGCACCGAACTGCGAGCGGCCCGCCTCCTCGACGAATCCGCGCTCCTCGAGCGTCGCGGTCGCCGACTCCGCCGCGACGCCGCGGATGCGGGTGATCTCGGGCCGCGACACCGGCTGCAGGTAGGCGACGATCGCGAGCGTCTCGGCCTGCGCCGGTGTCAGCGGCGGCGTCCGCGGGCGGGCGAGCAGGCGCCGCGCGGCCTCCTCGGCGACGGGGTCGGTCGCCAGCGCGACGCCGCCGGCGACGCGCTTGAGCTGCAGCCCGCGGCTGCCCGGCGCGTACGCGCGGTGCAGCTCGGCCAGCGCGGCGGAGATCTCGTCCTCGTCGCAACCGGCGGCGTCGGCGAGGTCGGCGACGGTCACGGGGTCGGGCGACAGGAACAGCAGCGCCTCGACGATCCGGGCGAGCTCGGTCACGTCGCGGCGGCCGCCTCGTCGCGCGGCTCGCGCGCGGCCGGCGCGATCGCGATGTCGCCGAACGGCCGCTGCTGCGTCCACGTCGCCTCGCCCTGCTTGTAGAGCTCGAGCAGCGCGAACAGCGTCACTGCGACGGTCACGCGGTCGGCGCCGCGGACGGCCTCGTCGAACGAGCACGCGCCCCGGCGCAGCAGCCCGCGCAGGTGCGCGAGGCGCTCGGCGGTCGTGACGCGCGGAACAGTGAGGTGGTCGAGGCCGATCTTCGGCGGCACGCGCAGCAGCCCGCCGAGCGCGGCGCCCAGCCGGCGCGGGTCGTAGACGGGGCCGGTGACCTGCGCCAGGGTCGTGCGCCGCAGCGCCGGCGGCAGCGGCGCCGCCCGGTAGCGCACGCCGTCCTCGCCGGCCAGCCGCGCGGCGAGGTGCTCGGCGGCGTGACGGTAGCGGCGCGCCTCGAGCATCCGCGCCAGCAGCTCGTCGGCCGCCTCGCCGGGGTCGAAGTCGGGCAGCTCGTCGTCGGCCTGCGGCAGCATGAGCCGCGACTTGAGCTCCAGCAGCGCCGCGACGAGCACGATGAACTCCGTCGCGGCCTCGAGGTCGAGCTCGCCGCGCGCCTCGAGATGGTCGAGGTAGGTGAGCACGACGTCGGCCAGCGACAGCTCGAGCAGGTCGACCTCCTCGCGCAGGACGAGCGTCAGCAGCAGGTCGAATGGGCCGGAGAAGACCTCGAGGTCGAGCTCCAGTGAGGCGACGGTCATCGTGCGCAGGCTAACGGCGCTCGCGGCGTCAGGCGCGCGGCGGACCGACGCCCATCGCCTCGCGCACGTCGGCGAGCGTCGGTCCGGCGATCGCGCGCGCCTTGTCGGCGCCGGCGGCGAGCGCCGCCTCCAGCTCGGCGGCGTCGGCGCGGATCTCGCGGTAGCGCGCCTGCACCGGCGCCAGCGCCTCCGCCACGGCCTGCGCGACCGCGACCTTCAGGTCGCCGTAGCCGCGCGCGTCCGCCATCTGCGCCTCGACGGCCTCGGGCGCCACGCCGCGCACGGCGGCGAGGATCTCGATGAGGTTCGTCACGCCGGGCTTGTCGGCGCTGCGGACGATCTCCGTGCCCGAGTCGGTCACCGCCCGCTTGAACTTGCGCAGGATCGCGTCCGGCTCGTCGAGCACGTAGACGGTCCCCTGCTCGGTGGCGCCCGTCGTCGACATCTTCCGCTCGGGGTCCTGCAGGTCGCGTACGCGCGCGCCGACCTGCGGGATGCGGTGCTCGGGCACGACGAGCGTGTCGCCGAAGCGCGCGTTGAAGCGCTCGGCCGTGCGGCGCATGAGCTCGAGGTGCTCGCGCTGGTCCTCGCCGACCGGCACCTCGTGGGCGCGGTAGGCGAGCACGTCGGCGGCCTGCAGGACCGGATAGAACAGCAGCCCGGCCGAGACGAGCTCGCGCTGCGCGGCGGACTTGTCGCGGAACTGGTGCATGCGGTTCAGCTCGCCGAGCGGCGTGACCGAGCTCAGCAGCCAGGACAGCTCGGCGTGCTCGGGGACGTCGCCCTGGCGAAAGAGGATGCAGCGGCGCGGGTCGAGGCCCGCCGCGAGCAGGATCGCGGTCGTGTCGTGGACGCGCTCGCGCAGCTCGGCGGGGTCGTAGGGCACGGTCGTCGCGTGCAGGTCGACGATGCAGTAGATCGCCGGGTCGCCGCGGTCCTGGCCGGCGACGTACTGCGTGATCGCCCCGATGTAGTTGCCCAGGTGCTTGCGGCCGGTCGGCTGGATGCCGGAGAAGATGACGGGCGCCACGGCGGCGGAGGCTACCGCCGCGGCCGCGTCCTACGGTGCGACGGCCTTCTCGAGGTTCACGCGGCCGAAGCCGAACTGCGGGTCGCGCCCCGCGGCGCCGAGGTCGTCCACGGCGCTCGCGAGCTTCGCGCGCCACGCCGCCGGCCCGCCGGCGGGGTCGCGCGCGGCGATGATCGCGGCGACGCCGGCGACGTGCGGCGTCGCCATCGACGTGCCCGACAGCATGCGGTACCCGCGCGACCACGTCGAGACGATGTCGACTCCGGGCGCGGCGACCTCGACGTCGGCGTTGGCGTTGGAGAAGCGCGCCCGCGCGCCGCGGCGGTCGACGGCGGCGACCGAGACGACCTGCGGGTAGGAGGCCGGGTAGTTCAGCGCCGTGCCGCCGCTGTTGCCGCCCGCGGCGACGAGCAGCGCGCCGTCGGCCGTCGCCGCCGCCACGGCGGCGGCCAGCGTCTCCGAGCGCGGGCCGCCGAGCGACATCGAGATGACCCTCGCGCCCTGGCCGCCGAGGTAGGCGATGCAGTTGGCGATGCCGGCGATCGCGCCGCCGCCGCCGCCGTCGAGCGCCTTGCAGACCGCCAGCGGCGAGGCGAACGACACGCCGGCGATCCCGCGCCCGTTGTTCGCGCGCGCCGCGGCTATCCCGGCGACGTGCGTGCCGTGGCCGTTGTCGTCGGTGCAGCGGCCGCCGACGACCGCCGGATCGTCGAGCAGCGACAGCAGGCCGAGGAGGTTCAGCCCGAACGAGCGCACGCCGCCGCATGCGACGACCTTGCCGGCGAGGTCCTCGTGGGCGGATGCGATGCCGGTGTCGATGATGCCGATCGTCGCGCCGGCGCCCGTCGCCGGGAACGCGCCGAGGCCGGCCGCGGCCCAGCCCTCGGGCGCGTCGATGTCGGCGTCGGGCACGCCGCCGGACTGGCCGGTGTTGTGCAGGCCGTACTGCTGCGCGAAGCGCGGGTCGTCCGGGATCGCCGCCCGCCGCATGATGTAGTTCGGCTCGGCGTAGACGACGGCGCTGGAGCGGTTCAGCCGGGCCGCGACGGCGGCCGGATCGCCGGTCACGCGGACGAGCTGCGCGCCGACGCCGCGGATGCGCCCGACCGTCCGCAGCACGCCCGCCGTCCGCGCGGCGAGCGAGCGCTTGGCGGCCGGCGCGCGGTCGGCGTACTTGACGATGACCGTGCCCGCCTCGTAGCGCTGCTGGGCTGCGGCCGAGGCGGCCGGCGCGCACACGAGCGCGGCGAGCACCGCAGTGGTCGCGACCTTGAGAGCTGCGGCGATCTCCCTGCGGGCCGTCACGCGGCGGCAGACCTTAGCCCGGGCGCGGATGGGTCGCAAGACGCAACCGACCGACCGGGGCGCCGCACGCGCGGTTCCGCCGCGCCGCGCGGGGGCAGATGACGCCGGTGGCGCCCGCGCCCGCCGACAGACCGCCCGACGAGCGCTTCGACGGCCTCGAGCGGCGCTCGCTGCCCGGCGGCCTGACGCTGATCGTCGGCTCCGGCCGCCGGGCGCGGCTGCTCGGCCTGTCGGCGCTCGATGCGCTGCCCGCGGGCCACGGGTTCCTGCTGTCGCCCTGCCGGTCGGTTCAGACCGTCGGCATGCGCTTCGCGCTGGACCTCGTCTGGCTCGACGGCGAAGGGCGCCCGGTGCGCGTCGACGCGGACGTCGCGCCGCTGCGCATGCGCACATGCCTGCAGGCACGCTCGGTGGTCGAGGCGGCGGCCGGCGACGGAGCGCGCTTCCGCGACGCGCTGAGCGGCGGTTGGGGGGAGGTCGTGATCGAGCGGCGCACCGGGTAGGCAGCTGCGCGCGCGCCGCGTGGGCGTGTGCCGCCTCGGGCCCGATGCGCCGCGCCTAAGACGCACCGCCCGCGGCGGACCGGCGCGTAGACGCACGCGTCGTGCCGCCGTCCGCTGCATGCGCTTCTCGCATCTGCGCCGGCGGCGGTCGGCGCGCCGGCCGTCAGAGCGCCTCGCGCACGCGCGGCTTTCGCGCCGCGCCGGCCTCGTCGAGGCGGCGCACCGGCGTCGTGTAGGGCGCGTTGCGGGCGATCTCGGGGTCCTCCGCGGCCTCGTCGAGGATCGCGGCGATCGCCTCGACGAAGGCGTCGAGCGTCTCGCGCGTCTCCGTCTCGGTCGGCTCGACGAGCAGCGCCTCGTCGACGACGAGCGGGAAGTAGACCGTCGGCGGGTGCATGCCGTGGTCGAGCAGCCGCTTGGCGAGGTCGAGCGTGCGGACGCCGAGCTCGCGCTTCATCGGCGCCCCGCTGACCACGAACTCGTGCATGCAGCGCTCGCCGAAGGCCAGCGGCAGGCGGTCGCCCACCCGCTCGCGCAGCCGTGCGAGCAGGTAGTTGGCGTTGAGCACGGCGACCTCGCTGACGTCCTTCAGGCCCTCGGCGCCGAGCGAGCGGATGTAGGCGTAGGTGCGCACGAACACGCCGTAGTTGCCCTGGAAGCCGCGCAGCTTGCCGATGGATTTCGAGTCCCGCCCACCCCGGTCGTGATCGAGGTCGAACACGGGCGGGCCCCCGTTCGACGGCTCACGGCGCACGACCTGCGGCCGCGGGAGGTACGGCTCGATGCGCTCGCTGACGGCGATCGGCCCGGAGCCCGGCCCGCCGCCGCCGTGCGGCTGGGTGAACGTCTTGTGGAGGTTGAAGTGGACGATGTCGAAGCCCATGTCGCCCGGCCGCGAGTAGCCCATGATCGCGTTGAGGTTCGCGCCGTCGTAGTACAGCGTCGCCCCGACCCCGTGGACGATCGACGCCATCTCCTCGACGTTCGGGTCGAAGATGCCGAGCGTGCTCGGGTTCGTGAGCATGAGGCAGGCGACGCTCTCGTCGGTCTTCGCGCGCAGGTCGTCGAGGTCGACGCCGCCGTCGGCGTCGAGCGCCACCTTGACGACCTCGTAGCCGCCCATCGTGACGGTCGCGGGGTTCGTGCCGTGCGCGCTGTCGGGCGTGAGCACCTTCGTGCGCTGCTCGCCCCGGTCGGCGTGGTAGGCACGCGTGAGCAGGACGCCGGCAAGCTCGCCGTGCGAGCCGGCGGACGGCTGCAGCGAGACGTGCGGCAGGCCGGCGATCTCCGCGAGCGCCTCCTGGAGGTTGAACATCAGCTCGAGCGCCCCCTGCGCGCGGCGCGGGTCCTGCAGCGGGTGCAGCCGCGCGTGGCCGGGGAGCGCCGCGACGCGCTCGTGCAGGCGCGGGTTGTGCTTCATCGTGCACGAGCCGAGCGGATAGAAACCCGAGTCGAGGTCGAAGTTGCGCTTGGAGAGGTTGACGTAGTGGCGCACGATCTCCGGCTCGGTCGCCTCGGGCAGCCGCGGCGGCTCGGCGCGGCGCATGCCGTCGGGGATCAGCCCGTCGACGTGCGGCACGTCGAGCTCGGGCGCCTCGAAGGCCCGGCGGCCGGGGGCCCCCTTCTCGAAGATCGTCGTGGCGTGCTCGTTCTGCAGCGGCGTGCCGCCGTTCGGTGCGCTCATCGCGAGGACCGGCCTTCCGGCGCGACGCCTGCGACGGGCGAGCGATGACGCGCGGTCATGCCAGCGCCTCCGTGGCGGCGCGCTCGGCCGCGACGGCCTCGCCGAGGACGGTGGCGAGCCGGTCGATGTCCTCGCGCGAGCGCTGCTCGGTGATCGCCACGAGCAGCCCGTCGGGGTGCTCGTCGTAGGAGCGCCCGAGCGCGTAGCCGGCGTTGACGCCGGCGTTCGCGCAGCGGTCGAGCACGCGGTCGACCGGCGCGTCGAGCCGCAGCGCGAACTCGCGCACGACCGGGCGGTCGTGGAGCTTGTGAACGCCGTCGAGCGCGGCGAGCGTCTCGCGCGCGTAGTGCGTGCGCTGGAGCATGAGCTCGGCGATCTCGACGATCCCGCGGCGCCCGAGCCAGCTGAGGTACACGACCCCGGCGAGCGCGTTGAGCGCCTGCGAGGTGCAGATGTTTGAGGTCGCGCGCTCGCGGCGGATGTGCTGCTCGCGCGTCTGCAGCGTCAGCACGAAGCCGCGGCGCCCGTCGACGTCGGTCGTCTCTCCCGCGATCCGCCCGGGCATGCTGCGCAGGTAGGCATCCGTGGCGGCGAAGAAGCCGAACGACGGCCCGCCGAAGTCCAACCGGTTGCCGAGCGACTGCCCCTCGCCGACGCAGACGTCGACGCCCTGCTCGCCGGGCGCCTCGAGGACCCCGAGCGTGAGCGGGTCGGCCGCGCAGATCACGAGCGCGCCGTGCTCGTGGGCTGCGCCCGTCAGCGCCTCGACGTCCTCGATCGCGCCGAGGAAGTTCGGCTGCTGGACGACCACGGCGCTGACGTCGTCGCCGAGCTCGCCGCGCAGCGCGTCGAGGTCGGTGACGGCGTCGTCGAGGCCGACCTCCTGGACGGTCGTGCCGTAGCCGGCGGCGAGCGTCTCGAGCGTCGCGCGGCTGTCGGGGTGCACGGCGCGGCTGACGAGCACGCGCGTTCGCTTGTTGGAGAGCTTGGCCAGGTAGGCGGCGGCGCCGACGGCGCTCGGACCGTCGTAGACCGACGCGTTGGAGACCGGCAGCCCGGTGAGCTCGGAGATCGCCGTCTGGTACTCGAACATGACCTGCAGGCCGCCCTGGCTGATCTCCGGCTGATACGGCGTGTACGGGGTGAGGAACTCCGAGCGCGACATGAGCATGTCGACGATCGCCGGGACGTAGTGGTCGTACATGCCGGCGCCGAGGAACGTGATCTCGTCCTCGGCCGACACGTTGCGCTCGGCCAGGCGGCGCAGCTCGGCGTAGACCTCCTGCTCGGGCCGGCCGGCGGGCAGGTCGATCGGGCGGCGCAGCCGCACGCCGGCCGGGATCGACTCGAAGAGCTCCTCGATCGAGCCGACGCCGATCGCGCCGAGCATCGCCTCGAGGTCCTGCGGGGTGACTCCGGTGTAGCGGCTCACGTCAGGAGAGGGTCCCCACGTAGGCGTCGCGGTCGAGCAGCGCCTCGGTCTCGGAGGGATCGGAGAGCTTGACCTTGACCATCCAGCCGTCGCCGTAGGGATCGTCGTTGATCGCCTGGGGGTTGTCGGCCAGCGTCGTGTTGACCTCGACGATCTCGCCCGACAGCGGTGCGACGACGTCGGAGACGGCCTTGACGGACTCGACCTCCGCGTAGTGGTCGTTGGCGGTCACGGAGCTGCCGACCTCCGGCGGGTCGAAGAAGACGACCTCGCCGAGCGCGTCCTGGGCGAACCACGTGATGCCGAACGTCGCCACGCCGTCGTCGACGCGCGCCCAGTCGTGGTCGGGGTGGTACAGGCAGTCCTCCGGATAGCTCGCGTCAGCCATCTGTCTCCTCGGTCGGGCGGCGGTACAGGGGCTTGGCGGCGACGACTGCCGAGCGCGTCTTGCCGCGCACGTCGATCTCCAGCGGCGTGTCGACGGCGGCCGATCCGGACGGCACGTACGCCATCCCGATGCCCACGTCGAGGCACGGCGACATCGTCCCGCTCGTCACGACGCCGCCGCCGACGATCGGGTTGCCCTGGCGCGCGATCCCGGGGCCGGTCATGTGGAACGCGACGAGCCGCTCGGCGGTCCCGCTCTCGCGCGCGGCGCGCACGGCCTCCGAGCCGATGAAGCGCGTGTCCTCGGCGCAGGCCCAGCCGAGGCCGGCCTCGATCGGATTGCGGTCGGTCGACAGGTCGTTGCCGTAGAGGTGGAAGCAGACCTCCAGGCGCAGGGTGTCGCGTGCGGCGAGGCCGCAGGGGGCCGCGCCGCGGCCGACGATCTCGTCCCACAGCGCCGGCGCGTCGGCCGGGTCGGCGAGCAGCTCGACGCCGTCCTCGCCGGTGTAGCCGGTGCCGCAGACGAGCACCGTCTGGCCGAGCAGGATGCGCTGGCCCGCCTGCATCCGCGGCGGCAGCGGGCCGTCGGACAGCGCCTGCACGAGCTCGCGGGCGAGCGGACCCTGGACGGCGAGCATCGCGTAGCGATCCGCGACGTCGGCGACCTCGACGTCGAGGTCGCCGACGTGCGCCCGCAGCCAGGCGACGTCGGACTCGTGGTTGGCGGCGTTCGTGACGGTCAGGAAGCGGTCGGGCGCCAGGCGGTAGGTGAACAGGTCGTCGAGCACGCCGCCGTCCTCGTTGCACAGCAGCGCGTACTGCGCGCCGCCGATCGCGATCTTCGAGACGTCGTTGCTGTACATCCGCTGCAGGAAGGCCTCGGCGTCGGGGCCGCGGACCTCGACCTGGCCCATGTGCGAGACGTCGAAGATGCCCGCCTCGCGGCGCACGGCGAGATGCTCGGCGCGAATGCCGTCGGCGTACTGGATCGGCATCTCCCAGCCGGCGAACGGCACGAGCTTCGCGCCCGCGCGCACATGCGAGTCGAACAGGGGCGGGCGCTTGAGGGTCGGCGTGGTCACCGCTTCGCAGGCTAGCGAAGCGACCGTCCGCTGCCGCTCGCCGCCGGTAGCATCGGGGCGCCTCGCGCGTGCCCGCCGACGACCGCGACAGCCTGCGATTCGATCTCTGCGTCCCGCAGGACGCGCCGTTCGACGACCTCGTCGAGCGCTGCCGGATCGCCGGCAGCCTCGGCTTCGGCGGCGTCCACGTCGGCGACCACTCCGGCGACTTCCGCGACCTCGACGGTCCGTGGCTCGACGGCTGGACCGTGCTCGCGGGCCTTGCGCTGCGCACGGAGGGCGTCCGCATCGGCACGCTCGTCAGCAACCCGATCATCCGTCACCCCGTGCTGCTCGCAAAGGAGGCCATCGCCGTGGACCGGCTGTCGGGCGGCCGCCTCGAGGTCGGCGTCGGGACGGGCATCGCGAGCTGGGACCACGCCGCGATGGGCAGCGAGCCGTGGTCGCCGGCCGAGCGTGCCGGGCGCTTCGCCGAGTACGTCGAGATCCTCGACGGCGTGCTGCGCTCGGCGAAGCGCGAGTTCGCCTTCGAGGGGCGCTTCTACCGGACCTCCGGCGCCCCGACCGCACCGGGCCCGCTCCAGCGCCCGCGGCCGCCGATCACGGTCGGCGGCCAGGCCCCCACCGTGCGCCGCGTCGCCGCCGAGCGTGCGGACTGCTGGAACACGCACGGCCCCTACGGGCGCTCGGCCGAGGAGATCGTGGAGATCACGCGCCGTCAGAATCGCGAGCTCGACGAGGCCTGCGAGCGGCTCGGCCGCAGGCCGGGCGACGTGCGCCGCGCCGTGCTGCTCTACGGCCCGCTCGACCCGTGGTCGACGGGCGTCGATCCCGTCGGGCTGGTGGCGCGCTTCGTCGACGCCGGCATGCGCGAGTTCGTGCTCTTCTGGCCGCCGGACGACGACGCCGGGCGGCTCGAGCGCGTGGCGCGGCGGCTCATGGCGACGGCGGCCTGACCGCGGCGACGTCGGCGTCGCGCTGCGCAGCGGGCTCGGAGATCACCGCCGGGGCGTGCGGCTCGTCGCGGCCGCCGGCGGGCGCGCCCGGCGCCGGGCTCCCGAGCACGTCCGTGCGGCTGTAGTGGCCGACGACGTCGAACCAGCGCTTGGCGTGCAGGCCCGCGCGCAGGTCGCAGTCGGCGACGACGATCCCCTCCTCGCCGTACAGCGGCCCGGCGAGGACCTTGCCCCACGTCGGCTCGACGATGACCGCGCCGCCCTTGCCGATGACCTCCTGGTCGGGAAGCGCGACCGGGAAGTCGCCGGGGAACGCCGACCGCGGGATGAACTGCGGCGCGCCGACGACGAACGCGCCCGACTCGATCGCGATGTGGCGCATCGTCGCCTGCCAGCCGTCGCTGTCGTCGGCCGTCGGCGCGACCCAGATCTGCACGCCGTCGCGGTACAGCGCGTGACGGGCGAGCGGCATCCGGTTCTCCCAGCAGATGAGCCCGCCGACGCGCCCCAGCGGCGTCTGCACGACCCCCAGGTCGTCGCCCGCTCCGATGCCGTGGAACAGCCGCTCGTGGTGCGTCGGCATGAGCTTGCGGTGGCGCGCGAGCAGCCCGCCCGGGCCGAGCGTCAGCATCGTGTTGTAGAGCGTCCCCGGGCGCTCGCGCTCGCGCTCGTTGACCCCGATCACGCAGTGGATCTCGTGCTCGGCGCAGGCCGCGGCGAGCCGGTCGACGAGCGGGCCTGGGACGTCGACGGCGTTCTCCCACATCCGCTCCCACAGCTCGTCGAAGCCGCCGAAGGCCGCCGCGCCGCGCGCCCATGCGTTCGACGGGTACAGCGCGACGAACGTCTCCGGCAGCACGGCGAGCTGCACGCGCTGGGCGGCGGCCTGGGCCAGCAGGCCCTCGGCCTTCGCGACGCAGGCCTCGGCGTCGAGGATCACCGGCGTGGCCTGGATCGCTGCGACGCGCACCGAGTCGAAGCTCGTCATGGCAGTCCGACCCTAGACCAGTGCGCGCGCCGGGTCCACGCCCGCCGGCGCGTCCGCGCTCAGCGCAGGAAGCGCGGGATCTCGATCTCGTCGTCGGGGATCTCCAGCGACGATCGCTCGCGGTCGTCGTAGCGCGGGCCGCGGTCGCGCGAGCGGGCGCTGTCGCGGGTCTGCTCGCGCACCGTCCGCGGGCGCGCGCGCCCGTGGTCGAAGCCGGTGGCGATGACGGTCACGCGGACGTCGTCGCCCTGCGCCTCGTCGATGACCGCGCCGAAGATGATGTTCGCGTTCGGGGCGGCGGCCTCGCGCACGATCTCGGCGGCCTCGTTGACCTCGAACAGGCCTAGGTCGCGGCCGCCGGTGATGTTCAGCAGGATGCCGGTGGCGCCCTCGACGTTCTCCTCGATGAGCGGGCTGGAGATCGCGATCCGCGCCGCCTCGGCGGCGCGGTTCTCGCCGTTGGACGTCCCGATGCCCATCAGCGCCGAGCCGGCGTCCTGCATGATCGTGCGCACGTCGGCGAAGTCGAGGTTGATGAGCCCGGGGATCGTGATGAGGTCGGTGATGCCCTGCACGCCCTGGCGCAGGACGTTGTCGGCCTCGCGGAAGGCGTCGAGCATCGTCGTGCGCCGCTCGATGATCGACAGCAGCTTCTCGTTGGGGATCACGATGAGCGTGTCGACGACCTCGCGCAGGCGCTCGATGCCCTCCTCGGCCTGGCGCGTGCGCTGGCTGCCCTCGAACTCGAAGGGCTTGGTCACGACGCCGACGGTCAGCGCGCCGATCTCGTTCTTGGCGATCTCGGCGATGACCGGCGCGGCGCCGGTGCCCGTGCCGCCGCCTTCGCCCGCGGTCACGAAGACCATGTCGGCGCCCTTCAGCGCCTCCTTGATGTCGTCGCGCGACTCGGCGGCCGCGCCGAAGCCCACCTCGGGGTTCGCGCCGGCGCCAAGCCCCTTCGTGAGGTCGTGGCCGATGTTGAGCTTGATGTCGGCGTCGGTCATCTGCAGCGCCTGGGCGTCGGTGTTCGCCGAGATGAACTCCACGCCGCGCAGGCCCGCGTCCACCATGCGGTTGACCGCATTCGTGCCGCCGCCGCCCACGCCGACGACCTTGATGACCGCGAGATAGCTGCTGCTGGATTCCATGAGGAAGCGTCCGACCCTTGAGTTAGCGTTGAGAGATTTCGCTCTCCGGACCGATCCTGCGCAAACCCACAGTAAGCACGGGCCGGAACGGATGTCAACGCGAAGTCTACCGGCGCACGAACGATTGCAAAACGGCCGACTCTCGACCTGTGCAGGAGAAATGACGCTCCGCCGCAGTCAACCTAGAGTTGAGCCTGAGCCTCTTCGGTTCGCGGCCGCAGACCGCCGGCGACGGGCCGCTCCGGGATCCTCAGGTCGACGTAGCGAGCACCGTGCGAGGTGCTGTCCGCGAGGACCTGCGCGGCAGCCGCCCACTTCGCGACGGCGCGCGCCGGCCCGCCGAAGACGAGCTTGGGACCGCCGTCCATCGTGGCCGCGAGGCCGCGCCGGCCGCGGTACACCCGCGTCACGCGCGCGCGCAGGGCCGGCGGGGCGGCGGCCAGCACCGCGATCGCGCCGCGCGTCGGCGCGTCGGCGACGCGCCGGCCACCCGGCGTCGCGCGGACGCCGACCGTCGGCAGCCGATCGGTGGCGCTGCCGCGCAGCAGCGTGCCGTCGGCCGCGACCGCGGTGCGCCGCCCGGCGGCCTCGATCGCGCCGACGGGCTCGTGCGCGTTGACCGCGATGGTCAGCCCGTGCGGGAAGTCGGTCTCCGTGCGCAGGCTGCGCACGATCGGATAGGAGCCGACGGCGCCGCGCAGCGCGTCGTGGCGCACGTCGAGGACCGTCATGTCGCGCGCGGCAGCCGTGAGCGCCGCGCGGATCTCGTCCGCCTGCGTGCCGGCGATGCCGGTGACCGTGACCCGCTCCACCCGCACGAGCGCGCTCGAGCGAAGCCACAGGGCCAGCGGCGTCAGCGCGGCGAGCACGACGACCGCGGCGAGCAGGACGCGCATGCGGCGGCGAGCGGACGAGGCCATCGCGACGAAGTTCGCCGCCGCCGGCGCCGACCCTGCCGCCGCACGCCGGCTCTAGGGTGGGTGCGTGCTCGCCTCGGCCCCCCTGCGCGACCTCACGACGCTGCGGCTCGGCGGTCCGGCGCGCCGCCTGCTGGACGCGGGCAGCGACGAGGCGCTGCTCGAGCTCGTGCGCGAGTCCGACGGCGCGGGCGAGCCGCTGCTCGTGCTCGCGGGCGGCAGCAACGTCGTCGTCGCCGACGAGGGCTTCGACGGCACGGTCGTGCGCGTGGCGACGCGCGGGGTCGAGCGCACCGCGCTGCGCGACGGCCGCGTCCTGCTCGACGTGGCGGCCGGCGAGGACTGGGACGAGCTCGTAGCAGCCTGCGTAGCGGAGGGCCTCGCGGGCGTCGAGGCGCTGTCGGGGATCCCCGGCTCGGTCGGCGCCACGCCGATCCAGAACGTGGGCGCCTACGGCCAGGAGGTCGCCGACGTCATCGTCGCGGTGCGCGCGCTCGACCGCGAGACCGGCGAGATCGAGAGCCTCGACGCCGAGGGCTGCGAGTTCGACTACCGCTCGAGCGTCTTCAAGCGCAACCCCGGCCGCTGGGTCGTGCTGCGGGTGAGCTTCGCCCTGGAGCGCTCGCGTCGGTCCGAGCCCGTGCGCTATGCCGAGCTCGCCGGGCGTCTGGGGATCGAGCTCGGCGCGAGCGCCCCCGCCGCGGCCGTCCGCGAGGCCGTGCTCGACCTGCGCCGCGCCAAGGGCATGGTGCTCGACGCCGGCGACCCCGACACCGTCAGCGCGGGATCGTTCTTCACGAACCCGATCCTGCTCGGGCGCGACTTCGACGCGTTCGTGCGGCGCGCCGCCGAGCGGCTCGGAGCCGACGCCTCACCGCCGGCGTGGCCGGTCGGCATGGGCGCCGTCAAGACCTCGGCCGCGTGGCTCATCGAGCGCGCCGGCTTCCACCGCGGCTACGGCGATCCGTCGGGGATCGCGATCTCCTCCAAGCACACCCTCGCGCTCACGAACCGGGGTGGCGGCACGACCGCACAGCTCGTCGCCCTCGCGCGCGAGATCGCCGGCGGCGTCCGCGAGGCCTTCGGCGTCGAGCTGCACCCCGAGCCGGTGTTCGTCGGACACAGGTGGGAGCCGTAGGTCGCCTGCGCGCCGCGCCGGCGTCACGTCGCCCCGCCGGCCAGCAGCCGCCGGCCCAGCGCGTCGATGTTCCCGGCGCCGAGCACGAGGCAGACGTCGCCGCGGCGCAGCATCGCGCGCAGCAGCCGCTCGGCGTCGTCGAAGCCCGGCGTCCACGCGACCGTCCGCCCCGGCGCCGCGTCGGCGGCGGCCTGGGCGACGAGCAGGCCGCTGACGCCCGGATGGTCCTCGGCGCGCTCGCGGGCCGGGTAGACGTCGAGCACGCAGGCGACGTCGGCGAGCGCGAGCGCTTCGCCGAACTCCCGCGCGAGCAGCCGCGTGCGCGAGTACAGGTGCGGCTGGAAGACCGCCACGACGCGTCGCGCGCCGAGCGTCCGGGCGGCCGCGATCGTCGCGCGCAGCTCGGTCGGATGGTGCGCGTAGTCGTCGATGACGAGCGCGCCGTTCGCCGTCTCTCCGAGGTGCTCGAAGCGCCGGCCGGCGCCGCGGAAGTCGGCCAGCGTGCCGGCCACCTCTCCGGGGGACGCGCCCGCCACGACGCACGCGGTCAGCGCGGCGGCGGCGTTGGCGACGTTGTGCACGCCCGGCACGCTGAGCGTCACGCGCTCGCCCGCCCAGACGAAGCGCGAGCCGCCCTCGCGCAGCTCGATCTCCGACGCGCCGTAGAACGCCGCCTCGACGATCCCCGCGCGGTCGAGGAACGCCTCGCTCTCGGCGTCGTCGGCGACGACCCGCCGCAGCGCGCGTCGCAGGAACTCCGCGAACGCCGCCTCGAGCTCGACGCGCGACGGGTACGTCGTGTGGTGGTCGAGCTCCATGTTCGTCACGACCGCGACCTCGGGCCGCAGCTCGAGGAACGAGCGGTCGGACTCGTCGGCCTCCGCGACGAGCCACTCGCCGGCGCCGGCGGCGGCGTTCGTGCCGGTCGTCGTCAGCTCGCCGCCGATGACGTACGACGGCTCCCAGCCGAGCGCCAGCAGCGCATGCGCCGCCATCGACGCGGTCGTCGTCTTGCCGTGCGTGCCGGCGACGGCGATCGTCCGCCGCAGCCGGCTGAGCTCGCCGAGCAGCGCGCCGCGGTGCAGCTCGCGCAGGCCGCGCCTCCGGCCGGCGGCCCGCTCGCGGTTGTCCTCGGGCACGGCGGTCGAGACGACGAGCTCGACGTCGTCGGCGGCGGGCACGTTGGCGGCGTCATAGCCGATGCGCGGATCGACGCCGGCGCCGCGAACTCCCTCGAGGTACGGCGTGTCGACCGCGTCCGAGCCCGTCACCGCGGCGCCGAGCGCCGCGGCGACGATCGCCAGCCCGCTCATCCCGGCTCCCCCGATGCCGACGAAGTGCAGGCGCCGGCCGCTCCAGTCGTCGCTCACGAGCACGGCGCCCCGGCGGCCGTGCGCACCTCGTCGGCAACCGCCTGCGCGGCGTCCGGGCGGGCGAGCGCCGCGGACGCCGCCGCCATCGCCGCAAGCCGCGACGGGTCGCCGAGCAGCGCGCCGACCTCCTGGCCCAGGCGCGCGGGCGTCAGCTCGTCGTCCGGGACGACGACCGCCGCCCCCGCCTCCTGCATCCAGCGGGCGTTCGCGGCCTGGTGGTCGGCGGTCGCGTGCGGATAGGGCACGAGGATCGCCGGCTTGCCAGCGGCCGCGATCTCGAAGATCGAGCCGCCGGCGCGCGCGACGCACAGATCGCAGGCCGCCAGCGCCTCGCCGAAGTCGTCGATGTACGGGCGCAGGTCGTAGTGCGGGCCGTCGATGCGCTCGGCGAGCGCGGCGTGGTCGCGCTCGCCGGCGGCGTGCAGCACGCGAAACGGCGCCGCGCGAAACGCCTCGACGGCGGCCTCGTTGATCGTCCGGGCGCCGAGCGAGCCCCCGAAGACGAGCACGCACAGCTCGTCGTCGCCGACGCCGAAGCGCGCGCGAGCAGCGGCGGGATCGCTTGCCGGCGGCGGCACCGGCCGTCCCGTGACGCGGTAGCGCGGGCCTTCGCGGCCGGGGATCGGGAAGGCCAGGCACACGCGCCGCGCGCGGCCCGCGAGCAGCCGGTTGGAGACCCCGAGGTGGCTGTCGGCCTCGGTCAGCACGAGCGGGATGCGGCGCGCGACCGCGGCGAGGCCGACCGGTCCGGCGACGTAGCCGCCGCCGCCGAGGACGACGGCCGGGCGCACGTCGGCGAGGATCCGGTGCGCCGCGACGACCGCGCCGCCGGCGCGCACGACGGCGCGCGCGGCGCGCACCGGGCTCGTCCGGCTCAGGCCCTCGACGCGGATCCGCCGCAGCTCGTAGCCGGCCGCCGGGACGAGCTCGGCCTCCGCCCGCTCACCGCCGACGAAGACGACCTCAGCGCCGGCCGCCGTCAGCCGCTCGGCGACCGCCAGCGCGGGCACCACGTGCCCGGCCGTCCCGCCCGCCGCGATGAGCACTCTGCACACCGCCGGATCGTCGCGCATCCCCCGGCGGGGCGGCCGGGAGCGGCAGCGACGCCAGGTGGGTCGTGCTGCGCGACGCCACGTTGAGCAGCAGCCCCATCGTCGCCAGCAGCACGAGCAGGCTGCTCGACCCCGAGGAGATGAACGGCAGCGGCACGCCGGTCAGCGGCGCGACCCCGAGCACGGCGAAGACGTTCAGCAGCGCCTGGCAGAGGATGAGCGAGGTGAGGCCGGCGGCCAGCAGCTGCGTGTAGCGCGTGCGCGCGGCCTTCGCGGTGCGCAGGCCCGCGTAGCCGATCAGCCCGTAGAGGAACAGCAGCCCGCAGACGCCCGCGATGCCGAGCTCCTCGCCGATGACGGCGAGGATGAAGTCCGTGTGCGCCTCCGGGATGTAGAAGACCTTCTGCACCGACTCGCCGAGGCCGACGCCGAACAGCCCGCCCGAGCCGAGCGCGATCTGCCCCTGGACGGATTGGAAGCCCGACGAGTCGGCGTGCGCCCACGGGTTCAGGAACGCCGTGATGCGCGCCGCGCGATAGGGCTCGATCGCGATGAACACGGCGACGAGCACCGTCGAGACTGCGCCGATCCTGCCCAGCAGCGCGAGCGGGACGCCGGCGACGAACAGCAGCGCGCCGACCGTGAAGGCGATGACGAGCGCCGTGCCGAGGTCGGGCTGCGACGCGACGAGCGCGATCGCCGCGCCGGCGACGAGCAGCACCGGTCCGACCGCGCCGCCGCGCAGCGAGCGCAGCCGCGAGGGCGTCGTCGCCAGCAGCCCGGTGGCGTAGAGCACCAGCGCGAGCTTCATGAGCTCCGACGGCTGGAACTGCAGCGGGCCGGCGCCGATCCAGCGCCGCGCGCCGTTGATCTCGACGCCGATCCCGGGGATCTTGACCGCCACGAGGAGCACGAACGAGAGGCCGAGCATCGCCGGCGTCAGCCGCGGCAGCACCTCCAGGCCGCCGCGCGCGAGCGCCAGCAGCACGACGAGGCCGACGGCGCCGAAGCCGAGGTACTTCACGAGGTAGACCGTGCCGTCGCCCTGGCCCTCGAGCAGCGTCCGCGCCGACGACGCGCTGTAGACCATCACCGCGCCGGCCGCCAGCAGGCACAGCGTGGCGGTCAGCAGGATGTTGTACTCGACGGGCCTCGGCGGGCGCGCGGGGCTCGAGCCGGCGGCGGCCGGGCGGGTGCGCCGGGGGTCGGTGGCCATCCGCACCGCGTTCGACGGCGGCGAGCGGACTCCTACGCGCGCCGCTGAACGTGGCGCGAAGCGGGCAGACTGACCGCCGTGAGCGCTGCGGTCAGCTGGGGGCTGCTGTCGACGGCCCGGATCAACGGCGCCCTCGTCGCCGCCGCGCGCGAGTCCGAGCTCGCCGACGTCGTCGCCGTCGCCAGCCGCGACGACGCGCGCGCGCGCGAGTACGCCGGCCTGCTCGACATCCCGCGCGCGCACGGCTCCTACGAGGCGCTGCTGGCCGATCCGGCGGTCGACGCCGTCTACGTCTCGCTGCCCAACGGCCTGCACGTCGACTGGACGGTCCGCGCGCTGCAGGCGGGCAAGCACGTGCTCTGCGAGAAGCCGATGGACCCGAGCCCGCAGGCGGTGACGCGGGCGTTCGACGTCGCCGAGCGCGAGGGCCTCGTGCTCAGCGAGGGCTACATGTGGCGCCATCACCCGCAGGCCCGGCGGCTCGCCGAGCTGCTGGCCGACGGCGTCGTCGGCGACGTGCGGCTCGTGCGCGCGTGGTTCTCGTTCACGCTCGCCGACCGCCGCGACCCGCGGCTGGATCCCGCGCTCGACGGCGGCTCGCTGCTCGACGTCGGCTGCTACTGCGTGAGCGGCATCCGGCTGGCGGTGGGCCGCGAGCCGGTCAGCGCGACCGCCGAGGTCGTGGCGGGCGCGACGGGCGTCGACCTGCGGCTCGCCGGCGTCCTGCGCTTCGACGGCGACGTGCTCGCCGTGCTCGACTGCGGCTTCGACCTGCCGGCCCGCCACGGGCTGGAGATCGTCGGCTCGCGCGGGCGCCTGGCGCTCGCCGACCCCTGGCACGGCCGCGAGCCGCAGATCTCGCTGGAGGTCGACGGCACGACGTCGCTCGTCGACACCGGCTCGGCCGACCCCTACCTGCTCGAGCTCGACGACGTCTCGGCGGCGATCCGCGACCGCCGCGACCCGCTGCTCGGACGCGCCGACGCGGTCGGCCAGGCGCACGCGATCGCGGCGCTGCTGCGCTCCGCCGCCGAGCGCCGCGCGGCGGCGGTCACGCAACCAGCGCCTTGAAGGCGCGGCCGCGAGCCTCGAAGTCGGTGAACTGGTCGTAGCTCGCGCAAGCCGGCGACAGCAGGACGACGTCACCGCGCCGCGCCGCCGCGCGGGCGCGCGCGACGGCCGTCGCGAGGTCGCCGCAGCGCTCGCCGCCAACCTCGCGGTCGAGCTGCTCGGCCGCCTCGCCGATCAGGTAGGCGGCGTGCGCCCGGCCGCGCAGCGCCGCGAACGTCTGGCCCTTGGCGCGCCCGCCGAGGATGAGGTGCACCGGCGCCTCGAAGCTGTCGAGCGCGACCAGCGTCGAGGCGACGTTCGTCGCCTTGGAGTCGTTGACGTAGAGCACGCCGTCGATCGTGGCGACCTCCTCGAGGCGATGCTCGACGCCCCGGAAGGTGCGCAGCCCCGCGCGCACGGCGTCGCGCGGGATTCCGCGGGCGAGCGCGATCGCCGCCGCCGCCGCCGCGTTGACGCGGTTGTGCGCGCCGCGCAGGCGGATCTCCTCGTACGCGATCAGCGGCTCGTCGTCCCACCACAGATGACCGGCGCGGTCGTCGAGCTCGCCGCCGGGGCCGAACGGCACGCGCCGCGCGCAGCCGCCGAGGTCCTCGACCGCCAGATCGGCCGGCGCGACGGCGACGTCGTCGTCGCCCTGGCGCGCGAAGGCCTGCAGCTTCGCCGACAGGTAGTGCTCGAACGTCCCGTGGCGGTCGAGGTGGTCGGCTTCGACGTTGAGCAGCACGGCTCCCTCCGGCGCGAACTCGAGCGTGTCCTCGAGCTGGAACGAGCTCGCCTCGCAGACGACGACGGCGTCCTCGGCGAGCGCGCCGGCGAGCCCGCTGACGGCGGCGCCGACATTGCCGGCGACCGCGACCGGCAGCCCCGCCTCGCGGTGGATGTGGCCGAGCAGCTCGACGGTCGTCGTCTTGCCGTTCGTGCCCGTAACGGCGATGAACTCGTTGGGCAGCAGCCGCCAGCCGAGCTCGAGCTCGCCGAGGACCGGGATCCCGCGCTCGCGGGCCGCGGCGATCACCGCCGCCTCGCCCGGCACCCCCGGCGACTTGACGACCGCGCGCGTGTGCGGCAGCAGCGCAAGCCCGTCCGCGCGCAGATGCGCCTCGATGCCGTCGGGCACCTCCGGCGCGCCGGCGTCGACGGCGACGACGCGCTCGCCACGCGCCTGCAGCGCGCGCGCCGCGGCGAGCCCCGAGCGCGCGAGGCCGACGACGAGCCATGGACCGGCCGGCAGCGGCGGGCGCGGACGCTCAGACAACGGACTGCTGGTAGAGCGTGAAGCCGATCGCGCTGCAGATCGCGGCGACGATCCAGAAGCGCAGGATGATCTTCGTCTCCGACCACGCCATGAGCTCGAAGTGGTGGTGGATCGGCGCCATGAGGAAGACGCGCTTGCGCAGCGTCTGAAAGGAGAAGACCTGGATCAGGACGCTGAGCGCCTCGACGACGAAGATGCCGCCGATGAGGATCAGCAGGACCTCGGTCTTCGTCATGACCGCGAGGCCGGCGATCGCGCCGCCGAGGCCGAGCGAGCCGGTGTCGCCCATGAAGATCGTCGCCGGGAAGGCGTTGAACCACAGAAACCCGACGCACGCGCCGACGAGACACGCCGACAGCAGCGCGAGGTCGTGCTGGCCGGTCGTGATGAACGTGATCCCGATGTAGGTCAGCAGCACGATCGCCGCACACCCGGCGGCGAGCCCGTCGAGGCCGTCGGTGAGGTTCACCGCGCTCGTCGTCCCCGCGACCACGACGTAGATGAGCAGCAGAAACGGGATGCCCGCGAGGAAGCTGAGGTCGATCTGGTAGTCGACGAGGCGCAGCCGCAGCGTCTGCGGCAGCCCGGCCTTCTGCGTCGCGACCCACCACAGGCCGATCGAGATGAGGATCGTCAGCCCGAGCTTCATCCGCGCGCTGATGCCGAGCGAGCGCCGGCGCACGATCTTCACGTAGTCGTCGGCGAAGCCGAGCAGCGCGCAGCCCATCGCCGCCCCGTAGACCCCGACCGACCGCCAGTCGTAGTCCGACAGGATCAGGAACGGGATCGAGATCGCCGTGAAGATGATGATGCCGCCCATCGTCGGCGTCCCCGCCTTCTCGTGATGGCCCTCCGGGCCCTCGGCGCGGATGAACTGGCCGAACTCGCGCGCGCGCAGGAACGCGATGAACTTCGGCGACAGGAAGATGCAGATCAGCAGCGCCGCGGTGCCCGCGATGAGTACCTCGCCCATGCCGGTGCGCATCGGTGGCTAGCCGGCCGGCTCCGCCTGAAGGCCCTGGGCGACGACCTCCAGCCCGACGCCGCGCGAGCCCTTCACGAGCACCGTGTCGCCGGGGCGCAGCAGCTCGCGCGTGAGCGCCGCGGCCTCGGCGGCGTCGCGGGCGGCGTGCACCTCGCCGCCGAACGTCTCGGCCATCCTCGCGGCGAGCGGCCCGACCGTGACGAGGACGTCGACGCCGCTGCTCGCCGCGTGGGCTCCGATCTCGGCGTGGAAGCGGCTCTGGTCGGGGCCGAGCTCCAGCATGTCGCCGAGCACGGCGACGCGGCGCCCGGCGCCGGAGGTGGCGGCCGACGCGGCGAGATCGTCGAGTGCGGCGCGCATCGACATCGGGTTGGCGTTGTAGCAGTCGTCGATGACGAGGACGGGGCCGGGCAGCTCGATCCGCTGCCCGCGCATCGCGCTGAGCGCGACCTCCAGGCGCCCGCGCGGGTCGGCGCCGAGCGCGCGCGCCGCCGCGAGCGCGGCGAGCGCGTTCAGCCGCATGTGCGCCGACGTGAACGGCAGCTCGACGTCGCCGAGGTCGCCGACGTCGCCGCCCGGCCCGAACGTGACGATCTGCAGGTCGTCGCGCAGGTGGGCGTCGAGCAGCGGCTCGTCGGCGGGCACGACCGCGCTGGCCCCGGGCCGCAGCCCGGCGAGCAGCTCGGCCTTCGCGGCGGCGATCGCCTCCAGCGAGCCGAGCAGCTCGAGGTGCACGGGGCCGACGTTGACGATGACGCCGACGTCGGGCTCGGCGATCGCCGTCAGCTCGGCGATCTCGCCGGGCCCGCGCATCGCCATCTCCACGACGAGCGCCTCCGTGCCCAGCGGCGCGCCGAGGATCGTCAGCGGCAGCCCGATCTCGGTGTTGAAGTTCTCCCAGCTCGCGGCGACGCGGCGGTCCTGGGCCAGCATCGCGGCCAGCAGGTCCTTCGTCGACGTCTTGCCGGTCGAGCCGGTGATGCCGACGACCTGCGCGCGCAGCGCGCGCCGCCAGCTGCGCGCGAGCGCGCCGAGCGCCGTGAGCGGCTCGTCAGCGGCGATCACGACGCCGGGGCCGGCGCCGGGCGCGTGCTCGCGCGCGACGAGCACCCCCCAGGCGCCCGCGTCGAGCGCGGCGCGGGCGAAGCGGCCGCCGTCCACGCGGGTGCCCGGCAGCCCGACGAAGAGGTCGCCCGCGCGCACGTCGCGCGAGTCGATCGTGACGCGCTCGGGCCCCGGTGGCCGGCGGGGGTCCGCGGGCGCCGGCGCGAGCAGCCGCGCGCCGGCCGCCGTGGCGACCTGCTCAGGCGACCAGTCGCGCACGCAGCGCCTCGCGGGCGACCGTGACGTCGTCGAAGGGGATCTTGCGCCCGCCCTCGAACTCCTGCCCCTGCTCGTGCCCCTTGCCGGCGATGACCACGACGTCGCCCGGCCGCGCGATGCCGACCGCGTGCTCGATCGCCGCGTGGCGGTCGACGATCGCCTCCGTACAGGAGCGGTCCTCGATGCCGGCGAGGATCTCGGCGACGATCGCCTCGGGGTCCTCCGAGCGCGGGTTGTCGGAGGTCACGATCGTGAGGTCCGCGAGGCGCGCCGAGATCGCGCCCATGAGTGGGCGCTTGCCGCGGTCGCGGTCGCCGCCGCAGCCGAAGACGCACACGAGCCGCCCGCGCGTCAGCGGCCGCGCGGCCAACAGCACGTTCTCCAGCGAGTCGGGGGTGTGCGCGTAGTCGACGAGCACGGCGAAGTCCTGGCCCTCGTCGACGGGCTCGAAGCGGCCCGGCACGCGGCCGGCCTCGGGCAGCGCGGCGACGATCGTGCCGTCGTCGACGCCGAGCGCGCGGACGGCCGCGACCGCGCCGAGCACGTTGAGGACGTTGAAGCGCCCGGGCAGCGGCGAGCGCAGCTCGAGGCCGCCGGCGCGAAACGACGAGCCGCTCATGTCGCTGTGCACGTCGGTCGCGCGCAGGTCGGCGTGCTCGGCCTCGATGCCGAACGTCACGAGTCCGGGCAGCGCCAGCTCCGACGCAAGGCGCGCGCCGTAGGGATCGTCGACGTTGACGACCGCGACCTGCGGGCCGGCCTCGAAGAGCCGTCGCTTGGCGGCGAAGTAGTCCTCCATGCCCTCGTGGAAGTCGAGGTGGTCCTGCGTGAGGTTCGTGAAGATCGCGGCCGCCCAGTGGATCGCGTCGGCGCGGCCGAGCGCCAGCGCATGGCTAGAGACCTCCATGACGCAGTGCGTGTCGCCCGCGTCGAGCATGGCGGCGAACGTGCCCTGCAGGTCGATCGCCTCGGGCGTCGTGCGCGCGACCGGGCGCTCCTCGCCGCCGATGACCGACGTCACGGTCCCGAGCAGGCCGGTCGGGTGGCCGGCGGCCTCCAGCAGCGCCCGCACGAGGTACGCGGTCGTCGTCTTGCCGTTCGTGCCGGTGACGCCGATCGCCCGCAGCGTCGCGGTCGGGTCGCCGTGCAGGCGCGCGGCGGCGGGCGCCATCGCGGCGCGCACGTCGTCGACGACGACCTCCGGCACGCCGAGCCCGAGCGGGTGGTCGACGACGAGCGCCGCCGCCCCGCGCCGCACCGCGTCGGCGGCGAAGTCGTGGCCGTCGCGCTCAAAGCCGCGCACGCAGAAGAACAGCGTGCCCGGCCGCACCTGCCGGTTGTCGAAGGCCAGCGACGAGATCTCGACCGCCGGAGCCCCGGTGGCGGCGTCGCCGAGGAGCGCGCGCAGCGTCACCGGCTGCAGGATAGTCCGGCGGTCACCGGCCCGGCGCGATGCCGAGGTAGGGCAGGGCGAAGCGCATGATCTCCTGGAACGCGGGTGCCGCGACCTCCGAGCCGTAGATCTCGCCGTGCGGCTCGTCGACCATGACGGTCACCAGCAGCTTCGGGTTGCGCGCGGGCGCGAAGCCGACGAACGAGGCGATGAAGCGGGTCTTGGAGTACTCGCCCGTCGCCGCGTCGACCTTGTTGGCGGTGCCGGTCTTGCCGGCCAGCGAGTAGCCCTCGATCGCAGCCGACTCGCCGGTGCCGCCGGTCTCGACGACGCCCTCGAGCATCGCGCGGACCTGCGCCGCGGTTCGCCTGGAGATGACGCGGTGCCCGCGCGGCGCGGGCGTCGGCGAGCCGCCGATGCGCTCGATGAGGCGCGGGCGGCGCATGACGCCGCCGTTGGCGATCGCCGCGTAGGCGGTCGCGAGCTGCAGCGGCGTGACCGACTCGCCCTGCCCGATCGGCAGGTTGCCCATCGACGAGCCCGAGTAGCGGTCGAGCGTGAGCACCTGTCCGCTTTCCTCGCCGGCGAGCTCGATGCCGGTCGCGCGCCCGAAGCCGAAGCGCCGCACCCAGCGGTCGAAGCGACGGGCGCCGAGGCGCTGGCCGATGCGCACGGTGCCGACGTTGCTCGAGGTCTTCAGGATCTGCGCCGTCGTGAGGTCGTCGGTGCCGCGGACGTGCGCCTCCTTGATCTCGCGGTCGGCGACCGTGATCGACGGCGGCAGGTGGAAGTACTCCTCGGGGTCGACGACGCCCTCCTCGAGCGCGGCGGCGACCGTGAATGCCTTGAACGTCGAGCCCGGCTCGTAGTTGAAGCCGACGGCGCGGTTCTGCGCTGCGTACGCGGGCGCGCCGCCGAGGTCGTTGGCATCCACCCGCGGCCAGTTGGCGAGCGCGAGCACCTTGCCGGAGTGCGGGTCCATGACGACCGCCGTCGCGCCCTTCGGCTGCCACGCCAGCCCGAGCTGCGCGAGGACGTGCTCGACCTTGCCCTGCAGCTGGGCGTCGAGCGTCAGCTGCACGTCGCGGCCCGGGCGCGAGCGCTCGAGTTCCTGTACGACGATCGGCTGGCCGAGCGCGTCCTTGACGATCCGTCGCCTGCCGTCGCGGCCGCGCAGCACGCGGTCGCGCGCGTACTCCAGCCCGGTGCGCCCCTCGCCGTCGACGCCGACGACGCCGAGCACCTGCGAGGCCATCCAGCGGCGCGGGTAGTCGCGGCGCAGGCTGGGGATGAACTGCAGCCCCTCGATGCCGAGCTTGCGGATCCGCTCGGTGCTGCGCGCGGGCAGGTTGCGCGCGAGGTACACGAAGCCGCCGTCGGCGGTGAGCTTGCGCAGCACGTCGGCCTCCCGCCGGCCGAGCAGCGGGGCAAGGCGCTTGGCCGCCGTGAGCTTCGAGCGGATGAGGTACGGCGTCGCGGCGACGTCCTCGGCCGGCTGGGAGACCGCCAGCTCGATCCCGTGGCGGTCGGAGATCGCGCCGCGCCGCGCCGGGACGTCGAGCTCGACGACCTGCTGCGTGCTGGCGACGCGCTGCAGGTCGCCGCCGCGGATCCCGCCCAGCCACGTCGTGCGCGCGACCGCGACGAGCAGCAGGGCGAGGAAGATCGCGAAGAGCAGGCCGATCCGCCGCTCGGTCGCGCCCATCCGGCTCAGGGCGCGCTCGCCGTCGTCGGTGGCGCGACGCCGCCCGCGGGCGACGCCGTCGTGCCGGGCTCGGCGGCGGGCGCCGCACCGCCCGAGGCCGGCGGCGAGGGGGCGGCCGCGGGCGCGCCGGCCGGGGCGCCTGCCGCCGGCTGTGCCGCTGGCGCGGCGGCCTGCGGCGCGGTCGGGGCGGCCGCGGCGGCCGCCGCGGCCGGGGCGGCGGAGGCCACGATGCTCGACGTCGTCTCGGTCGACGAGCCGGCGGGCCCGGCCGCCTGCGGGTCGGGGGTGACCATCCGCCGTGCGGCCCGACGGCCGTCGGCGCGCAGGTCGCCGGCGCGCAGGTAGGTGACGTCGGCGGGCGCCGGCATCACGAAGCCGCGCGCGCCGGCGAGCGACTGGATGCGGTCGCCGGCGCTGAGCCGCGAGATCTCGCCGCGCAGCGAGGCATTCGTGCGCTCGAGCGTGTTGACGGTCTCCACGGCGCGGCCGATGCCCGCGTTGAGCTTGAGCATGGAGACCTGCATCGCGACGATCCCGATGAGGCCGAAGGCGACGATGACGATCCACGCGCGGCTGCGCACGACGCGGTCCATCGCGCGGCTGCCGGACACGTCGAGCGCGACGCCGGCGACCCGCGACGCGAGCGCCGCGCCGCCGGCGACGACGCGCAGCGGCGGGCTGGCATGCGGCCTGGTCGCGGGCCCGGAGACGCGCCGCGGCAGCGGCGGCGCGGGCGAGCGCGGCAGGCTGCGGCGCCGTCCGGCGGCGGTCGCGGCGGCCGATCGGCTCACGCGGCCTCGTCCTCCTCCCGCAGCTTGGCGGCGACGCGCAGGCGCGCCGAACGCGCCCGCGGGTTGGCCGCGATCTCGCCCGGCGTCGGCGCGATCGCGCGGCGGCTGACGAGCTCGGCCTCGGGCTCTCGGCCGCAGACGCAGACCGGCAGGTCCGGCGGGCAGATGCAGCCCTGCGCGCGCGCGGCGAGGAAGCGCTTCACGCGACGGTCCTCGAGCGAGTGGAAGGAGATCGCGGCGAGCCGCCCGCCGACGCCGAGCAGCGACCACGCCAGCGGCAGCGCGGCGTCGAGCTGGCCGAGCTCGTCGTTGACGGCGATCCGCAGCGCCTGGAAGACGCGCTTGGCGGGATGGCCTGCGGCAAAGCGCGCGGGCGCCGGCACGGCCGAGGAGACGACGTCGACGAGCGCCGTCGTCGAGCTGATCTCGGCGCGCTCGCGGGCGCGCACGATCGCGCGGGCGATCGGGCGCGCGTAGCGCTCCTCGCCGAGGTCGCGGAAGATCGCCTCGAGGCGCCGCGGCTCGGCGGTGTTGACGAGCTCGTGCGCGGTCAGCGCGAGCTCCGGGTCCATCCGCATGTCGAGGGGCGCGTCGTAGGCGTAGGAGAAGCCGCGCTGCCAGGTGTCGACCTGCATCGACGACATCCCGAGGTCCATGAGCACGAGGTCCGCGCGGACGCCCTCGTCGCGCAGCGTGCGCAGCCCGTCGACGAACGAGGCGCGGATGAAGCGCGCCGCGCAGCGAAGCTCGGGCGCGAGCTCGGCGAAGCGCTCGCCGGCCACCGGGTCGCGGTCGATCGCGATGAGCGTGCCGGCTGCGCCGATGCGCCCGGCGAGCAGCCGCGCGTGCCCGCCCGCGCCGAACGTGCAGTCCACGACGGTCTGGCCGGGCTGCGGGTCGAGCAGCTCGATCGCCTCGCCGGCGAGCACCGGCACGTGCGGCAGGGTCATCTCAAGCAGTGTGGCCAAGGGATGCGGTGATGTCGTCGACGTCGGATGCGAGCGCGGCGTTGTAGTCGGCCCAGGTCGCGCGGTCCCAGATCTCCAGGGCGTCGCCGGCACCCGTGACGACGACCTCCTTGGAGAGCCCCGCGTGCTCGATCAGGAAGGGGGGCATGTGAACGCGGCCGGCCGAGTCGAGCTCGGTGTCCAGCGAGTTGGCGGCGAAGAAGCGCTTGAGCTTCTGCGCCTCCTTGGACAGCGGATGGAAGCCCGCGAGCGAGGCCCGCGTGTAGGCGTCGTAGCCGCTCGTGGTCCACAGCGCGACGCAGCGCTCCAGGCCCTTCGCGAGCACGACGCCGTCCGCGAGCGCGGTGCGAAAGCGCGCCGGCACCGTGAGCCGGTTCTTGGCGTCGAGGGAGTATTCGAAGGTGCCACGAAAGACCATTGGATGGGTCGCGATGCGGAAGCTCGGAGCCGAGGTGGAGGGGTGGGAGGAGCCCCTCCACCCCGGCTCGCTGGAAACGACGCTATCCCACTATCCCCCACATCGCAACCCAGCATGCACCATTTCTCCCACCATACCGTCCCAGCGGACGGATCGACGAGTGGAAGGCCGCGCTGAGCAGGGCTTTCGCGGTGGGAGGCGCGCGTCCTGCCGGTGCCGGCGGCTGCACGACGGCGTGCAGCGGTGCCGTTTCGGGCGCGTTCTTGCGCGTCGGGCAGGATTCCGCCGGTCGATGTGCTGTGGCGGTGCAGGCGCTGGGGACGGCCGCTCAGCCGCCCGGCACGAGCGTCTGCACGAGGACCGCCGCGACGAGCAGCATGACCGCCGGCACGAGCACGAGCGCGACGACGAGCTGGATCTTCGGCGCCGCGCGGGCGGCCTCGTCGCGCACCCGGCGCGCCTGCTCGGCGCGCGCCTCGGCGGCGAGCGCGGCGAGCGCCGGCGCGAGCGGCGCGCCGTGGCGGTCGGCGCGCAGGATCGCCGCGGCGAGCGCGCGGACGCCGTCGACGGTGCAGCGCCGCAGCAGCGCGTCGAGCGCGTCGGCGCGCGTCGCGCCGAGCCGCATCCGCGCGGCCGCCGCGCCGAGCTCGGCGGCGAGCAGCCCGCCGCAGCGCCGGCCCACCTCGGCCAGCGCGCGGCCGGCCGGCAGGCCGGCTTCGACCGCGACGCGCAGCAGGTCGAGCACGTCGGCGAGCTCGTGGCGGACGCGCGCCGCGCGCCGCCGGGCGCGACGCGCGAGCGCGACGTCGGGGGCGAGATAGCCGCCGGCGGCCGCGGTCGCCGCGAGCGCGATCCCCGGGCGGCCGGGCAGCGCGGTCGCCAGCGGCAGCGCGAGCAGCAGCCCGATCAGCGCGCCGGCGACCTCGAGCGCCACGACGTCGGCCGGCGTCAGGCCCGCCGGCGCGCCGGCCGCCGACAGCCGCCGCGGCAGGTCGCGCCGAGCGGCATGCGGCGCCGCCCGGCGCGCGAGCCGCGCGATCGTGAGCGCCAGCGCGGCGAGGTCGCCACCGGCCCGGCGCGGCACGCGCACCGGCCGCGAGATGCCGGCGAGGTCGACGAGCGCCGCGGCAGCGCAGGCGCCGGCGGCGGCCGCGAGCACGACGGCGGCGGTCACGCGGGGTCGTGCACGGTCGCGATCCGCCGCACGCAGACGAGCGCGGCGACCTGCAGCGCGAGCGCCGTGCCGGCCAGCAGCGCGGGCAGCGGGGCGGTGAACAGCGCGGCGGCGAGCCCCGGCGCGGCGAGCTCGCCGAGCGCCACCCCCGCCAGCGGCAGGACGCTGACGACGAGCGCCGTGAAGCGCGCCTGCGCCGTCGCCGAGCGCGCGTCGGCGGCCGTCCGCGCGCGCTCCTCGAGCGCGCCCGCAAGCGAGCGCAGCAGCGCGGCCAGGTCACCGCCGGCGTCGGCCTGCAGGCCGATCGCGGCGACGAGCGTGTCGATCGGGCCGGGCCCCGCCCGCCGCGCGAGCGCGGCGAGCACGTCGTCGGTGCGCTCGCCGAGCTCGAGCCGGGCGGCGGCGTGGCGCAGCTCCTCGCCGGCGGGCCCAGGCACGCCGCCGCCAGCGGCGGCGGTAGCGAGCGCGCCGCGGACGGAGTGTCCGCCCGCCAGCGCATCGGCGAGCGCGCGCGCGATCACCGGCGCTCCGGCGGCGAGCGCGCCGCGGCGGCGCTCGCGGCGCAGCCGCAGCCCCGCGCGCGCCGCCCACGGCGCCGACGCGGCGAGCGCCACCCCCGCCCACGGCCCGGCGACGAGCCAGCCGGCGGCGAGCAGCGAGGACGCGGCGACGAGCAGGAGCCGGCGGCGCTCGGGACTTGTCGGCTCGCGCCCGGCGCGCAGCGCGCGCACGCCCGGCGCCAGCCAGCGCGCGACCGCCTGCACCAGGCGCTCCTCCTCGGCGGCGGCGACCGCCTCCCACGCGGCGAGCACGGCGCAGACGCCGGCGAGCGCGGCGAGGACGCTCGCTGCCATCGCTCATGCCGCCTGCGCGAGGCGCTCGGCGAGCCGGTCGCCGAGCGGCGCGCGCCAGGTCGGGCGCCCGTCGCGCAGCGCGTAGAGCTCACGCGTCGCCGGGCCGCCGGCGACGCGCACGACCTCGCTGACGGCGACGACCCGCCGCGTGCCGTCGGAGAGCCGCGCCTGGTGCACCACGAGGTCCAGCGCCGATGCCACCTGCTCGCGGATCGCCTCGTGCGGCAGCCCGAGGCCGGCCATGAGCGCGAGCGTCTCGACGCGGCGCAGCGCCTCCTCGGGGGAGCCGGCGTGGACGGTCGACAGCGAGCCGTCGTGTCCGCTGGACATCGCGGTGAGCATGTCGAGCGCCTCGGCGCCGCGCACCTCGCCGACGACGATGCGGTCGGGGCGCATGCGCAGCGCGTTGCGCACGAGGCGGCGGACCGTCACCTCGCCCGAGCCCTCCAGCGAGGCCGGCCGCGCCTCGAGGCGCACGACGTGGGGGTGGCGCAGCCGCAGCTCGGCGGCGTCCTCGACGGTGACGATCCGCTCGCCGTCGCCGATGAACTGCGTCAGCGCGTTGAGCGTCGTCGTCTTGCCAGAGCCGGTGCCGCCGCTGACGAGCACGTTGCAGCGCGCGCGGACCGCGCTGGCGAGCAGGTCGCGCAGCGGAGCCGCCCAGGTGCCGTTGGCGACGAGCTCGTCGGCGCTGAAGCCGCGGCGGCGAAAGCGCCGGATCGTGAGGATCGAGCCGTCGAGCGCCAGCGGCGCGACGACGACGTTCACGCGCGAGCCGTCGGGCAGCCGCGCGTCGCAGAGCGGCTCGCGCTCGTCGACGCGCCGCCCCAGCGGCGCGAGGATGCGCTCGATCGCGTGGCGCAGGTCGGCCTCGCCGGCGAAGCGCGCGGCGGTCGGCTCGATGCGGCCTTCACGCTCGACCCAGACCCGGCCGGGTCCGTTGACCATCACCTCGTCGACGGAGTCGTCGGCCAGGAGGGCCTCGAGCGGCCCGAGGCCGAACGAGCGCTCGGCGATCCGCTTCGCGAGCCGTGCGCGCGCGGCGTCGTCGAGCAGGCCCGCCTCGCGGTCGACGAGCGCCCGGATGCGCTCGTGGATGTCGACGCCCGCGAGGCCGGCGTCGGCCTCGGTGAGCAGCCGGTCGCGCAGCGACCCGGCGAGCTGCTCGAGCGCCTCGTCGCGGTCCATGCCCGCTTGAGGGCCGGCGCGGGCGCGATTCGCCCCCGGCCGGCCGGCCGGCACGGCGTCACCGCAGCTGCGCGCCCGCGCGCAGGCCCGCGCGACCGCGCCGCCGGTCGCCGTCCGCGCGCGGCAGCAGCCGCAGCTCGCGCGCGAAGTCCTGCGCGGCCGCGAGGAAGACCGCCTGGCGCAGCGTGACGCGCAGCGAGGCGGCGACGCGCGCGCCGGGCGCGGCGCTGCCGGACGAGCCGCCCGCCGGGGCGTCGCCGGCCGCCGGCTGGGCGCCGATGACCTCGACGTCCTCGAGCGCGAGCACCGCCTCGCCATCCGCGCCCGCGCGCGGCTCGGGCGTCACCAGGACGTCGACGCGGCTGCCCGGCGTGACGAGCTCCGGCGCGGCGAGCGCGACGACCTGCGCGACGCGCTCGCCGGCCGCCAGCGCCGTGCCCATGCGCGCCGGCTCGCCGTCGCCGACGATCGCGGCGACGAGGTCCGCGCCCGCCGGGATGTCGACGACCGCGCGCAGACCGTCCAGCGCGCGCGGCGACGCCACGCGCGACCGCGGCGCGAAGCGCAGCGGGACGCGGCGCACGGCGAGCGCGCGCGCCCGCAGCATCGCGCCGGCGGCGACCGGCTCGCGGGCGACGACGACGTCGACGAGCGCGCCGACGCGCCGCTCGAGCGCCGCCTCGCGGCCGGCGACGTTCGACGCCGCCAGCCCGCCGAGCACGAGCGCGAGCCCGCCGAGCAGCAGCGCCCGCCGGCGGCGGCTCATGCGCCCCGCCGCACGACCGGCAGCTCGAGGCCGATGCGCGCCCCGCGCCGCGCGGGTGCCGCGACGAGGCGGCCGCCGTGGCGGTCGGCGATCTCCGCCGCGATCGCGAGCCCGCGCCCCCGCGAGCCGCGGCCCGCGCGCGCCCGCCGCGTCAGCGCGGAGACCGGCGACGGCAGTCCGGGGCCCTCGTCGGCGACCTCGATGCGCACGTGGCCGTGCCCGACCGCGCGCGCCGTGAGCTCGATGCGCCCGGGCCCGTGCTCGAGCGCGTTGGCGACGAGGTTGGAGATCGCCTGGGCGAGGCGCAGCCGGTCGCCGCGGACGTACGCGCCCGGCGCCAGGCCGCCGAGCGCGAGCGTGCTGCGAAACGCGCCCGCGACGGCCTGCCAGGTGGCGTGCTGCTCCTCGAGCAGCTCGGCGACCTCGACGGGATCGCAGACGTCCGCCGCCCGCCGCCCGCTGCGCGCGGCGGCGAAGTCGTCGAGCGCCAGGCCGGCGCGGCGCAGCTCGAGCTCGAGCGCCGCCAGCCGCTCCGGCGGCGCCTCGCGGCGGCGCTCCATCGTCGCCAGGCTGAGGCGCACCGCGGTCAGCGGCCCGCGCAGCTCATGGCACGCGCGCACGACGAGCTCGCGCCGCCGCCGCAGCTCCCAGCCGCACAGCAGCGCTGCCGCGAAGCCGATCGCGGCGAGCGTCCAGGCTGTCGTGAGCGTCGTCATGTGCGCCGGCGGCCGTCGCGGGCCGCGCCGGGGGCGGTCCCGCACACGACATAGGCGCCGCGCGCGCGGCATTCGCCCCACCCCGCCGCACGACGGCTCACACGGCGACGTCGAGCCCGGCGGCCGCGGCTGGCCGCGGCCGCTCGCGCGGGCGCGCCGGCGGCGCGTCGACGAGCCGGTAGCCCACGCCCCAGACGTTGACGACGAACCGCTCGCCGCGCCGGCCGAGCTTCTGGCGCAGGCGGCAGGCGTGGGAGTCGAGCGTCCGCGTCGAGCCGAGCGAGCGAAAGCCCCAGATCGAGCGCAGCAGCTCCTCCTTCGTGAATACGCGCGACGGTTCGCTGACGAGCGTGCGCAGCAGCGCGAACTCCTTCTGCGACAGCTCGACGCGCTCGCCGTGCAGGCGCACCTCGCGCGACGGCGGGTCGACCTCGAGCGGGCCGGCGCGCAGGCGCAGCCGCGTCGGCGTGCGGTCGGCGCGGCGCAGCAGCGCCGCGACGCGGCCCCGCAGCTCGGGGTAGGAGAACGGCTTGCAGACGTAGTCGTCGGCGCCCCGCTCGAAGCCGCGGATGCGGTCGAGCTCCGACGTGCGGCCGCTGACGACGATCAGCGGCATGTCGGGATCGACGCGGCTGGCGACGCCGTCGGAGGAGCGCACGCGACGCAGCAGCTCGAAGCCGCTGGCGTCGGGCAGGCCGAGGTCGACGAGCGCGAGGTCGGGGAACTTGCGCTCGAGCAGGCGCAGCCCGTCGGCGGCGCAGTCGGCGACGAGCAGGTCGTAGCCGTCGGCGGAGAGGTTGTCGGCGAGGAACGTGCGGGTGGCGTCGTCGTCCTCGACGACGAGGATCGTGGCTGCATCGTCGTCGGTCATGGCTCGTTGAGGCGCCGAGCCGGCGAAGTTCGCCCCCGCCACGCGGGCGCGACTTTCATCGCAAACGTTCAGGTTCGCCCGCGATGATCTCGTCGTCATGCGCGTCCTGGTCGTCGACGACGAGCCGTCCGTGCGCGAGGCGCTGGAGCGCGTGCTGCGCCTGGACGGCTTCGACGTCGAGCTCGCCGAGGACGGCGTGCAGGCGGTGCGGCAGGTCGCCGCTCAGCCGCCGGACGCGGTCGTGCTGGACGTGCTCATGCCGCGGCTGGACGGCCTCGAGGTCTGCCGGCGCCTGCGCGACACCGGCGACCGCACGCCGGTGCTCATGCTCACCGCCCGGGACGCCGTCGGCGACCGCGTCGCGGGGCTGGAGGCGGGCGCCGACGACTACCTCGTCAAGCCGTTCGCGCTCGAGGAGCTGCTCGCCCGGCTGCGCGCGCTGCTGCGCCGGACCGGCTGGGAGGGCGAGCGCCAGCTGCTGCGCTTCGACGACCTCGTGCTGGACCCGATCGCCCACGAGGTGCGCCGCGGCTCGCGCCTCATCGAGCTGACGCGCACGGAGTTCCTGCTGCTCGAGCTGTTCATGCACCACCCGCGCCAGGTGCTCACGCGCTCGGTGATCTTCGACCGCGTCTGGGGCTACGACTTCGGGCCGTCGTCGAACTCGCTCGAGGTCTACGTCGGCTACCTGCGCCGCAAGACCGAGGCCGCCGGCGAGCCGCGGCTGCTGCACACCGTGCGCGGCGTCGGCTACGTCCTGCGCACGCGCCCGTGACCGTCCGCCGCCGGCTCGTCGTCCTCTCCGCCGCCGCCGTCGCCGTGGCGATCGTGCTGGCCTCGGTCGTCGTGTTCGCGGTCGTCCGCGCGGAGCTGCGCGGGCAGGTCGACGAGGCGCTGCGCGGCCTTGCGCCCGACGTGTTCGTCGATCACGCCGAGGCGCCCGCGGGCGGCCCGAGGATCCAACGCAGGACGCTCGCACCGGGTCCCACGCGCGGCACGGTCGTCGTCCCCGCCGACCCGCTCGGCGGAGCGACCGGCGTCGCGCAGGCGGTGACCGCGACCGGGGAGGTCGTCAACCCGGCGGGCTCGCGCGCGCGGCTGCCCGTCGACAGCCGGGTGATCGCCGTCGCGCGCGGGGAGCGCGACGCCTTCTTCCGCGACGCGACCGTCGGCGGCACCCACGTGCGGATCTTCACCTCGCCCGGCCTCGCGGGCGACGCGCTGCAGGTCGCGCGGCCGCTGACGGAGGTCGACGACGCGCTGCGCCGGCTCGTGCTGGTGCTCGCGGCCATCAGCCTCGGCGGCATCGGCCTCGCGGGCGGCCTCGGGCTGCTCGTCGCGCGCGGCACGCTGGCGCCGGTCGTGCGGCTGACCGACGCCGCCGAGCACGTCGCCGGCACCCACGACCTCAGCCGCCGGCTGGACGTCCGCGAGGAGGGCGACGAGCTCGACCGGCTCGGGGCGGCGTTCAACACGATGCTCGCCGCGCTCGAGCGCTCTCGGGCGGCGCAGCGCCAGCTCGTCGCCGACGCCTCGCACGAGCTGCGCACGCCGCTGACGAGCGTGCGCGCGAACATCGAGGCGCTCGGGCGCGCGCGCGACCTGCCGGTCGAGGAGCGCGACCGGATCGTCGCGTCGGCGCGCGCGCAGCTCGAGGAGCTGACCGTCCTCGTCGGCGACCTCGTCGACCTCGCCCGCCCCGACGTCCCCGACCTCGAGCGCGAGGACGTGCGGCTCGACCTCGTCGTCGCCGAGGCCGTGCGACGCGCCCGCGCGCACGCCGGCGACCGCCCGATCCGCCTCGAGGCCGAGGAGTCGCTCGTCGAGGGCTCCGCCGCGCGGCTGCACCGAGCCGTGAGCAACCTGCTCGACAACGCGGTGAAGTGGAGCCCGCCCGGCGCGGCGATCGACGTGACGGTCGGCCACGGCCGCGTCGCCGTCCGCGACCGCGGCCCCGGCTTCGCGCCGGAGGACCTGCCGCACGTCTTCGAGCGCTTCTATCGCGCCCCCGCGGCGCGCGGGCTGCCGGGCTCGGGGCTCGGGCTCGCGATCGTCCGGCAGACCGCCGAGGCGCACGGCGGGCGCGCGACTGCGCGCAACGCGCCCGGCGGCGGGGCGCTGCTCGAGCTGGTGCTGCCGGAACGTTCAGCGACCTCCTAGGCCCCTCTCAGCATCCGTTCACGTGCGGCTGGCTTCATCCGCCTCCGACCACGAAGGAGGACATCGCATGAAGCTCATGTCGCTGACAGCCTCGACGCTCGCCGCACTGTCGCTCGCCGCGTGCGGCGAGGGCGGCGCCTCACGGGACGGCGCCCGCAACGACCAGCCCGACGACCAGGCGCAGCTTGCGTTCTCGCGCTGCATGCGCGAGGCGGGGATCGACTTCCCCGACCCCGTCGCCGGCGGGTCGGGTCCGGGACGGGTGCAGATCGGCGAGGGCACGCCGCCGCAGAAGCTGCGCGACGCGACCGAGCGCTGCCGCAAGCGCACCGGTGGCGGGCCGCGACCGCTCACCGAGGAGCAGCAGGCCGAGTTCCGTGACGCGGCGCTGAAGTTCGCGCGCTGCATGCGCGCGCACGGCGTCGACATCCCCGATCCGACGACGAGCGGCGAGGGCGCGGTCATCAGGATGGAGCCCGGCTCCGAGCGGGCGGCCGACATGCGCAGCCCCGCCTTCCAGCGCGCGCAGAGGGCCTGCGCGCGGCACATGCCGAGGGCCTCCTCCGGCGGCTCGTTCGAGGCCCCGGGGAGCTGAGCCATGCGCCGCCGCCTCCTCATGCTCGGCGCCGGCTGCGCGACGCTCGCGGTCGCCGCCGCAGCGGTCGCCGGCACCCGCGGCGACGACGACGCGCCGCCGGCCGCCGCGGGCACCGCGACGGGCACCGCCAAGGTCGAGCGCCGCACGCTCGTCGAGCGCCAGAGCGCCGACGGAAGGCTCGGCTACGCCGGCAGCCGCAAGGTCCTCAACCGCCTTTCGGGGACGATCACGTGGCTTCCGTCGAGCGGCGCGCGCATCGGCCGCGGCCAGCGGCTGTTCGAGGTCGACGGCCGGCCGGTCGTGCTGATGTACGGCCGCCGGCCCGCGTACCGGCGGATGGCGCGCGGGATCGCCGGCGGCGAGGACGTCCGCCAGCTCGAGCGCAACCTCGTCGCGCTCGGCTTCGACTCCGGCCGCGCGATCACGGTCGACCGCCGCTTCGACGCGGCGACGGCGGCGGCCGTGCGGCGCTGGCGGCGGTCGCTCGGCCTGCCGGCGGGCGATGCCGTCGAGCTCGGGCGCGTCGTCTTCATGCCCGGCAGGCGCCGGGTGACGGAGGTGGCGGCGTCGCTCGGCGACGTGGCCGGCGGCGGTGGCGGCTCGGACGCAGACGCGGGCGTGGGCGCGGAGGGCGGTGGCGGCGGCGCGGCGAGCGAGGTCCTGACGACGACCTCGACGCGGCAGGTCGTCACGCTCGAGCTCGACGCCGGGGACGCCGCCGTCGCGCGCGAGGGCCAGCGCGTCGACGTCGAGCTGCCCGACGCGACGCGCGTGCGCGGCCGCGTCGCGCGCGTCGGCACGGTGGCGACGACCTCCGGCGACGACGGGGGCGAGACGGGCGCGGGCGGCGGCGACGACGACGAGGCGAAGATCACGGTCGTCGTGACGCTGCGCGGCAAGCCCCGCGGGGCGCGCCTGGATCAGGCGCCCGTGTCCGTGCAGCTGACGCGGGTCACGCGCCGCAACGTCCTCACGGTTCCCGTGACGGCGCTGCTCGCGCAGCGCGGCGGCGGCTACGCGGTGCAGGTGCGGACCGCGGGCGGGACGCGGCTCGTCGCCGTCACGACGGGGCTGTTCGCCGACGGCCTCGTCGAGGTTCGCGGCCGCGGCCTGCGGGCCGGCCAGCGCGTCGCCGTGCCGGCGGCATGAGCGCCGTCGCCGCACCCGAGCCGGTGCTCGTGCTCGACGAGGTGCGCAAGGCGTATCCGGGCGGCATCGAGGCCCTGCGCGGCGTGTCGCTGAGCGTCGGCGCCGGCGAGCTGCTGGCGATCGTCGGGCCGTCGGGCTCCGGCAAGTCGACGCTGCTGCACATCATGGGGACGCTCGACCGCCCGACGTCCGGCACGGTGACGGTCGCCGGCCACGACGTCGCGACGGCGTCGGACTGGCGCCTCGCCGCGCTGCGCGGCCGTCACATCGGCTTCGTCTTCCAGCAGTTCTTCCTGCTGGACGGCATGAGCGCGCTCGACAACGTCGCCGAGGGGCTCCTCTACACGGCCACGCCGCTGCACGAGCGCCGCCGGCGGGCGCGCGACGCGCTCGAGCGCGTCGGCCTCGGCCACCGCCTCGGCCACGCGCCGGCGAAGCTCTCGGGCGGCGAGCGCCAGCGCGTCGCGATCGCGCGCGCGATCGTCGGAGGGCCGTCGATCGTGCTCGCCGACGAGCCGACCGGCAACCTCGACAGCGCCAACAGCGAGGACATCGTCGCGCTCCTGCGCGCGCTCAACGCGCAGGGCACGACGATCGCCGTCATCACCCACGAGCGCGAGGTCGCCGCAGCGCTGCCGCGGCGCGTCGAGCTGCGCGACGGGAGGCTCACATGAGGTCGCGTCTGCTGCCCTCCGACGTGTTGCGCGTCGGCGCGGCCGGCCTGCGCACGCGGCGGGTGCGCGCGGCGCTGAGCGCGGTCGGCATCGCGATCGGCATCGCCTCGATGGTCGCGGTGCTCGGCATCTCGCAGTCCAGCCGGGCGGACCTGCTCGCCCGGCTCGACCGGCTCGGGACGAACCTGCTCGTCGCCGGACCGGGCGAGTCGTTCTTCGGCGAGGACTCCGCGCTGCCGACGACCGCCGTGCGCGCGATCTCCGGCATGCCGACGGTGCGCGACGCGTCGTCGGTGACGAACGTCGAGGCGACCGTGCGGCGCACCGATCGGGTCCCCGAGCAGGAGACGGGCGGCATCTCCGTGAAGGCCGCCGACAGCGACCTGCTCGAGACGCTGCAGGGAAGGCTGCGCTCCGGCCGCTTCCTCGACGCCGCCGGCGAGCGCCACCCGACGGTCGTGCTCGGCTCCGTCGCGGCACAGCGCCTCGGCGTCACGGACACGAGCGGCCGCGTCCAGGTCTTCCTCGGCGGACACTGGTTCACGGTCGTCGGGATCCTCGAGCCGCTGCCGCTGGCGCCCGACCTCGACCGCACCGCGCTGATCGGCTATCCGGCGGCCGCGCGGCTGTTCGGGACGACCCGCAGCGCGTCGAGGATCTACGTCCGCGCCGACCCCGAGCGCGTCGCGGAGGCGCGCTCGCTGCTGGCGGCGACGGCGAACCCGGAGGCGCCCGAGGAGGTCCAGGTCAGCCGCCCGTCCGACGCGCTGGCCGCGCGCGCCGCCGCCCAGAGCACGCTGACGGCGCTGCTGCTGGGGCTCGGCGCCGTCGCGCTGCTCGTCGGCGGCGTGGGCATCGCGAACGTCATGGTCATCGGCGTGCTCGAGCGGCGCTCGGAGATCGGGCTGCGGCGCGCGCTCGGCGCGACCCGGCGCCACGTCCGCACGCAGTTCCTCACGGAGGCGCTGCTGCTGGCGGCGCTCGGCGGGACCGCCGGCGTCGCGCTCGGCGCGCTCGTCACGGCCGGCTATGCGACGAGCCAGGGATGGGCGGTGACCGTGCCGGTGCTCGCCGTCGCCGGCGGCGTGACGGCGGCGCTCGTCGTCGGCGCGCTGGCGGGCCTGTATCCGGCGGCGCGCGCGGCGCGCCTGAGCCCGACCGACGCGCTGCGGGGCGCGTGATGTGCCGACGATCGCGGCGCACCGACACGCCGCTGGCTTCGGCATCGACCGCCGGCGCCTGGAGGCGATCCTCCGCGCGCGCCGCGCGGGGGTCGTGCGACACGCGGCCCGCCGCGCGGGCCCGGCCTCCTCCCCGGGAGGTCGCCGCCGAATTCGCGTGGCGGCGGTTGAACCACGTGCCGGCCGGCGAGCCAGCGCCCTGGCGGCCGGTCGGAGCCGACCGTCGCGAGCGGCGCGAGCGGCGTGACCACGTCCGCGGGTGCCGAAGTGACGGCTCGACCGCTTCTCGCCGCTTCGCCGTCACAGACGCGCGGCATGCGCGCAGAAGTGACGGCGCGATCGGAGCGGCGAGGAAGATCCGTCGGCGAGTTTCTCGCGACGGGCGCCCCTAGCTCGCAGATCGAGGCGCTGGGCCCGCCGCCCCGCGGCCGAAACGGGCGCCGGCGCCGCGGGCGTCGGGCGCCGCTTCTCGCAGGGCGCGCGCCGGCCCGCGCGCCCTGCAACATCGCGTTCAGCGCCCATCGCGGGAAGGAGTCGCGCCTAGGATGCCGACGCGTCATGGACGAGACCCAGCGACGCGGCAACTACGACTCGGGGGAGGATTTCGTGCTCGAGTACGGGGAGCTGCGCTTCACCTTCAACGAGCGCGACTTCACCGAGCGTTGCGAGCAGGCTGCCCTCAAGCTGGGGTTCGTCATCGGCCGCCTGCGCGAGCGCGAGCTCGACGACCTCGTCAACCTCGCCGTCAACGGCGAGATCCAGGACCCGGCGTCCGCGCTCGGCGAGCACGTCAACGACTGCTGGCCCGAGCTGTGCGGGCCGTCGGATCGCTCGCTCGTCCACTGGCTGCGCCGGCTCGTGTTCCGCTCGGCGTGGCTGGACCAGCGCGTGAAGGAGGGCGAGCTCGACATCGCCTTCGACGGGGCCGGCCAGACGTTCTCCTACGTGCAGCCCGACCGCGGCGGCGAGGCGATCGAGCTGTCGCCCGAGCCCTCCTGGGGCCGGGTCGCGTACATGCCGCGATAGCGCGGCGGGCGGCGGCTACAGCAGCGCCGCGGCCCGCGCGTCGGCGATCGCCTGCGCGCCCTTGTCGCCGACGAGCAGCTCCGGCCGCAGCGTGCCGCTCGCGACGAGGTCGAGCGCCGGGATGCGGCCGCTGCCGGCGAGCGCCACGTCGAGCGCGATGACCGTCGTCTCGCCGCCGAGCGGCTCGCGCGCGGTCGCGATGATCGTCAGCGAGCCGCCGTCGACGATGTTGCGCGCGGCCGCCATCGCGCGGCGCGCGAGCGCCGAGGGCACGTACTCGAGCGTGTCGACGAGCAGGACGGCGTGCCCGCCGCGAGCCGCCACGCGGCGCCCGGTCTCGACGGCGCGCTCGATCGCCTGCGCCTGCACGTCGGCGGCGGTGGCGAGCCCGAGCTCGACGGCCGGCTGCAGCTTGTCGCTGCGCCACTCGGCGAGCTCCTCCGGGCGCACGCCGGTCAGCACGGCGATGCACTCGATGCCCTCGCGGCCGGCCAGCACGCCCGCGATGCGCCGCAGCGCCTCGCTCTTGCCGGCGAGCGGATGGCCGGTGATGACGACCCGCGAGCCGTGGCCGAACGGGGTGAGCCATTCGATCGCCTTCAGCGTCGGGTCCTCGGAGTCCAGCGCGATGCGCTCGGTCGGGTACGTGCTCGGCAGGTCGTCGTACTTCGTCCCCTCGGCGACCTCGTCGGCCGAGCGGCCGTTGATCGTGTCGACGCGGACGAGCGACGGGTAGCGCTCCGAGCGGCGCGGCGCGCGAACCGGGCCGCTGACCTCGTCGCCCGCGACGAGCTCGCAGCGGCGCACCTGTGCGGCCGAGATGTAGACGTCGTCGTCGGACGGCTCCGGCGGCGCGACGCGCACGAAGCCCGACCCGTTGGGCAGCAGCTCGACGACACCGGACGCGACGCGCTCCTCCGCGGCGCCGCGGTCGCCGTCGTCGCGGCCGCCGCGCGGCGCCCGCGCCGCGCGCGGGGACTCGGCGTCGGCCTCGGCCGTGTCGCCGGACTCGTCGGCCGGCTCGATGTCGCGCGGGTCGCGGTCGCGCGCGCGGCTGCGCCCCCGGCCGCCGCGGCGCGAGCGGCGCGCCGGCTTCTCGGCCTCGGCGTCTGCGTCGCCGTCGGCGCCCGCGCCGACGGTCTCGGCGGGATCGACCGCGTCGCCGGCGTCGGCGGCGACACCGTCCTCCGGCTCGGCCTCACCGCCCTGGCGCTCGATGATCGCCGCCACGAGGTCGCCCTTGCGCAGGCGCCTGAAGCCGTCGAGCCCGAGCTCGGAGGCGATCTCGTGAAGGTCTGCGAGTGAGCTGGATTCCAGCGCGCGGCGGGAGAAGACGGACATGGGGGTCCTCCTGTGGATCGTCGGTTGGCGTCCGGCCGCGTTGGACAGCGGCCGGCGACTCTGCACGGAAGGCTAGCGGGCGTGGCGGATCGCGTCGTCGAGCGCGAGTCGCGGGTCGACGTCCGCCTCCCCGCGCAGCGCGCGACGCACCGCGAGGAAGTCCGCCGTCGCGGCCACGTCGTGCACGCGCAGCACGTGCGCGCCGGCGTCGACGCAGTGGGCCACGGCGGCGAGCGTGCCGGCGAGCCGCTCGCGCGGACCGCGGCGGGTCAGCGCACCGATGAAGTCCTTGCGCGAGACCGCCAACAGCAGCGGGCGCCCGAGCGCGTGCAGCTCTTCCGTGCGGCGCAGCAGCTCGATCGTCTGCGCCGGCGTCTTGGCGAAGTCGGGCCCCGGGTCGAGCATGAGCTGCTCGTCGCGCACGCCGTGGGCGCGCGCGGTCGCGATGCGCTCGCCGAGGAAGGCCACAACGTCGGCGACGACGTCGTCGTAGAGGGCGGGGTCCTGGAGGCGCTGTTTCGGCGCCGCGCGCGTGTGCATGAGCACGAGCGCGGCGCCCGTGCGCGCGCAGACGCCGGCGAGCGCGGGGTCGCGCAGGCCGCTGACGTCGTTGACGATCGCGGCGCCCGCCGCGATCGCCGCCTCGGCGACCGCCGGCTTGTAGGTGTCGACGGAGACGACCGCGCCGAGCTCGCCGGCGAGGCGCTCGACGAGCGGGACGACGCGCTGGAGCTCCACGTCGACCGGCGCCGGCGGGCGCCGCGTGATGCCCGACTCGCCGCCGACGTCGAGGATGTCCGCGCCGGCGTCCAGCAGGTCCTGGGCGAGCCGCACGCGCGCGCCGAGGTCGGGGTGCGCTCCGGCGTCGGAGAAGGAGTCCGGCGAGGCGTTGACGATGCCCATGAGCCACGGCCGCTCGCCGAGCACGAGCGTGCGGCCCGCGGCGGCGAGGACGTGACGGCGCACGGCCGCCGACGCTAGCGGATGCGCACGGTGCGCCGGACGACGCGCGTGTTGCCGGCCCGGTCGCGCGCGGTGATCTGCAGCGCGTACGAGCCCGGTCGGCGGTAGCGGTGGCTGACGCGCAGCCGCGAGCCGGCGCGCACCGAGCGCGCCCGGTCGCCCCACGAGACGACCACGTCGCGCATTCCCGAGAGGGTGCTGCGCGAGCGGCCGCGGTCACGGCCGCGTGCCGAGACGGTGACGACCCGCCCCACGCGACGCACGGTCGCAGACAGCCGCGGGGCGAGGCCGTCGACGCGCAGCAGCCGCGTGCGGGTGCGCGTCGCCTGGCCGCGCACGTCGATCGCGACGACCTGCCAGCGATGCGTGCCGCGCCGCAGCGGCACGGTGAGCTGCAGGCTCGTCTCGGCGGTCTCTCCGACGGGCCGGCCGTCGACGAGCACCTGGTAGCGCACCGGTCCCCAGAGGTTCAGCGCCGCCCCCCAGCTCAGGCGCGCCAGCGGCGGCTGGCAGCAGCGCGGCGAGGTCGTCCCGCCGAAGAAGCCCGGCGGCTGGTCGAGATAGCCGGCGACGATCCGCCGGTCGGCGAGGCCCCCCTGGACCCACGCCACGATGCCCCCGCCGCCGCGGTCGGCGGCGGCGTCGAAGCCGCGCGCGGCGTCGACGGGGCCGAACTCAGGGCGCGAGACGTTCGCGTCCGAGACGAGCTTGCGGTCGTCGTAGACGGCCACGCGCACGAACGGCGACTCACCGGGCGCGCCGAGCACCCCGGCGATCAGCCCGTCGTTGTTCTCCGCCATCGCGGGGGCGCTGGCCGGTGTGGTGCTCGCCCCGAACATCCGCGCGCCGACGGCGAAGGCGTCGCGGTCCAGCAGCGAGCCCATCGGCTGGCCGGTCGTCAGCCCGTAGGTCGACGCCAGCCCGATGCCGCGGCCGGTCATCGCGATGCGCGGCTCGCCGACCGGCTCCCCGCCGGCGTCGATCGGCAGCGGCGGCTCGAAGATCGTGCCGCGCTGGCGCCGCGCGAGGATCCGCGAGCCGCCGTCGGCGAACGTCTGGCGGAAGACGACCCAGGCGAAGCTCGAGTCGTCCTCGGCCTCGATGTCGGGGAGGTCGGAGACCGTCGCGACGCGGCCCTCGAAGAGCGCCGGGGTGAGGTCCTGCGGCGCGTTCGACAGGCGCGTGCCGAACATCTTGCGCGCGTAGACGCGCCCGGCCTCGCCCCACGTCACGACGCCGACCCCGTCGGCCGAGATCGCGACGCGCGAGCGCGCGGTGCCGACGCCCGCCTCGCGGGCCGGGTCGACGTCGGCCGGCTGCGGAAGCGATCCCCAGGCGTTCGCGCGGCGGTCCAGCCGCGCGACGCGCACGTCGCCCAGCGACGTGAACGTCGCGTAGGCCGTGCCGGTGATCGACTGGTCGACCGACGGGTCGGAGCCGCCGCCCAGCGGGACGGGCGCCGTGAACCCCTGCCCGACCGGTCGCACGACGCCGTAGACGGTCCCCGCGTTGACGAACACGACGACGAGCCGCCCGCCGTCGGCGGCGGCGACGACCGGCTGCGCGCTGGGTCCTGGCAGGCCGGCGTCGACGCGCTCGGCGGGTGCGAACACGCCTCCGGCGAAGCGCGACACGAAGACGGCCTCGACCCCGCCGACGCGCCGCACGAAGGTCAGCGCGCCCGTGCCGTCGCGCGCGAGGTCGACACCTCCGAGCGCCTCGACGTCGGGGCTCGGCCCGTCGACGGCGTCACCTGGGAACAGCGCCGCGTGGGCGCTCGTGGCCGGCACGGCGAGCAGGACGGCGGTGAGGAGCAGCAGGCGGCGCATCGGAAGAGCGGTGGTCCTTGCCTTTTCGGGAACGTGACGGCGGGGCGGGCCCCTGAGCGGTTCAACCGGCGGGGGGACGCAAAGTTACGCGCTTCCGACGACGCCTTCGGCGCGGGCCTCCGAACGCCAGGCCTCGCGCTCGGTGGCGGCCTGCTCGGCGGTCCAGCCCAGCTCGGCCGCCAGAGCCGCCGCCACGCGGCCGACGGCCGGGGCGCCGGCGTCGACGTCGCGCCCCGCCAGCAGGGCGACGCGGGTGCGCCGCAGCAGCACGTCGCCGATCGTGCGCGCCTGCTCCCGGCGCGCGGCGAAGACGACTTCGGCGAGCAGGTCGGGCAGGCCGTCGACGATCGGCTGCGCGAGCTCGTCGCGCTCGCCGGCGATCTTCAGGACGCCGTGGGCGTCATGGCCGTAGCGAGCGGCGAGCGCCTCCAGCGCGGCGTCCGGCACGCCGTCCGGGCGCGGCAGGTCGGCGACGTCGACGGGCGCGCCGAGCGGGATCGCGTGCGTGCGGCAGGGGGCGTCGCGCGCCTCGCGCTCGACGAGCCGGTCGACGGCCAGCTTCGCCATCCGCCGCCACGTCGTGAGCTTGCCGCCGGTGATCGTGACCATGCCGCTGGAGGTCTCGTAGAGCTCGGCCTTGCGCGAGATGTCGACGGACTTCTTCGGGTCGCCGGTCGAGATCAGCGGCCGCACGCCGGCGTAGGCGCCGGTCAGGTCGTCGGCCGTCAGCGCGGTCGCGAAGTACTCGTTGCAGGCTTCGAGCAGATAATCGATGTCCTGCTCGGAGGGCGGAACGTGGACGTCGTCGAGCGGGCGGTCGTAGTCGTTGTCGGTCGTCCCGAGCAGCGTGCGGCCCAGCCACGGCAGCGCGAAGATCGAGCGCCCGCCGCCGGCGGGCACGATCGCGCCGCCGGACAGCGGCACGTCCTCGCTGCGCAGCGTGATGTGCGTCCCGCGGCTGGGGCGGATGCGCGGGACCTCGGCCTCGTCGTGCAGCTCGTCGGGCCGCAGGCGGTCGGCCCACACCCCGGTGGCGTTGACGACGTTCGCGGCGCGGACGACGAACTCGCCGCCGCCAGCCGCCTCGCGGACGCGCACGCCGGCGGCGCGGCCGGACTCCTGCACGAGCTCGGTCACCTCGACGCCGTTGGCGCAGACCGCGCCGAACCGCTCGGCCTCCGCGAGGACCGTCAGCACGAGCCGCACGTCGTCGGTCTGACAGTCGAAGAACAGGTAGCCGGACGTCGGGCCTCGCCGCTCGAGCGCCGGCACGAGCTCGACGACCTCCGATCCCGAGATGATCCGGTGGCGCTCCGGGCTCCACTCCGAGAGGTCGGCGGCGACGGGGTCCGACGCGCGGCCGCGCAGCCGCGGCGGCCGCGGCCTGCCCCGCAGGCGCTCGACCGACATGACGTCGTAGAGGTTCAGGCCGACGCCGATGAGGCGGTCCGGGCGCGCGCCGTCGAAGGCGGCGACGACGAGCGGCAGCGGGTGCACGAGATGCGGCGCGAGCGCGACCATGAGCTGGCGCTCGAGCAGCGCCTCGCGCACGAGGCCGAGGTCGAAGTTCTGCAGGTAGCGCAGGCCGCCGTGGACGAGCTTCGACGAGCGGCTCGACGTCCCGGCGGCGAAGTCGGCGCGCTCGACGAGCGCGACGCTGTAGCCGCGCGTCGCAGCGTCGAGCGCGACCCCCGCGCCCGTGATCCCGCCGCCGATGACGACGACGTCGAAGCGCTCGGAGGCGAGCGTCTCGAGCGCTTCCGCGCGGGCGATCATGGGCCTACAGCGCGGCGAGCTCGGAGGTGATCTCGCCGACGCTCGCCTTCGCGTCGCCGAAGAGCATCTGGGTCTTGGGGTCGTAGAAGAGCGGGTTCTCGATGCCGGCGAAGCCGGACGCCATCGAGCGCTTGAGGACGATGACCGACGACGACTCGTCGAC